>Ga0136560_1001083_pt1 | contig 13950 bp, 18 predicted proteins | sample AntRauMeHopE1497_FD_104925 | JGI IMG/M metagenome (GOLD analysis project Ga0136560, IMG submission 104925) | Saline lake microbial communities from Rauer Islands, Antarctica - Metagenome Hop E1 #497 | ecosystem: Environmental > Aquatic > Non-marine Saline and Alkaline > Saline | place... | reverse complement strand
GTTCATGTAGTTGCATTTCGAGGATTGCATGTATGGGTATCGCAGTAGCACGTACACGATGGCATTAGCGTACGTTCTGATTGCGAGAGCATAGGATGGACTACCGCTTGTTTCTGTTGAAGATGCTACTTCCAGATAGTTGGGCTCCGCGCTCGCAGACGTGAGGCCAGGCTAATAGCTCCACGTGTGTTCACGTATTGATACTCACTCGCCAACCAATGCCCCAATAGTAGTGCCGATCTAGTTGCTAGTATTTTGAGTCTAGCGTTTGCAGGCAAATAAAGTGGCAAAGGCAATTGGGGCTAAATAGGAGGGCCATTCCAGGACTTGCGTGCCCGTTGGAGACGCATACTACGCAGTCTTGTGCAGTGACGATCTAGTTTTTCTCGCTGCGAGCACCAATGCATTCCCGTAGCGATCTGCAATAGCTTTTTTGGATTCATTGTCTACCGATTTCCTGGGGTACCTACGGGAGTCATTTGGTAGTGAATGGTTACTGGCTCTAGCTCGACAATCACGGGGCTACCCGTGCGCCTCCTTCGACCAGCGGCTGCGCCAGCGGAGAAAAGAATACACAAGCTCTGGAACGGGGGTCCGATCAAGAGCGGGGGTAGCAGCTGCGGGTGGGGCAGGGACTGGTGACGGCCCAGGATTAGCAGGTCAGGTGCAATCCGACCTAGGGGACATACGTCGAGTAATGACCTCCAACATCCATGACCTGCTCGACAGAGGATCTAAGATTGACGAGGTGCAGGAACACACCGCTGAATTAGTCTCAAAGTCTAAACGCATGCGCTGGAGCGCGAAGAAGTTGCGTTGGATGGACCAAGTCCGTCGATGGGCACCATGGGCAATCGGGATCCTTGTACTGCTGCTTGTCATTTGGTGGAGATTCTTCTGGTAATTCGCTCGATTCATGGCCAAACTCAGATGCCGGCATTACTACTAGACTCATTATTCCTGCATCTCGAAACATGCACCTGCTGCTAGCTCAACATCCCCTCGACACCGCAGTAGCTGCATCAGAGCCACCTTCTCGTCAGTGATGCCCAACACTGCCAGCTCAGGCAACAGGTCTCCATACACACGCCTCACCTCCTTCATGCTGACTAAGCCCCGCCGTCCCTACTAGCTGATCTCGAAACATACTTCGTCCTCGTCTACTTTACCTTCACCCTCACCCCTATCGCCCTAGCCCTAGTCCCCGCTCCCGCTTGCCACCACTCCTCCTGTACCGGCATTCGGCCGGCCTTCGTCAGGGGTCCCTGCTCCAGATACTGCCTGGGCCTACGTTGAACTACGACTGGATGTACTCTCTTGCAATTCACCGCTCAGGACACCACCTCCACTCACAGTTGGGGTGCTCTCGTCATCTCCAGTACCGTGCTCGGACTCGTCAGGCCTTACCTAGGCCCCTTCATGCAGCAGCAGCTCCATGGCGTGCTCAACATCCCCATTGCGACGCATGAGCGCGTGTAATACAACTGCGCGCTACGTGAAGCCTACACTAAGTATTTCTTCGATCTCTGACTGATATTTGCCCAACAGAGGGGCCAACGCGACCGGAATGCCGTCGGAATCCAGAGTCTATCCACTGCGTTCAAACGCAGCCACGGGTGAAAGTGGGGTGCTCGCTGTGGCAGGGGCATCCGTGGTAGCTGATGGTCCCGAGGAGGGTAATTTCTCGGGGGGAACAGTGGCAACAGGGGCTGGTGCTTGCGCCGTGGCCTTCGGTGGAGATGCCTCAGACTCTACCCCAGAGGATAAGGATGCAGATCCTTTCCCAGAGACTTGCATTTTGCCTTTTTGTTCAATAGTATCCATGGGGTTATCTTCTGCCGCCCTACCAGCCCCTTCATCCTCTACGTCCATATCCCCGTAGGTTCCATCTTCTTGCATGTCCAAAATCATGGCCATACCAAGTTCAATGTTACCTCGGCTCTTCACCAGGGCCATGCAATTCGAGCTCCAAGATTTGTAGCCCATCGAGTCTAGCTGCTCCAGCTCGGGGATGAGTTTCTGTTTCCAAAAGGACATGGCCAGTGGGATGCCGTGCTCATCAACTAATGAACCGTGCTTGTTTACCCGTGGCTTCGCTGATGGAGATGGTGATGGTGCACCAATTGCCTATCTAGAGCCCTCTAGTTCCGGTATACTGAAGCCGGATGCGGATCCCGCTCCGGTTCCGGCCCGTTCGCTCATAGTGCCATTGTCCGGTACTGTCTCGATGCCATCTGCTCGTGGGATCGATCCTTCCACCAGTTGCTTCAATCGGACGACCATGCGAGTTGTCGCAGTCGCAATGTCGCGAGCTTGCGCACGTGGACTCTGCAGCAGCGGCTAAGATACCTCTGCCTGCGACTGTGCCAGCTCCAGTGCAGATGCAGGCCCCTCGATGGCAAGCTTGCACACAATGAGCCGATTCACCAAGTCAGTAAGAGGCATTCGGCCCGATCGATCCCCGCCAGGTCCATCCACAGTCATCAGGGTGCGGGTGATCACCCTAATACATGCCCTCCACCTTCCAAGCTCAAACATTCGCGCAGAGAATTGCAGCAAACGCTATGCTTCGGTCGTGAGGGTTTGGCTTTGCATCGCTTGCTCCCCGCTCCTGGCATCGTTTGCATCCTCATGGAGTTCGAAGGCGAGCCGCTCTCTACTAATGGCCTCCAGCAGCGCAGCATACTGTGCTCCCTGGACGCTGTCGTTTGGATTGTGCTTGGCAGCCCAATAGCACAGCTTGTATGCCTAGTAAAGTGCCTCTTTCATCTCTCTGTTGACTACATCGCGTGACAACGGCGGATCCCCAGCCTACTAAAGCAGCTTATTGCCTTCCGCGCCTCTTGCAGCTTCTTCTGCATTCTTCAGCATTACTCGAAGATCCAGCGATGGGGCCATGATGCGACGTATCGCTGACCCGAAGACCAGCTCCACTTTCTCGACAGAGACTGGAGGGACGCCCTCGACGATCGCCGACGACGGGATACGCATGGCGGCAAGGATTTCCCCCACAGCCCCAGCACTCGCCAACGAATTGGAGGGATCGCTGCTGGCTGGAGAGTGAATCGCAGCATGTGCATTGCGACTTGCACGCCGCTCCACGGCCTGGCTGTCCTGAAGACTTTTATCGTGAGCCCTCATGTGATTCATCATGTCCTTAACAGACCACTCCGTGCGCAGTGGACTTTCAGCCGAGTGGTACGAGGACGCACTACTGGTTCTTATCAACGGAATTGAAATGGGGCTTGGTGGTAGCCTTAATGCATGTGCTGAAGACATGCCCACTTCCTCAGAAATGCCTGGAGTAAGCACACTCTATGACCCTGCTACTCCCCCCCCCCTATCTGCGGATTCGTCGCAGCAAGGCCCAAAGCCGAGTGCAGCTAAATGCTCCGCCTCATCCTCGTCCTCGTCCTCGTCCTCGTCCTCGTCACGAGCACTCGATGCATGGCCCTCTCCCCCCACCCTTGCATTCGCCTTGTCCACCTGCCGTTGTTTCGTCTCCTCTACCACCGCCTTTTCCACAGCCTCTTCACTGCCTCCGAGGGACTAATCGCGCAACATGTCCAGCGCTTGCCGTCGAAAGTCAGGAAGGCCAACTACGGATGCCCTCGCCCGCACGATCTCAAGACGAAGCATGGCCCATGGGAGAGCAAGTTCAGCCCGCTGTGTGACTCCAGTGAGACCAGGTTTACCCCCGGCCCTCATAGGAGCTGGAAGCCTGTCCGCCACCATCGCGATTCGCTGGTACTACTACATTGCCGGGCCTGCAACGAGATCAACAAAACGATCCATGAGTCCCGACGTCCTTGTGAGCAGGATCCGTCGCATGTTGAGCTGCGAGCCGGTGGTCGGACTCATGAGCTATAAGTTGCGCACTCGGGAAGCGAGTGCTCCGTCTGCAAGGAGTCGAGCCACACGAGCCATGTGATCAGCCTCACTTGCCGATGTCAAGCACTAGATATTCACATAACTTTCATCGATCTGACCCAGCATGTCTTTTGTGGTGGCAGAGGAAACATCGTGCAGTGTTTCCGACGGCTTTTCTAGATGTAGCCTCAGGTCTTCGAGGTCAGTAGCCAGGGCTGCCAGTGCGGTATCGGTCTCGAGCTGCACCAGCTGCATCTGTTGGCACGGGGACTGCAAGGATATGGAGGTGGCTTGAGCAGCCGACCACCTCGTGACTGCACGTGCACTACGGACCGCGGTACCCAGAGCTGACTGTACGGTAAATGCTGCAGACGATGTCTAGAGTACCATCATGGCTGCTTCAAGAACATCAGAACTAGCTTCTCCAAAGAGGTCGGTCAGCCGGCGGCACGCCGTCGATGCCATGCTGCTCGCCTCTTCGAGCTGTTGTTTCTTTTGCTAGATCTCTGACATTTGGAGCAGAGCTCGTTGCATGGTCGGACAATGCGTCACCACCGGCATGCCTTGCAGAACAGGTCGGCTGCTGGCGCGCAGGCCGTGCTCCGCTGCCTCGAGTGCTTGCATCTCTAGTCGGCGAGACTGTACCGGGTTCACAGATTCGACTCCAGATTGCCGCAGCAGTAGCTCGGATTCCAGTTGAGACACAGCAACCACGAAAGGACCCCGGGGTTCAAACTATCCCATGGGGGCATCTCCACTGCCCTAGACATCGAATGGTAACTCGTCAGTGGCGCTTAAGTCGTCTACTATTTCGACTGCCGATTCAACCGGTGGCAAATCCCGATCTGCGTCTGCTTCCATGGCAAGCTGCTTCCAATCGGTCGTGCTGAACGAAGCCGTGCCATTACGGATCTTGCGCCTGCGAACGCCCCTTGCCTTCACAGCAGCCTCTTGCCTGGCGTAGCCAGAAGAGATTCGCTCTGCTTCCCTCCGTAGCTACAGCAAGTCCCTCTCCCTTGCTTGCCCTAATCCAGCTAATACCATACCTTTCCGGCGGGGCAGCATTGACAGGAAAAAAATAGGACTCAGAGCTGGAAAGCGTGACGAGGTCCTAACGATCGCACTTTCTGCCTCCAACGATGCAGCAGAGGCCATGGCAGCATCTTTGCTTGTCGCACGATGCACGTTGATCCCACCACCAAGCAGCTCGCAGAGTCCAAGTCCCCACAATGCCATGCATGGGTGTTCTTGCCCCAGCTCCGACCGCACCGCCCGCCCCGTGGATGCAACCAGCTCTGGTAGCAGCTTCTGCTCCTTTGTATCTACAATGTCCCACATCTACAGGGCGATGAAGAAGGCTGCTTGCGCCTACAGCATGACATGTCCTCCCAGGGGTCCTTGTCCAGCCCCTGCGTGTGCCTCCAGCATGGCAAGTAGAGCACGCTAATTGCTGACGGGGTGGTTGAAACCGACACACTCCCCCCCTAGCCGAAGCATCATGTCGCACCCCTGCACATGCGCTGCCACGGTCTCCCAAGGTAGTAACTCTTCATCGACCGCCTACTGCAGGATATAGCCAAATGCAGAGTCGCGGCGGGTCTCAGCAGTCCCTGACACGCTCGCGGATGCACCAGCCCAGAGCGCTTTACTCACTACTGTCACGGGATCAACCCGAGAGTCGTCGCTCATAGCATTTGGCCCGTGCGCCCAGTCCTATCCAGAGAGGAGGCAGCGACCGGATCTTCCAGCCTGCGCAAGAAGTCGTCCGGTTCTGCTTGTATTCGACGGGATTGGAGCCAGCAGGCGCTGAAGAACGCCCGCCCCTGTCACATCCTTGGCTGCGTCTTGCGTGGGCAGCAACAGTTCCATAGATTCCCTCCCGACGCTGGGACTAGCGCCGTTATCGCCCCCTCCACCTGACTAGGCTGTAGCAGGCATGCCATCTGCTCCCTGTGATCCGGCCTCAAATGATGCTGGCACCGCGAGGACCCACATGCCATACAGTCCAACCCTGCAACTCTCCGTCCTCAATAATTGCGTCCGACTTCCAAGGAACGCCCTCTAAGAGGATGCTGGAACCTCTGGATCTAGCCCTTGCCGCATCACATCAACAGCTGCCCTAGCCACATACCGCGCTCTCACTACAAGTAGTCGACGCAGGCCTGCACCGGCCATTACAGGCGGGAGACAGACACGCGCACCCCCTGATGTTGGGCACACGCACGTCTGGTCTTCCACGAGCACACGTGCAGACCCCCCGAGCCTTCCCCACAACTCTGACAGGACCATAGCACACAAGAGCGGCTGAGCCTTTGCATCTCCCATAGCGAGTGGAGACTCTGCAGGCTCAAATGCACCTGCACTGCCGACAGACGCATCCACCAAGCATTGCAGCGCCCCTCCGTGATAATGGATGGATGCCCCGAGTCTGTTTACCCCGGCACTTACCTCTCGACGCAGTGCCGCCTACAGGAGATAGCCTGCAGCTGCGTGATACCCACTGGCCACACGCAGCTCTGCCTCGGCATCTCTCATCAATTCCGTCTTCATTTCTTCGGTAACCATGGGAGCGGCCAGTTGCATCTTCTCGCGGTGTGCTAGGATGCCCTGCGCCGCCCTCTGTCTCAAAGCTGCGACTACAAGTCCAAGGTGCCGCTGCCTCATGCCACAGGACCGTACTGTGCCCTTAAGCAGCTATGTCGGTGTGCTGCCGTGCAAGACTTCATCCAGGGGGAACAACTCGGAATCAAGGTCCAGCACCTCAAGGGCATCATTGCCAGACACGGGCATGGCGGCAGAACTCTCTAGTGGTCTTGCACCCTCTTTGGCCTCCCCCTCCTTGGCTTCCCCCTCCTTGGCTTCCCCCTCCTTGGCCTCCCCCTCCTTGGTCTCCTCCGCACCGCCTTTGACGATCGTTTTGCTACCCCTATTAGTCGCAAGTAGCTCTTGCAGGAACTTATCTTTTGTCCTGCCAGCCGCAGCCCCCACCTTACCTGCACAAACCATGATGGCCTCGGGGGAGTACACCAAGGAAGACAGCATGCTAACCGCATCAGCATCCCACATACCGGTCTCGTAATGCGGAGGAACCGCCTGGTCGTCACTCCTTACAGCAGCCGGGACGAGAAGAGGGTGCTTCACGGTAGTAGCGGCTCCTCGCCTCTCCAGCAAGTCTTCGAACACACGGAGCTCATGGTCACTCAAAACCCCTGCACCTACTCCGATGAGATCATGCTGCGGAGGCCCTGCCGCTGCAGCTGCGCTATACGTCTTGTAATATGAGCCTGGTCCTGAGAGATCGAGTCCCTCCGCAGAGCTGCTGCCCTCTCCCTCCTCCTCACCGTCGATGGTGTCAGACAGCGCACTATCCAGTAGTAGGTCAAGCGATGATTTTCGCTCCGTCGACAAGGCATCCAGGCCTTCGTTGGCAGAACTAGCAGCATCTGCATCTACATGCACAGCCCATGGCTTCACAACATCGGCCAGACGTCCTTCAGCTGTATCCTGTCCCATCAGTCGCCTCGCCATGGACAGAGCCTCCTCAAGAGGTCGTCCATCACCAGCAGCGACTGCCTGCCTTGGGACATCCACGGACTCCGCATGCACTTGTCTGTATCTCAGTAATGCTTCCACAGTGAATGTATTGTTCCCTGCCATTGATGCTTCAGTCGCCGTGGTTCCGTGCAGCCTGGGTACACACAGGAGTACCACACCGGCAGCCTCCACGCCGCCTGCTCCCTCTGATGAGACGAGGGGCATCATCACGCACCCCGCAGCTCGTACCACTACAGCGCCAGTGGACGTAGGAACCACTTTCCTCCCTGTCTCATTGTGAAGACCTATCCTCAGCATTTGATCCCCGCTTAGCCCCAGCTCGCTGCCTCCGGCGGCCAGGGCCTCAACAGCTGCCTCGACCCATTTATCATCAGAGGCAGATTCCGATGGACACCCGGGCCCACTCCAGCACCCAGCAGCAGTTGCCATACTTGCTCGAAGCAACGGTTGTAGCCCTGGGACCATGGTCGGTTTCCTATCTTCCTCGTACTAAGCCATCACTTCGTCATCATGTCCAGATGGATGCAAGGTCACTACCAGCACGCCCTCTCCCTCTGAGCGATCTTCGTCTTCACCTTCATGTCGCCCATCCCCATCTCTATCATCCCCCGTGCGGCGCCATACGCCGCTTTGTACTGCCTTCTCGGCCTCACGAAGCGCCCCATCGGGCACTACAGGTCCAAGTCGACCGGCCCCTTCCAGGTAGTACCTCCCGTCTAAGCCGAGTCGAAGTGACACGCCGGGAGGCAGCAGGGGCATCTGGCCATCCAGACGGGCTACCTCGGCTGCTGAAGTACGATCCTCTACCGCTACCCTCGTGAAACCGGCTGTCAGCTGCGGCACCCGCCATAGACCCAATGCATCAGCAAGCTCAGCAGCCGCCCCCTTCCCTGCCGGTAGGAGGGCAAATTCGGCACGGCTCTGCGGGCTGTACCGAGATGCAAGAGACGGCGATAAATCCGACGGAGCAGGAGTGACCCACCATTCCGTTATTGGTGCCCGTGGTCTTGCAAGGACCCTAGCATTCCCAGCCACCGCCACTGCTGCAGTTCTCACTCTTGCCCCTACTAGCCGTAATCGCATGATGGCTCTCTGTCCTTGAAGCTCTCTCGTCATACCCTTGTCGGCCCTTCGAGTAGCGCCTCCATCCACACCCTCGGCACCGGCCAGGGAGACGAGGTCCAAGTCTAGTCCTGCAGTCACCCCTGCAGCTCTCATGCGGCGCTGCAAGTCCTCCTGTTGCCCAGCAGCAAGTGCTTCCACCTCGGCTGCATGGTCTGCACCTGCTAAGCGAGCACCCCGCGCCGAGGCTTCTACCTAGAACACAAATGCAGCCCTGCGAGCGACCGCGATCGCTGGATCAGACACGGCTAGCACGACTCCTGCCTCTAGACCGTCCACCGCCTCTGCCCTGCGACCTCGGCCGGCCTGGGCACCCGAACTGGAGCAAGCATCTTCCTACGAAGCGATTATAACCAACGGTGATAAATTGTAGCAGGGCTGTAACGATCCAATCGTGTTCCACGTGTGTGCAGATGCAGCTGAAATGGCGTGCTCGGCTTCTTCCGTCGGCGACTGGAACAGCAGCGCAGCTGCGACCTAAAGCTCAGGGTCCTCATTTGTGTCGACAGGGCTCACAGCCAACAGCCTGTCTGGTTCTATCAAGTTGTTACGCAAAAAAATACGCCCTGGTGAAGCTGGAGGGAGCAACTCAGTCGATGATGCCGCTGAAGCGAAGCTCGGTATGGTCACCCCCTAAAAGTTGACGGAGCGCCCCAACGCCAGCATTCCAGTGAGACAAGCGAACCGGCTTTGCAAAATGGCAGCCTCTCCGATGAGTTCACCGGCTTCGCGCATGCCGATGGGAGCTGCAGCATATTGAGACTCCCCTAAATGTGGTTTCTACGATGGCATCTGAAGTAGGGAACTCGAGTTATAAGACCCCACGAGTACTTAGCCTCAAACGTTAACCAGTTTTGCCTACACAATAAACTATATATTTGCACAATTACCTGCGGCGGATTTGTCTCGACAAAACGTTTCAAAGCCCCTGTTCTTGAGGTATTTCCTGCGATCCTAGTTTCACTTGAGAGCATCGGTTCCGCAAAAAAATCGAACGCGAGCAACACCGCGCAGAGTGGTGGTCTCTTCCACGAGATCTAGACCTGGGCTGCACCTGGAGTTAGCCTATCTAGGTCTATTCGGACGCAAGCGATTTATGCTTGTGGTTCCATCTTGGGAACCGAGACAGCTTGACTATGGAAACCGATTAGCTCCCAGAACTCAGGCGGTAGGGTGGTAATGCGCGATTCTGTATCGCACACACGGTTCATAACAAGATCTAAGCATCTCGTTCGGCTGTCGAATCCAGGAGATCAAATCTTTAAGATCAAACTTCAAAGATCGAATCACACATACTTGCTGCTGGGTCGCGATCGCCTTCCACTCCTTGTCACAGTAGGAATGGCAGAAGCATCGTCTTCCTTGCCTTTCAATGTGTTGCCCTCCCCAGCCTGAGCCACTGACCCCCCATCATCGCCCCCTCCACCAACCAGTTGACCCCCATCCCCATTCCCATTCCCATCGCCAGACATATCATGATGCTCATGACTGCCTGGTGCCGTCCAGCCGCCGTCCATTCCTGCTCCTGCTCCTGCTTCCGAATTAACCGCCCCCGCCCCCTCGCCCATCCCCATCCCCACTCCTATCCCAGCTCCGAGTCCACCATCCAAGCCTCCCCCCGGTCGCAAAGGAGACCGCACGCCAGCTACTGCCGCATGGTATGACTGTGGCATCGAATTGCTCCTCGGTCGGGGTCTGCGACTGCTACTCGGGGGTGTCCCCGCTCCTCCACGTTCGTACCCAGACCCGAAGAAACGGGAACCGGCACCTCCGTGGGCATCCAGTCCCCCTGCAGGCCCCCTGGCTGGACTCATCTGCGAGGTGGTGTCCGCCAACACATCCAGTGCACTACGATCCCCATCCTCTGACACTGCGGTGGACAAAGCCGCGACACTGCCAATCCTGCGCCGTTTCCGTTGAGATTCTCCCCCATCCCTTTCCACATCTGCATCCCCATCCCCATCCCCATCTCGACCCCTTGAATTAGTCCCGGCCCCTGCCATCCGGACTACGTCCTCCAGGGGTTGCTACCTGTCCATGCTGACCCCGGACCCAAACCCCAATCCTCCGTGCATCTCACTAGCTGTTGCTAAGGCTACAAGCATCGTGGGGTCACCATGGAATGTGCCTGATCTTTGTCGCTTCGACCCAGCCTGCTAGTGCTGCTTTCTCGCACTAACACCGGCTCCCTAACCAGAACCAAGACCTCCTGTCGCTTCTCCGCCTTGCCAGCGGATCCTCCCGCTTGGTCCGATGCGAGCAACCTGTTCCTAACTGAGATGACCCGCCCGTGCCAGAGGACCCAATGGATGGGACCCGCGAGACCGCTCCCACACACGGGTACGAGCCGATGTCCCCGCCTCGGGGCCTCCTGCTGAGCTCGAGCCCACACTCTCCGCGACATCTGCAGCGCCGCCTTGCGCTTTTGGGACCTACGTGAGTAGCTGGGCCAGAGTGCCCTCGGCAGGTGGAGCAACACCATCACGAAAACCAGCATCCTCATCCCCATCCTCATCCTCACCCTCACCCTCACCCTCACCCCCACTTTCCTCTCTCATCTCCTGCATGCCCATGCTGTCAGCTCCACCTGTGCCTTCACCGTGTTCATCGCCAATCCCTGTTGCACCGTCGATGATGCCTCGACTATGACCACCCGAAGCTCCGCCTCCCAAGTGTGTCGTGGTCGTAGTTCCGGCACCATAGTCCCCGTACTCGCGCACCCTTGCGCTGCCGCCGACACCTGACTCGGGTTGCGACTCGGATTCTTCTTCGACTCCAGAAGGGGGCACCAATGCTGATGCAAGTGCCAGCCCAGCCATCGAGGGGGATCCCTCAGGGCCAGCTCCGCCTGCCTCCACAGCCCCGGAGTCTGCACCTGCTGCCGACAGAGCAGATATGCCTGGAGGAGGCAGCATACCCCCCATTCCAATCGCGGTGGCAAGAACCAGGCCAGACCCAGATGGGCCGCCAGAGGACGCTCGCCCTGGACCACCGCCCGTGTGCTATCCATGCTGTGGTCCGCCACGCAAACTGCCTCGAGCATCCAACCCCCCAGGGCTGTCACTGCCGGCATCATCATCGTCAGCCCCACCCATTGCTGCGCCCTCATCCATTCCCACCATGCTGCCAGCCCCGGTCGACATTGCATCTCCTCCACCAGTGGACCCTCGTCGTCGCCCCATTCTCCTCTACCCGCCGCTGCGACCACTCTCACCTCCCTGGGAGCCTGTGTCATCCCCGACTTTGCCGCCACCTGCGCTGCCATCTTCATCCTCATCATCTTCTTCATCTTCATCATCCCCGTCATCGCTCCCATCATCATCCTCATCATCGTCGTCGTCACCCTCTAAACCATCCCCATACCCGCCCCCACCTCGCACGAGCAGTCCACCGCCCATGCCACCAACATGCACGTGCCCCTCCGACGCCATTGAGGCGGCACTGAGGAATCGCGCACGGCGAGGGGCAGCTAGCGCGTCCCCGTCGTCGCCATCATCGATATACATGTCACCCATACCACTGCCCCCAGTCCCAGCGCTGCCCAGCCGATCGCGCTTTCCCCGGTTGCCCCTGCCGCGCTTGTTCGGAGCAAACGCATCACCTGCGCGATCTGTTGCGGCTGCAGCTGCGAGCTCCCCACCTGCCTGCACAGACACCCGATGAGACCCGATGTATGCACCCCCCTGACCGCTCGTAGCCTCCATCTCTGCCCTCACCCCAAAACTCACGCTCGGGCGGTGACCCCCCTTGCTCTGGCTGTGCGCAAAACTACTGCCAGAGCCTGCGTTGGGCGTCCCACTGCCCCCACCCACGCCTGTGCCGCCTGGAGTAGCATTGCCTGCACCCTCACGCCCCTAGGATCGGTCCGCACCTCGCCCTGAACCTCCTCCACCAGGGGCGAGGAGTCCGCTTGCAGTACTAAAAGCACGCTGCCTTCTGTCATCAGCCAGTAGATCCCGCGCCAAGCCTGCATCACCATCAGAGGGATCTACTCCGGCAACTGCCCCATCTCTCGGAGACTGTCCCTGCGTCGATCCAGAGCCAGTGGAGGATCTTCCCCCCGCCCCCATGGCGGAAGGACCCAGGGCCAGAGTATCCCCTGCCAGTCCAGTCGTACCGCCACGATCGTACTCGGGTACGCCCAGTCCAATGCCCTCACCGCCTCCGTCTCGCCCGAGATCATCTCCTGCATATGTTCCCTAGCCAGACCCGTCGGCCGCCCGTCCGGCCCCTGCGCTCTAGGCATCCAGCACAGAGAAACGCCGTGCCGAGGTTCTTCGCCCATGCGAATCGCCAGTCATACCTAATCCTGACCCCGGCAGTGACCCACCATACGGACCCAGTGACGGGGTGGATGGTCCATCGCCCATTGAAATCCCACTCATATCATGCACCCCCACGTCCACGACGGCGTCCAGGCTTCCAGGGTCCAACCCGCCTGAGGACCCAGCCTCGAGAGATAATCCCATCCCAGCCCCGGAAACAGGCCCTCGCATCCCCCCCGTCCCAGAGATCCCAGAACCACCAAGCACGGTACTGCCTGCCCTGCTCCTCGCCGCTGCCTCCCTTTCCGCCCTCTCCAGCTCTTCCATCATGTCCGCCTGCACCCTTGCGCTCTGCATACTAGACAACGGAGTCGCAGATGTGGCAGCAGCAGATGCTTCCGCTGCTAGCGCCGCCGCCAGACCGGAACCCCCTCGCATGTACGCACTTCGCGTTCCCCCATTGCCACCCCCGCCGGACACCTGGGACCGCGGACTGCCTCCTCCATCCTCGTGGGTGCCTCCACCAAGCGACCTCTCGTCGTCCGTCAGACCACGACCACGGCCCCCACCACCCCCTCGGGCCATGGACGAACTCCGGCTGTGTCTGCCCCTGCCCCCCATGCCCATACCCGTGGAGCCGAATAGAGCACCTCCTCCCCGTAGTACCGGCGAGCTCGATGGGCCGTCATCTGTGCCGAACACCAATCCATCTTGGGCTGCAGCCGCCTCAGCTGCTGCCGACAAGGACTCACTCAGGCCACGAGCACGCAGAGGTCTTCCATGCGGGGCTGCCAGCCCCAGTGCTTTCGCCAGTGCCGCATGAGGACGCCCCAGCCCTCCCATGGCACCCCCCCGCCCGTGACCCCCTCCGGACCCCTCACCCCGCACACTGGCGAGGGCCTGCGCCGCTTGCTCAACGGACACATCACCAAGATCCACTCCCCCATCTGAGCCAGATCCACCAGCCGCACCATGTCCCCGCAAGCCCCTGCCCTTGGCCCCTGAGCCCGCCGCCCGCCGCCTCCTCCTGGCAGCCTCCTGTGCCGCCGCCTGTTGGCCGTTGTAGGCCGTCGCAGCGGAGGGCCTGCTCCGTCCCATAGCCTTGCCGCCACCAACAGAGCTTGCACTCCCCTGCATC
>Ga0136560_1001081_pt1 | contig 13953 bp, 22 predicted proteins | sample AntRauMeHopE1497_FD_104925 | JGI IMG/M metagenome (GOLD analysis project Ga0136560, IMG submission 104925) | Saline lake microbial communities from Rauer Islands, Antarctica - Metagenome Hop E1 #497 | ecosystem: Environmental > Aquatic > Non-marine Saline and Alkaline > Saline | place... | reverse complement strand
CTGGGGCATCGGTTGGTAGGTCGATGCAGGATGAAGGAGTGCCCACAGGTTCTCCGCCTACTCGCAGACCGTCATCGGCAACGGCGAGACACAGCGGGGGGAACACAGGGCACGGGGGTGCAGGCAGCCTGAGAGGAGGTGCGCCCCCGGCTTTGTGCCTATTCCGCTTACGGGGTGGTGGAAGAACAGGCAGATAGACCGTTGGTAGCGACGGTGGGACTGCAGGCTCTGCTGATGACTCCTCGAACGAGGGCATTGAATCTGTGGATGACTCAGACGGAGAGGGCACGGTGTAGGCAGTTGCAAGCCCTTCAGGGGTGCCGGCCAGGTCTGGTATTCTGCCCCTCAAGCAAGTGATTGAAGCACGGGGTAGCAATATGAATGGACTAGCGGGTCTAGACTACAGCGAAAGTGACGATGATAACGACGCCGACCTGAAGCTCCCTACCGAACCGGGGTACGTGGCAGATACAGGGATGCAGTCACTCACCAACAGTCAGAGTGCTGCGTCTGGATCACGGCGGAAACAGGGAACTCCGCAGCGCAAGCATGGGCTTGGGTCATCCGACTCTGTGAAACCGATCGGAGCGACAATGCAGGCGGCGAATCAGGAGGCAACGGAGATAGAGCCTGATTCCGACGGTGGAGAACACCATTCTGTACGCCGCAATCGCAAACTCTTGAAGAAATGCACAGGTGCAAAGCGTGCTCGCAGCACTAGCACCAGCTCTGGCTCCAGCTCTGGCTCTGGCTTTGACTGTGCAGGCTACATCGCCACAGGGAAGTCGTCAACGGGACCTTCCTACAGGAAACTCTCCACTGATGGTAGCTTATCTCCGCTTGACCACGCAGGGGGGCACTTGCCAATATTCGGTGCGCTGTCCGAGCGATATGTGTCGAGCGACGAAACTCGGACGACAGGGCTTCGATCTAGCGGGGATGACCGGCCCAGTCGGCATGTAATTGCTAGAGGTCTGATGAGCGCTGATGATGACGACACCGAGGGGGGCAGCGGGAGTGACATCGACATTGAGAGGGGCAGCGATGCGGGGTCAGATGATGTGGAGGTGGTGGGTACTTAGGGCGACATCAAGGGCGAGAGTGGTGCTAGCCCAGAGCAACCCCCATTGGGATGCAAGATACACGTGCTAGAACACGCCGGTGCTCTCGATTCGTCATCTCAGGTGGTGGATTTGGATGATGGTGTCCTCGGCGACGATGAGGCTGAAGTCAAATCCGAACAAGTTGGAAGAAAACCACGAGACAACAGGAGCAACAGTGAGGGCAATGATGATGGCAATGGAGTCAAGGGCAATGGCAATGGCATGGGCACTGGTGGAGCTAGTCTAGTAGGCTCTGCGAAGGGGAGAAGGCGGTCCTCGAGGTCGAAATCTCGGACATCGACTGGCTCTGCTAGCAGCGACTCCAAGGCAACAAGGGAGCGCGAGGAAGCAGCGGCAAAGAAGAAGAAGAAGGAGGACGAGGAGGAGGACCTGCTTCGGGCCTGGCTGCCTTCATATCTGGGTGCTAGCGTGTTCTAGCCCAGGTGGGACGGGGCCGAGGATAAGGACGCGAGTAGCCATGGGGATGGGCCGTTGGCCGAGGAAATGGACGAGGGCTTGTCGATGGAATCTAATGGACCAACTATAGGCAAAGCAACCGAAGCTCGGACCGGAGCCGGAGCCGGAGCCGGAGCCGGAGCCGGAGCCGGGGTTCATCATATGCCTCGTGAGGAGCGTCCTATGGGCAAGCGTCGTGCCACGTATGAGTTGTGCAGCATGGTGCTACATCAGGGGGAGAGTCCTCGTCACGGGCATTACGTGTGCAATGCAAAAGGACTTCCGACGGGTCTCGGTGAGGAACACACCATGCCGCTGGTGGACGAGTTGGCCAAGTAGCACGTCCACGATCGAGACACGCAGGGTGGGGGGGGCAGCGGGTCGGGTGGGGAAAATAACGCGACCGAAGACGATCTGAGGCAGTTGTATGGGGCTGCAATGCTGACCATGCTGACGGATGAGAACTGGCGGCGGTGGGATGACAGCAGGGTGTTCGCCCTGGGGGAACAGTCTCTATAGCATTCGCGCACCCGCAGCGAAGCCTACATCCTGGCGTACGTGCTCAAAGACTCAGCGTGAGCTACTGATCTCTGTTTATTGTCGGATGAGGAACGTATACTGCCTGCGCAAGAATGTAATGGACCTTAAGCGCTAGCTTCCAGGTGCAGGGCATCTCTAGCCAGGTTTTGCCAATCGGCTATGTTTGTTGCGTTCGATTCGTTCGGAATAATGTGTTTTCTTTGTTCGTTCACCTCCCTCAAACACGCTCCCTTCTACAGACTAAGCTAGGCGCACAATGCACGCCGAGACACTTTCAGAGTTCAGTACTAAGCATCAAGCAAAGTAGTTGTAGCTGAGGTAGGGGCAGGCATCTCCAGCAAGGTCAATTTTTTCGACCAAAAGAAGACTAGAAACGACGACAGACTTGACCCCGAAATCTCATTCTGGGCGAAGTGCATCGAAATCTGGCGGCCCTGCATCCAGAACAGCATCACGTGCATCAAGCCGGGCCTCATCAGCAAAGAAAAGACCGGATAAATCGGGGGTGAAATCAGGTGGGACCCCATAGCAACATCGTTCTCCCAGCGTTGGGATCAGCTCGCCGTCATTTGGCAAAGCCAACACACGCAGGGCTCATTCTGCCGAAAAAACGGCAGGGCTTCAGTTGAAGATAGATGCCTAGAATGCTGAGATTCGACGCCTGCGAGAGCAGCTTGAGTTACAGACATACATGCAGAAATTCATCACGCAAGAACTTGCTGCGACCACTGAGCTCATCGAGACTGGTCGAGGGCTAGAATCGCCATACTACACAGTAACGTTCGGGCCTGAACCAATTGGAATGATAGTTGTCCTAAATTCTCAGCGAGAGGTGGTCGTAGGGGAGTTGCGCGATGGACCAGACGGCACCCCACTGGCAGCCAAAGCATCTGGGAAAGTGAGGCTCGGCGATCTGGTATGTGCAGTCAATGAGAGGAACTTAGCAGCCCATACTACACTCACTGAGGTGTCTAGGGATTTCAGAGAAGCGGGAAGGCCAGTCCGGGTTCTATTCCGCCGTTCAGGGCCCGCTGGCGCTCCGTACATGGCTGGGACGTCCCGTGCTGATGCTTCGGGCACCGAGTGATTCAACTATCTTTTCTTATCCAGATTATGTAATTCGCCAAGTATTCAACGCCATTTCAGCCAGGTGTATTTTTTTCTTTAGCCAATCCCGCCAGCAACCACTCCGGTGGCAGCTCCATACCATGTGCACGAAGGAAACTGCTCGCTGGACCAGCCAATCTCCCCTCTTCTGATACTGCCCCCATAAGGGACTAGACGAGTGCTTCCTCCAGCTCATTGCTACCGTCTCCACTCGCCATGTCTCCTTCCAGTTTCTCTTTTAGTTCCGCATCCATTGCCGCGGCAACTTGGCGTCGGAGGGCAGCTCCAGTTGCATTGCTCGTAGCAAACGCATCTGCTTCCGCTCCCAAGTCAATGCTCTCGCCAGCCAGCTTTTCCATCCCCATCCCCGTCTCCATCTCCATCTGTTGCTCTGCCTATCGCCTCCCTTGCTCCTTCTGGATCCAGGCGCCCGAATGCGTTCCACCTGTGCCTTCACTGCTCGTCATCGCATCCGGTGCGCCAAAGCTATCATCGGAATCGTACCAGAAGTCGCTTGAATCGCTGAGGGAATGATCGCTATCAGACCCAAGGCCGTTCTCGTCGCCATTTAGTGGTCGCATGCTGCGAGTTCCTTCGTGTTCCCCACCTAGGGATTCATTCCCGCCAGTACTGATACCGGCAGCGTCCGAGGATGATGCCACGAATGCCCTGAGGCCGCCAAGCAAGTGGTCAGCTGACTGGCGCACGGACGTTTCTTCGTCTACCCCGTTGTTGTGCACTACTTCGGTCGTGCCTCCAGCCTTCGACCCGGCAGTCCCATCTGCTGCATCCTGCGCTGCAGACGGTGACGGGTGCTCGGCACTGCCTGCCTGCATCGACTGCAGCTCCGCTTGGTGCCGACGGAGCAACTGCTCCATTTCCATTGGAGCCGTTTGGAGCCAATCCATAGAATCTCCATTCTCTAGTCCCTGGAGCAAAGGAAACTCGATTCCTGCAATAGGTTGAGCACCGCCGTTACCTTTGCTATCTCCGTGCACCGAATCCAAATCAGGCACGAATCGGTCCTAGTCCCCCCCCTGCGCCTCATGACTGAGTACCAAGGCGAGCACAGGTGCCTCTCGTGCCAGCCACACGGCCGATATACCGTCTGCCGCCAGCCTAGACCGTACCTTGATGGCAGTCCGTTCAACCGAACCGGCAGGCGTGTCACCCTTCTCCCCCGCCGAATGACCGCCCTTCGACTACGGTGGTGACGCCGGGACCTATGCCCCGGCCTCGGATTCGATTTCTTCAGCTGCTGCCTTTATTGCCTCCTCATCTGTCCGCAGTCCGGCCCTCCACACGTCATCTAGACTAAGGATGGATCGACGTACCTCCGCAACAGCTCGCAGTGCCGCTGCACCACCTACCGGGTCGGGCCCAGCATCCTACGCCCGCCGCTACAGAGTCGTCAGTCGCTGTGCAAGTCTCTTCCGACGCACTGTCTTGCCTACCTGCTCTGCTCGTTGTCGATCTGACCTGGATCGAGCTGCGCCGTCATGCTTCCTCGCTCTCGCCGCCCGTCCAGCGAGCACCTCCAGACCCGCCCACAGCCTCAGCCCATACATGCCGCGTCTGTGCTCGTCCTCATCGCCTGGCACATCGGTTGCACCGGCAGGCGATGCCCCAGTAGCTTCACCTGCTACTGAACTCCCATGTGCCGTCTATTTGTTCCCTGGCAGGAGCCCCTGCATCCTCTTGGGCAGCTGGAGCGCAACCCCAGTCAGCTGGGCAAAGAGACACCTTGTGATCGGCACCACTGCATCCACCATGGACGGGGAGGCAGGAGCAGGCGTACGAAGCAATGCTGATGGGTTTGATTCACCTCGTGGGGCAGGTGAAGGGATTGGGACAGGCGCACCGTCACTGTCAGCATCTGCATCTGTGGACATTGGCATGAGGTGGGTAGATCCCACGAAGCGACGGGCGGAGACCAGGGTCTCATCGTCTCTTGAATCACGATAATGCAGTGCTCTACACGCATGTGCTGCCAGCTATGGTGCCACACGCAGTGCCCAAGCAGCTTTGGGGGGAATTCTGACCGCTAGCCTGAGCTACTGCTGCGTTGCCTCGGCTGGTGCTCGCCGAATCTTGGACTCGATGGCTCGCTGGCAGCCGTCTGGTGCGAGCGTCCGAGGACCGGTGCCAGCTAAACCTCGTTCAACTGCAACTATGGCTATGTTTCTTGGCATTGCATTTCCATCGGCATTCCATGGCACAGCTGCGGGGCTGACGAGGTGAAGCTTGCTACGGTGAAGAAGCACTCGACCCGAAGCATTACCTTCGTCCATCCATGGAGGCAGATCATCAGCAGCCTCTATAGCTAGTACCTCTCCATCCTCATCCTCCTGCGCATGAGTAGATAATACGAACGTATGGATGTGCAAAAAGTGAGCTGCAGAGTTCATGCTTTAAGACACCCAACAATGTGGCTAGAATTCTTACAATGAAGGTGAACAAATCAGGGTCAGCACCCCCTGCCTAGAAAAGTGCTGCTATAGTGACCCACTCGTCGCCGGCGTAGTCGCCAAACTGATGGGTGAGTAGCAAGTTGTCAAAGCTGGATTGGTCGGAGCAATTGCTGCTTGGCTCGTTCGCTGACAATTTCGGTGGCTCCACCTACCAAATGTAGCTGCTGCCAGCAGTGGATCGTATATGCTTCTAAATTGTAGATGATACGGTCAGAATGGATCGCGTAGGCTTCTTGCGCGACAGCAACTCGGCTCGCAGCTGCCGATCGTCTTCCGCGGGGCGAGCTGAGAGCACCCGACGTAACGCTGCACTCGACGCCAATCTCGGACCACCTACGCCTGGAAGGCTATCATATACTCCATTCTACCTATTGAGATACTTCCTGACAGTTTCTATGGGATCCATAAGGGGGTACACTGAGCATCTGTTGGTTGCAATTTGGTGCCCGGGTTCTCGCCTTGCTGTTCGTGAAGGTTCGTTTCCTCGTTTGCTATGTCCACGGCCTAAATACCGTTTCTAGCCTTCAGAAAAGGGCCACACGCCTGCCTACGGTCTACTATTGACGTAAATGTACGTGGTATTTTAATTACCTCTAGAATGCCCTCAATCGATCCAGTTATCACGGGGAACAAGAGCGAAGGGCCCCGGGTTGATGCTGAAGTTGCAGCCAGCATCAGACCTTTCGACTAGTCGAGTTAGGACGTGCAGGCCCCGCAAGATTGTGTCGCAGCAACAGAAGAAGACAATTTAGCGCATAGTGTAATCGATGATGTAAAATCGGCTGCAGCTCGTATGCTGGCCGGGATGGGAATTCATGTTTGCGTCTCAGCCATTCCATTGCTCACCCGCGCTGTGCAAGGAAAGCTACCCTTTTCTCAGGTGCCTCGCCGTTTGCTTCGGTCTGCACTTGGACGGCGGGCTTTGCATGTTGGGCTTTGGGCAGCTAGCTTTGGACTTGTATACAGGCTGGCCAAGCGAGCGCAAGTCGGGGCGCCGATCGCTGGGGCACTTTCAGGCTTGACCGTCCTGCTCCTTCTGCCCCTCCGCGACACGTACTTTGACCCGACCGTACTATCATTGCATGCGGCCGTACGGGCATCTGCTTTCCTGGCTCGTGTTGCCATCGCCAAAGGGCACATACCTCGCCAATCGCATCTAGAGACCGTGTCATTCGTTGCGAGCTGCTGGGTGATCATGTACAGCTGGTTTTATCACCCGCGCGCCTTGCCTCGCGCGTACAACCGCTGGATAACCACTATGGCAGACATGGATGGCCGCCTCCTGCACGCCATTCGACTGCTCAAGAGTGGAGCTGAAGGAGGCTATGGGGACCACCACCCAGTACTTGACTCATACTGCAGGGAGCACGGCCTGGATCCCAAAGAGGGAGACCCGCTCTTTGGGTTCATCTCGCACTAGCTCGTGCACCCCCATATGGGCACTGACTGGCGCTCCAATACTCTCCTTCGGCTGCGCAAGGCACTACTTGCGGCCCTCGCCATCAACGTGCCCGTCCAGCTGCTGGCCGTCCTGGTCGCCAAGGGACCTGGACTGGCGCGCAGCCCCACGGCGAAGAACATAGTGCGTGCGGTATTTAAGGTGTGCAAGGGTGCTGTTCGTTCCTCGCTGTTCATTGCGCTGTTCGTGTCAATGATATGGGCGGGTGTCTCGGTGACCCGAACAGTGCTGCGAGATGACACGGTGGTCGGTCCATCGCTCGGCAGTCTATTCTGCGGACTGTCAGTACTGCTGGAGCCGAGGGGGAGGCGCCAGGAGCTGGCCTCATACGTTGTACCCCGCGCTATGCAGACCCTGTGGGCTCGTGGTGCGGCTAAAGGGTGGGTCCCAGCGGCGGTGCCTGCGCTAGTAGCACCTATGCTGATGGCGGCGGCTTGTTCGATTGCACTGCCAGCAATCGATGCTGAGCTGGGTGCGAAGGACGGATCTCGCGGGTATCTCGGGGAGGGATAGGAAGCATCCGAACTTCGGAATGAGAAAGCCGATGTGATGCTTGTTGGAGAGACGCCACCTGCTGATACGGGGGTCGGAGACGGAACCGGTGAAGCTGGTACGGCGCCGGCTGGCTGCACTGGTGTCGCGGCCAGTGATATGCATGCAAAGTCTACTTTGAAGGGGCGTCGCGATCCGCGCTCGCTGATAGGGGGTAGCTTACTTGTGCGCATAGCTGGTATGCTACTTAGGTGAACGCAGGTTACCTAGTGCCGTTAAAAAAAATGATTGTGCAGAACGGATTCATAAAAATTGCCCCTCTGACAGGGCTGTATGTCCCACGACGCCGTTTGTATTGACTTGAAATCTCCAACGTCGATTGGATTACACGTGATGAAATGCCTGGAAGACGAGAGAGTAGTAGATCTATAGTGTTACCCACAGAGAGCACCGAAACGCGGACATAGATCGCTGAAGCAATCACAATACATCAGAGACCGGATGCGAGCTCACGACCAAGTGCGTGGCATGATATTAGAGAGGCGCCTAGCTTACACAACTGGATCCATAGTAGTAGCCGAGCGTCGGACCTTCACTACTGCGATTTCGTGTATCCATGCCACACATGGTGGGCAAAGAGGTGCGTTCGGATCTCACAGATGAGGTCTCGGGTGGTTGACTGGATTCAAGTCGAGCTATGTTCGGCCACACTTGGAAGCAATAACGCAGGACTAACCCAATATTTCAACAGTATATGCTACGCAGCACCCAACGAATAAGGTGTTTGCTGAACGAGCGACTTCGGTGCCTGGAAGTTGGTGCTGTGTTGTATCACTTGCGAGTTGCTTTAGGAACGCGATTAAGTAGTCGCAGAGCCGCCAGGCGCCAGTTCAAGGGCCTTGATGATGCGCAAATCGGCCTTATCGAACAGTACGCCGAACAGTAGAGAAATCGAGCTGGATCCCGGGCGCCTGTGATAGCGCAGACGCCCGCAACAGGTGAAAGTGGCAGTTCGAAGAGCTACCACAGCAAGGAAGATAGCTCCCACAAGGATTCGAAGAGTGCATCTTCGGGATTCTGGACGTCTTTTATATCCCGTTCTATCCCGCTCACACCCCTTGACATTTTCGCGGTTACGATTGTTGCGCTTGGCATCGTAGGGTTGCAAGCCTTACAGGTGCGGCAGGGCGACGAGTACTAGATAGGCACGGAAGTTGCCACTGCTGTGCAGGAAGCCGTAAGCGTTCCGATCCCAGACGACACTACACCGAGTGTACGCGCAGCACGTTCGCAGGCCGACCGAGCCGACCTTTGGAAGCGCTTGGCCCACCAGCTATCCTCAGAGCAGGGCACCTCAGGGGCAGTCGCGCTCGATGCCTGCATCGCATGCCTAGCCTGCGGATTCATGTCTGGTATCGACCACAGATCAGCCATCGAAGACCTGCTGTCCGGACCCAAACTTCGGAGCCGTGCAAGCCTGCTGACTGGAGCCAAGGCTTCGGCTGGCACGGGTTCGAATTCCCTTACGGAGGAGGCGGCGGCCTGGGCAAGCGGTCGCCGCACTGTGGAAATGGCTCAGGATGCACTTGGAAGCGAAGAAGGAAGACAAGAAGCCACATAGAGTGTCGGTAGTCGCTGGGCCGTCGATACAGTTGCCTGGATGGTCGGTGCAAAGCAAGCAGTCGGGGATCGAGCATCGACGGCAGAGGAGCGGGAACTCGAGCCCGGTGATCGAGCTGGTGGTGGAGCGCCCGAGGGCATGTGGCTGACCGATAGACAGCGCCGAGAACGGTCAGAGGCAGCCAGGCAAGACCATGCCGCCCTCTTGGCGACCCGACTTGGTTCACTGGACGAAATTCTCTCAGCAGGCGCGCTGCAGTTCGATGCATCCAGCGGCCCGCTGCTGGCTATGGTGCGTGCTTCTGAGGGATTTGACGCTCTCTGCCAGGAGCTAGGAGGAGTGGGGACTGCGGTGGTGGAAGCTAAGCGGGCAGCAGACGCCGACGAGAGCGCGGGCAGTGAAGGTCATGGCAGCAGCGATGAAAAGCCGGTCGGACATGGATATGGCACACCTGAGCCGACAATCGTCACTGGAGGTACAATGCAGCTGTCAAAGGCCCTGCGAGATGTTAGGAGGGCTGCGATGCGATGCCGTCGGTCACAGCTGGCCGGGTGCGTGCAATTAGCCCGACTTCTTGAGGTGGAAGCAGTGGCCCTGCGAGCAGACCGCCAGGAGGACAAAGCGATTGCAAGGCTGCAACTGGCGGCAAACGTGCGCGGAGTAGTCTAGGCCCGGGTGTAGAGCACAAGAACGAACAAGACGCTGTCTGTGGCTGATGGCGAGAGATAGCCAGAGGACATGGGGCTCATGCTGCGAGTTCCAGTGGTGGGATGGTCTCTATTGGAGCAATCGCTAGGCTACAGTGGCCGCTCGGCAGACGGTGTGTATGGAACGGAGGGAGGCGAAGGCACCAGTGATACTAAGAGTGCCCCTCGCGTTGGAGGATCGGCTGCAGGGGTGAAGCGACGGCTGCCTCGGGGAGTTCATCCGCTGTCTATTCTGACGCATCCAGGGGCAGGTGGCGTGTTCCTTGGATTGCGGGACAGCTAGCTCATGGAAGATGCGCTGGGAGTGGGGCTCGATCTGGCTGCTTGAACAGCAGTGTAAACAATTTAGCACTACAAAAAAGTCGTTTCAATATATCACTTTGGTATGATGTGATAATCTGCAGTACCGCCATCGCGTTGGGTCTATGATTGCCCGCGTCAGACTAGACAAGGGATGGAGCACGTCTAAGCCCCTTGTATCGCTGCGCTGGTATCCGAATGAAGGCACAGACGTAACAAGAATGGGGGTTAGAAGGCAAATATTTCCCGTCGAGGCACCTACATGCCTTTTGGTACCGCAACGAAGTCCCCGATCAAAGAATCATGTCACGATCGAAAGGACACATGTTTTGGTCCCATACTGCCTCCGACCACCATGTTGCTCCCATGGGAGTCCTCCGCAGGCCCCGCGCCATTTCCGGCCATCAAATGCTCGGCCTATGCGTTGGACAGCGAGGGCCCAGGCTGAATGCCATCAGTGTCCCAACCACCGCCCCTTGAACCTCGGCCGCCTGTGCTTGGTACACCGGCTCCAGCACGCCTGTTCTACCCCAATGCATCAACCGCACTCTGACTCTGACTGAGGCCCACGTCATGGGCCCGCCCTCGGCTAGCCTCGCTCACGCCGCGTCCTAGGCCTACCTCGGATGCGGCGAAACTGCCCTGTTCCAACATGCCCTCCCTCGGAGACCGCGGGGACCTAGTGGTACTCATGGGAGAGGCGGCGAAGGGGAGACTTTGCCTTTCTACAGGAGATGGTGGCAAACCCAGTCCCTCCATGTATCCATCATCACCGTCGTCAGTAGCATGTCCGAAACGGTTCAAGAAGTTTGAGCCACCAGCGCCCGAGCGTGCCACTCTGTCTGCCTGTTCGCGATTACCACGTTTCCGGTCTAGAGGCACCAGCGTATCATCCTCGGTGTGCTGCATACTAGCATCAGGTGTGGAGCCAAGCAGCTACACCGATGGCTCCATACCCGCCCCGACGTCCTCTTTAAGGAGTGCAGGACCTGGTCCGCCGCCCCGACCGCGAGTGCTGTTCGCACTGCTTACTTCTCGACCGCTGCCACTCTGACCTGCGTCGCCATCATCGTTGGTTATGCCATGGTCTTTCGACGAAGGCCGTTCGATTCCCTCATCTAGTGACTCACTTGTGTCTCCATTGGCTGCCACTACCCCATCTCTGCCGGCAGCTTTGTCTTCCTATCTCTATCTAAGCTAGACCTTCCTCCATTCTTGCTTCAGCGCCTGAATCAGCGCCTCGTTCTACCTTTGCAATATCCCGATGCGCGCGAAGGCCCGTCGCAGGAGCCCTCGGTCCGCCGACATGAGCCGACGGACCGACGTGAGCCCGAACGAAACGAGGCGTCCCTCTGCAGACCACAGGGCTCGAGGTGAAGCATCGAAGAACTACTCCAGAGGAGACAACAGACGATACCGCACGGTCACGATGTCACTCCAGCGCCCATCTGGGGTTCGTGCTACTGCCCGCACGAACCGAGTTGTTCCCCGCTTCACAGGGACACCGTCGCCTGCAACCCGCTCGGGTGCCTCCTACACTGGGGGTAACCCTACCTCAGCCCCGCCTGCTCTCCGCTTCTTGCCCTATCCCTGCCCCACCGTTCCTTTGGATCGATCGATAGAGCCCCGCCTAGCTGCCGTCCTCTGGCTATTATGGTTTCCAGTCGCACCCGCAGCTCTATCGCTCTCATCCACACGCAGTGCCCCTTCGGCCACCATGGCAGCTCTCTCTCTGGCTAGCTCTTCAGCAACCCACGAAGCAGGATTGTTCCTTGGTCCGTCCTTGAGGGCATCTCCCCGGGGCACACCTGCAGAACCCAGCTGCCGACCCCGCACCACGGCATCTGCGGCCGAAGCCTGTTCCTACATCTGAGCACCCGAGGCAACGGGACTACCAGATGCAACCTCGCTTGTGCGAGCCTGCCTCTGCACCTGGAGTTTGCGCCGACGATCCGCCGTCACTGGGCTTCCTTCCTCTGGAACCGAGGTTTCTGGAGGTGGCTGTGGGCCTGACCGGAATCGCGCTCTCAAGGCATTCACCCTTGCCATCGTGTTCCTCAGCGGAATACTAGCATCGGCAACCGCCTCCAGAGCGTCCCAGTGTGCATCTAGACCAGCTGCTTCCATGGCCGAGGCAGGCACCTTTCTGTCCCTGGAGATGGAAGCCAAAGCCTCCTTTGTGAGAGAGAGCTTCTCGGCTCTAGCATCAGCCTCCATCTCTCTCTGCGTCTTCTTCGTTTGCCCACCGCCACTTCCGGAAGAGGATCCCATGGCTACCATATCATCGTATCTCTCCTATTTTGAGGGAGAACCAGATCTACCCTGTGTTCCCCCACCCCCTCCGAGTCGGGCGACAAGCCAAGCATCGGCAGCCGCCAGATCCGAACCGCTCATCCCGTCCTCCGCTGACGGATCCTGAAGCACTAACGGAGCCCCGGGCGCCACCACCTGTCCACATGCAGCTGGTTCATGTGGACTGCTAGTGGCAAACACGAGCGTGTCGGGGTCGCCCCCGGGCAACTCGAATCGGATAGACAGGGGGGAAGCATACGTGCCTGGTGCCGGGTGTGGAACTGGAGGTGGAGGCGCTGCGCGAGACAGTCCTTGCCCAGCACTAGAAGATGAAGATGAAGACCTTGAAGGGCTGACTGGCTGACTGGCGGCATCTGCTTCTGGGTCTCCATCTTGGGCGGCTAGAGGTCCGCTTGATATTAAGGTGACATCCTTAGACTCGGTACTGCTACCACCCTCCGCTGGCTCCAGACCTACGTCCCCGGACATTTGCATCACCCCTTCACCAGTGCGATTACTACGCTATGTCCCTTCCTCTTGCTCCTTCTCCAGAAAATCATCCGACTTGAATTCCTCATGCGAGCGTCCCTACGACTACGACGACGACTTGGTCCCAGATTCTGACTTATCACCAGACGATGGATACGACTCCGACTCATCCCTGGCAGGGACGGAAGGAGCAGACGCAGCAGAAACTGTTACCCCCCGTGCGGCCTCCTCATCCCTTCGGCTTTGCTCCAAGACGCTCACCTCCCTCGCTGCCTCTTCCGCTCGCTTTGCCTCTGCATCCAGCAACACCACGGGCAGTCGGAAGAGCCCTCGGGCCTAGTCGTCTAGGCCCTGCATGCTCGGGTCATCATCGCGGGGATCCACAACTTTCGAATCGGGGACTGTAGATGCTCCGCTGCCACTGCCAGCGCTGAACACTGCCAGCTTGGCCGCTGCTGCGCTCGAAGCCCTGCGTAAGATTTCGACTAGGCCGGGGCAACCTGCACGAAAAGCGTAGAAAATTGCGCGGCGTCCAGTAAACCCTTCATGTTCTGGTGCGGGTGCATCAATATTTTCTTCGGAGCCGTTGCCCGACTGCTTGCTCTCGGGCCGATGCATAGTGCCAGCTAAGGGGTCGCCGGTTGAATCCACTGCCAGGGGATCGGCACGGTTCTCGAGTAGTGCTGCTGCAGCCGCCACCTGAGCATTTATGGCTGCAATATGTAATGGGCGCATGCCTTCAAGATCCTGAGCATCCATGTCGGCTCCCTGCGAGGCTAGCATTCGAATGGCGTCTGCCTGTCCAGCCGCCGCAGCTATGTGAACAAGCGTGCGCCCCTAGAAATCTGTGCTAGCGACAATCGAAGCCTATTCAGAGATAAGATTCGATAGCAGTGGACAATCCCCAGAGCTAGCT
>Ga0136560_1001080_pt1 | contig 13954 bp, 24 predicted proteins | sample AntRauMeHopE1497_FD_104925 | JGI IMG/M metagenome (GOLD analysis project Ga0136560, IMG submission 104925) | Saline lake microbial communities from Rauer Islands, Antarctica - Metagenome Hop E1 #497 | ecosystem: Environmental > Aquatic > Non-marine Saline and Alkaline > Saline | place... | reverse complement strand
GGGCGGCGCCGCAGGGGCAGGTAGATCCTCCAGGTCAGCATTTAGCAGAGAGAACACGCTCAAGCCATCCGCAACCACAGCCACAGTGCCCGCAGGAGGTCGTGGGAGGGCCGGTAGGACGGGTGGAGCACTCGCACCGATACGACGGAGCAAGTGCTTGAGAGAACGGCGGGCAGATGCTCGTCCACTCAACAGTCGTGGCCTGTCCATGCCGCTTGGTTTGAATTCCGAATCTGTGCCGGCGGTACTCCTGCTCGAGCTCCGGCTAGTCGCCTGTGATCGAGCGATGCTGCGACTGCCGCCGACGTGGTCATCGCCAACACGATTATCCTCTGTATTCGGGGACCTGCCATCCAGTCTTGTAGGCGTGTGGCCAGCCGCATCATTACCGTCTTCAACTGCAACTTGAACTTCACCTTCATCTACATGCATATCTTCCTCGTCCTCCTCTGATGAATCTGCCTCCTCCGGCGCAGGCTGCCTTAGTCCACTGGGCATGAGCGCAGAATGGCCCGGCCCTTCCAATCCCTGCCTACCAGGAGACATGCACCCTGTCCCTAAATCGGACTCAGTGGCCCCTGCTCCGGGGAGCAACCCACTCAATCCACCTGTGGTCTGCAGAAAGATCGGCGAGGTATGCCTTTGCAGGTGCTGCAGCATCACCGTCCCCTCTTTCCCCACAGCTAGCTATGCAGCCACAAGCGGGTCGCCATCTAGGACTGACCTGGCACAGCATGCCAGCACATCTCTAGAGAATGACACGATACGAGCAGCCAGCCTCGCCTCTGCCTCTCGTGGACCCATGCGCATGCTAGCACGTGCCTACACACTGATAGGACTTGCCATGCTGGCATTTGCAATGCTAAGACCCGCCCTCTGTGTAACCCCCCCAGTCCCCCTCTCCTCATACTCGTCTTCATCTTCGCCTTCTTGCTCATCGTCCATCGCACGATCCTGAGTTTGCATAAGTGCACGGTACACATCCCCTCCAGACGTCGCCGTCACCCGACCATGTACCGCACTGGCGAGGACCTGCACTAACCGGGCTGCTCCCGCATTCACCAGCAGCTAGCCATCGATCATGACCCGGTCTCGTAGGTAGTCCTTCTCCATCTATGCCGTGCCAACTCGATCACCAGGTGTGAAGCCGAACTGTCGACGCTATGAGGCAGCAGCTGCCTCTGCAACGGCCACTCGCACTTCTTCCTCGGCTTCATCATCCCCTCGATTACCTTCACCTTCCACCCCATCTACTCCCATCGCGCTGGACCCCTCCCTGCCCAAGATGTTTCGCCTACTTCTGCTCCTTCGCTATGTCTCCGTCGCAAATCCCGCTCTCAGCCCCACCCCCAGAACCCCGTCCGACGTCGACACCAGTCCAAGGGGCTGAAATGGTACTCCTTGTTCCCTGGTACGGCCAGCTTCGTCTCCAAATCCCGTCGAAAAAGTCCCCAGGTTGAGCACCCCGCGACTCCCTGCACCTCCACTCCCTGGCCTAGAGCCACCTCCTACCATCCGGCTCGCACGTTCCGCCGCAGACTTGGCAGCGAACGCAACTCTTGCCCGGTCACTGTCTATCACTAGGTCAGGAGGGCCCAGCAGGGCAGGTGCTCTCGAGTCAATTGTTCCCTCGGCTGGAATCAACCGGTCGAGCCATGACTCGACATAACCATAGCCTACTACAGACGTAGACATGTGTTCCCTAGCCTGCTCAAGTCCATTGAAGCGAGAATCATCCTATGCTCGGGTGTGCGTTCCCAGTGGGATGTCAGTGGCAGCCGAGAGCGTCCCCTTGATGAATCGCATAGGGGGTTCATCATATGGCTCCACCCCAGCCATGCCTATTGCCCTACCTACTGCATCACGCACCTCCATCGCATCGCTAGCACGACTAAGGTCTCTTCCCCAATGTCGAAGCAGCTCATGCGACGTCTCTAATGCCGACAACGCAGGCACACCCCATCGCCATCGATATCCTGAGTGTCCTGGTTGTCGGACCTAAAGTGCATGTCGACGTAACGATTCCGATTCCGAGTCAGAGCCCTACGAGGCACGTCCAGCCACTCCATCTGTCTTGCCGACCACATTCTAGTTTACAGGGCTGGAGCCGGAACCGCTAACGGACACCAAGCTTCCGCTTCCACTTGCAGTCCCACTCCCATTTGCAGTCCTGGTTAATCCAGTTGCTGTCCGTGTCCCATCATCACCCAAGCCCCCATGTGACATTCGTACCGCCCGCTGCAGCTCCTACACCCAGAAATCCCTCTCCAGCGGAGAACCACAGGACCAGAGATACTTCTCTTTGCCCCTGTTTAACGGATTCATCGTACCATCGGAAGATGCTACAGCCGATAGCATCGCCATCGACTGGGGATCAACACCAGCAACAGGGCCAGGACTGGCAGAAACAGAGGCAGAAGCAGAGGCAGCGATACTACCTGCTGAACCAAATCGCTACTGCCCGGGGTACAATCGCGAGGCAGAAAGCCCCTAGACGACCGGAATTATCCTACTATTGAGCCCAGCCTGAGGCAGGCCAACCTCTGCCTCTGCCTCTGCCTCGGTAATCTCTGCCTCTGCCACGGTAATCTCTGCAGGTTCAACAGTCGGAGGCAGTCCATGCGCTGGAATGATTAAACCCTCTTCTCTCTATGCTGCACACAGCTCGTGTCCATAGTCTATTGATCTCGAACCGTTGCTATCAGTAACCACCGACACCGGCACTGGCACTAGCTGCGGCTGCAGTCTCGTTCTCAGGGAGGGGTTCTGTCGGCGAGGGCGAATCAGAGGACGAGGCTGCGATCCAAGGGCCACTGACTCCCGGCAAACGATAGCTCCCCTGTGTGTCCCTAAGAGCTGTCTTTGCTGTCCGTAATTATGGTCTGGTGGTGACCCGATTGAAGAGGCGAGCAGGCTGGCAGACTCAGACTAGGAGCCAGCAGGGCTTGTATTGCTCGTTCCAGGTCCAATGACACCCCGAGACTACGCACTTGCATGCACAAGAGCTTCGTCAAACATGAATGCCTTTTGTGCGTCTAGGCCGCGTCTCCTGGACTTGCGACTTCCAAAGCGGTCCATAGCTTGAGCCCGCTTACGCGCTAGGTCTTGCTCGGCATGTGCTCTAAGTTCCACCACAAGCCCCGAAGACCCGCCACGAAATCCCGTGGATGGTCGTATCACCAAGTTTGACTTAAGAAGAATCACGCCCTTTAGACTTTGTTCGTCTTTATCCTCGAAATATGACAGCTGTGCCGCAATTGGGTCAAGAACTACCCACCGCCGCTTCCACGGAGCCATGACGCCAGAGTACTTGAGCAACCACCCGCTCACAACTCTCTCCGTGCCAGAACCAGTTATACGGATGCGCCCACCGGGCGGTGGTGGCGAGAGCTACAATTGTCTTGGGGAGCTAGTGAGCTACTGTATCATATGTCGCGGACTTGACATGTCGAGGGTGGCACCCCCGTCTCGGAAGGCCTAGTGGCGCTCTAGCCATGGGCGTATAGCCGCCTTAACTTCCAAGCTTGTGCTGGATGCATCCATGAGCTATATCAGGGCGGGGAGCGCTGCCTGCGCAGCGAGCCTTTCTTGGCGCAATTCGTCGATCAAGTGCATCGAAGCATCTACGAATAGATCTGCCCGGCCCTCCTCTGACATGTCACCAAGGGTCACAGCTGTGAAATTGGAATCAGTGCAGCAGCTTCGACACGCGTTGAATAGTGTGGAACCTATGAAATCGTGGGTTATACTTTTGCCTGATCGACTCGGAGCTGTGAACAAACTGGATCTTCTAGTTCAGGTAGATCGCGGGCTTGGTCTGGAGACTGAAAACCCCTAAATTATGACAACAACTGTAAAAATAATCCAGTTCATGAAAAGAAGGACGCGGCGCTTACAACCGCGTGCCCGTTGCCGTCAAGCTATTGCCCCTCTCCCTCTCCGACGTCAAAGTCTGAACGTAGCTGCTCGATCGATGCCAAGGCCTAATCGCCCTGCTCCGCCTTAGCTACTCCAGAACGCACCCTTGCAGATGCAACATAAGCTTCTTTTCCCCTTAAAACCGTACTACCACCCCCGAAAAGCATCGCCGCCTCCGAGCCGACTTGCCCCATACCTCCTGCCCGTGTCCCTGTCCCCGGTCCCACCCCACTCTAGATCCCGAGATGATCATCCACACCATCATCCATTCGGGGTGCACCGGAGGCCCCACCTGCATCTCCGAGCCCCTAAAACACCGCCAGAGCCGTCGCACGCATGTCCCCTCCCCCCATAGCCCCTGCCAACTCACCCCCCCTCTCATCGTCACCTGCCCCCACGGCGATTCTAGTCCCACCTTCACCTTCATCTTCATCTTCACCTTCACTTCGTGCCTGTTCTGGGCTATTCGAGACAGTGCCAAACGGAGCTGCCACGTAGTTGTGAAGTACATTGCCTTGCAGTGCATTGATGGAGCCTGCATGTATCGAGGCCTATGCATCGGCAACCATTCCCTGCCCTTCATACCCTCCGTCCCTCTTCTAGTCAACTGCTCCCTCATCCATGCCCATAACCTCACCCATACTAATGCCCACGCCCACGCTCGCGTCTGAAATCGGCGGTGGAGGGGCTATCGAAAGTCCTACTTGGCCCGGATCCGTCACAAGCGGGTCCATAATATGTCTTTGCTTCGCAGATCCCGCGGCAGGATGTCTAGCAGGCATTTGCCTACTCCGCCGGGGGACAAATCGACGATGCGTGAGTGCGTGGTCCGGGCGGACCTTATCAAGTGGTGGCTGTACGTGTAGCTGTACCTCGTTTGTCTTCTCCGCATCCTTGCTTGCAGCCATACCCATTGGATCGGCAGCTGAGGCATTGGCAGGCTCCGATGGTTCTTCGGCAGGTCTATGGTGCGGGTCCTGATCCTGATCCTGATCCTGATCCTGATCCTGAGGCACATCGGCTTCATCTGCTTTTCCGTGCACATACCCACCTCGCGGAGGGCTAGCGAATGGGGGTACTGGCATCGACGATGGGTGGTCATCCGAGCCTACCGATTGTCCCTGTCGCTGTCGCTGTCCCTATCCCTGTCGCTGTCCCTGTCCCTGTGCCAAATCTACGTCCATTGCCGCCCCCCCGCCATCCCCACCTCCAACCAAAACCCCTTTCGGCGGGAAGCTGCCTACTTGCCGCACTCCTCGCCTCCCTCTCCCCCTCCCCTTCCCCGTTGCTTTTCCAACCCCCTGTTGGTTCCGCTTGGCCAGAAGCCGCGCCCCAGGACCAACTGCGATTGCAGCCATCTCAGTAACTGGTCTCACTAGTGGGGGAGGGACAACCCCCTGGTGTCCATAGGCAGACTAGACGTGCGATTCCTCTGCATGCTGCTAGTACTCGTGTTGCTGACTCTCCCACTCATGCTGCTATGCTGGTGTGTAGTCTCCAAGAGCATATGACCCATAGCCACCTGCACCTTCATCCCTGCTGAAACTGCCCTCGGTCCCGTGTCCTCGTACTTGGCCTTCGTGGCCATCCTCGGCATCAGCCTTGGCGTCTCCCCCGAAAAATCCACCCACTGCCGAGAATAGAGAGGTCGATGCTGCCTGCACTTGGTCGAGCACGCTCACCTCATCCTGATCCGGGTTGTCCTCATGCTGCTGATGCCCCGGAGTTGGGTATCCACTCCCACCATACGACCCATAGTCATACCCATCAATTGTTCCCTCTCCCTCAGGCATTGTCTGCTAGTATCCGTCGTAAGCATACTGCTGCCGTTGCTACTACTATTGCTGCTGCTGATTGTAGCCATGGTCACCAGGCTGGTCATAGCCATAGTCAGTGTAGTCGCCATCCACATACCCTGCCTAGATGGGTACAGCACTCGCATCCGGTGCTGCAGGTACGTCTGCATGATCAGATAGACCCCTGGCCTAGAAAGCACTACCATCAGCCACATGGCTTTCGAAAATCGCGTCCCCATCCTCGTCTTCCTGCCCTGCCCGCCCCTCGAACATCCCACCCGCGCTCGTCGTACCTGGCGACTCACCCACTCCCCAGCCCTCAGCAGCACCATCCTTCGTGATTTCATCCCGGATCTACATGTCTCGAGAGGAATGGCCGAATTCGCGAAACTTGGACGACTCCAGAGCACCCAGCGCATCTGCCTCCAGCTGTCCTTCACCGGTATCCCACGACTGCTCGTCGTCCCCATCCTCGTCCTTGTCCCTGTCCTAGCCTCCGCCTGCATCTCCTCCGCCTGCGTCTCCTTCGCCCCCGCCCTCTCCCGTGTCGGCAAACGATACCGGGACACTAACTCCGACAGAATCTGATCCCGTGGCTCGACCTCTGCCTCGTCCTGTCTGTACTGGTGTGTTCCCTGTGCTCGTCATGAAACGGGCGAACCCTAGCACTGAGTCCAGCACCCCGCCCGTGTCGGTCGACGCATCGTTGCGACGACTCCTCCCAGCTCCTACCCCTACAATCGAACTCCCACCATCGGCATACCCATGCGATGCACCGCCGTTCTCTGGACGCCCCCCATCATCCCTGCCAATGCTGTACTCGCCGACACCTTCAGGCTCAAAGCTAGCACCCGTGAAGAAATCTCCGGCCTCAGTCTCATCAACCTCAGAGGCAAACAGCTCCTCATCTGCAGGGCCTCTCCTCGCAATGATTGGCGCACTTGTCACACCACCAACCGCAGCGGATCTGCCCTATTCCTCCAGCTATCCCTCATACCCTGCCACTGCGCCTGGTAGACTAGTTCCATCTTGATCCCTAGCTCGCGCATGACTCATTCCATCGCCCTCGCCCGGCAAGCCGCCCCGCCCATCTTCTGACAGCACCACGACACCCATAGCCGTGTCAGAATATGTATCAGTGCCACCAATAAAGTCCCCCTCGAGCTGTCCTTCACTGCCAGCATCATCCAGATCCACGTCCAAAACTCCTCTCACCGCTGCATCACCTCTAGCCGGCCCGTTATCAGCAGCAACATCAAAGCCTGCTACCGGTGGTAACTCCTCGCTACCCACCCCTCCTTGCAGCTGCCAATCGCCATCACTATACCCCCCTCTGTCTGTATCCCCTTCATCTCCAAGGAACACATCCTCGACTGCACGGCCTCCCACTTGCAGGCTCGATCCCTCATGCAAGGAGCCATTGAAACCATCGCTTACAACATGACTCTCGCCATTCTCGGCCTCACTCTCTCCAGTCCTTTCACCTGCACATCCATCTGCCGGTGTGCTCTGACTGCCACTACCAGGCCCCAGCAGCACTGCGCTATGCACGCGGGGTCGGCGTCCGACGGCCGATTCGTACCCAGTCGGAGTAGACACGTGGTCCGACTGCCGGACCTATCCATCGGTCGATTGCTAGAGCGACACATCGCGGTTAACACTGGGACTATCCTCGTTGAATGCACCTCGAATCGCATCCTAAACAGCCCTGGCTCGTCCCCCTTCATCCCCCGTTTCCCATTGCGACCCTCCGACCCGCTGCTCTGCTGGGGACTCTGGTCCCCCCTCGTACCTCATTCCGTTATCCCGATCTTGATACTGATCCGGTTGCTGATAGTTTACCACCCTGTGCTCTGGTGATTCATCATATCCGGGCCTATCCCCACGGAATGATTCCACTACAGGTGATGCTCCGTCAATATCCCCATTTCCTCTTCCATGTGTTCCCGTCTGCACTTGTGTAATTCCATGGCTTTGCATCCCAGCCGCAACCGATGGCATCCCGGCCGGCTGTTCGAAGGATTGATCAGCTAAGCCTCCCTCCCCGAATCCGTGTGGCCCAGCTCCAATCCCAGATAGATCCGCATCTGCCAGCGCACCCGTGATGGTGCCCCCAGATGCCGCATCGATGGCTTTGACCCCTTCCATCCTGGCGGCTGCCACAGCTCGAGGCCCTCCAACCCTCTCAAGGGCAGTCGCCAGGGCCACAGTCTCCAGCTCCTGCGCTGCTAGCAGCACCAGCAGATCGCCCCGTTCCGTCTGCAGCTGTGACAACTCGAGGGAGGGATCCTCGAAATCGTTGTCCTCTACATGATGCGCAGCGCCTTTCAATGCAGAACCGGGTCTCGTGAGTGTCTCCTTTGCGGCAGTTGCCCGATTGAGCAGACCCGCTGCCCTGGCCTCCGCCTCCTCCGCCTCCCGCTCCGCTGCCTCGGCCTATCTGCATGCAGCCGCTAGTCGGCTGCGGAGCCTCTCCATCTCCCGCTTACCAGCTTCCTCTGCCCGAGCCACAGCCAGCTCACCCTCCTGCTCTGCCGCTCGAGCACGCACCTCGGCAATCCGCCTCCGATCCGAATGTTCCCTGGCCTCTCGTTCCGCAGTCGCCGCATGTTTCTCCAGGGATAGCACGCGGCCACCCAGCCGCTAGAATTCCCGCAGCGCTGCCTGCCGCCCAGACTGGGCTATCTGCAAAGAGCCGTTCAGTTCCCTCACCTGTGCTTGCAACTGGCTCACCTGTTCAGCATCCATCGAGCTACCAGATATAGTGGCAGCCTCTGCCCTCTCCGCCTGACGGACCGCAGCGGCAGCCTCTGCCTCGGCTTGTGTGAGGGAATCACGGGTGGCCTGCAGCTGCTCGGCAGCTGCCGATGCCGCTTTCTGAGCAATATCTCGTGCCTGCTCCGCAGCCATTCTCGCCGTTTCAGCCTGTGCCTATTCGCTCAAAGCCTCTGCAACGTGAAGCCGATCCTTCTCACTGGCACGTTCTGCCGCTACCGCCCTTTTATCAGCAGCCTCAAGTCTCTCTTGCATCTCTTCAATGGCTTGCTGCATCGCCCAATCCACTTCCCTATCCTTTCCCTCCTCTTCTCCGTCCTTCGTCTCTACCTCTTCTCCGTCCTTCGTCTCTACGGCTCCTGCTCCCTACACTGGTCTGCAAACCGCCTCTGCCTTTGCCTCTGCTGTTGCCAATGCATCCCTCAGAACAGTGATCTCGGCAGCAGCGGCCTCTACCTTAGCGTGCTCCTGTTCCAGCACTGCCCGCCATCCCTCTGCATCAGTCGATCCAACGCCTGCTGCAGTGCTAGCTCTAGTTCGACCAGATGATCCCGTCTCTCCTGCCGATTGCAGCACCCACAAAGCTTCTCGCACCTACGCCAACCTCTCCCTCAAAGTGTCGGCATCTGCCGATGCCTCATTCTCAGGAGGCCCGCCCCCCACCCCACCCCCGAGTACTCGCTGCATCAGAGCATCCCGGAGGAAGTACCCAGCCTCTCGCACGAAGGTCTACAAAGTCGCCATATGCGATGAACACACTGGCTGTGACCCCCAGGGTGCCACTAGTGCTCCACGGATAGCTTCATTCAGTCGTCGTGGACCCACCTGTGAGAGCACATCCATGACCTCAGACTAGAGAGATACCAACGTGTCCTCTGCATTCTCCTCCGGCTGTGATTCCACGACCAATGCGATGTTCATATCTCGGGTAGATGCCACCATCACACACGCAACAACGACTGCCCCGAGTCCAGCTAGCCACGAGGGCGTCGATATCGATATCGATGTCGATGTCGATGTCGATGTCGATGTCGATGCGAGAGCCTACCCTGATGCAGATCCTGTATCATGTGTCAGGCCAAGGCCCAGGCCTCGAGCTAGTCGGAGCACCCAGTCTCTGTACTGACCGTTACCTCCAGTCACGAAAGCCGCTACAGCATCCGCACTGTTGCACATCCAGTGACACAGAAGTCCCACAAGTACGGGGGCTGCAGCCTGACAGCCCACCCTACCCTCTCCCGCTCCATCCATTGAGTCCTAGGTGAGCCTGCACAATGCAGCAAACAGCGTTTCACGACCTGCAGAGAGACCCCGTCCAACAGCATCAGCACCCAACCCGTCACCCACTGCCGACCCTTTCCCTCCCACTACTGATGTTCCTCCGGCCAATACCACTGACACAGTCACCTGGGCTGCCACCGCTGCCGCATCCCCGGTGATGCCCCTAGCACTGGGACACCCGCTGAGGCCTGGCTAGGGTAGGCTGTTTCCATTCCCACTCTCGATAGCTGCTGATGCATCGGCCTCATTCATAGTATCAGCAACACTAAGTTCCTCCTCGAGCCATGTCGGGGCACCGAGAGCTAGTGCTAGGGCGCGAGAACATCGCAGCAGCTGCCCCTGGAGCTGCTCCAGGGCCATATTTGCTGCTGCTACTGCTGAATATTCAGTGGAGGTGGACTCCAATCCAGACCCAGACCCAGGCTATGAACCAGGGAACACTGCCCCTCGTACCGCCTCTCTCCCAGCAGCAAGGAGTCCAAGCACGACCAGCTAAGCCGGGGCTCTGTACGGGGCCGGGGCAGCATCTAGCCCACCTGCCAGGCGGAGCGGCGGTTGTGACAGAGCTCCGGCTAGGAATCCCACAGCTGACGATGCCATCCCACGGCGGCGGTCTCTTCCACTGGATCCCGCTCCAGGGAGCCCCTTGCGACGCACATGCCCTTCTACTGGTCTCTCCCCGAGCATCACTGCCAGGGTAGCAGCAGCAGCTAGAGCAGATGTCCTCCTCGCCGCGGATGGCAGCCTTCCTGGGAGGGCAGGGGGGACAAGGGCGCCACGCATCAGTGCCGCAGACAGCGACATGTCAGCCAACCTACCCCCAGTCCCAGTCCCACTTCCACTTCCAGCTGCCCCTCTGCTCATGTGTCCCACCGGCAGGGGCCCCACTGCCCGGAGTGCAGCCAGCACAGAGACAGCCGCTGCCTATGAGCCGGAGCAAGCAGCCGCTGCGTCCTCCAGCTCCCTCTATGCCATGGCATGCAGGTGTTCTGCCTATCTCCCATCCACAGCTCTCAGTCCCATGTCCATCTAGAGCCTGGCTTGTCCATCGCACAGTGCAGCCAGCACAGCACGGCATGCCAGTCCCACGTAACATCCCCTCGGGCCACCTTCACCTCCACCTTTACCTTCCCCTTCCCCTTCCACTGTTATGTCCTCATTATAGCTCTCCAAACCGTCCGAGACCGAAGGAACAGAGCCGCTGAATCGCCCACTCACTGACGCATTCACCAGGGCATCTATAAGCCCCCTTCCAGCCCCCCTGCTTACGGCCTCTCTCACTGCGAGTGATGCTTCCTCCTCCTGTCGATCGTCCGCTGCACTCAAAGAAATACGAGAGACCCCATGGTCTGCGCCTTCACTTACTGTACTGCCACTAGCCGAAACCAGTACTCGGCGAGCGTCTGGGAGCAGACCAACCATCACAGAGGCCGCTGCCGCAGCAGCATCCGCTGCCGCACTCCTAACCCTAGCTGTAACTGCGACATCTGCTGCAGCATCCGCGCTAGTTCCCTCAAATTGACCCTCACTGCCCCGCTGGTGCATGGGGTGTATTGCATTGCGGTCTAGCATGGGTGCCAAACCAGCCAGTTTGTCGGCCTGCTACGCCATGAGTTTCCTGGCCACCGTGGACCTGGCCATGCACTGGGCCAGCACACGGAGACAGAGAGAGGCTTCCAAGGCCGTGGATGTAGCTGCTGATCGTGACCCGGGACCAGCAGAACCTCTCGCGGTGCCTTTCACCGCAGCCCTTCTCACGCCTGTCCTATCGATAGCGATATCAAGCAGCATGCTGGCCGTCCCATGGAATGCCACGAAGGAGGCGACCTCTGCTGATCGACGGGCGTGAGCGGCGACTCTTGGTGATCCTGGGTCTGGGTCTGGGGCGGCCGGGGCTGGGCTTGCAAGTGGTGCGACTGTTCCCTGGGTCAGACTAGGGATGCTGCTGTTGGCCTGCATAGATTCGGGTCCCTGCAATTGAATGAGCATGCCAGCTGGCATAGTACCTGCTGGCCCAGGCATCCACTCGTCATCCCTGGGCACTCCCGTGAGAGCGAGAAGGAGGGCGAGGAGGGCTTTCCGGACGTCGGGACGCTCATCCTGCAGGGTGTCGAGGAGAGGTTCCACTCCTCCGGGGACAGACAGGAGTGAGGCTTCTGTGTCAGCGGGGAGACATCGATGGATGGCCAGCAGCAGCTACAAGGCGAGCATGCGGACCCAGACGTCGGTTTCGCGAAGGAGAGACATGGCGACCTGGGCGGCATATGGCTGTGCCAAGAGTAAGTGAGCGCATGCGCGGGCTTCTTCGGCGTGCTCCGATGCGTGGAAGTGGTCAGTGTGGCTGGTTTGCTAGCTCATGGAGTTGCCTTCCGTTGGCAACACCAGGGTGAGAGCAAGCTCAAGAGCTTCCCGGAGTATGTCCACGTCCCTGTCCTCCTCGTCGCCCAAAATTTCTACTAGCACTGGCATTACGCGCTTGCCGAGAGGCACTCGGTGTTGCTCTGCCAAATCCTGCGTGCTGGGACAGCGAATGGGTTCCCAGATGTCAACGTGTGCAGCATATTGTGCTTCAGTAAATTATTGAATAGGCGCCCCCACAAGCACAGTAGGTGCGTTTATGCATGGACGCTGTTACGCAGTGATGCTAGCACCTTACTTTTAACTCTTGCAAAATTTCGAGGATATCTTGAGTTGAAGTGCTGCTCTCTAGCCGATCAACCAATAAAGCAAGCATTCCGTCGTCTGCTCCGTGCTGTTCCCTGCCAGTGGAACCTAAGCCACTATTGTCATTGTCAGCATCATTTGAAGCACCGAATATGTACTGCATATAGCACAAGTAGTACAAATGTGAATCATTCGTAAAAAAGCGGTCGATAACGTACAGTTATCGCGATGCTCAAAAATAAGATTATAATGTCCGAAAACAGCCAACGGATCACTAAAAAAATGGACGTTGAGCCTCTCTACTGCGCTGAGCAGATCAAAGTGCCTGAGCATCTGCCAGATGTTATGAAACAGTGGACCAAGGCGGTCATCAGGGCCAACCCTGATGACTTGGTTGCTTGGAGTGCGGAGTAAGTTGACTGTGCACCCTCATTCTCGTATTCATGGTAGTTAGCGTGCATCTAAGTGCTATTCAACAGGGCGTATGATTCATGCATCTGTAATCCTGCAGGTATTTTGCCAGAAGAGCTGAGGAGAAGGTAGCTCAGACGGCTGGTTAGGGTGCTGCTGAAGGCAAGGAGGACGATGGCGATGCCAAGGAGGACCGATAACAACGCACGATGTTGACTGTACTACAAACAAATAGAAGTTGATAATTGACTTTCAGGCTGGCATAGTGGCTATTAGACCACTATCGATGCGTATCCATTAGGCCTAGATCAACTGCAACACAGCCTGCTGCGGTTGCCGAAGAGATGCATCCGCAGACTCTCGAATCGAGTCATGGTCAGTCGATTGTACCGCCCTGGGTGCATTCCGGGGGCAGGTCTCTTGCCCGCACACGGCGCAAAGCTCACACCTGCACTTCATCACGCGCACCCATTGGCACCAATTTCGTAATTCTGATCTGACGACGAAGTCTATATCCCGAATCGGATCGGATCGGATCCTTAGATCTAGGCGGGGACCCACCGGAGCTGCAATGCAATGCATTTGGAGTCGCTCCGACCGGTCGTGGATACATCCAACGACAAACGACCATCCACGGATTGAAGCCCCTCCCCCAACTCCCCCTTCCACTCACTCCAGCTCACAGCTCACTTCATGCTTGCAAGATCACTGCAGTTCAGAACCCCGTGCGAACATAACTCCATAAGTCTATAGCACTGCACTGCAATTTGACAGATCCATGCAATCGCTAGCTCGTCATGTGCCGCTACCATAGTCAGTCCATCGCAGTGACTGCATGGCTATGGGCAACCCCCTCGCCCCCCCATATAGTCAGTCCATCGCAGTGACTGCATGGCTATGGGCAACCCCCTCGCCCCCCCATAGACGGCGACATGCCTGGCCTGCACATCTGAAAGTGGGAGTGCTCGTCTCTCAGGGGGGGCAAATTACTCCCCAACACGCAATAAACAAAGGCACCCCTAAAGCATGCGCGCACGACCGGCGGGAAAATCGCGTGTCCAAGCAGGACTGTATTGCAAAGAGCTGCAAGCGCGGGGGGGAAGGGGGGG
>Ga0136560_1001079_pt1 | contig 13965 bp, 10 predicted proteins | sample AntRauMeHopE1497_FD_104925 | JGI IMG/M metagenome (GOLD analysis project Ga0136560, IMG submission 104925) | Saline lake microbial communities from Rauer Islands, Antarctica - Metagenome Hop E1 #497 | ecosystem: Environmental > Aquatic > Non-marine Saline and Alkaline > Saline | place... | reverse complement strand
GCGCGCACCTAAACAGTTTGACGTGATTGTAACCGGCAATATGTTTGGTGATATTCTGTCTGACGAAGCGGCTATGCTGACAGGTTCTATTGGCATGCTGCCATCGGCGTCGATGAACGCGGCGAAGCAGGGCATGTACGAGCCTTGCCATGGGTCGGCACCTGACATTGCTGGCAAAGGCATTGCAAACCCGCTGGCGACCATTCTTAGCGTTGCGATGATGCTACGCTACAGTCTGGATGAGAGCGCTGCCGCAGAAGCGATCGAAGCCGCGGTTGGCAAGGTTCTGGACCAGGGCTTGCGCACAGCAGACATAATGTCTGAAGGCTGCACCCGGGCTTCAACCCGTGAAATGGGTGAAGCAGTGCTGGCACAGCTTTAACATTCACTCCGCCCGGGCCCGTTAAACCGCCTGGGCAGGTACAAAAAAGGTTTGAAAGTCACATGAAGCGAGTTGGGCTTGTAGGTTGGCGTGGCATGGTGGGTTCTGTCCTGATGCAGCGCATGCGTGAAGAAAACGATTTCGCGGATATCGAACCGGTATTCTTTTCCACGTCGCAAACCGGGCAACCGGCGCCGGATGTGGGCCGCGATGGCATTCTGCCGCTGCAGGACGCCTTCGATATCGACACTCTGAAAACCCTGGACGTGATTCTGACCTGTCAGGGCGGCGACTACACCTCGGCGGTGTATCAGAAGCTGCGTGACGCCGGCTGGAACGGCTACTGGATAGACGCTGCGTCTACCCTGCGTATGGTTGACCATTCTGTGATTGTGCTGGACCCGGTTAACCGCAACGTGATTGACGCTGCGCTCGACAAAGGCGTAAAAGATTACATCGGCGGCAACTGCACGGTGAGCCTGATGATGCTGGCTTTGGGCGGTTTGCTGAAGCAGGACTTGATTGAATGGGTATCGCCCATGACCTATCAGGCCGCTTCCGGTTCCGGCGCGCAGAACATGCGAGAGCTGCTGAGCCAGATGGGCGAGCTGAACGGCAGCGTTAAAACCGAGCTGGACAGCCCGTCTTCTGCGATTCTTGAGATTGATCGCAAGGTGACCGACTCCATGCGCAGCGACGCCTTCCCGACCGAGCATTTTGGCGTGCCTCTGGCGGGCAGCCTGATTCCGTTTATCGACAAGCAGCTCGAAAACGGTATGAGCAAGGAAGAGTGGAAAGCCGGTGTTGAAACCAACAAGATTCTGGGCCGTAGCGACAATCCTATTCCTATCGACGGTTTGTGCGTTCGAATCGGTGCCATGCGCTCACACAGCCAGGCACTGACCATAAAGCTGCGCAAAGATCTTCCTGTTGCTGAAATCGAGAAGATTCTGGCCGCCGGCAACGATTGGGTGAAAGTTATTCCCAACGAGCGTGAAGCCAGCATGAACGAGCTGACACCGGCGAAAGTCACCGGCACCCTGAGTATTCCCGTGGGCCGTATTCGCAAATTGACCATGGGGCCGGAGTATATTTCTGCATTCACCGTGGGTGACCAACTGTTGTGGGGTGCGGCAGAACCGCTGAGGCGCATGCTGCGAATTCTTCAAAGTCGTTGATTTAATGCCAACTGCGTCCGGTTTCAACCAACCGGTGAGGGGCGAAGGCTGCTTTCAGCCTTCGCCCCTGTTATTTTCATAACTATAAAAGCCGGTGTCTCCTCAGCGCCCGCAATAACTCAATCTTTGTAATGGCTGTGTGTTTGCGATCAAGAGTTGGCAAAGTAGCGCAGCAGTGCACCGAAGAACGTTGATTCATTGATAAAATGATGCCTATCAACAATACTTGCCGCGTTGAGGATTAAAGTTCCGCCACACTTATACAACACCCAGACGGAAGTCATCCAACCTCGTCCGAAACTGCTTTAACGCCGCCGTGCACCGAAGCAGGTACGAATAACGGAGACTGGAAAGGAAAAAGCATGAAGGTACGCAAGCTTGCGGTTGCTCTGGCACTGGCTGGAGGTCTTGGCTCCGGCGTTGCACAAGCCCTGGGATTGGGGGAGGTTGAGCTGCAGTCCTACTTGAATGAGCCCCTGGATGCGCAAATTGTGCTACGCCAGAGTCGCGGCGTCAGCCCTGGTGATGTTTTCGTCAATGTAGCTTCTGAATCCGCCTATCAGCGGGTGGGTCTTAATCGCGGCCAGTTTGCCAGTAAGCTGAGATTTCAGGTGGTTACCCGCAGTGATGGCAGCCTGGCGGTCAGCGTGTCTTCCCGTGAACCTTTACGTGAGCCGTACCTCAATTTTCTGCTGGAGCTAACCTGGCCCAGCGGTCGCTTGCTGCGCGAATACGCGGTGTTGGTAGATCCCCCCGTATATGCGGCGGAAACCGGCACCCGGGAACCGCTGGTGGCGGCATCGTCTGCCGGCAGTAGCAATTCATCGCCCAGCGCCAATAGCGGCGCAGTAAGCCGCCCGGCGCCCGCAAGCTCTGGTTCCGCACAATCTCTTGCATCGGGCAGTGTTTACGGCCCTACCACGTCGTCTGATACCCTGTGGGGAATTGCCACCAGGATGCGCCCAAACAACAGCGTATCTGTGCAGCAGGTTATGCTGGCGATTCAAGAGCTTAATCCCGATGCGTTTATAGGCGGCAATATCAACCGTTTGAAACGCGGCGAAGTTTTGCGCGCACCCGCGCTGGCGCAAATCCAGCGCCTGGGCCAGGGCGAGGCCATCCAGGTCGTGCGAGCACAAAACCAGGACGTCAACACAGCTCGGGCAACGATTGATGCCAGCCCGGCGGCTACGCCGTCCGCGCCCGCGGCGATAGACGGCGGCGATGCGGAACTGAAACTGATTGTGGCCGAGACTGAGGCGCCGCAAGCCGTCGATAACACTGAGCAGAGCGGGTCTGCCGGTACTGACGGTAACCAGGCTGGCGGCGCAGATGCCGGCACCACGGTCGCCTTCGAAGAGCTTGACAGTGTTCGCCGTGAAAACAACGACTTGAACACCCGTCTTAATTCACTGGAAGAGCAGGTGCAAACGCTGCAGCGCTTGCTGGAGCTGAAAAACAGCCAGTTGGCCGATATGCAGCAGGCTGGCATGAACAGCGATAACGCAGTTGCCAGCGTTGACCAGAACGCAGGTGACGAACCCGCAGCCACAACAACTCGTCCGGGTGCAGGCGGTGCCGTTACAGAGGAACTTGTGACTGATGACGCCGAAACTCAGGCCGACGCTGAAACGGCCAGTGCGATTGCAGCCCAGGCTGAGCAAGATGCACAGCCACAAACAGCAGAGCCTGATCCGGTTGATGCGAGTATGGCTCAGGCCGGTTTACTCAACAGCATTATGACCAACTCGCTGTACCAGATAGTTCTGGGCGGCGGCTTGCTTTTGCTGTTATTACTCCTGCTTCTGGTTTCCCGCCGCAAGTCTAAAAATCAGGCTGTCGCCGACGACGAAGCCGAAGCCGAAGCCGATTTTGAACAAGCACCCATGGCTGAACCCGTCCCCAGTTCCAACGCGTTTGATCTGGACCTGGGCCTGGACGATCAGCAGCCAGCAGTGCCTGAAGCAGCGCCAGACGTTATGGAAGAGGTTGATTCCTATCTGGCCTACGGTCAGCACGAACAGGCGGTGAATACACTGGAGTCTGCGATTTCCCGCGAGCCGAGCCGCGCTGAGCTGCGTCTGAAATTGCTGGCGGTTTACGCAGATGCCCAGAATAGAGTGGCTTTTGAGCGCCAGTATGGCGAGCTCAGTGCTTTGAATGATGACCAGGCCATGGCAGATGCGGATCGTTTGCTGACGGATCTTGAGCAGGCGGAAGCGGCACCCAGCATGGACGACCTTGAATCTGAATTGCGGTACGGATCCTTTGCCGGCTCTTTCGGGGGCTTCGATGAAGAACCAGAAGATGTAAAGGAACCCGTCAAGCCATCGGCAGAAGATTCTATAGATTACGATCTGAGCGGCATTGACGGCCTGGCAGACAAGGAGGAGCCTGCAAAGTCGGAAGCTTCGGAAGCTTCGGAAGCTTCGGAAGATTTTGAAGACTTTGTGTTGTCTGACGATTTTGCCCGGGAATTCTCTGATAAGGACGCCGCGCCGCTGGCCAAGGCTGACGACACTGCCAAGTCGGCTAACAAAACGCCTGACGATGACGACTTGAGTCTGGATGAGGCTTTTCTGGACGAACTAGACGCTGAACTTGACAAAGACGATACCGAGGCAGAGCCCAAACCTTTGGACATGCAAGAGCCTGGGCTGGACATGCAGGAGCCTGATCTGGATAAATTGGACCTCGAGATTTCGGACGACGATCTGGCGTTGATGGGCGAATTTGCTGATAGCGCAGACAGCACCAATCATGCTTATGGCGATGAAGCCGAAGCAGAGCAACTGCCTGAAATGACCGACGCAGAGCTTTTGGCTTTAGAGCTGGGTGACGATCCGCAAGCCGAAATTGACGCTGAGGAAGAGTTGGGCGAGAAGTTGGCCAATAGTCACGACGATGAAGACGACATCAGCCTGGACGATCTGGAGACGCTGGAATTGCCCGAAGAAGACCTGCCCATCGTGGCACCTGGCACGCCTCGAGCGATTGATGAGAGCGATCTGGGTGAAGACGATGATTTCGACTTCCTGGCTGGCACTGACGAAGCCGCAACCAAGCTGGATTTGGCGCAGGCCTATGTCGAGATGGGCGATATTGACGGCGCTCGTGACATTTTGATGGAAGTGGAACTCGAAGGTACCGCTGAACAGAAAGCAGAGGCAAAGGAACTGCTTAAAAATCTGTCCTGATTAGTTATAATCCTTTGAACAAAGCCGGCGCTCAGAGCCTTCTGACCGTCGGCTTTGTCTTTTAACCTCCAGACAACACATTGAGCTGACTTTTGTTTCTTGAACCCCAAGCGCTTACAGCGGATACACTCATCGGCAACGGCCGTGTGGCATTGGTCTTCGAATACGATGGCCGTGAATTCCACGGCTGGCAGCAGCAAAAATCCGGTATTCGCGCTGTGCAGCAACAGTTGGCAAAAGCCGCCAGCAAAGTCGCCGATCACGATGTAGAACTGGTGTGTGCGGGCCGCACCGATGCGGGCGTTCATGCCAGTTATCAGTTGGTTCATTTTGATACGCCGTCACTGCGCACTATGCGTTCTTGGGTGATGGGCATTAATACTGCCTTGCCTTTCGATATTTCCGTACGCTGGGCTGGCCAGTGCCAGGGTGACTTTCACGCCCGGTTTTCCGCGGTTTACCGTCGTTATCGCTACATCATTTATAACAACCCGGTGCGTCCCGGTATTCAGCGCGGCCAGGTAAGCTGGAATTTTCGGCCTCTCGATGCGAAAAATATGCACCAGGCGGCCCAGGTATTGGTCGGCGAACACGATTTTAGTGCTTTTCGCGCCGCTGGCTGTCAGTCTCGTAGTCCGATTCGATTTTTGCAGAGCATCAGCGTAACGCGCAAAGGCGATTATCTGGTGATTGACGTTCAGGCTAATGCTTTTTTGCACCACATGGTGCGTAATATTGCCGGAGCCCTAATGGCCGTAGGTTGCTGTGAGCAGACGCCGGATTGGATTGGCCAGACTCTGGCGACGAGGGATCGCAGGCAGGCTGGCGTAACCGCACCGCCTGACGGTTTGTACCTGGTAGACGTGGGTTACCCCACCGAATTCGGAATTCCCCAGCCCAGCTGTGGCCCGGCGTTCGCAGAGCCCTGGTTTAGCCCGGAGCAGAATCGGCCGGTTGCGGCCACCCATATTCACCGCAAACCCCATATTCACCGTAAAAAAAGGCCGCCCAACTGTGATTAGCCGTGTAAAGATCTGTGGCTTGACCCGACCAGAGGATATCGATGCTGCAGTGGCTGCCGGCGCTGACGCAATCGGCCTGGTGTTTTATGACCCCAGCCCGCGGGCTGTCAGTATTGATCTGGCGCGCCAACTGGCTGCGCGGATACCTGCGTTCGTTAGCGTCACCGGGTTGTTTGTAAATCCACAAACGGATTTTGTAAAGCAGGTGTTGCAAAAGGTAGCTCTGGATCTGCTGCAGTTTCACGGCGATGAAACCGCCGCTTTTTGTGAGCAGTTTCAGCGCCGCTGGATTAAGGCGATACGGGTGCGGCAACAAGGGCAGATTGAACAGGCCTTCGAGGCGTACCGGGCTTCAGCCGGTTTGCTGGTGGATGCCTGGCATCCTGAACAATACGGGGGCACCGGCCACGGGTTCAACTGGTCACTGATTCCTGAACAACGGCCGTTGCCACTGATACTGGCCGGTGGCTTGCAACCCGATAACGTTGCCGCGGCCGTGCAGCAGGTGCGTCCGTGGGCGGTGGACGTGAGTGGCGGCGTGGAAATCGGCGATATGAAAAGTGAGAAAGGCATCAAGTGCGCCAAAAAGATGGCAGACTTCGTAGCCGCGACCAGAAGCGCTGGTTCTTGGTAGACTTACGAATTCGTTAAATAGAGCGCGTGAGCAGGTTGTGCGATTGGAAGAATTGGGCCAGCCCGGCGTTATATGTACTATGTTTCATTGAATGAGACGTTTACACAGCATGGCATGCTGCCAGAATGGGGTAATCAAAACGCTATCCGATGGTGTAATTGTTGGCCGGTAGCGTGTGCTTACAATAGAACGATCAAAACAGGTTCTACAGACGGGATTAAATCATGAGTAGTTGGCTAGATAAAATAATGCCGAGCAAGATCCGCTCGGAATCCAAGACGAGGACCGGTGTTCCGGAAGGCCTGTGGAAAAAGTGCCCTAAATGCGGCGCCTTCCTGTACAAACCCGAGCTGGAAAAAAATCTGGACGTGTGCCTGAAGTGTAATCACCACTTGCGAGTGGCTGCCCGCCGCCGCCTTGATATTTTTCTGGATGCAGACGGCCGCGAAGAAATTGGCGCAGACCTGGAACCTTGGGATCGCCTTAAGTTCAAAGACACCAAACGTTATAAAGACCGCCTGAGCCAGGCTCAGAAAGCGACTGGCGAAAAAGACGCCTTGTTGGCGATGAAAGGCACCACCATCGGGATTCCTCTGGTCGCTTGCGCCTTCGAATTCAATTTTCTTGGTGGCTCTATGGGCCAGACGGTGGGCGAAAAATTTGTACGGGCGGCCAATGTGGCGCTGGAAGAGCGCATTCCTTTGGTGTGCTTCTCTGCCAGCGGCGGCGCGCGTATGCAGGAGGCCATTCTTTCGCTGATGCAGATGTCGAAAACTGCCGCTGTTCTTGAGCGCATGAAGCAGCAAGGTCTGCCGTATATTTCGGTAATGACTGACCCGGTATTTGGCGGCGTATCGGCCAGCCTGGCGATGTTGGGTGATTTGAATATCGCTGAACCTAATGCGCTGATCGGCTTTGCCGGGCCGCGGGTGATTGAGCAGACCGTTCGTGAAAAGTTGCCCGAAGGCTTTCAACGCAGCGAGTTTTTGTTGGAGCACGGTGCGATCGATATGATTCTGCACCGCCACCAGATGCGCGAACGAATTGCACACCTGCTGGCAAAATTCGGCAATCTGGATAAACCAGACACCGAGGCGCCCATTGAAATCGAAGTGACTGAAAAGCCGGACGAAGATGTCCCAGTCGCATAAGCCGGATCAGCATGCGCCGACAATAGCGGCCCCCGGCGCCGATGCCAGCCTGGGCCAGTGGCTGAGCTACCTTGAGACCATTCACCCGGTTGAAATTGAACTGGGACTGGACCGGGTGATGATCGTTTTGCGGAGATTGTTTCCGGGTAAGCCCGATGCCCGCATTATTACCGTGGCTGGCACCAACGGCAAAGGCAGCACGGTTGCAGCGCTGGAAGCGCTGTTGCAGGAAGCGGGGCGCCGCACGGCGGCCTACACGTCGCCGCATCTTCAGGTGTATAACGAGCGGATACGTCTGCTGGGCGAGCAGATTTCAGACGCGCAAATGATTCACGCTTTTGAACGTGTTGAGGCGGCCAGGGCAGAAGTATCGTTGAGCTATTTCGAATTCGGCACTCTGGCGGCGTTTGTTGCCATGTCCGAAGCCGATGTAGACGACTGGATTCTGGAAGTTGGTCTGGGCGGTCGTTTGGATGCTGTGAACGTGCTGGACGCGGATTTTGTGATCCTTACGTCGATTGATATCGATCATGCGAGCTTTTTGGGTAACGACCGCGAGTCAATCGGTTTCGAAAAAGCCGGCGTGTTACGCCCCGGTATTCCAGCGGTTTACGCCGATTTTGATCCCCCGCGATCGGTGTTACAGCAAGCTTTATCGCAAGAAGTCGATTTGGCGTTGCTGGGCCGTGATTATCAGTTGGTGCAGTGTTCAAGCCAGCCGGCGATGGTGAATCTGGAGTTAGGAGAAGAAGAGTTCCGCCTGCCAGATTTTGCTCTGCCGGTGAAAAGCCTGGCGGCAGCGGTTGTTGCGTCCCGCACCCTGGCGCCCAATCTGGGTGTTCAGCAGATCGAGCGAGCCGTGGCTGGAGTGTCGGTGCCCGGGCGTTTTGAACAGGTGGCCAGCTCGCCGCTGGTGATTCTGGATGTGGGACATAACCCGCACGCTGCCTGCTGGCTGGCTAGCCGGTTACGCCTGTTGCAGCATCAGGAAACCCGCATTCATGCGGTCTACGGCGCGCTTGTTGATAAAGACGTGCAAGGTGTAGCCAAAGCCATGAACAGCGTAGTCGACAGCTGGTATCTGGCTGGACTGGTAAAGGAAGCTCCCCGTGGTTATAGCGCCGAGGCTCTGAACGCGCAGTTTGAGCAGTGCGGCATAAAGCCTGCAGGCTGCTGGCACTCGGTGCAGGAGGCCCTGGCTGAAGCTCGTGGCCAGGCCCGCGTTAATGACATTGTGATTGTGTTTGGTTCGTTCTTTACTGTGGCGGCGGCCCGCAACCTTTTGCATCCAAGCGCCGCCGTTACCAACCCGGGAGCATGAGTGTGGACGGATTAAAGCAGCGGATCATCGGCGCCCTGGTGCTGATTTCACTGGCGGTTATTTTTGTGCCGATGATCTTTGACGAGCCCCATTCCGGGCGCAACTCCACCTCGATAAGTATTCCCGAAGAGCCGCCATTTCCGGAAGTGAACACCGAGCCACCTCCGCAGACTGCCATGCCAGAATATCAGAGCGCCCCCGAGCCAGAGACGGCCGCAGCAGACCGCGCCAGCGGGTCCCGGGAGTTTCAGCTGATTGAGGAAGTGACGCCTCAGGCGGCTGTGCCGTCAACGCCGACGACTGTCAGCAACGCCGCTACACCTCCGCCTGCTGTAAACACTCAGCCTGCGGAAGTTAAGCCCACAGTGGCACCGCCCCGGCCGGAGCCCAGTCCGCAAACCGACGAAGAGTTCAGCCGTTCGCTGGAAGGCGCGTGGGTTGTGCAGTTGGGCAGCTTTGGCGATGCCGACAACGCCCGGCGTTTGCGCGATAACGCCCGCGAAAAGGGCTATAGTTCACACCTTCAAGAATTCAGCCGCGGAGATACCCGGCTGACCCGAGTGTTCAGCGGGCCTTTCGTGAGCAAATCCGAAGCCGAAGCGGCCAAGGCGGTCCTCGACACGGCCTTCAGCCTCAACAGTTTGGTGACCAGCCCTGATTAATAAGCCAGGCAATCCGGTTTTATCGCAACGGTGGTTTGGCAGAGTGCGGTTTCCTGATAGAATCCGCCCTCATTATTTATGTCGCCCGGGTGGTTCATGAATGCGTTGATCTGGATTGACTGGGTCATTATTGCGGTTATTACCATATCGACGCTGATCAGCCTCAGGCGCGGCTTTGTTCGCGAAGCCCTGTCGTTGGTTACCTGGGTAATGGCCTTCGTTGTTGCTCGCACGTTTCATCCCCAGATGCAGTCGCTGCTGGCCAGCACCGTGGAAACGCCCATGGTGAGGTCTGTTGCGGCGTTCGCTATTCTGTTTATTGGTACGCTTGTTGTAGGCGCCATCATTAACGGCATTATTGGACAGCTGGTGCGGGCCACCGGCTTATCTGGCACCGACAGGGTGCTGGGTATGGGTTTTGGTCTGTTGCGCGGGGTGTTGGTTGTGGTGGTAGGCATCGCTTTACTGCGTTACACACCGGTGTCTCAAGATACCTGGTGGCAAGAATCGGTGATGATTGACCGGTTGTCGGTGTTAGAAGACTGGTCTCGCCGTACCTTTGGTGATGAGCTTTCCGGATTCCTTGCTCCTCAAAGCGGCGAGCAAGGCATCTAAGTAGACTTGGTTATTCAAACGCCAGGCGCTATATCAGGCAGTTTGTCTGGCGTGGCTTTCATTCAGTTTTAACACTCGGAGAATCTCTATTCCATGTGTGGCATCGTCGGTATCGTCAGCACTTCCCACGTGAACCAGCTGCTTTATGATGCGCTGACTGTTCTTCAGCATCGGGGCCAGGACGCAGCAGGTATTGTTACCTTCGAAGACGACCGTTTTTACCTGCGCAAAGACAACGGTCTGGTGCGTGATGTATTTCATACCCGCCATATGCACCGGTTGGTGGGCAATGTCGGTATTGGTCACGTTCGTTACCCTACCGCTGGTAGCGCAAGCTCCGCCGAGGCCCAGCCGTTTTACGTTAACAGCCCCTATGGCATCACCTTGGCCCACAACGGCAACCTGACAAACTCTGACGAGCTCAGCACCGACCTGTTCCGTACTGACCTGCGCCACATTAACACCAACTCCGATTCGGAAGTGCTGTTGAACGTGTTCGCCCACGAGCTTCAGAAACTGGGCAAGCTGCACCCGACCAAAGACGATATTTTTGCCGCCGTGCGTTCTGTGCACGAACGCTGCCGTGGTGCCTATGCGGTTATTGCGATGGTTACCGGTTACGGTATTGTTGGTTTCCGCGACCCTAACGGCATTCGCCCCATCTGCTATGGCGTGCGCGTGGCCCGTGACGGCCGTAAAGAATATATGATTGCGTCTGAAAGTGTGGCCCTAGGCGCCTCCGGTTTCACCCTGGTGCGCGACATTGCGCCGGGTGAAGCGATTTACATTGAAACCGACGGCACCTTTCACAGTGAGCAGTGCGCCAAACAGCCAAAGCTCTATCCGTGTATTTTCGAGCATGTGTACTTCGCCCGTCCGGACTCCATCATGGATAAAGTCTCGGTTTACAAAGCGCGCTTGCGCATGGGTGAAACTCTGGCGGATAAAGTGCTGAAGGATTTTGCCGATCACGATATCGACGTGGTTATGCCGATACCAGACACCAGCCGCACCTCGGCTTTGCAGATGGCCCACCGTCTGGGCGTGAAATTCCGCGAAGGGTTTATTAAAAACCGCTACATTGGTCGTACTTTTATCATGCCCGGCCAGACCATGCGCAAGAAATCGGTACGCCAGAAGCTGAACCCCATTGATCTGGAGTTCCGCGGCAAGAACGTGATGCTAGTTGACGATTCCATTGTGCGCGGTACCACCTGCAAGGAAATCGTGCAGATGGCCCGCGATGCCGGCGCCCGCAAAGTGTATTTCGCTTCGGCCGCGCCCCCGGTGCGTTATCCCAACGTGTACGGCATTGATATGCCGTCTGCGAAAGAACTGATTGCCCACGATCGCACCGTGGAAGAAATCCGCGAATTGATCGGCGCCGACTGGTTGCTGTACCAGAACCTGGAAGACCTGATTACCTCTGTTAGCGATGTTAATAGTGACATTGATGGCTGGGAATGTTCGGTGTTTACCGGTGAATATGTAACCGGCGATATTGATCGTGCCTATCTGGATCGGCTGGATGGCCAGCGTAACGATGCAACCCGCTCCGGCACTGTGACGAACGACACCGAAAACGGCAGTATAGACATGCATAACGACGAAGATTGATGCTTTAGAACTGACACGAGTCCCATGAGCAGGAGAAAACGATGACATTTTGCCGTGAAGAATCGGTTTTGATACCGGAATCAGACCTGGACGGCATGTCTGGCGATACCCTGGCGGTGCGCGCGGGGCAGATTCGTACCGGTCAGCTTGAGCACAGCGACGCTATATTTCCTACGTCCAGCTTTGTTTACGCCAGCGCGGCGCAGGCCGCCGCGCGTTTTGCCGGTGAAGAGCCCGGTAATATTTATTCGCGTTTTACCAACCCCACGGTGACCGCCTTCGAAAACCGCATTGCGGCGATGGAAGGCGGCGAACGGGCAGTGGCCATGGCTTCGGGTATGGCCGCTATTACCAGCACCTGCATGGCGCTGCTGAAGGCTGGCGACCATGTGGTGTGTTCACGGGACGTATTTGGTACGGTGAATTCGCTGTTTCAGAAATACCTGAGCAAATTTGGTGTTGAAACCACCTTTGTAAAACTGACAGACGAAGCCGGCTGGGAAGCGGCTATGCGGCCCAACACCCGGATGTTGTTTCTGGAGACGCCGTCTAACCCGCTGTGCGAAGTGGCAGACATTCGCAAGATGGCCGATTTGGCTCACGCCCACGATGCGCTGTTAGTCGTCGACAACTGTTTTTGCACCCCGGTGCTGCAGCAGCCGCTGGCGTTGGGCGCAGATCTGGTAACCCACTCCGCCACCAAATATCTGGACGGCCAGGGTCGTTGCGTAGGCGGCGTCGTTGTAGGGCCCCACGCGCTGCTGGAAGAAATATTCGTGTTTTTGCGGGCAACAGGCCCAACCATGAGCCCGTTCAACGCCTGGGTGTTCATGAAAGGCCTGGAAACCTTACCAATTCGTATGCGAGCCCACTGTGACAATGCGTTAGAGTTGGCCCACTGGCTGCAGCAGCAGAGCGCGGTGGAAACGGTTTTTTACACCGGCCTGCCGCAGCATCCGCATTACGAACTGGCCAAACGCCAGCAAAAAGCCTTTGGTGGTGTGTTGTCGTTTCGGGTAAAAGGGGGTAGGGAGGAGGCTTGGCGCTTTATTGACGCTACTCGCATGGTGTCTATCACTGCCAATCTGGGCGATGTGAAGACCACTATTACCCACCCTGCAACAACGACCCACGGGCGGTTGTCGCCCGAAGACAAAGAGCAGGCCGGTATCAGCGAGAACCTGATTCGCCTGTCCGTAGGCATTGAAGCCATTGACGACCTGAAAGCCGATCTTGACCGGGGTTTTCAGGCCCTTCAGAACCCCGGTCATGGCAACATCTGAGTATTCATGGCCGCAAGCGCAAAAGCAAAAGATACATCGGCCCAGCCGCTGACTGACAAACAGCTGCGTTTTCGCAAGTTGCTGGCCCAAGGTGCCCGCGAGGGCGCTGTTATTGCGCTAATTGCTCTGGCAATTTATTTGTGCATGGCGCTGTTCAGTTTCAACGGCAATGACGCCGGTTGGGCCAGCGTGGGCCACGAGGCTCAGGTGCTGAATTATGCTGGTCGCAGCGGTGCCTGGCTGGCCAGCCTGCTGCGCAATTTCTTCGGTTACGTGGCCTGGCTGTTTCCAGCCATGGTGGCAGGTTACGCGTTGCTGCTGATTCGCCTGCGCAATCGCTCCCAAGACGTCCATTGGCCCTTGTTAATGGTGCGTTTTGGCGGGTTTATTCTGATTCTGCTGTCGGCTACCAGTCTGCTGTCGCTTTATTCTCTTTTTGGTCTGGGTGAATCTTCCGGCGGCGTGATGGGTGTAGCCGTGACCGATGCCATGGTGCGGTTTTTCAATCTGCCGGCCACCACTTTGGTACTGATCGCCATATTCCTGTTTGCGCTGACCGTTACCACGGGGCTGTCGTGGTTTTGGCTGATGGACCAGTTGGGTGGCCTGGCTCTGAGAGTTGGCGCGCAGATACAAGACAGCTTCAATGGCCGCCGCTCTTTACGGGACGACGACGAAGAATCGGTCGAAAATTACCAGCCACCGCTTCTAAATCATCGGGTTGAAGGCAAGTCTTCAGATAAGTTTGATAACGAGATTCATGCCGACAGAGCGGTTGAACCAGTGCGCTGGTGGCAGCGCATTCCCGGCTTCGGTCGCCGTGGTCACTCTAAAGCGGAACACAGCGATGGGTCCGAAGACTACTTTGACCTGAGCGCCGACTCAGATGACGAGCCGGCGCGT
>Ga0136560_1001078_pt1 | contig 13966 bp, 1 predicted proteins | sample AntRauMeHopE1497_FD_104925 | JGI IMG/M metagenome (GOLD analysis project Ga0136560, IMG submission 104925) | Saline lake microbial communities from Rauer Islands, Antarctica - Metagenome Hop E1 #497 | ecosystem: Environmental > Aquatic > Non-marine Saline and Alkaline > Saline | place... | reverse complement strand
GTGGCGGGGGGCGGGGGGCAGGAACCTCGAGATCACGTCGGAGTGAAGCGCTCGGCCGAGCGACGACGGCCCCGACGAGGAGGACGAAGAGGACGAGGAGGACGAGGACGAGGCCGCCGCGCGCTCGCCGAGGTCAAAGGCCGCGGCGGTTGCCATCCCTGTGCCCAGCCCCTCCACGCGCAGGCGCAGCGCCGTCTGGACCAGCCGCAGCTCGAGCCGCGCCCACGCCCGGAGGTTCATCACGCTCTCCGCGCCGGCGCGCAGGGCCTCCCAGCGCTCAGCCTCTTCCTCGTCCACGGGGGCAAACCGCCAGGCGGGGGCGCGCGGCGGCAGCACGGCCTGCGCACGCTGCAGCCGCTGGTTGCTCTTGCCGTCGGCTCCCACCGTTGCGGCGGCGTCCTCCAGCGCGGCCTGAATCGCCGCGGAGAGGGCCACGTCCTCCTCGCCCTCCACCAGCCGGTGCATCGGCGGCACGGCTGCGAGGACGCGGGGGAGGAGGGCGGACGATTCGCCCTCGGGCGTCTGGTCGTCGTCGGCCCGGCCGTCCACGGCCAGCCGCGCCGCGGCGAGCAGCTCCTCGCGCCGCCTCTCCAGGGACAGAGCCCTGGCCGCGGCCGCGTTGGCCCCGTCCGAGTCCGCCAGGCCGGCCGCTGCCACCGCGATCCTCGCCCTCGCCTCGTCCCTGGTCCTGTTCGACCGGTCCTCCAGGGCCTGCGACACCATGGCCCGGAAGATGGAGCGCATGGAGCCGCCGCCCGAGGCGTCGCCGGGCTTGGAGGCGCGCGCGACGCTGGGGTGGCAGCACATCTGCCGCAGGCGCATCAGGTCGCCGCTCAGGGCGGAGGGGACGGCGCCGGCGGCGGCAGCCGACTGCTTGGCGGCGCGGGACGCCGTCTTGGCGGCGGCGCCGGGGCCGCGGGCGGTGGCGCGCCCCCTCCGGCGGCGGCCGCGCTGCGCTGTCGCGGTCACGGCCGTGGAGGAGGAAGCCTCCTCGGCGGCGTCGGCGGCGGCGGCGGCACCCTGCTCGACCGAGGCGAGGGCCCAGATGCCGCCCTCCCCGCGGCTTGCGTCCTCGAAGATCTTCGCGACGACGCGCCGGATGTCGGTGTGGAGCTTCTTGTAGATGGAGCGCTCCATGACGGAGAGGTCGACCCACGCGTCCTCCACCGTGATGGGCGGCAGGTGGATCTCCGACGCGACGTGGGCCTTGCGGTGGCGCCACATGATGGACTGCATGATGCCGCGCATGCGGGAGAGGCCCACGGGCTGCCGCGCGAGGAAGGGGTCCAGGAGGGTGGTGGAGAGGAGGCTGGAGCTGGCAAAGGGGACGAATGCGAGGAAGGTCAGGAGGCCGTGCAGGTCCGCCACGCGGCTGGACATGGGCGTGCCGCTGACGCACCACGCGTGCACGCGCCCGAGGTCCGCGGCCATCTTGGAGGTGTCGCTGGTGGAGGTGGAGACCATCTGAGCCTCGTCCAGGATCACCCGCCACCACTCCACCATCAGCAGCGGGCTGAGCCGCCGTAGGCCGTGCGTTCGCTTGTCGTGCCGCAGGGCGTCGTAGGAGCAGAGCACGACGTCGGCGTCGACGAAGTCCTCCGAGGCGGAGGCCGCGAACTTCTCGCGGGACCCGAGGCCCGACCGGATCCCCTCGTACCGGACCACGCGGAGGGCGGGGGCGTGCTGGAGCAGCTCGGCGCCCCACTGCGCGATGAGCGGCTTGGGCGCGACCACGAGCGTGGCCCGCACCGGTGTGATGGCGCTGTCCTCCGTGGGAAGCCGGCCCTGCTCGAGGGCCGTCGCGCGGTCACGGTCGAGCCCCAGCTCCATCAGCCTGACGAGCATCCTCGTCTGGCCTAGAGCCATCCCGCGCGACCTCCGGCTCCGCCTCGCGGGCAGCTCGGGCTCCGGCTCCGCCTCGGCCGCTTGGCCGGCCGCCGCCTCTGCCGCCGCCTCCGCCTCCGCCTCCAGCTCGCCCCTGGCCTCCTTGGCGATGTCTACCACCATAACCTCGTCCTCTGGCCGGCCCGCGAGGACCCGACGGACCCTGGACTGCTGTCCGGCCGGGAAGTCGGCCGAGGAGGCAGCGTACGTGCCGTCGGGCCGCGGCCTGGCCAGGACGAGAGCCGCCACCTCGAGCGTCTTGCCCAGGCCCATCTCGTCCGCGAGGATACCCCCCGTCGGGGGGCCCCGCGCGACGGGCGGGCGCAGCAGCGCCACCTGGGCCGGCATCGCGCCGTGCCTGCGGTACCCGAGAGCAGCGGTCGATGCGCTGCGGCGGGCGTTCATGTTGAAGAGGAAGACGGTGGCGGCGGGGCCGGCGGGGGCGTGGTCGTCCTCGCTCCACAGGGGCAGCTGCACGGCGTCAAAGGTCGGGTCGGGCTGCAGGCCCATGTGGTCCGAGAAGGTGCCGTCCTCGACCGCGTGCATCCAGGCCAGGGCCCGCTGCTGGTAGGGGAGCAGCGTCGTCTCGCCCATTCCGGGGGGCGTGGGGCGGGAGGGCGCGCGCTGCGGAGGCCGGCAGGACTCCAGGACGTGGAAGAGGTCGAACGGGTCCCCCGTGGACACCGCGGCCTCCTCTGACTCGTCTGACGTGGCGGCACGGGACTTCAGCGCGGCCGCAGACGCCGAGCCGTCCTCCTCCCCATCGGCCGCTTCGTCGTCGTCGTCCTCGCCCGCCGCACCGGGTGCGGCGGAGGACGAGGAAGAGGAGGACGCGTGCTTCGAAGACGTGGACTCTGCCCGGTGGCGGACCTTGCTCGCCTGCGCTGCCGCCTGGGCGGCGCGGGACACGTCGTTGTCGTCGCCCTCGCCCTCGTCGTATAGCTTGGTGGCCGACGCGTCGCGGCGCCAGGGGCCCTGGCTGGGCCCGAACTGAAGTGCCAGCTGCCTGGGCAGCACGATGCGAGAGGCCGCCGCGAGCCTGGGCAGGTCGCGCATGCCCGTGCCCAAGGTTTCGGACCCGCTTCCCTTGGTCGCGAGCAGCGCCGTTTGCACGACGAGGGTGATGAGGCGGTCCGTCTCGATCGGGCCGACGCTGTCGCCGACGATCCCGGGCAGCGGCGCTGGCACCGAGGAGAACTCGGCAGCCGAGGACGACGCCTCGCCCCACGCTTTCCGCAGCCGGCTGCTCAGCTTCCGCCCTGTGCGCTCCACGGTCTGGGCCGCGTCGAGGCCGACCTCGGCCGACGACGAGCCGCCGTCGAGGGGGCTCGTCCCCGGCACGTCGGCCTCCCTCGCAAGCCTCGCCCAGTCCACGAACGCCCTCGGGTCCACGGTCAGGGACGCCCTGACGTTGAAGGAGCAGAGCTGGCCCGGCCGGATGAGATCGCCGATGGCAGGTGCCCGGAGGCGGTCTGACGGCAGCGAGAACACGCCAGGGCGGACGCGCCGGCGCTTCCGGAGCGACTCCTCGGCGGCTGTGGCGCCCGCTGCGTCCGAGGAGTCCGCTGCCTTCTTGGTCAGGCGGGCCATCTCGGAGCGGTCCTGCTTCGCCACCGCTGCGCGGGCGGCGGCGCCGCTGCTGAGCTGTCCGATGCCGAAGCTCCCGCTGGCCAGCTCCGTCGGGGCGATCATGTGGACGATGGTGCGGAGGATGCGCGCGGGGAGCCCGCCGAGGCCGCACGGCTTGCGCTCGGGCTGCGGGTCGACGAACCCGGGCTTGCCCCGGTGGCGCGCGGCGTTCCGGTCGCGCCCGTGGCACTTGAGCAGCGTCCACACGGACCGCTTAAACGGAAGCGGTAGCGCCGCGAAGTCGTCGCGCTCGCCTCCCGTGAGGTCAAGGAGGCACCCCATCGTGAAGCGCCTCAGCCTGAGGCTCGGGGTTGCGGCGAGCTGGCTCAGGTACTCATTGTCCGTGTTGTGCTCGCGGCCAAACATGCCGCGCCCCTGCTGGGTCCAGACCTCCTGCATCGCCGGCATCGCCACGACCTCCGGACAGATGTCCCCCAAGGCTCGTTGCTCGGCTGCGGCCAGATGGTTGATGGCGGAGTCGACGGCGATGGGCCCGTGCCGGAGCGCTCCGCGCGGCACCAGGAGCACCGCTGCCGAGTCACAGAACCCGCGCACCGTCAGCGGGGACACTGCCACGAGCTCCTCCACCCAGCCTCGCACCTCGGGGGTGTCAGCGTACGACCCTGGGCCGATGGGCCCCGACCCCACGGAGCCGGAGCGACGCATCGGCGACGCCGGGACCGCACCGTCGGCCGATGACGTCCGAGCCGGCTTTGCCACGGGTGCATTATCGACGGCGTGCTCCACGGCTTCAGGCCGGGGCCGCTTGCCGCGCGAAGGGCCTTCGTCTGTGCCGGATGCGGCGGCCGGCATCACCAGGACGTCCCGGAACTCCGAGTCCTCCGGTGTCCGCGATGTCTCATGAGACGGGTAAAGCATGGTCGACGGGGCGCCGAACATGGGTAGCAAGGACTGCATCCCGTAGGGGGACACGAAGCCACCCGCGCCGAAGATCCTGGCAAGCGGGGCGGCGTGGGTGATGAGCGACCAGCGCACGGAGCTCCTGGAGTCCTGCGGCGCCTCCAGTCCCTCGTTCACCCGCCAGCGGTCGCCCGGGTCCACGTCCGAGCACATCTCTGCCATCTGCGTGAGGATCACGGCGTCCGTGGGTGTGTCGAGCAGGAGGTCAGCTGGGAGCACGCGCAGGCCGCTTGCCGATGAATCAGTCGGCTGAGCATCCGGGGGCGGGGACGAGGACGACGAGGACGACGACGAGGACGACGAGGACGAGGACGACGCACTAGCCCGAGGGGACGCCGCGACGACACCGCGCGCCTGCAAGACACCGCCGGGCCTCGGGGCGGTGATCTTGGCCGCCTCCTCAACGTTGGCCGTCCACTCATCGTGGAGGCCGCCGAGCACGACGCGGCGGGCGAGGGCGGTGAGGTCGGGAAACCGGTACACCTCGAAGGCGGGGCACGCCTCGGCGACGCCGATGGCGGCGGTGGAGGCGTAATCGAGGCCACGGAGCTCGCCTGCGTCCACTCCAGCGGGGACCACGCGCGGGCAGAGCCGGACGAACGCTCTTTGGATGGCCTTGGACCGCGACATCACCGACGGGGCGACGCTGCAGACGGCTGGCTCCCGCTCGCTGCCCTCGGCGCGGCGGACGACGGCAGGATCACACCCGCGCTCTGCAGGCAGTGACTCGAGGAGGAACTGCCGCACAGAGAGCCAGTGCTCCGCCCCGAGCGTTTTCCTCAGCCACGTGGACGCCGCCTTGCTCACGCCCTCAAGGGCCTTGGCCAGCTCCGCCTGCTTGAATGCGCGCCACCAGCGCAGGGCCAGTGCCTTGGACTGGCAAGCCAGCGCAGCGTCACGCTCGCGGTTGCTGAGGACCTTGCCCACCACGCTATCCAGCCCGACGCAGACGCAGGCGAACTCCCCGGGCGCCGGGGCGACGTCCGGAAGGGGTGTCGTCAGCGGGTCGTCGCGGATGCCAAAGAAGGCGGTGGAGCGCCGGGCGTGCACTCTGCCGAGCGGGTCGCCGTACGAGGCCGGCAGCGTGATTCCAGACACCAGGCGCTCCCCGTCTGTGGGCGCTGCGGCCCTTGCCAGATCCGCAACGGACACAGACCGGCTCCGGCTGCCCTTGGCGAGGTCATTCGGGCGCGCCAAAGCCCTGAAGTCGCGGCTGTACATATCCGCGCTGGTGCCAAAGCTCCCGGCTGTGCTCAGGAGGTCAAACCAGCGCTCGTCACGGGCGCACGCAAACGCCGAGGCGATGACGGCAGCGTCCGCCCCGGCGTCCGCCCTGGCCCTGCGCGCCTCTGCCCTGAGCGCCGCGGCCTCCACGGCGATGGGGTAGCGCAGGTTTACGTAGGCGAAGCCAAAGGCGGACGTGTAACTCGCCAGGGCAGCGGGCCGCGGCTCGACACGGCGGCTGAGGACCCCAAACGGCCGGAGGAGCACGGCGCTCAGAGGGACGGAGACATCGCCAACATAGACGCCGCGGGAGACGGCCTCGGGAGACGAGAGGAACCGCTCCGAGCGCGCTTCCATGTCGGCGAGCGCATCCATCGCGGGAACGGCGTCTGATGCCGCCAGGGATGCAGCAGAAGTTGGCGAATCGGGCTGCGGCGCAGCCGACGATGACGACGACGAGCTTCCAGCCGCGCCGCGCCTGCTCGCCGCAGCGAGTTCTGCGACGTGTGCGAGCGCTGCTGCCGCCCTGCCACAATGAAGGCCAAGGTAAAGGTTCCCGCGGGCGCCATGACGCTGCAGAAAGGAGGCCGCCTCGTCCTCCCGGATCAGCTCCGCCCCGTCACGACCTGCTCGACGCGCCACGGCCGAGGCGATTTCCTCGTCCGACATTGACGACACCAGCGGTGCCTCGCTGCGCATCGCGGCCTTGAACTCCGTTGCGGTGATCAGGGGAACCTCGGCTCCGTTGCCGGCAAAGTCTCCCTTCCACGCCTCGACCAGCCGGCCGTGGTCCATGAGCAGCTCGGGCATACACTGGGAGCCGTCATATCGCAGGCGGAACGCCGCAGCGGGGACGGGGAAGGGAAGGTAGCCGGTGTGGCCGCTCAGCGGCGCAGCACGGGCACCCGCCGCCCCCCCCACCGTGACCACGTCGCCTGCCGCCAGGGACTGGCAGCCTCCCGACGGAATCCGGGTGCCGTTCACAAAGGTGCCATTCTTTGAGGCCAGGTCGCGGACAAACAGCACATCAGGCATCGCGGCCGACACCCTCGCCGTGAACAGCGCCAGATGAGCCTTGCTCACTGAGGCACAGAGCGGGAGGGGCACATCTGCGTTCTCATCGTCGCGCCCGACGGTGAGCGAGTCCCCTTCTGCGCCTTCGGAGATGGGATGTGCCGCCAGCCGGATGGCAGCGAGGTACCGCCTCATTCCAGCGACGGCGCCCGTGGCCTCCAGGTGCACGACGTGAAATGGGTCCTTAACAATCACATCAAGGTGCCTGTGCCGTGGAAACAGTCCATTCCAGCCGACCTCGCCAGCTGCCATGGTGAGCAGGTCCAAGAGTGTCAGATCCGGCAGCGCAAAAGCTGTGGACTGCTAGGCTCTGCTTTGGATTCGGCACATCGGAAGACCGCGCGGGGCATCACATCCACGCGCGGCGCGAAAGCTCACGCACAAGCGCCATGCTCGCCTCTGCTGGGGCCAGGAGGAGGACCGAGTCCCGTGCGGCTGCCGCCTTGACCGTAGCCCGGGCCGCGGCGCCGCCGATCCGTCCGCCGTACGGCCCTTCCACGCGCACCGGCGGCTTCGTCCCACTCAGCTCCACGGCGCAGAGCGACCCCATGGCAGCTCGCCCGTCCGACCCCTCCGCCACGCACAGCGCCGGCGGCTCTCCCGAAGCGGGGTTCCCCGGCGTCCAGCCGAGGACCGGCATGGCGCCGACGAGGGACGCAATGCCAGCCGCGCGCGCGGACGCTCCCGGGCGGAACGCTCTCACGCTAGCCCTGCGGCCGCGGGCGGAGCGCGGCAGGCTGATGGCAGCGTGCCGGATCCCGGCAAGGCCGCAAGCGGGAACGACAAGCCTGTCGGCGCCCGAGATGGCGCCCGGCCCGGCACCGATGCCGTCGCCGGACAGCGCCGTTGCCACAGACAGGTGCTCCAGCGCAACGACGGACGCCGGCCGCACCGTGGGCCGGTCGTCGACGGGCGGCGCCCCGACCGCCCTGCGAGCCACCGCCGCGGCCCGCTCGGCCACGCCCGTCGAGACCGCACAAAGCACCAAGGCCGAGTCAACCATGACTGGGAGGACCCACACGGCCTTTCCGGCGCGCACGGCTGCGGTTCCCACCTCGGCCAGCGTCAGCCCCGGCTCCTCGTCGATGGCCCGGCCGGCGCGCCAGTTCCGCCGGTCCTGCGCGGCCAGGGCCTCGTCCAGCACGGACGACAGCGCGGTGGCGGAGTCCGGGACGGGTAGGACGAGGAGCAGCGGCGCTGGCGCCACCAGCAGGGACGAGTGCGGCACGGGGCGGGGCGGGTGAGGCAGCGTGGCCCCCGCGGCACCGGCTCGGCTCAGGAGGGCAGAGATGAGCTCGCTCGTCCCGGCTCCCGCAGGCGGGGCCCCGCCCGCGGCTCTGCCAGCCGGAGGGTGCCTTGCGGCTGAGAGGCGAAGGTTGGCGAGCGAGGGAGCCCGAAGCACTCGCCTCGCCGTCGCTGCGGCCGAGGCGGGCTGCCCTCGGGGTGACTGTGGCTCGGAACCCGGGCGGAGGAGGGACGCCATGCCGCGGGTGGGGAACTCGGCCGCAGCCGCGCCGGACGGAGCCCGGCCGATCACTCCCGCGTCCTCCGCCCCAGTGGCGCCCGCGCCATGCTTGCCGCCGTGGAGAGCGACGGCGCCGCCCTCGCCATCCCCGTCGTGGGGGACGATCAAGCGCGGGATGGCGGCGCTCGGAGGGTGCATGGAGGCGAAGCAAGCCCTGGCGTCGGCGCACTGCGCGGCGGCCAGGAGCGCAGAGGCCGAGCCGACCACAACGGGCCGCCATGGCGCCACCCGGTGGATGGGCTGCGCGCCGCGGCCCGTCAGGGCATCGACCTGCCATGCCTCCGACGTCGGCGCGACCACAGACTCGGCCGCCACCGAAGCCGGGGGTTGGCCAGTCGTGGCCGGCGTGTGGCCAGAGGGGCGCCAGCCGTGCGCCACCGACGGCACGGCTGGTGCCGCGCGCGCATTCCCGTCCCGCCAGGAGACCACTGAGGCTGCCCCGTCGCCGGCCCGGCGCCGCCGGTTCAGCGCAACAGTGCCTGGTGTCGCCGACGGCATGGGCATCATGGCAGAGCCTGCAACAGAACCCGGGCCGCGCGGGTTGGGTGCCCGGATCCGCAGGGGCGAGAAGTCGGGGGGCGGGGTCCACATCCCGGCCGGCCCGACGGGGGACGACAGCTCGCGGCGGCGCCACGGGCCGTCCGGCAAGCTTGCCGCCAAGGACGCCGCGGCCGGCGTCTCTGGCAGCGGCCGCGCCCACTGCATGGCCCTGGTAGCCGCAGGCTGCGCCTCCGTGCCTCCGAGGCCCCACTCGATGGACGACGGGTCGGCGCCGGCCTGCAGCGCCCCGACCGCCCGCGCCAGGCGCACCTCATCGGCGAGCGCGTCCAGCGCGGTCCCCACGGCAGCGACGTCCCCCGACCCGGCCATGAGCACCCCGGCCCCGGCGCCGGCCGAGAGCGCGTCCCAGGCAGGGCCCGCCTCCTCGCCCACGAGCGCCCAGACCCCGTGCATCGCCGACAGAGCAGCCCCGTCCAGCGACGCGAGACCGCCTCCCGGCACGCGACGGGCCGGTGGCGGCGGCGCCAGGGGCCGCGTGGCGGCCCGCGGCACTCTTGGCCGCCGCGTCCGGCCGCTCGACGGCGCAGCCACGGCATCCGGCCCGACGTGGCGGATCGGTGGCGCCATGCTCCCAGCGTCCGAGGTGAAGCGGGCCGCGCTGAGCCTCGCCCGGTGGACACCGGCCGCCACCGAGCCGGGAGCCGGGGCAGCGATAGCCCCCGCTCCAGCCTCGTCTGCGCGGGGCTTTGGTTCGCCAAGGGCATGCACAGTCGGAATGGTATCAGCCCCGGGTCCGGTGACGGCACCAAGAGGTGCCCCAGGGCGGGGGTCCGCGATGGACTGATCCGTCGTCCCAGCCTGGCGGTCAGCTTCGGCAACGGCTGCCGCTTCCTCCGATGGTTCGGCGGCGGCAGGCTCGGACCGCGCCCCGGGCACCTCCACAAGATCGGCTGCGGCAGGCTCGGACTTGGCCGCAAGCACCGCTTCGCCACTGCCGGCAGCAGCGGCTGAGGAGCCGGCCCCGGCCCCGTCGGCGCCGGCCGGACGAGTGCGTGGCACCGCCTCCGGTGCAGGAGTAGCCTGCGCTGGAGCGGTAGTGAGCGACATGGCGTCCCTGCTCGGCGGCGACGGCGCCACTGGAGCAGTCCGAGCGATCGCCTCCTGCTGCAGCTGGAACGAGGCCATCGGGTTGAGAACGGTGCACGTGGGCGCGGCGGAGCGCTCCCGCGCGGAGCTCCCGCGGCTGGACGAGCTCGACGTGGAGTCCGAGTCGTCGTCAGACGCGCCCGCCTGCGGCCAAGCGGAGGCACCGGCCACCGGTGCCATTGCGGCCTCTGCTGCCGGGCCCGCCACGCCCGTGGTGCGGGGGTGCGTTGGAGGGGGTGGGGGGTCCAGGGTCACGGCCTGGCCAAGCCCCTGCGCGGGCGCCGAGGGGGCGTCCGCTCCCTGCCGCGGCTGCGCCGCCCCCTCCTCCCCCAGGCGGTGGCCCGAAGGTGAAAAGCCTGCGAAAAGGCTTAGTCCCAGGGTCCCGAGCCGCGAAGCCGCGGGCTCCTGCGCAGCCTTGTCGGCCCGGCCGGCAAACCTCACGCCGCGCGCTCCGGTCGTGCGCAGCGCTTGTCCGGTCCCGCCCAGCTCCGGCTCGCCCTGCCGGCCAGGCAGGACCGTGGCAGCGGCCTCGACCTGCGCGACAAGGCCCGCCGCCTCCAGCGCCATCAACACCATGGAGCCGCCCTCCTCGCTCTCGAGCCGGTGCGGGCGCCACCTTACCGGGGTCCCCGCGCCGGAGCCGAGCGACCGGTCGCTGGCCCACGAGACGCTGCGACGGCGCTCCATGACCATTCTCGCACCTCCTGCCGCGACGGCGCGGTCCGCGCATACCTCCACGCCGTCTGCAAGCGCCCTGGCAGATTCGCCAGCCCCCCAGAGCCGGAAACGAAACCCGAGCGCGAGGGCCAGCGCCTCACGACGGGCCGCCACGCCGCCCCGCCTGGCCTCGCGGAGCTCCTCCCAGGTCTGAAGCACAGCGTCGCAGGCTGCCCGCAGCAGGCGGCAGCGCAGCCGCACCACCCCGGCAGCTCGCGAGGAAAGGCAGCCGCCGGCTGCGCGGGGGCCCGAGCCCGACGGCGCCGCCGCGGCCTGCGGGGCAGCGGCTGGCTCGTCATCGTCACAGCACGCGTCCAGCCAGAGCTTCGATGCGAGGGGCTCGGGAACACCGTCGGCAGCGCCGTCTGCCAGCGCCGGCCCAAGCGCGGCCAGCATCGCGGCCGAGTGCCCCGCGGCCAGCGGCAGGCTTCGAAGCACGTGCCACCGGCTGCGGCTCGCGGCCTCCCGCCACCTGGTCAGCGCCGCACACGCCTCCTCCAGCCTGCCCAGGGCGCCTTCGCCGAACGCGTCCGCCGCGGCCGTGCCCGACATGCCTCCCTCAGCCTCTGCCGCCCGGACCAGGGCATCGCTGTCCTCGCGGCTTCCCACCACCACCTCCAGCACCGCGCCGTCGAGCTCAGGGCAGAGCCGCACGCGGACCGCCGGCAGGGAGCCGTGCCCGCCGCTCAACTCCGCCTCCGCCACCTCCACCCCGGCCAGCACCGCCCAGGGGAGCATAAGCGCCGATGCGGAGCGCTGGCCGCGCCCTGCCGTCGAGTCCGCCGCGCGTGGCCGGCGACGAGGGCTCGGCGTGCCGGGCGGCACCGGCCGTCGCCCGAGTAGCACCACCAGCCCCCAGCTCGAGACCACCACTCCCGTACGGCGCGCGTCGTCTTCGGCCAGCTCGCCCGCACGCGTGGCGCCGCCGGGAGACCCGGTCTGGGAGATGGACGCGTCCCCGCCCCCGCTGGCAGCCTCCACTGCGACGATGACGATGCCGGGGGGGTTGCCGCCGCCGCCGAGCTGGAGCGACCCTGGGGATCCTGGGCTGCGCACCGTCCCTGGGGCGCCGAGGCTGAGCGCCTCTGCCGCGTCAACGACGTCCACACCGTACGTTGCGGCAGCGGCCTCCACCTCCGAGGAGACGATGCAGACGCGCAGCGCCGGGACAACGACCCCGGATGGTCCAGCGTCGCCGAACGGCAGGGCGCACAGCGCTGCCATTGCACTCGGAGAAGCCTGTGAGCAGGCCACGACCCGCTGCACCCCCGCGGGCGAGGGCGACGTCGCGAGGTCAGCGATCCCGCGCGCCGGCGCCGCCGAGACCGCTGACTCCGCCGCAGCCCTCACCTCTCGCAGCCACGGCCGGAGGGCAGAAGACAGCGCTCCGTAGGCCGCCTCTGCCCTTCCACACTCCAGGACTCCAGTGCACCGCTCCACTATTGCAGAGGCCCGCGCGACCGCCCGGGTGGGCACCCCCACCGCTCCCACGAGTTCCGACAGGTCGGTGACGACAAGGTCGACTGCCTGTGATGACTCCAGCATCAGCGATACGGCCTCCGCCACCAACGCGACGGCGGCATGATGCCGCTGAAGGCACGCTCGCTCGTGGTCCGCCTCGGCCGACGCGCCGGACTCGCTCGCCGCCGCCCCCTGGGCCTGCTTGCTGTCAGCATCGCCGGCCTGCTCCTCCTCGGTCGCGCCGCCGTCGGCAGCAGCTGTCTCTGCAGGCTCAGCGCTGGCAGGGACGGCAGCCCTAGCTTCCGCCTCGACACCCTCCCCGGAACCGTCCCCAGCCGGGCTCTCGGCCGCCTGCGTCAGGACTGGCTCGGGGATGACGTGCTCCATGCCCAGAGCCGCCGCGGCCCTCGCAAGCGCTGCCGTGTCGGCCTCCAGCAGCGCCTCTGCGCCCTTCCGCCAGCGCGCGAGGCGCTCGCCCGCCACGCTCCTGACCGTTGCGGCGCACGCCGAGAGCGCCAGGAGCGCCGATGCCGCGGCATCCAGCTCCCGTGGCGGCGCCACCTGTCGCGGCACCTGCGACCGGCCCGCCGCGCTCGCAAACAGCGCGGCCCCGCGGAGGGCAGACACCGCGTCTGCGGCAGAGCTCAGCGCCGTCGGGCCCGACCTGCGCGCCGAAGCGGCTCCCGAATGAGCCGAGAGGTGCACGAGCGAGGCGCTCCTGCGGCGGCGCCTGGCCGTGGTGGACGACGTCGACCCGGCACTGCCCAGCGCGCTGGACACGGTCTGCCGCTGCTCGTCCCGCCGAACCTCCCGTGACGCCTCGGCGGCCACGGCTTCCGACAGGAAGGCGGCGAGGCCCTCAACAGGCCGCATGGCGCCCGCTCCGCCCTGCGAGCAGGCGGCAGCCAGACCTCTCGCCACCCGCCTCGTCGCGGAGCGAGCCGCCGAGCGTGCTGCCCGGCCCCTCGCCGTGGCCTGCAGCGCGACGGCCGCTGTCACGACCGCGGGGTGTCGCCTGAGCGCCGCGCGCTGCAAAGATCGTGGCTGCAGCATGACGGAAGCCGCAGCGACCTCCGACGCCGAGGCGTCCGGAGGAGGCGTCACGACCGGCTCCTCCGGCCGCGCACGGCTCTCCACCCTGACGGCAGGGGGCATCGGCATGCCCGCAACTCCCCCCAGAGATCGCCTGCGCCGCTGCCCCGTGAAGCTGCCCCTCGCCCGTGCCGCGCGAGCCGCGACCTCTGCCATGGACTCACGCTCCGCGCGGCCCAGCGACGGCGTGGGTCGTTCCGGGGTCGCTGCGCGCCTCGGGAGGCGGCACACGACGACGCCCCGCTCCGAGGGGACAGGGGCGGCCTGAGGCGGCTGAGCAGCCGCCGGGGGCGGGCGCGCGATTGTTTGCGCGGCAAGCTTTCGGCGAGAAGCCAACCGGCGCCTTGCTGACACCCTCGACGCCTGGGACGGGACGGGCGGGCTGCCAGGGGGAGGCGCCGCCTGGACGGCCTTCCGATCCGTGCTGGCCGGAGCCGCGGCCCTCGACGCTGGCGCAGCGGCACCTGGGGGCGGCTTCGGCCCGCTGGCGACGCTTTCGGACGCATCGGGGTCAACGCCGGCTTCAGTGGCGGCAGGCGGCGCCTGCTCGGGAGCAGGGACGTCGACTGCCTTCGAAGGCGTCGCCGGGGGCTCTGCTCCCGCCGGCGCCGCCGGGCCGGGACGGGGCCGACCTGCTCCCCCCGCCTGCGCCGCCGGGCCGGGACGGGGCCGACCTGCTCCCCCCGCCGGCGCCGCCGGGCCGGGACGGGGCCGACCTGCTCCCCCCGCCTGCGCCGCCGGGCCGGGACGGGGCCGACCTGCTCCCCCCGCCGGCGCCGCCGGGCCGGGACG
>Ga0136560_1001076_pt1 | contig 13974 bp, 2 predicted proteins | sample AntRauMeHopE1497_FD_104925 | JGI IMG/M metagenome (GOLD analysis project Ga0136560, IMG submission 104925) | Saline lake microbial communities from Rauer Islands, Antarctica - Metagenome Hop E1 #497 | ecosystem: Environmental > Aquatic > Non-marine Saline and Alkaline > Saline | place... | reverse complement strand
GCGGCGTGGGGGAGGACGCGGACGCTGACCCGCGGGATGGCGCCTGTGACCCGCAGGCGGGTGACCCACCGCTGGGTGCGGACGGGCGCGGCGCCGTCTGGGTCCTGCGCGACGGCGGGCGACTCCGCGCGCAGGCCGACGAGGCGGAGGTCGCGGCCGGCGTCGAATCCGGTCATTGGCCCATCGAAGCTGACCTCGAGGTCAAGGAGGACGGATGACGTGGCCTCGGCGAGGTAGGCGGGGGGCCAGGTGTACTCGACGCCACCGAGCTCTGCCGTGCCGTCGGCCTGGAGGGTGGTGAAGAAGGGTAGGGTGCGGTTGGCGGGGAGGGCGGGGGGCGCGTCGGGCTTGTCTGCGGATGACGTGGCGACGAGGGTGGCGGCGGTTTCGGACACGGCTCCGACGGAGCCGGGGACCTCGGTGACGCGAACGCCGGTGACGACGACCTCGAACCGGGACGCGGCGGCCGTGGATGGCAGGGACGGGGGCGTGGCTGCGGCGATGGTGTCGAGAGCGACCGTGACTGCGTCGGCCACGGCCCCGTCGTCGGTGATGACGAGCTGCACGTGCCAGACGGCGGCGGCGCCGGTGCCGTCCGCGGGGTCGACGGGGGTGAGGGCAGAGGGCTGGGAGGGGTCGGCGCACGTCAGCTGGCCCAGGCCGGACACGACCATCGTGACGGCGGCCGGGTCGGGGATGACCGTCGCGATGGGGAACTCGACGCGGGCGACGAGGCAGCGGCGGGTGGCGACGACGTCCGGGCTGAGCTCCACGTCACCCGCGCTGACGGCGCCGTCGGCGTCGACGTCCTGGAACAGAGCAACGGTGGGCGGGTCGATGCCGTAGGTGATGGTGGCGCGGGTGGCGGCGGGGCCCGCCACCACGGCGGCGCTGGCGTCGATGAGGGGCTCGGGGAGGTGGTTGAGTGCGCAGTCGTCGCCGTTTGCGGTGTCGAGGTCGGCGCAAGCGAGCACCGACACGGCGTCGATGGTGAGCGTCGGGGTGCCGCCGACGGACCGGAAGGGCACCGCCCACGTGGTGGCAAAGCCTAGGGACTCGAGGCCGTTGTCGGATGTCGGGCTGACGAGCTCACCCGTCGCGGCACCAGCGGGCTCGGGCAGTGCTACCGGGCGCACCCCGGCCACGAGCTCGAGGCCCTGGCTCGGGCGGAAGGCGCCGTGCGGTACCCGGCGGACGGGCACTGAGAAGACCACGGTGGCCCAGAGCCGCGGGGCGGCGGACAGCGTGCCTTCGGGGATGACGACGCCCGCAAGGCTCGGGATGTCCGCCGCGGAGCGGAACTGCGTCGCCACGGGGACCGCACGCACTGCGCAGCGCACCACAAAGGACGAGAGGACCGAGGATGCGGCGATGCGCGGCGTTGTTGCGGAGCATGACGTGAGGCCGTCGCCCGGGCGGCGCGCGGCCGTGTGGTCGGTGTCCGTCACGACGCGGCTCGCGCATGAGTGCGCCGAGTACGGCAGGACGGCGACCTCCACCTCGCCGAGGTTCCCCGTCACGGCCAGGCGCACGGTCCAGGCCGCGGCGGCGCCGTCCGAGTCCGGGCTCGCCGGGGAGCTGCTCTCGATGCGCAGCCCGGCGAGCTTGAGGTCGAGCGCGGGGTCGAACCCGCGGACCTTGACCGCGAACGTGATCACTGCGTCGAGCTTGGAGCTCGCTGTGACGGGGAGCGGGCTGGAAAGCCCGGAAAGGCTCGCCGACACGACGGTCGCCGGCGTCGCACCGGCCGCCGAGGTCGCGCCCGGAGCGCCCGCAACCTCGGCAAGGCTGACGGAAGCTAGACGGGCACGGACCACCGCGGTAGAAAGGGCCTCGCCGGACACTCCCAGGACGTGGGGCGCGGTGCCAGCGCTCGTTGTGCGGAACGACGCGCCGATGGTGGCGGCCGTGACCGCGACCGTCGGGACCACTCGCACGGCCAAGGTCCAGCACAGACCCCCTTCAACCGAAATGGGCGCAGTGTCCGCTCTCGGGTCCGCGCAGGCCTTGGCGACCACTCCCTCGAGCACGAAATCGCCAACCGCCACGCCCGTCACGGACGAGGAAAAGGTGACCTCGACTACCAGGCAAGGCGTCTCCGCAAACGCGCCGGACGGCGAAGCATTGTCAACCCGAACGTCGCCCGAGTTCAGGGTGCCGCTTGAATCAAGGTCGTCGTGCAGCCGGACGCTCTGCACCGTGGTCCGGAACCGCAGGCTCGCGGAAGGCGCGGCCACGCCGTCCTGGCGCACTCCAGGGAGAATGCACGGGGAGCCGCTGCCGTGGCAGACGGCCGTCGTCGTGGTGACGGTGACGACGGTGCCGTCCGCCGGGAGCGTGAGCGCCATGCCCCACAGGTCGCCAAACGTCCCTGACGTCAGGTCGGTCGGCCCAGTGAGTGCGATAGCGTCGCCGCTGAGAGTGCCGCCGCCCTGCACCGAGAAGGCTGCGCTGTGCACGCCCGAGATCGGTACGGACGACTGGGCGGCCACAAACACGCGCCGGGATTGCGAGTACGTGGTCAGAACGGACGAGGGGGCTCGGATGGGCGCCGAGCGGATGTCGGCGGCGATCCAGGCGGCGGCCACGGAGACCTCGGCCGTGCGCTGGCTGAACTCGTCCGCGGCGATCTTTGGCCTAGCGAACGAGCACTGCGACGTGGACATGTACGCCCACGGAACCGGCGTGCTGTCGTCTCCAATGGTGCAAGTGTACTGGCGGAAGGGCAGAGCCACGACGCCCACAGACGACAGGTTGCCGACGGGCCTGAGGACGACCGACCAAGACTTACGGTAGGTTGCGCCGGTGATGTTTGCGCCCTCGAGCTCGCTGACGATGCTGGCACCCTGCACGAAGAGGTCGCGCTGTGCCATGAAGCGCCTGACGGGGGACACAAAGGTGACAGTGGCGACCAGGCTGGACGCAGCGGACGTGTCCGTCTTTGTGAGCAGCGTCGACGCCGTGCGGGTTGCCGCGGGAGCGCCCTCGAGCTCGCTGAGTGTCGTGGACTCGATCCGCGTCGCGTATTTCAGGGACATCGGGCTCTGGGGCGACGTGAAGCGAGGTGTGGACGGAGGGACCCCGTCGGGGTTGGACACGACCGTCACCGCGATAGGCTGGCCGTCCGAGCCGGGTGCAGGCGAAATGGGGAGGACCCAGATGCGGTTGCTGGTCGGCGTTGCGGGCGTGGCCTGCGATGCGACTGGGTTGGCCGAGCATGTGACAGCAACGGCGCCGCTCAGCACAAAGTGGCTCGCGGTCACCCCGGTGACCTCGCTGGCAAACGTTGCCTTGGCCAAGAGGCAGTCGTTGTCGACCAGCTCGTCCAAGCCGACGGTGACGTCGCCAGCAGTCTGCGTGCCAGACTTGTCCACGTCGACGAGAACCTCGACGTCGTCGACGGACGTGCCAAACTGGACATCGATCGACTGGATGCCCCGGGACCTGTCCAGCACAATCTCAGGGACCACTGGCGCTGCTTGCGTGCACCCGTCGACCCCCTGAACGCAGGGCGCCACCTCCACGGCGCGGAACCCGATCGACTCTGATGCCAGACCGACGCTGACAGCGATCATCCAGACGGTCGAGGCGCCACGAGTGGCCCCATCCGTGGAAAGGTCGCGCAGACCGAACATTACGGCCCCGGGCCTCGCAACCAGCCCCGTGGTCAGGCTCAGAACCGCGGCGGGAACGTTGCTAGCCGGCACGGACAGCTCCACGCCGGCATAAAACTCGTTTTCGTCCGTCTGCGAGTTGTTCTGGATCCGGATGGCGACATCTGCCGACGCAAGCGACTGCAGGATCACGCCCATGATCACAGACTTGACTGTGAACGAGATGGGGGTCATGGGCTCAGTTGCAATGCGCGGGCTCGCGGTCGAACACTGCTCCACACCGCTGTGGGGGAAGCTTGCCGCTGACAGGCCGTTCGAGTCCCTCAGCGGGAAGCAGGCGGCCTCCAGGAACGGAATGACCACGAGCGACGCCTCGCTTGTGCTGCCCGTTGGCTTCAGCGTCGCGGTCCAATCGGTGCCGGATCCCGCTGTGGAGGCAACAACCAGGCCCACGAGATGCAGGTCCTTGGTGGCGTCAAACCCCGCCACCGGGTGCTCAAACGTCAGCGACAGCTCGAGGACGGACGAGGCAGTCGAATCCCCAGTCACAAGGGCCGGCCCGCCGGCTGCCGCACCCTTTGCCCCATCGACCTCCCGCAGAGACTGCGAAAGCAGCCGGACTCTGTACTCTAGCGACGCCGCCAGATCCACAGCGGCACCGATCACCGGCACCGCAGACGCCGACCCCGCCACCCACACCTTCATCGACGTCGGGTCAGCCAGCGCAGGGTCCACACGCACGGGCACGTCCCACTCCCGACCCGACGTCCCCGTTCGCTCCGTCGCCGACGACGCGCCTCCTGACGCGCACGACTGCGCCACCAAGCCCGTCAGGCCGAGCCACGTCGGATCCAGCGTCGTCACGCCTAGGCTCAGGCGCACGCGCACAACCGCACACTGCACCGTCAGTAGGCCCGACGGCGTGCGCCCGGCCTCAGATGACGACAGCAGCGAGTCGTTGCCAGCCGTGACAGACCCGTCGCTTGCCCTGTCGTCGTACACCTCCACGGCCACGACTTTGCTCTCCAGGGTCAGGCTCGATGCGGGAAGGGCGCTGATGCCCGTGGCCGGGGTGGGGTTGGGCACGATCAGGGGCGTCGGCAGTCTGGTGTCCGAGCACTGATCGCCAAGCGAAGCAAGCAGGTGCGAGCACTCGCTGACCTGGCGGACGGCAAAGCTGATGACGGCGGCCTTGTCCTGGACCGTCGCGCGGAGGCCCCACACTGTCGACCCTGTCATACCGTCAAGACCGGACACGACGCCGACCGCGGCCTTGGACCCCTGATACAGGCCGTCGCGCATCGCGAAGGGCAGAGCATCGCTGCTCAGAGTCAGGCCGGCCGTGACCCCGAAAGCCGACGACGGCACGTCCCGCACCGGCATCGAGAAGCGCACCACAAGGAGCACCGACGAGTGGCTGACGCGGCCGTCCGATGACTGGATCCGCGCCTCAGTGATGACGAGCGCCGGGCGGTCGTCGCTCTGCATCCAGGCGTCGATGGGCACGGCCTGGAAGGTGAAGCGCACGGCCCGGCCGGCGGACAGTGCGCCGTCCGCGAGCCGCGGGGTTGCGGACGAGCAGGTGGTGATGCCATCACCTCGGCTTGCTGCCTGCCCGTCGGCGGCGCACTGCTCGTCGGAGTACGGCAGGACGGTGATGGACGCGAGCGCCGTCGGGCCGGTGGTAGTGGCGGGGTCATACCAGTCGTCCGCCATGCCTGTGGCGCGGAGGTTGACGGACCAGGCGGGGCTTCGGCCTGGGGAGACCTGTTGCGCTGAGACCACGATTGCCGGCGAGATGGAACGCACTCCCACGAATTGGAGGTCTTTGGTCACGTCGAACCCCGTCACTGGGTGCTCAAAGTTGATGACAAGCTTCAGCTGCGTGGCTGTCGTTTTGCCGTTGTGGCCAACCACGGCGGCGGTCGAGGACGCACCGGGAGCCCCAACGCGCTCAGTCAGCTCCATGGACAGCACCCTCGTGCGGTACTCAAACGGCGCGGGAGTCTGAGCGGGCAAAACTTGCCGCAGGGACGTCGTAGAGCGGACAACCGTTGCCGACCGCTCGTTGCCGGAGAAACCAGGGTCGATTGTCACAGCAAGCTGCCAGATCCGTTTGGACCCTGCAGGCAGGCCCACCACGTTTTGGGGCGTCGTTGCGACGTTGGAGTTCTGGCAAAGCTGGGGCAACAGGCCCGTGAGAGAGAACAGGTCGATGTTCGGCGTCGTCACTGTGGCGGCAAATGTGACTCGAATCGTCAGGCACCGCGCTGACGTCACGCCTCGGCCGGTGGCGGGCTGCATGCCCTCCACCTTTCTCACAGTCGGCGTGCTAGCAGTGATGCTGGCATCCTCCAGGATCTCGATCGACACCGGGGCAGTGGCTGCCTGGAAGCTGAAGACGGCCGACTGCCCGATTGGGGGCTGCACTCGCTCACAGTTGCCGAAGGAGCTGCAGGGCTCACCAAGCTGGGTCCCGAACGACAGGGTGATCGCGTCCTCCGCCACCGTGACGGGGACTGCCCACGTCGCGGCGCCGTTGGAGATGATGGATGTGGCACCCCGCTTCCGGATCGCAACAGGGACTGTGTCAGGCACGAAGGACAGCCCTGAGATCAGCTCAACGTTGGAGGTCGGAAGTCCAGTGACGGCTACCGTGAAGTCTAGCACCAGGAACAGCACTTCGCCAAAGGGTGCGTCCACGACCGATGTGAAATTGATCGCGCTATCGCCGTCAATCGTCGTCTGCACCCAGGCAGTCGACGGGGCTGACGTTCCATATGTCACGGACGTGCTCTTCACGCTCCCCAGCGGAGGCGTCGCCGTCGACCCGGCCCCGTTCAGGGCAAGAGCCACGGTTACGGCGATGGTAGGGTTCGCGGCGGTCGGGAGCTGGTCCATCTCCAGCTTAATGCGCCACTCCGTCCCGGAGCTGGAGTCCTCTGCCTCGGTCTGGATCGACACGGGGTTGCCGCCCCTCGGAACGACGCCGGTGAGCGCAAAGTCCGCCGACGTGAGCTTGGAAACCGGAGACCCAAACACGACAAGCGCATCGAACTCGGCCGCGCCGACCTGGGACGAGCCCCCCGTCACAAACGTAGGGAGGGCGTCACACGTGAGCATCGTGACCAGCCGCAGGCTCGTGGGGGCGACCCGGTACCCCGCCTCTACAGGCGCTGGGGCAGCGCCAATCGGAGGCTCCGCCGCATCGCTTGGGGCATTGACCGTGATAGTAATGGTGCCCGGGTGCACCCCGAAGGGCAGTACCACGGGCAGGTCCCAGATCCTGTTGTTGTCGGAGGTGGTCAGGGCTTGTCCCGTCCACGACATGCCGGTCATAACGAACACCTCTGGCAGCACGAAGGTAGGTCCCTTGGGCGTGGCAAAGGTCAAGCGAGCACGCAGCACGCCAGAGGGGGCAACGTTGCCTGTTGTTGCGCTCGTGATGATACTCGTCGCCGTGCCATCTTCTGCAATGCTCACTAGCGAGATTGTCGCGACGGTTGCCTTGAAACGAAGGAAGGGGGCAAGCGGCGAGGCCACGGCCACATCGCTGCTTTCCGCGATGTTCAGCGATGGGCTCCCGCTGCTGCCATCGGGCTCCAGCTGCGCGATCCACGTGCGCCCAGAATCGTCCAGCGTTGACTTGCGCAGGGAGGCAAGGACGAATCCAACGTACTCAAGGTCACCAGCCGAAAGTGGGACGGGACAGGCAAACACCAGCCGAGCCTTAATGCTGTCTGCTGTCAGCAGCGAGCCAAACGGCACGGTTGTGGATGAGTTGTCCGCGAGAGTGGCATCAACGTAGACCACGCTGGTTGGCCTGGCGCGCGACCTGATCGTTACGGCCGTTGCTTCGGCTGCCAGCAGCATTGCGCGGTCCCTGCATCTTAGCGATGCCTGAACCCGTCCCACACCCTGCGCGAGTCCAGCCAGGGCCAGGCCGGTCGCCTGCGTAGCCTCCAGCATCGTAGACTCGTTGCCAAACACATACAGCCCGAGCGAGTCCGATGACGTCACAGAGCCAAGAATCTTCACGGTCGGGCTCTGCCATTCCTCTGCGGGGTCCGGGTCGGTGCAGAGCGTTTGCTCGGGAAACCAGAAGAATGGCTCGAACACGACGGCCTCCAGGCTCACGGCCGCCACGGCCCGCCGAGGTGCCAGCGCCAACGCTGACGGGGACGCGGACGGAACGAACGTCGCGCGGGGTGACGGGGGGATATACGTGGACGACGCTGAAGGGTCCATGGTCGCTGTGGTCGAAGGCGTGATGGACGGAGTCGGAGTCACAGACGCCACGACGGCGCAAAAGTGCCCGCGCACCAGGCCGTGGTTGACGAGGCCAGAGCCGAAGTCGTACCGTGTGCCCGTGTACCCTGTCGCGATGCGGCCCTCAAAGACCGAGGCCGAAGAGCCGACGGCCGTGTCGGTGAACTCCTTGCGCTGGGTGATGCTGTCAGCCGTAATGTCGTACAGGAACAGCCTTGCTGAGGCACTGTTGCAATCGGTCGACACGAGGAGCTGGCCGTTGGACGCCGAGAAGCCGCATTCGCCAGCAAGCTTGCTTTGGCCCGTCAGTGCGACCTTGCCGCCCTCTGGGGTTTCAACCAACCCATAAGGAAACACCGAAAACACGCGGAAGGTGGGGACGCCGGTGCTCCAGGGGGCGTATCCCGTACCTCGCGTCGTGCCCACGATCAGGATGGGCTGCCTAGAGGTGATGTCGTACGACATCGTGACCGCGTTGCCGAACTCGCGAGGCCGGTTTGCGACCGGGTCGGGGTCTTCTTGCAGGACGACCGGCTCCCAGCCCGAGCCCTGCACGTGCCGAAACACCACTACACCCCCGGATGTGGACGAGCGCCACGGGATGCCGACGGCCACGTAGCTTCCCACCATTGCAACGGGGGCACCGGTTCCACCGTTCATCTCGGTCACCGCGAGCGTGGTCTCCCGGGACCACCCCCCGCCCGAGCCCTGCTGGAAGATGGCCACCTTGGAGTCGGAGCCGGAGGCGACTGACACAGCCACGCGCCCTGCGTCCGTAGCGACGGAGAGTTTGTCGCCGATGGCCTCTCCATCTACGAGGCTCAGACGCGAGGAAGAGTACGCGAAGCTCTGCGTTGAGGCTTGCAGAACGTGAATCCCGTTCACGGTCCCGGTGGACCCTGGCTCCGTCACAACGATGTACCTCCCATCGGTGGAGCCAACCGCCGTCTTGCCGTACCACCCGTTCGCGACTGGGCTGTTAGACGTGTGCGTGGCGTAGAAGGAGCTGAAGGGGAAGAGCTGGAACTTATTGTTGCTGTCCTCGCCGAGGTACCGGAACAGGAAGCCCATTCCCGCCGCAGCCTTGGAGCTGACAGTCTCCTGGGGCGACGTCACGAACACCCCGTTGAGCGAAACGACCACGGCAGACCCGTACAAAGGCTGCGACCCGGTCGGGGCATTCGCTGGCACGATACCGCCCGTCGGGCTGGCCCCGACCAGTGTCTGGCAGTCGTACGTGTTCCAGATCGTCGGAGCCAGCTTTCGGCCGCCATGCTCGCCACCAGCAGCCAGGGAGCGGCTGCGGACGCCACGCCAGAGAGAGTTGGACAAGCCTGGTTCCGTGTCATTGTTCCACGCGCGCTCAGAGGCCGGCGATGGTGACCATCTGGCAGAGAACGCCACATCACCGCCAAGCGAGCCCATTGGCTGGGCTTGAAATGGCGTCATCGCGGCCAGAGCAGCTAGCAGGGCGATGGCCAGGCGGCCCGGCGGGCGGCCGACCGGCTGCAGCTTCGCACAGCCGTGCGGCATGGCTGGGGCTCCCTGGCAACCGTCAACAGGTAGCCCGGACCACCCCAACGAAGGGTTAGAATGTGCCGAGGCGGCGAACAAAACCCCCGGCTCTGCCATGTCCAGTTTTGCTTCCTTGCTTGCAGTTGCGCCGCGGCAGTCGATTCTGTGCCGCTGTGTTGCTCAGGAGAGCACCGTGCGGTGATGAATCGGACCCCCTGGAGCCACAACGGTTTGTCATGCAGTCGGCGGGCCCAGGGCGGTAACCTTTGCGGCGGTAAGGCCTTGCGGTTCTGCCAACCACACCTAGGTCGATCGCTAGGGCGCAGAGCAGCGCCGTGTCATCGGCACGGCGCACGTACGCCAGGATGCTTTCATTTCTTCTTCCTCAATTGAAGCCACGACACCGCCCTTGTGTGAGGTGCTCGCGCGGGGAAGGCGACACGGGCCGTGATGCGGCTAGCGCTCGGAAGCCACGCCCCGCCTCGATGAGCTGCACCGCAGGGGCAACGGCGACCGACGATGCCTAAAGTGATGCCGGAATAGCCGAGAATTGCGCCTCGCAGCGCGCGACGCAGATCACTTCGCGGCCGTAGTAGCGCCGCTTTGGCACGTCAAGCACTCGGCACACCACCGCCGCCTGGCCTGCGACGGTGACCGCGATCGCACTCGACAGCTGGTACCCACGGCGCCATTGTTGCCGCGTTGCTGCTGTGCCTAGCGATTCGCGGGCGGCAGGCGGCCTGGCATGGCAGCGATTGCACGATTCAATGCCGGGCAGCAGGTCAAGGACGCAAACGACCGCCGCCTGGTCCGAGTGAGGAAGCATGCGGAACGCCTGCTCGTGTGATGGGCTGAGAGCGGCACAGCGCGTGCGGGCGACGGCTGAGCGACCCGGTGCATCCGTTTGCGCCCGCCCCACCCTCCCGGCATCGAGGCCGCGCCTTCCCCGCTTGAGCGCCCTTCTCTCAGATTGGATGGGAGCACGACGCCTCGTCGGTCCGGAAGATCCCGGCGTCCCGGTGCAGCAAGGAGACGCTCGACCGGCTGTTCAAGACGGACATTCGGTTCCTCTTCGACCAGGTGAGCACAACGGCCGCACCGGCCCTCACGCAGCAAGTCTGTGATGAGCCACCGGCTAGATGTCACCGCGTGGCAGGGAGTGGGCGCTCGGTGCCGAGCGCGTTCGTCGTTGCCCGCCCCGGCCGCACGCTCGGTCCCGGCCCGCACCCCCAGCGCTCCCTGCCTCGCCCCATGCCCCGCAGCACGGCCAGGTGATCCACCCGCACCAGTTCGCAGCCAGCCTTCAGGTCGCGCCGTACGTGTACTTCATCTCCGAGTGGAAGCCCACTCATCGGTTCGTCGACGCGCTTTTTGATACCGCGTACCTCGGGGGCACCGCCCTCATCCTGGTCAACGTGCCGCACAGCCTGCTCGAGGAGGACCTTCGCGCGTGGTTCCGGGCCGGCCTCGTGGGCGGTGACACCGAGGTCATCGCGGTGACGAAAAAAATTCAGCGAGCCGGTGAGGGCACGCCGACTGGCCGCAGGAGCCGTTTGTGCGCGCAGCAGGGGGTATGTGCCCATAGGGTCGGTACTAGGCAGCGCGTGTGCGGCGGCATCCCGCCTTGGCGTGGCCGTGCGATGCCCGATGCGATGCCGTGCCCGCACCACCCTGACGTCGGCCCTCCATCGCAGAGCGGCGCCTGAACAACCTGAGGGGCAACCTGAGGGAGCTGGAGCGGCAGCTGGAGGACGTGGGCGCGCTGGTCGATGACGCGTCGACTGCCGACGGAAGCATCGACGCGGCGGCCGTCGTGAGGGCAAAGCAGTCGGCGGGAGGCGAGGTGATCGGCGACTCGGTGGTGACCGCCGGCGGGAGGCGCGCCTCGACGGCGACGGCGCGCGCCGAGGCCGGGTCGGAGCTGTCGGGGCTGCAGGACCGGGCTGACCAGCTCCGGTCGATGGTCAACGAGATGACGAGGGGCACGCTGCCCCAGCTGATGGAGTCGCGGGCAGAGCTCCTCGACACCGCCGCGGCGATGGACGTCAGGCTGCTGCGGGTGACGGAGCAGGCAGAGTGGGAGGCGATGGCGCTCGCAAGGTGGTCGGGGTCAGACGTCACGAACCAGGAGCGGAGGCAGCGGCTCCGCTTCAGCGGCGGGGGCGCGCTGGCGTTCGCGTCGGGCGCCGCGGACGGGGTCGGCGAGCGGGGCCGCCGGAGGCGCGCGCGAGGCAAGGGGGCTTTCCGGGCCAAGACGATCGGGGCGAGCGGCGCGCCGCCGACCGACGAGGAGGCCGAGGACGAGATCGCGCACCGGCTAACGACGGACCCGGAGTACAGCGAGTCGGTGTACGGTGCGGCGGTGTCGACCTTTGCTGGTCCGCTGACGGGCCGGACGGAGGGTACAGACGGGTACGAGACGTCGCGCGGCGGGGCGCCCAGGGCGGCAAGGGGGCCGTCGGTATACAGGACGGCGGCCGACGATGAGGCCGAGGCGGGGGCGGGCCTGTCCAGCGACGACAGCGACTCGTCTGGCGTGGGTGTGTACGACGATGAGGAGGAGGACGGGGCCAGGACAGCCCGGTCAGCCGCGGCGGGGAAGCGCGCCGCGCGGGGTGCCAAGGAGGCCGAGGAGCTCGAGGCGAGGGGGGTGCGGCGCCGGCACACGTGGCAGTTGTTCCTTCCGTCGGGTGAGTCAGCTGGTCGCGGCGCGGTGTCCTTGTGCTCGTTTTGCCGGCCTTTCGCCTGGTTGCTTGACGTATGGTGGCCGCTGACGTCGTCCGCGCGCAGAGCGGGCCTGGCGCCGCCGTTTGCCGCTCGCCCGCGAAGCGTCGCGTTTCGTCCTCGGCCGTCCCCTCACGCCATGTCTTTTGCTCCCCCTTGCCCTTCCCTTCACCCGCCCCCGCAGACACTGACGGCGGCGTGGCCATGGCCGCGCTCTCGTTCCGGGAGTGGGATCGTGTGCGGCTGTTCACGCCAAAGGACCGAGGGGTCCGGGCCAAGCGGGACCGCTTCGACCTCACCGACGAGAAGCAGGCCGAGATGCGGGACCCGCTCGCGGAGCACCGCCACGCGCTCACGGCGCGGCTGCGGGAGACGGGGGTGGAGCGGGGGGAGGGGCGGAAGCGGTCGTTCGCGTACTTTCAGAAACGGGGCATGGCCGAGGATGAGTTTGACGACGACTTCGGGGCGGGCATGCCGTCGCACATCCCGCCGTCCGCGGCGGTCATGGGCGGGGAGGAGGACGACGGCTCGGGCGGCGCTGCGGTGGGCATGGTGGCGGAGGGCGGTGTCTCGACCGGCCGCAGCAACCTCACCACGCGGCGCGACGGCGGGCCCGCCCGCTTCGTGGCTAGCCTCGACGGCATGAAGCAGGTCGCCATGCGGGAGGCCTCCGTGGTCAGGGTGCGGCATGGCCGCGGTGTCTTCAAGGACGATGAGCTCGGAAGCGTCTACTCCGGCAGGTGAGCGCGCGCGAAGCCGTTCTCGGGAAACCGCCGCGTAACCGCGCGCTCCGAGAGTCGGTGCCTGCAGGACGAGCGATATCGTGCGGCACCCTCCCCCTAGCCCCCCGCGCCCTCTGCCCCGGCATCCTGCCCTGAAGCCTTTCTTCGAGCCTCCCCTACCCTGTCCCCTTGGCTTCACTCTGCAGATTCTTCCTCGGACAAAAGTCGGGCCGGGGCGTCGAGGTCGGCGCCGACGGCACCTTTGCCGGGGCGTTCCGCTTCGGTGTCCGTTGGGGCATCGCGTCGCATCGGCAGCCGTCGGGTGACCTGTACATGTGAGCCTTGCCGCCCGCAGCATCGCCGCCCCGCCCTCTCTCCCCATTCCCCGTGCTTGCGCTGCCGGCGCCCCGCTCCCGCTCGGCTCGTCCGCCTGAGCAATCCTCCCCCTTGCTCCTGCTTCCGCGTCTCGCGCTCGCAGGGGCCGCGTCGCTCCTCCGCAGCGGCTCTTCGAGCGGGCGGAGCGTGACTTTGCGGCAGTGCGCCTCGCCGTGCGACGGTACAGGGCGGGGCTGGACCCTGGGAGCGCGAGAGGCATGGAGGGGCTGGATGACGACATGGCGGCAGTCATGGCGGGGGTCGAGGCGGAGGCATCGGAGATGTCCGATAAGAATCCGGCCGCGAAGAGACAGCGCGAGATGGAGGCCAAGGCCCAGAAACGGAAGCTCGCGGAGGGGCAGGGCAAGCTCAAACGGGGCCTGGGGGGGCTGGGGCGGCATCCGGGTGCGCGGCCGGGCGTCTGGCTGAGCGAGGATGACATGGCAGCGCGAAACCCGTACCGCGACGGGCAGATGAGCGACTCCACCGGCAGAGCCAGGCTGGACTTCGCGGACGGGTCGGCGTACGTCGGGCAGGTGGTTGATGGGCGGGTGACCGGGCGCGGCCGGTACACGACGTCGTCCGGCGAGACGGTGGAGGGTGAGTTCCGCGACGGGGTGCTGCACGGAGAGGGGTCCCGGACGACGCGGGACGGGGTGGTGGAGCGGGGGGCGTGGCGCGGGGGCGTGCTGCACGGGCGGGCGGTGCAGACGTGGGGGGGTAGGGGGGGTGACGTGTTGGTGGGAGCGCTCCGG
>Ga0136560_1001075_pt1 | contig 13976 bp, 9 predicted proteins | sample AntRauMeHopE1497_FD_104925 | JGI IMG/M metagenome (GOLD analysis project Ga0136560, IMG submission 104925) | Saline lake microbial communities from Rauer Islands, Antarctica - Metagenome Hop E1 #497 | ecosystem: Environmental > Aquatic > Non-marine Saline and Alkaline > Saline | place... | reverse complement strand
CTGTGGGCGAGCCGTAGCGATGGCGAAGCATAGCCGTAGCTACGGTTTTTAATTTTAACGACGGCAAAGGGAAAAAGAAAGAGATAAAAACTCGGGTTTTCATTTGGCAGGAGTATAATACGCTTTGTTTTTTATTAGTTCGTTCAACATCATTCCAATAACCCAAGAAATGAATGCTATTGAAATACTAAACACCAAATATTTTATAATATCTGTTTCCAAATTATTGGCAAATCGTTTTATTTCTCGTCCCTGATTTCATGAATAATTGTAGTGTTCAAAATCCAGTCAACACCCTTTTTTACCTAGCCATTCATTAGTTTCTTATCCCCGGTACAAAGCGGCGAATCCAATTCCAAACGTAAAGCGATAAATGGCGCATCTAATTCATCGACATCTTTAGTGAGTTCAATCGCTTTTTCCCAAATAATCCAAAATCCTTTGCAGTCCGACTAAATTAGTTCCGGTTGCAACCCTAATTAAAATTTCATTATCTGTCCTTTCTATTTGCACATTTAAATTTAATGACTTTTTTGAAGCTTTTATAAATTTTATTAAATGTTTGCCAAAACATAAATAAACCAACTCAGTTTTATTACACGCGTTATGGAATTAATTCCCAAAAAAATACAATCCATTTAGATATACTTTTCCAATTGAAGCTCATTGATAGCGCCATGCGAATCATGAGCTACCACTACCCCATTTTTAATAATCAAAAGCTGTGGCGATTGATGCATGACTTGAAATTTCTCAGCTACTGCATTGGAGACAGTCCTGTTGGCATGTAGGTCCAGAAAGTACATATCCATGGTACCATCTTCCAGCCCATAGGAACTAGTAAACATATTCAACACCATACGGCTGATGCCACAGGTAGTAGAGTGTTTAAAGATGACCTGCGGTCTGCCCGAAGATTTAACCGCGATCTCATCTAACTGATCAACGGACGCCAAGGGAATCCATTGTATTTTTTTCCCTTTCTTTGGAGCTTCCCCATTCTTGCTCCCGAACATATTATCAAATAATCCCATGCTTTTTGTTTACTTTGTCAACGAATTCAACATTCCCTACTATACTGACGTAATGTCTTGTAAATTAGATGGTTTACCGACATTTTGTCGCTTACTTCTAATTGGTAGGATTCTTGCCTTATATCACAAAAATAACATTAGTAACTAAACATTTATAGAAATGAATACTAATAATTTTACCATAAAATCACAGGAGGCCATTCAGCATGCCCAGTTGATCGCCCAAAGTATGGGACATCAACAAATAGAGAACGAACACCTTTTTAGGGCAATTACAGAGGTAGACGAAAACGCAATTCCGTTTATTATTAAAAAGCTGGGTCTGAATTTTAATCTCATCAACCAAATTCTGGAAAAGGAAATGAACACCTTTCCAAAGGTGGAAGGGGGCGAACTACAATTTTCCAGGGAGGCCGGAAAAACCTTGAACGATGCCAGTATCGTGGCAAAAAATATGGGAGACGAGTATGTTTCCATAGAACATCTCTTTTTGTCTATTTTTAAGTCGAAAAGCAAGATTGCACAAATTTTAAAGGACCAAGGCGTTTCGGAGAAAAATGTACTTTCGGCTATTTCAGAACTACGCAATGGTGCCAAGGTAACGTCCCAAAGTGCCGAGGAAACCTATAATGCCTTGAATAAATACGCAAAAAATCTGAACGAGCTGGCCGATAGCGGAAAATTAGACCCCGTTATAGGAAGGGATGAGGAAATTAGGCGCGTACTGCAAATATTATCTAGAAGAACCAAGAACAACCCAATACTGGTCGGTGAGCCCGGCGTAGGTAAAACAGCGATTGCGGAAGGTTTGGCACATAGAATCGTGCAAGGGGATATTCCTGAAAATCTCAAGGACAAAACCATTTATTCTTTGGACATGGGCGCGCTCATCGCCGGGGCAAAATACAAAGGCGAGTTTGAAGAGCGTTTAAAAGCGGTCATTAAAGAGGTTACCAATGCCGATGGGAATATCATCCTGTTCATAGATGAAATTCATACGCTTGTGGGCGCAGGTGGCGGTCAGGGTGCCATGGATGCCGCCAACATTCTTAAGCCGGCTTTGGCCAGAGGGGAACTCAGGGCTATTGGGGCGACTACTTTGGACGAGTATCAAAAATACTTTGAAAAGGACAAGGCCTTGGAGAGAAGGTTCCAAAAAATTGTAGTGGACCAGCCGGATACGGAGAGTGCCATATCCATCCTTAGGGGAATCAAGGAAAAATATGAAGCGCACCATAAAGTCCGTATAAAGGACGAAGCCGTAATTGCTGCCGTAGAACTCTCACAGCGCTACATTACCAATAGGTTTTTACCGGATAAGGCGATTGACCTTATGGACGAAGCAGCTTCCAAATTACGTATGGAAATCAACTCCAAACCAGAGGAGTTGGACGTGCTAGATCGGAAAATAATGCAACTGGAAATTGAAATTGAGGCCATAAAGCGGGAAAACGATAAATCCAAGCTCAAAGTCCTTAATCTGGACCTGGCCAATATAAAGGAAGACCGCAATGAAATGTTCGCAAAATGGGAAAGCGAGAAATCGGTCGTGGACAATATCCAAAAAACAAAATTGGATATTGAAAATTTCAAGGCCGAAGCGGAGCGGGCAGAGCGCAATGGCGACTATGGAAAAGTGGCGGAACTACGGTACGGAAAAATTAAGGAGGCGCAAGAAAATCTTGCCAAACTTCAAGAGGAACTGGAGCAGCAGCAAGATGCGGGAACGCTCATCAAGGAAGAGGTGACCAGCGAGGATATTGCAGAGGTAGTTGCCAAATGGACAGGGATTCCGGTGACCAAAATGCTTCAGAGCGAACGCGAAAAATTATTGAAGTTAGAAAGCGTGCTACACAAACGTGTTGTGGGTCAAAATGAAGCCATACAAGCGGTATCGGATGCGATCAGAAGAAGTAGGGCCGGTTTACAGGATACGAAGAAACCAATAGGCTCCTTCCTTTTCCTGGGTACTACGGGCGTAGGAAAAACAGAACTCGCAAAGACCTTGGCCGCATATCTCTTTGATGATGAAAATGCCATGACCAGAATTGACATGAGCGAGTATCAGGAACGGCACTCGGTCAGTAGATTGGTGGGCGCACCTCCGGGATATGTTGGGTATGACGAAGGCGGACAGTTAACAGAAGCCGTACGAAGACGCCCCTACTCCGTTGTACTTTTAGATGAAATTGAAAAGGCGCATCCAGACACTTTTAATATCCTTTTACAGGTATTGGATGAAGGAAGATTGACCGACAATAAAGGCCGTGTAGCCGATTTTAAGAATACCATCATCATCATGACCAGTAATATGGGAAGCCAGATTATCTTGGAGAAATTTGAGGATTCCAATGATATCTATAGTGCAACGGAAGCCGCAAGGGTCGAAGTCTTGGGACTTTTGAACAAAATGATCCGCCCGGAATTCCTGAACAGGATAGATGACATCATCATGTTTACACCGCTAAACAAAGCAAATATCCATGAAATCGTAAAATTACAGTTGGCCGGATTGAAAAAAATGTTGAACAAACAGAGCATTACTTTGGATGCTACCGAGGAAGCCATCAGTTTCTTGGCGGAGAAAGGTTACGAACCACAATTTGGCGCCAGACCGGTAAAGCGCACCATACAAAAGGAAGTGCTGAACAATATGTCCAAAGCCTTGTTAAGTGGCGAAATTAAAGCGGACAGTATTATATTGTTGGATGCTTTTGACGATAAACTGGTGTTTAGAAATCAGAACGATTTGGTAAGTTAATAGGGAGATTTTCTAATTTAATCTTTGGTTTCATTGATACTAGAAGTGAAAATTTATCAACTTTTTTTATCAACAATTTATACCGTACAGTATAGATTTTTTATCTTCGTATAAAATTAAGACCAATGACCACTAAAGCAGAAAGAACCACTAGTTTTATTATTGAGATCGTTGCTCCTATTTTTAACAAACACGGTTATGTAGGCACAAGTATGAGCGATTTGACCGAAGCTACCGGCCTGACCAAGGGTGCGCTTTACGGTAATTTTGAAAATAAGGAAGCTTTGGCACTCTCCGCATTTGAGCATAACCGAAAACTTTTGCTAAGTGCCATTGACGATAGGTTGAATATCGCCGGCACTTCATTGGAGAAGTTGGCCAATTTGACGGAATTTTACAAGAAATACGACTCCTTTACGGCAAGCATGGGTGGATGCCCTGTTCTGAACGTAGGCATGGACGCACAGCACAATAACAAACTGCTGGCTGCGGCATCCAAGGAAACCATTAAGGAAATTGAGGGAAAAATCGCCTTGGTGCTAGAAAGCGGTGTAAATGAAGGCGAAATAAAAATTGCCGTGACGCCCCTACAATTTGCAAAGCAGATGTTTACCATGATACAGGGTGCCATAGCCATGGCCACGATAACCCATGACCGAAAATACTTATTGAATACCGTCGCCTATCTTGAAGTTTTAATGAAGCGAGAACTCAAAAAATAAGAAGTAGGACTCCCGAAAAATTGAATTAGTTGAATATTCTACGGATCTGCATGATAGCATAAACCTTGCATGCATCCAACAGGTCTCTACTTTAGTTCAACTACCTTTCCACGAACAAATTAGACTAAAAACTTTACGAATTTTCAAGTTCTTGGTTGCCGTAGTCAGCGCTCGAATATTCTAGATATTCGTGATGCTTTATACTAAACACTCACAACTCCAAACTACTTACTTTTTGCTAATTACTGTTTACTGTTTACTACGAACTCAACTTATTCTTTTCCTGAATCCATTTACCCATGTATTTGGTACTTGTCATGGTTTGATGCAAAAGTAGGCTGCCTATAAAGTTTTGCCGTCGGTGTGCTGGAAGTTGATGCAACAGCTGGTTTATTTTTGAGGAAAGCTCCTGTTGTAAGGCCGATTTTTCATATCTGCCGGACAATAGCCCATATCCGTTCCTTTGCGCTTTTTCCCATTTGGTTTTATCCGTATACAATACTACGGCAGCATTTACAAAGTCGGTTTCACTATCGGCAATACTTCCGTTCCATGGTAACTTCCCGTGCATTCCTTCCGCTCCCATAGTCGTTGTTACGCTTGGCGTACCAAATTGCATGGCATGCAGTAGTTTTCCTTTAATTCCCGCTCCAAATCGTAAGGGAGCTACAGAAACTCTTGCTTTTTGCATCACATCTTTTACCTTCTCAGCTTTACCGCAAATGTGAAATCCCGTCAAAACGTCATTCAACTCTTGTATCTGTTGCGGAAGATATGCACCATAGATATTCATTTTCGCCTCTGGCAGGTGCTTTCTAATTTCGGGCCATAAATCATTTTTAAGGTGTTTTATGGCGTCACTATTAGGCCCATGTTTGCCACCACCTATGAATAGGAAGTCCGTTCGTTCCTCAAAACTGGGTGTTTTGGAGGGAATATCGGCGGTGTCTACCATAAAAGGTACATGGTGCAGTATATTTCGATTCGAACCTAAAATAGCTCCGAGCAAGTCCATCTCAACATCCGAAATGATAAGGGATAGATCACACCGATAGATACTGGCGATTTCCCGCTTTGTTTTATCGTCCTGTAGCCAGACATCCACAGAAAAAGGAATATGCTTTTTGAAACATTGCTCCCGTACATGACGAAGGGAGTGTAGATCCTCCGTATCTAAAATTCTTAGCGCATCCGGGGCATATTCCGCTACCCGCCATCCAAATTGCTCTTCGGTAAGAAAGCGGTCAAAAAGGACAATTGTCGGTTGCAAATCGACTAACAAATCATTGAACGAATCGCAGTTCAACACTACCTGCCCGGTTTCTATACCTAATTTTTCAAGGGCCAAGCTATGTTCATCCTCCTTCGCCGTAGCCACAAAGGTAAGGTGATAACCGGTCTTTAAAAAGTAGTCCGCCAGTTGCAATAGTCGCACTCCGGCAGCCGTAGCGTCGGGCTGCGGCCATCCCCATCCAATGATAAGGAGTTGTTGGCGTTTCGTATTTTTATTTGGGTCGATGATGGTTTATTGTTTCAGGTTTCTGTTGTTTCAGGTTTAAAAGTGGGTAGTTGTTAGTTGGATGCTAAATGCTTGATGCTCGATGCCCGAAGTTTCTCATTGTGGCGGCAAAGTTTCAAATTGTTAAAAGTGGCTAGTTTACACTTGTTTTTATATCTTGAATTTTTATTTGAGCTTGACACTTGAGCTTGAACTTGATTCTTGAACTTGTCCCGTTCACATTTTAGCCGCAAACTTCTTGGAAATCTTGCTGCGCAGTTTTCGTTCGTAATCTTCTTCCAGCCACTCCTTGTAATTCTTGGTGTTGTTCATGATGCAATAGGAATACTGGCGTACGCGATAGGAAATTTCTTCCTTTAGTTTTTTGGCCAAAATACGGGCTTGAAATACATCTTTAGCATTTTCCACACATATTTGGGCATGCTGTTCCATACTGCGTTCCAATACCAATTTGGACTTTTCCCCATTGGCAAAGCTCTTTTTGTATTCGGCCTTTATATCAAATTCAATGGTGGGCGATCTAGAAAATTCGTTCCGAAGCTCTTGGGGCATTTCGTAAACGAATTCCCGTTCTATTTCCTCGTCGTTCTTAATATTTTCCAGATAGAAATCAGGAAAATGAAAAATCTCCTGCCAGTCCACCGCAGCCTCCCACATTCCAAACCGGGCGACATTGTTCCCCATATCCACTACCGTAAATTCCTCTTTGTGGGGCAAGTAACGAGAACCGCGACCTATCATCTGAAAATACAAGGTAAGCGATCTCGTAGCCCTATTAAGGATAATGGTCTCCACAGAAGGTTCATCAAAACCAGTGGTCAAAATACTGACCGAAGTTAAAATGGCATCCGGCGTTTCCGAAAACCATTCCAATATATCCTTGCGTTCGGCAGCATTGTTCTTATTGTCTAAATGCCTAATGTTGTAACCTGCTTTTTTAAAAGTCTCGTACACATACCGTGAGGTGTTGATACCGTTATTGAAAATCAATGTTTTGGTACCCATTGCAATTTCGGTATAGGCGGATAACAACTTGCCCAACATGCTATAGTTTCCGTAGAGCTCATCGGAAGATTTGACGGTGTAATCCCCGTTCATCCCCAATTTTAAGCTCTGTAGGCTCACATCATAATTGTACATATTGGCCTTCGCCAAGAATTTCTTTTCTATAAGGGCACCGATGCTCTCCCCAACGATCAACTTTTTATAGTTGTCCTTCATGGGAAGTTTTATGTTGGAACTCAACGGGGTTGCCGTAACCCCGATGATGGTGGAATTTTCAAAATACTTGAACAGTTTCCGGAAAGAGTTGTAATGGGCCTCATCAATAATAACGAGCCCAATATTGTTGATCTCCACCTTTTCCTCTTGTAAACGATTGTTCAGGGTTTCTACCATGGCCACAAAACACATGAACTCGTCCTGATCTTTTAATTCCTTTACCTCGCTATTTATAATTTTATTATGTACGCCAAAGCCGTGCAGCATCTTGGAGGTCTGGGCGCTCAATTCTATTCGGTGGGTAAGTACGACTACTTTCTTTTGCGTTTTTTCAATATATCGTCTTGCAATCTCCGAAAAAACAACCGTTTTACCTCCACCTGTGGGAAGCTGGTACAATAAATTGGAATGATCGGGATTGTCCTCTAAATGCTCAAAAATGGCATTTAAGTCCTCCTCTTGATAATCATACAGGGTCTTTTCGATGGTGTCTTTTGGTGATTTCAAAAGGATAGCAAAATTTTTGGTTGAACAAAATAGCGCAATCTTTCAAAATTAGAAGATTTTTATGGGTAAACGAAATATTGGGGGGCAAAAAAATGTGAATGCTCGGTGTTTGTTGTGCGGCACTGGATGATTAGTGGAAGTTCCGTGCTTGCCAAGTTTTTGTTGTTTCAGGTTTCTACTGTTTCAGGTTCAAAATGCAAAGCGTATGGCGCATATTATACATTATTTTGTATTTGATTTTGAACTTGAACTTGTACTTGTACTTGAACTTCAATACCCCTTTTCCTTATCGACAACATTCATAAGTTCTTTCCCCTCTGACAGATTTTTGTAGTTTATCAGAATCTGGGGAACGACGGAATTGGTATCGGATACGCTGGCATAATGTGGGGTCATGAAAATTTTCGGATGTTTCCAAAAGGGATGCGAAGTGGGTAAGGGTTCTTGGTGGTACACATCCAAACAGGCGCCGGACAGATGTCCGTTGTCCAGTTGTTCCAGCAGATCATCATCAACCAAATGCCCTCCACGGGCCACATTTATGACATAAGCCCCTTGCGGCAGTTTTGTAAATAGACCTCGATTCAAAATTCCTGTGGTTTCTGGTGTAAGCGGTAATAGACACACTAAAAAATCGCAACCTTTTAAAAATACTTTTAATTCGGTATCCCCTGAAAAGGGAATAACGCCTTCGAGTGAATTTTCACTTCTGGACCAGCCCTGTACGGTAAAACCTGCTTTTACCAAATCCATGGCGGTAAGTGCGCCCAATTCTCCCAAGCCCATGATTCCGACTGTGACATCCCCTATTCGTCTGTAATCCTTAGGTTTCCAATCGTCTTGCGTTTGTTGCAGCTTATAGGTATTAAAATTTTTAAGCTCCGCTAATATGGCGGCAAGGACGTGTTCGCTCATGTCGCTTGCCAAATAAGGATCTACCACTCGGGTTATAGCAACCTGACTTGGTACGGATGCATCCTCAAATATATAGTCTACCCCTGCCCCTGCCGATGCGATGCATTGCAAATTAGGATATGTTGCCAGACTACCTTCCGGATGTTTCCAAATAAGCGCCATCTTTATTTCTTCCTTGGGATGCTCCTCCAGGTAGCTGTACACTTTAAGATTGGGATCCGCTTTTAACAAAGCGTTTTTCCAAACATCTATCTTACCGTCCTGTCTAATTAGTACTATTGCCATTTAATCCAATATATCTAGTGCCTTTGAGAATTCTTCCCTAAAAGGCCAATATTCTGTTTGTGTGTGTTGGTAGGTCTTAACAATACGTTCCTTAAATTCGGGCAGGAGTCCATTTTGGGAAACAAACTGCGTCATTTCGGTAAAGGAATTGGCCATGCTCTTGTAGAATGATTCCGATACCGTACGATCCATTGAAAAAGTCTGGCCTATTTCCAAATTAAAGCACATCACGTCTGCCACCAAGCTGGGCTGCATACCCAATTTTAAAAAATGCTTTATGAATTTTTGGGCTACCGATCGCCTTGCCTTTGGGCGTTTCTGTTTTAAAGGAAAATACTCGTTAGAGATTTTGGTCTTCGCTTCTTGCACCAATTTATCCTCTTTTGGATTAAAGATAAAGTCGTAATAGGTTTTTACCTCCGGAAAACGTTCGTACAAATCTATCAACTGCAGCGCCAATTCCTCTTTGGGCAGTTCCAAAACGTAGTTCTTTAAGGCTCGCTTGCTCATAAGCTTCTGTGAGTCCAAAAATACGGTTTGCCTTTAAAATACTACAGATTCTTTGAAAATAATCTTAAAAGCTCATAAAATCTGTATAATTAAGTAGCATTACCTTTGGATAATAGCCAATAATGATGTATTATGTTGTCTTGTAGTAGTACTAACATTCACAGAGCTAATATATGAGACAATTAAAGATTATCAAGCAGGTAACGAATCGCGAGTCCAAGTCCTTGGACAAATACCTGCAGGATATCAGTAAAATAGATTTGATTACCGCAAATGAAGAAGTTGAACTGGCACAACGCATAAAAAAAGGAGACCAGATCGCACTAGAAAAATTGACCATTGCCAACTTAAGGTTTGTGGTTTCCGTGGCAAAACAATACCAAAACCAAGGGCTTAAGCTTCCCGATTTGATCAATGAAGGAAACTTGGGACTTGTGAAGGCGGCAAAACGTTTTGATGAGACAAGGGGATTTAAGTTTATTTCCTATGCCGTTTGGTGGATACGGCAATCCATCTTACAGGCACTGGCAGAGCAGTCCCGTGTGGTTCGTTTGCCACTGAATAAAATTGGCTCTATCAATAAGATAAAGAAAACTTTTTCCTATTTGGAGCAAACGCACGAGCGTCCACCCTCGCCAGAGGAAATTGCCAAGGAGTTGGAAATGACCGTTACCGAAGTAAAACAGTCCTTAAAGAATTCCGGCAGACATGTCTCCATGGATGCCCCTTTGCGTGAAGGGGAAGATTCCAATCTCTATGACGTATTGCGTTCCGGAGAATCCCCAAGACCTGATAATCAGTTGCTACAACAATCCCTAAATACGGAAATAAACAGGGCGCTGGACACTTTGTCCCCAAGGGAAGCGGATGTTGTAAAACTCTATTATGGAATTGGCGACCAACAGTCCATGACCTTGGCGGAGATAGGACAGACCTTTGACCTTACCAGGGAACGCGTAAGACAGATCAGGGAAAAGGCCATTCGCAAACTTAGACATAATTCCAGAAGCAAATTGCTAAAGACCTATTTGGGATAATAGAACAGAGTCATTAGAATCAAATTATTGGTAGTCGTTTTTATGTATATTAAAAACGGTTCCCTATTCGTTTGAAATGAATGAATTAATTGAACATAAAGGTTGGTGGAAACATAATTGGAAATGGTTCACTTCTATTTTTATTGTTGTTCTATTGCTTATTGGCCTAATTTCTTCCTCAAAATTCGGAAAAAAAATATCTGATATCGTATAAGCTTATGCCGACCCTAATCTTATCTAAAATTCACTATCAAAAGTTCAAGAAAATCAAGAGGCCACGCTACGCTAAGGTCGATTGGAACCAATTGGTAAATTTGCCATTGTGCTAGGATTGTTAATTACTCAAATAATGATAGGACAATTGATATATATATACTCCTGCCAAATGAAAACCAATGCAACCATAATTATATTGGCATTGCTAGCAAAAATTTAAAAAAACCAATTGTAATAATTAATAAAAAAGAATAAATAGTATTGGTATTAAGAACTAGGAGTAGTACGAGTATTTATCTATATTGTTAGATTTTAGGCCCGACGTTTTATTGTTGGGTCTTAAAAATAAATAGCAAGATAAACCTAAATAAAAAAAGCACCTTCTAGAAGGTGCTTTTTCTTTATAGAACGCTAAACACTAAACTAAGGCTCTGTGATGAAATAAGCTGACTAGTTTATTTCAAAACAGACCCTAAGAATAGGACAACTTGCTAATGTTGAAATCCACAAGGATGTCGTTTAAATCCTGAATAAAGTTCTGATACGAGTTGTTGTCTTGATTTTGATATGCCATAAGTAAAGATTTTGGGGTTTATTAGGAAAATGGACTACATATAATCCAGCTCCACTAATTCGTTAAGGCTTAAAATTTCGTTTAAATCTTGAAGGAACACTAAATATTCCTCTCCGTAGGTGTCGTAAAGCATGGTCTTATATGGATTAGTAAATTAGGATTTGGGTTTTGATAAACTACACAGTAAACATAAATGAAACATGGAGTACTCACAATAAATTGTGGTGTACCCTTCTAATTTTGTTGTAAAACAATAGAATACAGTCGGTCTGTGGTGTCATGTTCGGCAATACTCCATTTGTTGCCATTTCCGGGTCTTTACCGTTCATCCTGAAAAATTGCATTTCACCGGAATTTAACCTGACCGGGCAATTCCGCGCCAACCTACCAGAAGAATTCGCCTGAGCTAAAAGCGGGCTCTTGTCGATCATTTTTCCCAAGGTGTTTTACCTATCGTATTATGGCCTCCTTTAGAGGATGCAGCCACAATGGTAGCAACGGATGTTAAAAAAATAATACCCGATGTTTCGCTTCTCAGTATTCTTTGTTGAATCTCCCCCGAAAAGTAGTTTTGGTTTGGAAAATGGCCTGTACCAAAGTTATTATCTTTCTAACTCCCTGCCTGACCGCAGGTTTTGGTTTTGGATTTGAGTTTACCCGGCAGGCTCTTTCGTGTATAGTTTCGTGGAAATGGCACATAAACGATCGAACTTTGTATTTCCATACGCATGATTTCTAACCGTTGTGAGTCCCGTTGCCGTTTTTTTTAATGCTGTATCAATGTCAAAATTAATAGAAAACACATCTTCCAAGTCCTCCTGCCCTTGTGAACGACTGTCATCATTTTCCACGAAATCCTCAACTATCTTTTGCGCTGTACCTATCCCAATGCGATCGTACAATTTTTCCAAGGCGGTAATGGCCGACTTATAGATACGAATATCCTCGCTCATGGTTAGCTGCCGCAATAATGGGATTTCAATTTCATCGCCGATCGCTGCAATCTCATGGATTAAAATTAGTTTTGATTCCGTATCGCCTATTTCGATCAGACTTTGGAAAACGCTTTGTCTGAGGTTCGAGGTTTGCACCCTATCGGTATCGGAAAGCGCTGTAATGAGCTCGGATATTCTTTTAGAAATAGGGGCATTTTCCCTGTGGTTAAGTAACGATCGTAAAAATGGTATTTCCCTATGGTCGCCCAATTCTGCTATGTCTTCCAAAAGCACTATACGCTTTAACATGGCCGTATTATAAAACAAGGGTATAGGAATGGTACACGTCTCGCCAAAAGGCTTCGGTTCTTCATTTGCATTAAAGGTTGTGGTGTTTTTTATGATGGGGGTATCATTGCTGGTTTCAAAAGCTGTAGACCAGTCTATTTCCTCATTTATCGCTGCTGCTTCGGCTATTTCTGCTGTTTCGGCTTGAATTTCCACATAACTAACTAAAAAATCAACGAGCGTCTCAGAAGCTATGGCGTCGGAAAAAATAATTTTAGTTGCCCCGAGCTTTTTATTTTGGTCGCACCTCCCGCTTTTTACCGTTTCTTCTTTCGATGCAACCACTTCTGAGTTTATTTTCAAGGGTATTCCTTCCTCAAATAGCACTGCCAATTTCCTTAGCGCAACCGCTGCCAAAGCGGCTTGTTTTTTTATGGCAGAACTTCTGTCGCTAACGAAGCTTGTCATACGTGCGCATGAATTCCTGACCTGTACTTGTTTTGTTTCGCTAATTACCTTGGAGAAGTATCGCCTAAACCAACGCTTTCGTTTTCGATAAGTATCTCTCTTGGGTTCTCGCACTTGGTACATACGGAAAAGCATTACTTTGGTATTCCTGGCTACATATTTTCGTAAATCAAGTAAAACGGCGATAAGCACATCACGATTAAAAGGATATCTCAAAAGTTCCCGTGTTTGAATTTTAAGGTCTATGTATTGGACTTTTTCTTTCTTTTCCCCGTTCTTATCATAATAGAGGAAGTCGCCCATCATTTGGGTAACGACCTTGTGTTTCGCCATACCCTTTTTTCCCTTTATTGAAAGTCGCTTGCTAAAAAAGAAGACTGTTGCCAAGCACACAAAGGCCGATAGGGCAAAACACAGTGCAAGTCCCCAAAGTAAAAGCGTTAGGATTTTTGGGGCATTGATGATGGCCTTTAGCGAATATGTTCTTGGCAGGTAGGTCAATTTACTGGTTTCTTAGGTCATATTAACCCTGCTTCAGTTTTTTAAATTCAACATCGATCATGGCTTCTTTTTGTGGATATAGGTTCAAAAATTGTTGGAACAGTGATTCTACTTTGGGCATTTCTTGTTGTTTACATCCAGCCTCGATGCCTAGTATCATATTTTTTAGGTCTTTGGTATTCATAAGCGCCAAACCGGCCTTCATTTTATGGGCAGCTAGGTACACCTCTTCAAAATTCTGGTTGGAAATACCAATCTTTACCGCACCGATAAACTCGTACACGTTCTGTTTAAACAGACGGATCAGCTCCTCTAACATTTGAACATCGTCATAGCACTCCTTTAAAATCAGGCTAAGGTCAACAGACTCCATTTCACTTGCGGTAATGGTATCCTGTTTTAACAGTTGAAGGCTAGCTTGGGTAAGGTTTTGCTCTTTTTTTCTTTTTGGTAGTTTAATCATGAGTTCGTTTAGGGTATATG
>Ga0136560_1001074_pt1 | contig 13984 bp, 17 predicted proteins | sample AntRauMeHopE1497_FD_104925 | JGI IMG/M metagenome (GOLD analysis project Ga0136560, IMG submission 104925) | Saline lake microbial communities from Rauer Islands, Antarctica - Metagenome Hop E1 #497 | ecosystem: Environmental > Aquatic > Non-marine Saline and Alkaline > Saline | place... | reverse complement strand
GGATCGCGGCCGGGAGCATGGGATTGCGGTGCTGCAGGGCTGGATGCGATCGTTCGTGGTGGCCCGGGGAGAGCGTGGTCCTGGAGGGGAGGGCACGGGCGAATCCAGGCACGGATTCTGCAGGGCATTGCGGTGCATGGTGGTGGCTATGAGGGGACATCAGCCGGAGGGGACGGTGCTGGCTCTTGTGGCTCCGGCCGGGACTTCATCTGGCTCGGGAGGGCTGTGATCGAAAGAGCACAGTAGCATATGTGTTGTGTGAGGCAGCATGGTCCAAGGCTGTCATTGCGTCTCGGGGAATCAGAATCACAGCTGGCAGGGCCATTGACCCAGTCGCCTATCAGTGTTCGATATGGCTAGACTAGTGTGTGTGCCCTCGATTCTCGTTCTGGAATCCGGATCTATCTAGATAGACTAGTCTCATGGCATATCTGGTCGCAACTTAGTTGTGCCAGACTCTCCTCGTACTGTCAAAGTGGTGTCTTGAAAAGATTATGCCTTGGTGCTCAAGCACTGCTGATATTGATAGGCAGTTATCTAAGCCCCCATTCGAGGCTTCACCGGTTCTGCGTTCTGGGGCTCATCGGCTTCGACTCGGCCATCCCCTTCTCTCGAGACCATCCCCTTCTCTCGAGGCCATCCTCTTCTCTCGAGGCCATCCCCTTCTCTCGAGGCCATCCCCTTCTCTCGAGGCCATCCCCTTCTCTCGAGACCATCCCCTTCTCTCGAGGCCATCCCCTTCTCTCGAGGCCATCCCCTCCTCTCGAGGCCATCCCCTTCTCTCGAGACCATCCCCTTCTCTCGAGGCCATCCCCTTCTCTCGAGACCATCCCCTTCTCTCGAGGCCATCCCCTCCTCTCGAGGCCATCCCCTCCTCTCGAGGCCATCCCCTTCTCTCGAGACCATCCCCTCCTCTCGAGGCCATCCCCTTCTCTCGAGGCCATCACCTTCTTTCGAGGCCATCACCTTCTTTCGAGACCATCCCGTTCTGGCGCGACTTGTCAATGCCGCGGGACCCCTGGGCACGGGAGTCCTCACGAAGCTCTCAGCAAGCTTCAACTAGGGGTCTCTAGTAGACTCTCCACAACACCGATCACTGTAGCAATGTGGTGCTGCCCTCGTGATCCCGCAGGCGCGGTCGCAAAATCGTAATCGTGCAGCGAAATCACCCAGACCTGCCGTTGGATCGATGCACTGAGAGCAGAGATCATCTATTTATATTTGCAATCACGTAGCTATATCAAGGCTTGGACTTGCCCTTCTTTCCCTTGGCACTCGACGGCCTCGATTTGGGGGACTTTGCCTTCGAACCGCCCTTGCCCTTGCCTTTGCCACCAGCAGCAGAAGCGTCCTTTCGTTTCTTGAGCGGGGGAGCGCCGAGTGCCTCTGCCGCTGCCTGCATCGCCCCTTTCCCCTTGCTACCGCCACTCCCGGCCACGCCCTACCCCTACCCCTTGCCCTTGCTTCCGCCCCCAGCAGCAGCCCCGCTCCCGCTCCCACTCCCACCCTCACCTCCAGCCATCGACAGCTGAGCAGCCCCTGCCTCCTGTGCCTCGGCATCCGCCCTGCTCCTCTTCTTCCCCTTTCCCTTCCCATTCCCTGTCCCCTTCCCTTTTCCTGTCCCCTTGCCAGAGCCTTCCTCCAGGCTACTCACCGAGGGTAGTGCGAGGCCAAGCGCGGCGCCTAGTTCCGGAAATCGATCGAAAGCCCCGATCGAGGTCTGGATCTTGCTCCGACTCGGAGCCAATTTGTCGAGCACCTGCCTCGCGACGCTCCCGCTGGCAGCCACCTTGTGCCCCAGCACCTCCTCCGCTGCATCGCCGGTGACCGCCTCAAGCTCCGGCATAGCGCAGTAGAGGGGGAGGGCGACCGATGTCTCCGACTTGAGCGTCACCTGCTGGACGTTGCGCCATCCCCCAGGGACGCGTGCCACGGTAGGCAGTATGGTGGCCATGACATTTTCCGCGAGGTCGTCGGGGTTGAAGGCAGTGGTTCCCACGCGCACGCTGGTGTTGCTGCCCGCCCCCAGCTGCCGGACGTATGTCGAGTCCCTCGCCGCCTCCAGTGCGCGTCTCAGGGCAAGAGGCTTGGCGGGGTCCACAACCACGGCGCCTGCCTCCATCTTGGCCCGGCGAAAGGTTTCGCCGAGGAGGCGGGTGAGCATGGGGAGAATCGAGTCGTCGCACACGAAGGCGTCGTACTTCTGCGTGAGTTCTCGCCTCTTGTGATGGTCGTGGTATGTGCTCTTGAGGTCCTTGTACGATAGAACCTGAACGTATCCGGGGACGGGCGAGTCCTCGAGCCAGTCTTCCACTGCCTGCTTGACCTCATCTCGGACGAAGAGGCAGAGCTCCACGCCATCTTCGGGGTTCAGCAGCGTGTGGGGTAGCGGACTGCGAGAAAACACGACGAGGTTTCCGCGGAGTACGACAAAGAGATTCGCTCGAACACGATAAATAAGCGGTCAATTTGGCGCAACGAGCTCGCTTACATTTGAATTGGTTTATGACGCGGATCTTTGGGCAGCTGGTGAATAACGAACGTGACAAACACGGACTCAACCCCTGCATCGCCGAGCAAGTCTTCCTTCGCGTCCTCAGGTGCTGGCCGCTCGGAAACATACTTGAGTAGTGCCCCCGATGCCCGCCTAACCTGCAAACATGAATTTAAACAATATTAGTTGGTCGAGTGGTGCCTGGGTAGCATAAACACAACAGATGCGTGCGAACTGCAAGCGAACGGAGCTATGGCTCACTGTTTCTTTGGCAATTCGACGAGAAGCAGCCGTAGCAGTTCTGCTCTGCTACTGAACTTGCATTGATGCTTTTGTGAACTCTTTTTCAGAGCCATAAGGTCCCTTCATAGTTCGAATTGGTGGGTTTTGAGGTGTTCCCTTTCTTTGCTAAGTTATCAGCTCCGAATTGAGTTAAATATACACCCAACAATGGAGACTTTAATCGGATCCAGCACACATCTCTAATCCGAGTCCTGGTCATGGGGTACAAGTCAAGCAACAGATGTAGCGCCACATTAGCCCACGTATCCGCATGTGTGTCCACCCTGAGCATGTTAGCTCTTCCAACAATTACTGAACCTGCATCGCAAGCCCGCTAGCCTACTTCGCTCTCCTTGGATCAATCGAAAAGCGGAATCCCCTGATAACAAGTTGCTCAATAGCGTATGAGCACGAATGTGTGGATCTATACATGCCGAAAACTGGAGTCATTTGCAGTCCCCTTATGTTTGCCCCCTCCCTTTCACGCCCGAAGATCCAACTGGTGTGAGATCGTGAATATAGCGTGTGGTATTATGTATACCCGAACTGAGGACTCAACTCCGGGCAAGCCGCATGAATAGGACAGATAACAGGTAGTATCGTTCATTTTGATCAAAGAAGCAGATACTGTGAGAACTTAGTCGAGTCTTCAATACGTGATCTGGGTATATCCGCCACCGAGCGTTATCCACAAGCCTCATGCGATGCCTGCGTTCATGCCGAACATCGAGTCGACGAGCATTTACCTCTACCTGAGCATTCGCAGCACTACCAAGCATCAGCACATACAGTTGGGCTCAATACGCGTGATGTCTGGATACTCCCGCCAGCGAGGGTATTCGGTAAGAATGCTTGCAACCAATAGTAAATGCTCAAATGTGAACGGACTCTACACGTACCACGATTCTGTCTCATCGAGGGGGTGGATGTCTTATTTGCAGCACATCGATTTTCAGAATGTTGCAAGAACAAGCCATTTGCGCAGGCCAGAACGCCACGGTCTGCGGCCAAGCGTACTCCGCCAGCATTGCTGGGCGAGTCAGCCCCAAGCCAAATGGCTCTGTACAAGGGAAGCAACGAAGGTCCGGTTGTTCCGGTAGATTCAGTCGATCTTCGCGCCGAGCGAGAATCAGTCAGTGATTTGCAGCGCCAAGTGTCTATGCTCAAGCAATGGAACGGTCGACTGGACGCCCAAGTCGACGCGGATACGAAAGAGATCTCTGACCTGAAGGTAAGAGCAAGGGAGCCATGCGGTCACCAGACAGCGCGCAGGCAAAGCCGTGCACTGCATTTAAAGACGCTGCTCTGCCCTTCTTAACCTCGCAGATAACAGTAGAACGCACGAGATCGCAGCTTCAGCAAACCAGCAGCGACCGCGACAAGGCTGCCGCCCTGAGCTCTACGTTGATGTCGAAGCTCGAGCAAGTGGGCGATATGCTGAGAGATGTTAAGCGAGAAAATCAAAGCTTGCACTAGCATAACACAGATCTCAAAGAGGGGGCCGAGCGCACGCGCCAGCAGCTGCAACAGGAGCTCCAGACGGCAAAACAGCAGCACGATGAAGAGCTCTCCGACGCGAGGGCCAAGATGGAGGAAGCCGATCGCAAGCACTAGCAGGCCGTAGAAGCCCTTAAGGATGCCAACAGGAAGCAAGAAGAACAGGCTCGATCCCTACTGGATGCAGAGCGAGATGCCCGTGCAGTCGAGGTCCGCAAGCTGCAGGACGACGCCGACGCCGCCGCCACCAAACTCAAGGACAGAGCCATTGCGGACCTGGAGGCGGAGCGAGCGGCACACGATGCCGAGCTGCAGCGCATCCGACAGGAGAGCGATGCAGAGCTAGCCAGGATCAAAGATGCTTCCTCGGCAGAACGACAGGCTCTCTAGCAGGACCTAGTGACAACCAAGCGAGAGCTGCAGGAGGAGCTGCGGACCCTGAGGGAGGCATCGCAGGCAGATGCTGCTACGACGAAGGAGGATCACGCGGAAGAACTGAGGACGCTCAGGGAACAGACCAGTAGGGAGCTGACCCAGCTCCGCGAGTCTCTCGAGGAGGCAGCTGCACAGGCAGCGCGAGACGCACAAGACACGCTTGCATCGGAGAAATCCGAGCGTGCATCGGAGGTGGCGCGGCTCAAGGCCGAAGCCGCTGCCGAGGTCGCCCGTCTGAGGCAGGAGGTCGGTTCTGAGCACGAGAGGGCCAAGGAGGAGGTCTCCTCCACGCGATCATCGCTCGCAGCCGACATGGCGGAGCAGCGAAAGCGCTTCGAAGCGGAGCTGGCTGCTCTGAGGGCCGAGCACGCAGAAGCAGACCGGGTGGTCGCGGCCGAGCACAGGGCCGAGATGCAGTCAGCGGTCGCAAAGGCAGAAGCAGCCGCGGCTGATCTCCGCGAGCGGTCAGAAGAAGAGCTGGGCCGGATCAGGGAAGGCCTGCAGACCAAGGTGGAGGCCCTCGAGGAGAAGATGCTTGCGCAGAGAGAGGAGCACCTCAGTGCAATGCAGCTGCTGAAGGACAGCCACGCCTCAGAGACGGACGAGACGCAGGCCCGGCATTCGAAGCGTGTCGCCGAGCTCGAAGCGAAAGCCCTTCAGACGCGAGAGGCATCGGCCCGCGTCTTGCAACTCACAAAGGAGATGTCTGCTGAGAAGCTCTCGGAGGCGAGGGAGAAAGCAACGGTCCGACTTGCGGGGGTGCGAGAAGAAGCCAGTGAGCAGCTGCAGCAGCTCCGCCAGAGCATGGCCGAGCACAGGGAGGCTTCGGCTCAGACCATTAACGACCTCCGGGAGGCCCTGGGCGAGGCCAAGGAACAATCGGCAGCCGACATATCCCAGCTCAAGCTAGACCACCAAACCAAGGTGCAGGCCATCCGGCATGAGCACCAGGAGGCACTTGCCGAGGCAGGGAACAGGCTCCGGGAAACGAGAGAGAAGGCAGCCCATGAGCTGGCCACCGCCAGGGAGGAAGCCACGAGAGCCATGTCGACAGAGAAAGAGGCGGCAGCAGGGCGCCTCGCTTTGGCGCAGGAGGGCGCCGCCCGTCGCCTGGCTGAGCTTCAGGACGCGCACCAGAAGAAGATCGCGCAGGTGCAGGAGGATGCGGTGCATCGGATTGCAGAGCTTTCGGACGAGTCGAGCCGGCGCTCAGAGGAGGCGCAGAGGCGGGCAGATGCCGATAGGGCCCGCTTCGAGTCGGCGGCGAAGGAGGAGAGGGAGAGGGCGGACGCTGCGATCGAGGCCGCGAGGCAGCGCGCCGAGACGGAGCTCGCCGCCGCGCGGACCCGCTCTGAGGAACAAACCCGCTCTGCGAGCGAAGAGGCACAGAGGGTCAAGACAGAGTACGAATAGGCGCAGCGAGAGCTTGATGCCGCCCGCCGCAAGTTTTAGCAGGAGATGGACGACCGTACCCGCACCCACATATCGCAGATGGACGAGGCCGTTAGCGCGGGCTCCGAGAAGCTCCAGGGAACAATTCACGGGCACAAGGAGGAGCTCAAGCAGCTTCAAGACAGGTACGAGGGAGAGATTGCGAGCATCCATTCCAAGCAGGAAGCAGGGAACAAGGTCAGGGATGCGGCACACTCAGAGGCTCTCCAGGCTCTGCGGGAGGAGGCTGCCGGCTACAGGCAGGCAGCGGATGAGGCGCACAGGCAGTCCGCCAAATCCTTGGATGAGGCTCATCGGGCACACAGGGCCGAGATGGAGGAAGCCCGAAGCGCCTCCGAGGCTGCTCTCCGCTCTCGGGAGGAGGACCACGCCAAGGCGGTGCGTGATCTGAGGGACCGAGGCATGGAAGATGCGAGGGATATGATGGATAGGCACGTGGGCGAATTCAAGGAATTGCAGGCAAAGGCCAGCACCGAGTACGCGAGGCAGCAAGAATTGCAGGCCACCTGGAATGCTGAGCGTTAGGAGCTCATGGACGGGGTCAAGCAGGCCCAGGAGGCAGGCACGAAGGCAATCAGGGAGGCGGAGGTCAGGCACGGAGAAGAGCTCGCGGCTCTCGAGAAGAGACACCAGTTCGAGGTGCAAGGGGCCCGCGAGGACCTTTCCAAGCAGATCGCTGACGAGAGACTAAGAGGAGAATCTGCGAGGGGTGCGGCCCTCAAGGATGCCGCTGAGGAACAGTCACGGCTTCGGGGGGAGGTGGCTCTCCTACGCAAACAGCACGGAGAGGAGAAGCTCTAGATGCAGTCGGCGCACGCTCGGGCCCTACACGAGCTGTCCGAGCAGCAAGCCAGGGAACACAGAGAGGCCATGGCCAGGGCGGATACGGAGGCGCAGTCCATTCGGGAGCGATCCGACGCGCAGATCCGGGAGACGCGAGAGCGTCTCCAGCAGGAAGGGGCACAGAGGGAAGCTTCGCTTCGGGAGGAGCTGGAGGCGCTCCGGGGCAACGCTGACGATGAGCGGGCGACCATGATTGACCGGCAGAGAGAGACGATCCGCAAGATGCAGGCACAGCTGGAGGAAGACCTGGACGTGCAGAGGGCCGCTGTCAAGAAGACGGAGGAGGAGGCGGAGAGGAAGCTCCGCGCGAAGGAGGCCAAGGCAGCGGAGGAGCTGGGGGCTCTCAGGGAACAACTGGAGCAGGAGCGAGAGGCCGCCGCCCGCCGGCAGCACGCCATCCGAACGGAAGCCGAGCAGCGCCAGGCCAAGGCCAGGACCGAGGCAGAGGCACGGTTAGCAGAGATGGCAAAGATGACGGATGCAGAAGCAAAGGAGCTGCGATCCAAGCTGGCGCTTGCTCAGCGCGAGCTCGTGGAGGCACTGGAGGTGGAGCGGGGCTCGAGCAAGGAAGCGGCTGAGAAGCGACTGCAAGAACTCGAGGCCGACCGCAAGGCCGAGCAGGCAGATGCCAAGGCCCGGGCCCAAAAGGCTCTCGAGGCCAAACAGGCGCACTACGACGGACTGCTCAGGGAGACTGACGCCAAGACGGCGAGCATTATCCGGGAGCAGCAGGAGCAGTTCGACCGGCTTCTCACGGAGGAGAGACAGAGGGCGAGGAAGGAGCTGGAGGACTCGGAGAGGAGGGCTAGGGAGGAGCTGGCTTCCCTCCAGAAGGATCACGCCGAGACAGAGGATGAGCTCCGCCGACGGCTGCAGCTGGAGCAGGAGCAGGGCACGAGAGCGGCGGAGGAGGCGGTTCTCAAGGCGGTTGCTGCGTCTCGGGGTGCTGGCGGGCGGAAGGACAAGGCGGCAGGCAATGCAGCAGCTGACACGTTGGCTGCGGAGCTCAGGCGCCTAGAAGACCAGCTCGTCGAGTCACGTAAGGAGTCGGCCGAGTAGGCTGCCGGCCGTCGCAAGGCCGAGGGCGCTCTGCACGTTGCCCAGAGAGAGGCACGGGACATGCATGCAGCGCAGCAGAGGGCCCAAGCAGATGTCAGCGTGCTGGAATCCAAGCTAGTGCAGGCCCAGGCACAGGCTGCCGAGCCTGCAGCGACGCCTGAGAGAGGTGAAGCTGCCGTAGCCCCGAATGGTGTCCAGATCGACCATGTGCAGGGCGAGCTCCGGGCTGCAAAGGATGAAATCATATCCCTCTAGCAGCAACTTGAGGCCACCGAGTCCATGGCCGAAGGACTGCATAGCCAGCTGCAGGCGACGAGGGCGGCGGCGGAGACCAAGGAGGCTGTCGAGGAGGGGGATGCACAGATGATGCCGTCCGACATGATCGCGATGAGGAACGAGAAAGAAGCAGCGCTGCAGGAACAGCAGTCCAGCCACGAACAGGCAGCGGCACGGGCCAGGGAACAGTTTGACAGGGAGAACGCCCTGCTGGCGAGAGCCAAGGCGGACTCCGAACGCAGGCTGCGCACCGAGCTAGAAGACCTGAAAGCAGCGGCAGCCGAGGCGCATTCCGCAGCCGAAGCTGCAGCCCGGCTGGCCAAGAGTCGGCACGACTCGCAGCTGGCCCACCTCGGGAGCGCACTCAAAACTCGCTTGGTGCAGCTCGAGGCACGAGCCAAGGCGGCAGAAGCACAGGCGGGGGCAGGGGCTGGCTCTAGTGTATCGCAAGACAAGCCGGAAGGTCTCGCAGACCTGCGTGCGGCGCACGAGGCGCGCTCAAAGGCCCTATCAGCCGAGGTACAGGCCTTGAGGACGGAGCTAGCACGGACAGCAAAGGTGCATGAGGAAGAATCTCGGATCCTCAGGCACCGGATCGACGACGTGCTCCAGGAGCATGAAGCAGACGTAGCGCGAGAAGTGGCAAGGGCTACCGGTGCCCTCGAGTCCCAGCTGGCGGCCGCAGATTCGCGTGCCCGCGACCTCGAGAATCAGCTGAAGGAGTGGGAGTCTACGAGGCTAGACCGGGAAATGCGCATGCAGGGGGAGACTCTGCGCGTGAGGATCGCCGAGCTCGAGGGGCTTCTATCTGAGAGGCAGTCGGAGATGTAGGCTCTGCATGAGGCACAGGATGCTGCCCTCAAGCAGCAGGCGGAGATGTCGCACGACCAGGTGGCCAGCCTGGAGAAGGCACATCGGGAAGCCCTGGACCAGACGATGGGCGCAAGTGCGAGGAAGCTTGAGGAGGCGCTGGCAGAGGCACAGGCATCCCGAGATGCCGCCTAGCGCTCCCTGGAGGAGGCTCGATCTGTCCACGAGGAGGCCACCAGGAATGAGAGCATGCGCCACGCCTAGGAGCTGGATGCGATGCGAGCGGAACATGACGCAGAGCGCCAGAGGCTGTGGGATGCCCAGACGGCCGCTTCGAAGGAGAAGGAGATCAAGGCAGGGGCGGAGACGGCCAGTCGCATCGCTGAACTGGAGCGCCAGATCGCTGACAATGCGCGGGATGCCGAACACACGCTATCTCGCAGAGAGCATGACTTCATGGACCTTCAGAGGAAGCTAGAGGGGGAACACGCCCGTGCCATGGATGCGCTCAGGGGCGAGGCAGCCAAGGCGAAGGATGCTCTCCATGCCCAGGCGATGGCCAGGGAACAACAGGCAGCGGAGGAGCGCCGGAGGGCAGTCGAAGAGGCAGCGGAGCGCGCCCATGTGGCCCAGCTCAAGGCAGCGGAGGATCTGCGAACTGCCAAGGAAGAGCTGCCGGCTGCCCGGGCCGAGGCCGCAGGACAGCTCGAATCCCTCAAGACGGTGCATGCCACTGCAGTGTCCGACCTCCAAGAGCATCATCGCCAGCAGCACGCCCATGCAATGCAGCTGATCGCCGAGGCGCAGTCAAAACTACACGCCATTCAGAACGACGCCTTCGAGCGTGGGGCGTCGCAGCTGAGGGAACTGCGGGAGGCGGGCGACAGGACCCTGGCAGAGGAAAGGTAGAGAGCGGAGACGGAGATCCGGAGGCTGCAGGATCTGATCGAGAAGGAGAGAAGCCAGCAGCAGCAGTCACTGGACCGTCGCACGGACGAGCATCTGCAGTCCGTTGCCAAGTACGAGTCGGAGCTCAGGCGTAAGGACGCGGAGAAGCAGGAGGCGCTGCTGGCGGCAGAGGCAAAGGCCAAGGAGGAGCTGCAGGCAGGGCTCGATGCGCACGTGCGGCAGCTTAGGGAGCTGAGCGCGGACCGCGCCGCCACAGATTCCAAGTCCTAGTCGGCAGCCGCTGCCCTGCAGGTGCAGGAGGCGCGGCAACAGGCCCTTGACGAGGCAAGAGCAGCGCACGAGGAGCGGCTGCATGACCTCCAGGCGAAGCTCCGAGCGGCAGATTCTGCGCTCTCCAAGGCCGGGGACGACGCGAGGACGCAGCTGCTCGAAACAATGCGGGACTCGGAGTCAAAACGAGACGAGCTGCTGCACCGGCTCCGCGAGGAGATGAATACCCAGCGGGATCGCTTCGTCAAGCAGCTGGAGCACGACAAGGCGATGCACGCGGCAGACCAGGAGAAGTCACAGGCCGCCGCTTCCGCAAGGATCCTACAGGCCGAGGAAGCTGCCTCGGCTAGAGTGAGGGAGGCGGAAGAAAAGGCGGCCGAGGCTGTCAGGGAACACAAGGCAGCGGGTGCCCGAGCCCTGCATGAGCGAGACGAGCTCCACCGGGCTGCCTTGGAGCGCCACCACAGCACCGTGGCGGCTGCAGTCACCCACGTCAGGGAGGCGGTGACCGCTTCCTCCCCTAGGCACAGCGACGTCAACAGGGTGCAGGCGAGGGTGGTCCGTCTAGAGGCGGTGCTGGAGGCGGCGGCAGAAGAGAAGGAGCAGGCGGCCGCTGCTGCTCAGGCAGCCTAGGCCAGGGAACAAGACCTGCAGCAGCGGATCGCGGACCTGCAGGAGCGCATGGAGAAACGCGCTGGAGCTGCCGATGCCGCGGTCCGCAGGCACGCCAGAGAGCTTGAGATCTCCTCCAAGCAGTACGCCGAGGAGCGAGCGTCAGCAGTCGCGGCTCACGACGCGCACACGCGCACCCTCCGAGCAGAACTCGACGAGACGAGGAAACGCCTGGCCGCAGATGCCGATGCCCGCGTTGCCGACCTGTACCAGCAGTGGGAGGTGGACAAGAAGTACGCCTTGGACAGCTCGAGACAGGACCAGCAGAAGGTGCTAACCGACATCTAGCACTCCAAGGAGCGGGCACTCGCAGAGGCAGAGGCAGAGAGGGCGAGGGCGCTCCTGGCAGCAGACGCGGAGAAGCAGGCGATTCTGGAGGAGAAGGCGGCTTCGCAGAAGCAGCTCAAGACCATGCTCGCCGCGCTCAAGGGAGAGAAGGACGCGCAATTGCGGAACCTAAGGGCTGAGCTGGAGGGAGAGCGGAGGGCTCGGGCAGAATCGGCAAAGCAGCACGTCGAGCTGCAGGCACAGTGGGGACAGAGGTGTCGCGACCTCGACGATGAGCTGCGACGGGCGCGCGCTGAGGCACGAGATGCCCTCGCCGCCGCCTTGCACTAGCAGAAGCAGGCCACCCAGGCTGCACTTGAAGAGGCGCAGGCAAAATTCGAAATGCGTGCCTAGGAAGCTGCGGCAGCCCACAAGGAGAGGATCGAAGGACTGGGACAGGATGCGAGGGAGCGGGCCGCCGCTTCGGATGCCGCCTGGAAGCTTCGTCTTGAGGCCGCAACAAGTGACAAGGTGCATCAGCTGGACCGCGTGGCGCAGGACCATCAGGAACGTCTCGACGCCGTTCGAAGGGAGGCAGAACGCAGAGTCGCTGACGTGGAGCGTAGAGCGGAAGAAGAGCTTGCTGCCTTTAAAGAGAGGACGGAGAGGGATTCAAGGCTAGGGGTGGAGGCTCTGGAGCAGCGGGCGACAGAGAGTACATCCAAGCACCAGGAATCCTTCGAGCAGCTCAAGGAGGACGCCGAAAAGCGCGTCTCTCGCCTGCACGCGCAGCACGAGGCCGATCTCGAAGCCCTCAAGGAGCACCATCAGCTTGCCATGCGTGAGCTGCAGGCACAGCACGAGGACCACGTCAGGGAGGTCAAGAGAGAGGCTGAGGCTCACATGCAGACCAAGACGGAGCAGGCACAGGCACGGATCCGTGAGATCGAAGCGGACGCCCGCTCTACCATGGAGGACACGGAACGCCGGGCACAGGCAAACTCGGAGCGGCTGCGCAAGCAGGCTGACGACAGAGAGGCGGCTGCTCGAAGCGAGACCGAGCAAGAGCTCGTACGAGTCCGGACGGACCTCGAGGCCCGCGTGGCCGAGCTCTAGGGGACTCTGGGCGAGAGGGTGGAGGAGGCCACCCGACTGGCCAGGGAACAACTGGAGGCGGAGCGGGCACAGTACGATGCCACGATCGCAGAGATGGAGCGGGAGCACCGCACGAGGTTTAGCACAGCCAAGGAAGAGTTCCGCGAGGCAATGGAGCGATCAAGGCGCGATTTCTCGGACCGGGAGCAAGTGCTCTCGGACAGGTGCGAGCAGCTGGAGGCGCAGAAGAAGGCGGACCTGGACTCGGCGAAGGCGTCCTACGACCGGATGTCCGAGGCAGCCAAGCAGCGGGACGATAGGGAACAGGCGAGGCACAAGGAGAGAGAGGCGGGGCTCCTGGCACGTGCAGACGGCCTGGAGAAGAAGTTGCAGGCAATCGTGGGAGACGCAAGGCTTAGGACAGCGCAGGCGGCGGATGCCGCGGCCGAGCTGAAGCGAGTTCGTGCCAAGTCTGAGACCAAGGAAGCAGAGCAGACGAAGGAGGTGACGCGTCTCAAAGACATGCTTCGATCCATGGCAGAGCAGGTAGACGACCTGCAGGAGAGGGCGAGCAAATCTGTGGCAGCTGCGGCGGCGCAATCCGTGGCTGTGGCTGAGAAGGCTAGCCTCACTGTCGCCGAGGAGAAGAGCGAAAAGGACAAGCTCCGAAGCATCACGGCCGACTTGCAGCAGGAGCTGGTGCGCGTCAAGCAAGAACTGCGGAGGGAACAGTTGCAGTGCACCGGTGCTGAATCCCAGCTGGAGGGGATTCAGAGGAGGAACCGCCGGTTGAACCAGGACTACAAGAAAGCGGCACTGGAGCTGGAGCACAACCGGCAGATCATGCAGGAAGCCATGAGGGCGTGCTCGGGGACGAATCCGGGAGAAGCCGCCGCCATGCTCAGGGGGCAGCTCGGCCCGATGGAGCAAGGGATGGGAGCGGCAGAGGGTATCCATCCCATGGCTGCATCAGCACCGCCGCTCGGGGGCCAGCGCTGTGGGGGAGGGGCGCGAGACGAACCCCCGATGCCAATGCCGGCCTTCTCAATGGCGGACTCTCTCCGCGAGGACGAAATGGGCAGTCCTGCGAGCGGCATCGGTGCCGTTCCGTCGCACATGGGGGCAGCCTCAGAGGCAGGCTCGCGATCTCCCGGAGGTGGCGGCAGCGTCCGCAGCATCCAGTAGGAGGAGGCGTACATGACGGGATACATGCAGGCCATGGTGGGACGAGGGGCGGGCAGGCCTGAGCTTTCCCAGTTCTCGACGGCAAACTCGCCGGCTGCTGCTCTGATCGCTCGTCGGGGTTCACGGGGGGAGCCGATTGGTTCCAACAAGAAGAGGGCATTCAAGTGAAAAGATTCAAATTGATTTCTTGGAAGGAGCGCTGGGGAAACTACGATGACATGTAGGGGCAGACAGAAGCTGGACTGATACACCGCAGCCTGGTAATGACCTTAAATTTGAACGGTTGCAATTTGCACAGCAACACATAATGTAGTTAGCACAACAGACACGAATGAGGCAGCGAAGCTTACACCGAATCACCTATTAGCACATTCATGGCCCCATGATACACCCGCATGCTGTTACCTTCGGTCCACATTGCGATTTAGTTTTGCATTC
>Ga0136560_1001071_pt1 | contig 14005 bp, 19 predicted proteins | sample AntRauMeHopE1497_FD_104925 | JGI IMG/M metagenome (GOLD analysis project Ga0136560, IMG submission 104925) | Saline lake microbial communities from Rauer Islands, Antarctica - Metagenome Hop E1 #497 | ecosystem: Environmental > Aquatic > Non-marine Saline and Alkaline > Saline | place... | reverse complement strand
GGCAGGTTTTGACATTCGTGGTCGAAGCTTTCGCCTAGAAGCTCCCGGGCGATCATCCAGTATCCAGTGTGAAGCTCTACCAGCGCCAGCACTGTCGATAATTGCATGTGGGCTGCCTAGCTTGCTGTCACGATGTAGTGTCTGGCCATCCGGCACTTTTGGGGCCCCCCGAAGCTCCTCTCGTACGGCCATCAAGCAACGCCCAAGCCGATTCTGCGCTCCTGGAGCCAGCTCACCGGCAGCACTCCGGTCGATTCCATAGCCGGATCCCCAAATTTTGTCGAACTTGCTAGCCTCTACAAGAGTTGCCGATCCTGTGGAAAGCAAGATTTCAGCTAGTGACAGCTCTCTGAACTTGCCCCTTAGGCTTGCAATCATTGCAGCCTTACTACCGCTGTGCTCCCAGGCGTCCCATACTGCTGGTTCGCTACATATGACAACACTTGCTTTGCCTTTCCCAGCAAGGCCCTTGGCTACGCGTGCAGATCTTGCTGTTTCGATAGCGCCCACCGCCGACCTTAGGCGTGCCTCTGGCCACTGCATATGCTACCCTACAAATTCCGCTTTTAGTGACTGGAAAGCGTGCTCAGATGTTCGAAATTCTTGGTCCCTGCCGAGAATACGGACGATTGATGCATGATCCGAGAAATTCGAGAACGCACCAAATCTGGAGTCAGAGTGTCCATTGGTCCACATCCCTGCTTCCTTGTTAAATCCAATACACGTCCCGTGTCCCTTCTTCATGCGATTATACCTGAGTCCGGCCTGATGGGTTGATAATGTCTATAGAATGATTAGAATCCTCGAGACACGAACCATACCCTTGTTCCGGTTTGCCAAACCGGAACAAAACAATGCGCGGCGTCCCTCCGGCAACACGCGCTCGCTCCGCCCGCCACGTTGCTGCAAACGCGCGATTGGCCTAGTGTGAAGCAGCTTTTTTTTCGTCCGGACAGTAACTAGAGGTGCCAATGAAGTGCAAGATATATACAGTGGCATACCTTGCTATCGTCTGCTGTGCAGGATTTGCAAATAGTCAAGCACCCTGGGAGCACTGCGACACCAACAATCACGTAGCATGCATTAATGCAGAATCCCAACAAGTTCAAGAAATTAGGCAAGCGATGACATCTGCTGATCACTTTTACGAAAACAATGTCGCCAGGCGCCGTCCAGCTGTTCTTCGCGGGGCTGTTGGCACTGCACCCGCTATATAGAGCTGGACTGACAGCCACCTGGCAAACGAGTATGGGACTGCCGAGCTCAAGCTCCAGGAGAAGAACGAGAAAATTGCGGCTGATGAATTGAGTGGGTCTGTGGGACTCGGTCGGGAAACTATGGCTGCTTTTTTAGATGGGGCTGACGAGTCTGCCTATGTCGTATCTCAGCTACCCACGACAATGTATGGCGACCTGCATATACCGAGTGTAGCTTCCGCAGGGCCCCTTCGCGACAGCATGCTAGAGGCTAATATATGGATGTCCAACGGAGGTACCAGTAGTTTACTCCATCGAGATGGCAAAAATGTGTTCAATTGCGTCGTTAAGGGGGTAAAGCATTGGGTTCTCGTCGACCCCATCGCAGCATCGCAACTACCAATGTCCACAGAAAAGAGGAGTGAAGTTGGAGGATTCATAATTGGCGACCCTAGAAATGTTTCTTCACGTGTACGGGAAGGACTGGCCGGACATGAAGTTCTGATAGCATCGGTTCATGCTGGAGATTGTATATTCGTACCCTGGGGGTTTCTTCATCAAGTCACAACCCCCGACCTGGGCTCCAGAAGCATTGCGTACTCGATGCTGTTTCCAGTTGTCCATAGGTCACAATGCACTGGAGGCAACACCTCTCTTGTTGAACCCCAGGAGTCATCTGATGGAACGAGCACATCAACACAGATCCCAGGCGGCGTAGCGCTACAGGAGCAACCTCCAGCTTAGGAATACAGCGGCACAGGTCCGATGTCGATGGGCAGTGCGGATCCGAATAGCTTGATTCACAACGTGCAGCTGTACCTCAGCAAGAAGCCAAAGTGCCCGCAGATCGAAAGCGTGCCTTCTGAAAGGGGGAATTGCGGGTTCCGTTCCATGTAGGAGGTTCTGCAAGATGCCGAATCGCGTGCCAAGTTTGCTCTATCGGACTCGACTAAGCAGTACATAAAGTCTGAATGGGAAAACGTGGGGTTCACTGATGCTGAGGCCGCCAGTCCTAGAAACGGGTGTGCTCCTGTGGAAGAAGTTGCAACATACCTTTTTGAGTTTGCAATGAATAGCTATGAGGCGGAGCCTCTCAAAGAGGACCGACAGCAGTTGGCGAATGCAGCCACAAACTGGGTGCACGCATGTGACATGAATAAGGATGGCAGGATAAGTGTTGCCGAGCTAGTTTCCTCCAAATCCCGGCAAACTAAGAGCATGCTGCTACCTTTGCTCGGCTATGACCCTACAAACTAGCCTACATACGAGTTGTACAAAATTAAAGCCGTAGCGGTAGAATCTGCGATTGAAAGAGCAACGTCAAAACGAGGCAGATCTACGCAGCATGTGCGCTGCAATGATTTGGTTGAAGAATACGAGGCCATCGGAGGTACAGCGGCGTTTGGACGGGCCTTGTGTACCTACCTGCTCAGCAAGGAGAGGCAGCTGGTCGAGACCGTATCGCAATGTCAGGCGGCTGCTGCCAGTGCCATTAAGGGCGATAAGGCGGACCAGCCCGAAGTAAGTGTCCCTGCTGATACAAATCTCGATGTTTCAGTCACAAAACAAGATATTCCTATGGACAAGCTTGCTGCGGAGCTCGGCGTCCCAGCGGAGGGCTACGATCGATTCAAGATCGACTATCGGAGAGCCTGTGAGCAGTGGGAGTCATCTCAAACCGACTCTAAATCAACCACCTACAAGGTTAGCCCGCCTCCTGGGTACTATCCCAAAACAGAAGCTGGCAAGCGGGTCTTCGAAGAGCTGCTCGCTGCAAAACAGGCAGAGGAGGGTGCTGACAGGATTAGCTGCGTGCGTGCCGACAGCATGGTTCCGATCATTGCCACGTTCGACAAGATCAAACTGGCCATTGGAGAGTACGAACGGCGCCAAATTAGAGTTGATCCTGCCATGCATGACGCGGAAAAGTTGGCTTGAGAAGTGTCCCACTACGTCAAGTAGGCAATTGATTGTGGGGTTTTCTTAGCGTCTTCCGTTTTGTGACTTGATGTTGAGAGTCCCAAGTTGGTGGACTCCCAACTTGACACAGACGTTGTTTAGAAATCGAATGCCCCACAAACATGTTGATTTCGACATATCTATTTTCAAATTTTTGACGTAGAACCCGCACATATATTCTATTTAGATTTGCTGTCATGGTATAAACCAAAAGGCTATAGCGATCTCGTCTACAGTGACTCTTCACACTTTCCCCCCTGCGTGATCAACTCCCAGCGCCTTGTCCCTGGTTTCACCTTCAGCATCCACAGAGAGTATGGCATCCTTGACGTCCCGCTTCGATCGGCGAGGTGCTGCTTCGAAGGTGAGCATGAACCCAAGGGCATATGCAAACGAGCATAACAGAAAGATTGAGATGGGTGGGAGCACCACGCACTCACTTTGCAGCTGGATCAACGCCTACTACGTGAAGGTGAACGCAATCCCGTACAGCTGTCCTGCACTCATTAGTACTGCTGCAGACGAGTCCTCAGGGATGGGATAAGTATGCTCGGCCGCCACTTCGAATGTTAGTGGCAGAAGTGGTAGCACAGAGAACCCAAGCACCCCAAAGGCTACAGCTAGCGGGACTTTCAAGTTCCTCTGCAGCATGAAGACGAATAGAATCGTGGCTCCCATCACTCCAATGGACCAGCAGCGAATGATTGTTGTATGAGCCTTACACGACTCCAACAGAAACCCTGCAAGGACTGCGCCCACGAGTCCTGCCACAATCAGGATTGCCCCGAAGATACCGGCATCGTCAGAGTCATACCCACACGGAGCCACAACCTGGGCCATGAGCGTCAGGAATGAATTGAAGATGCCAACCCCACAGCCCATGGCCATGGTAAGCCGCAGGAATGGACCGTCATGAAGCAGCACCCACACCTCAACACCCAATCTCTCTAAAGCTGAAGTCTTCTACACATGTGCTTGCGCTGTCAGCACCATATGGGGTGATAACTCCTCAGCCGCACCCGGAATGGGCACCGGCATGGCAGTGCCGACAACTCCTGCCGCATCTGTAGCATTCCCTTCGAGTACCGCATTCTCTGGGATAATGACAACATTCGGTGAGCCTGCCACGCCTGGCCCCCCCTCCGGCCTGTCCAGGTCCATATCCTCGTCAATCTGGTGCTCGCCAAAGAAATGCAGCGAGGATGCCTCGGTGCCTTTACTCGAGAATCTGTGCAAGGATACAGCACGGTGAATCTGTCTGTCTTCAGTACTTGCGCTAGGGGGTGTGGGGGGTCTATCGCGCACCACCAGCGAGAGCACTATGGCGATGGCGGTTGTGATGGATGCCTCAACTATGAGCATTGTGTCAAACTGGAGCCTTGTTGCAGCTGCCCCCGCAGAAACAATAAGAGTTGGTAATATAGAACCAACAGCATTGCCTAGTGGACCTGCCATTGATGCAATTGTCGTCGACACTTCTCGTTCGTTAACTGCGAACCAATCACCGCTTAACCTAGATGGGCCGTTGATGTAAAACGGCTGAGCCACTGCAGCCATGATCTGCCCCAACATCATAACAGCAAAACAACCAGAAGTGGATCCATGTGATAACAGTAGAATTACTGCCAGATACCGGACCCAGGAGCCAACGGCGGTTAGCCATGAAGCAACGGAAAGAGCAACAGCCAACCCATACGAGTCCAGCACCCACACGCTCAAAACTGACCCTGGGATGTACGCGTATAAGAAACAAAGGCTAAGCTAGTTAACTGCAAGTTCAGATATTCCCAAAATCTCTGCACTCTCTTTGCTGATAGGTGCAAACGTAATCCAGGCAACGGCGTTTACGATAGCTCCCAACGCGAAGAACAACAGAATTACCCAGCGTTGACAGTATGTTCGGCTTGCTTGGCCTGCATGTAGCAATGGGGTGGCATCTTTGGACGAAATTGTACTATCTAAGTTCATAACGTCAGGTGATACGTGTTTTGTATGGAACTGGTGCAGGAGATAGTGGATCCATCGGATCCTCACTACAGTGCAATGCATCTAGTTTCTTTGGGCATTCTTGCACTTTATATACAGGTTCGCACGACCCATGGGTGTATATAATTAATCAGCTCATACATATCAGGATTTCTGCCTCCATGGTTGATCAAAGTCAGTGGGAAACTCAGCAAGTTCGGAGGTATTCACATGAAATGCACTGCCGAAATATACTTGGTGGTCGGCTTGACTATCGAGAAGTTGCCAAAATGTACCCACCACTGCAAAGATTTATCGATAAGAATCCGGCTCTGCGATCTCCACTAGATTTTCGGGACCCATTCGCGCAAAGATGCCTATCGGCTGCACTTCTCCATGTATATTTTGGGATTGTAGGTTGGGAGCTGCCCATGGACAGACTGTGCCCACCAATCCCTAACAGACTTAATTATATACTATGGATCAATGATCTTATGCTTGAGATTCTGCCGGACAAAGAGGCCAGGATGTTTAAACAGCCATCTCGAAAGGGGGAGTATTTGCGTAGGCTCCTTGACGCGGATGTCCCCGCTGCTGTGGCGTTTGCGAGAGCATCTCCGGCCCCACGAAAGCATGAAATAGATGAATATCACCGATAGGGCGCAGCCCACGTGGATTCTATGTCGGCGGCGATATCCAAAGGAGGGGAACCAACTGAGTCTGATTCTTGCTAGGATCTCGTGACCAGCAGCGACCGAGACGAGGTTGTGATCGTGGATATCGGAACAGGGGCATCTGCAATCTACCCTCTGCTAGGTAGCGCTGCATTTGGATGGCGATTCATTGGTTCCGATGTGGACCCACGGTCGCTGGAGAATGCAGCCTCTGTCGTTGGAGCCGCAGGGTTACCCCACTCACGTAGGATCCGGCTAGCGAGAGTGGCATCCAGTGGGGGTAGACTCAGGTGCCTCTTTGACACAGCTGCAAGCTCTGATTCTTTTGCTAGTGAGAATTCGGGGCATTCAAGAAATAGCACACGCATTCTGGCCGACCGTGACCCCGGGGGATCCCCATCACTACCCCCGCACTCTGATGAACACTCGTCATGTGCACCTAATCGAGATAGGCCTAGACGAACGGCTGCCGGCACACAAGGATCACACCGGCCAAATACTACCATAGTTTCGGAGAAGCAGCACAAAACTTGGTCCGTGCATACCGGTGCTAGAACGTAGGACAGCAAGGACGGTTCAATTCCTGCAAAGGAACAGGACTTGGTTCGTCCGGGATCCTCGGCAGGAGTGACCATGCAACCCGCTCATAGATCATAGATAACATCTATTGCGGAGATGAAACCAGGCGGGGGTCGCAAACGCTCAAGAATACCAAGTATCGAAAGTGTATCTGTAGATGCCAGCCTGCGCACACCGTCCAATCTGTCGCAACGCAAATTAAGATGCGTTACTCCTTCATTGAAGGGAGATGGTGGCCGAGTCATGAAAGCTAGGCCAAGTGCCATACCGATTCATGCTGCCGATGAGGTGCTACTACCCACTGCCCACGCTACTATGTGCAACCCACCCTTCTTCGAGAGCTTGCGTGAGGCGGGGCACAATCCAGCCACGGTGCTTACTGGGAGCAACTCGGAGCTTGTGCATCCAGGGGGTGAGATGGCATTTATCAGGGGTATCATTGATGACAGTGCTGTGCTGCAGAAACGAGTATGCTGGTATACCACTATGGTCGGATGCAAGCGGCATGTAGATGATGTGATTGCTGCCGCGACCGAATCTGGTGCGCAAACAGTACGGCAAACTGTTCTTCGGCAAGGCAAGACACTCAGATGGTGTGTGGCTTGGTCTTTCTTCCCAAAAAATTCGTTTCATGGTAAAGGACTGAGCCCGTATGGATCTAATAGCCCTGGGGCTGCGTTGGCAGGCGGCAGTGACGGATTTCCCCGCGCATTTGGAGGCGCAGGTAGATCACCACCACTGGGGGGATGGGCCCCCGTTGTTCGATCTTTGCCCGGAATCGATGTCAAGACAGCTCGTGAACGGATCGCCGAGTCAATCCTCGCTCCTTCAAAGTTCGTGATAGCAGATGCTCAAGGCTGTGCAGAGTCTGTGATACAAGGCGCTCGATCTCAATTGCGTGTAGAGCTAGAGCCGCCAGGCGACAGTCGTGCAAGGGGCGCTGGCGATTTCGCTCTCATTGAAGTTACTTTGAGCAGCAATGCGGTTGCGCTTGGCGTGAGCTAGAGCAATAGTACAGCTCGAGGAGCAGTGAGCAGTTCAACCACAGAACACTTCGAGTTGCCCGAGCGTGATAGCTGTTGCGTGTCCTTGGTAGCAGTTCAATAGCCAGGGAGCCAAGCACGGTCGAACATGGGGAAAATAGTTCAATAGTTTGCTGACAGGTTGTAGCGGGATGTAGTCCGTACGGGGAAAGCATGGAGACGGAAATTGCGGCGATCTGAACAGGAATGACTCTGCCAGTGCGGCGATCACGTGAGAAACGTGGGATTGGGCGGTCTTGGCATTTCATTTCGCGGCAAAACATAAATTAACAGCGAATTTGCTAGAACATATCAATGAGAAGCATGCTCAAGTCATTTGGAGGTATCTCGGATCACCGAGGTCTATGCTCCGAGCCCCCAGTTCACGATTCCACAGCCACTCCGCCAGCTACACTCCCTTGCTGACGTTGGACATGTTCGTTGCGCCAGAAATCGAACAGTGTCCGCACTCTGACTTCCGAATCATCTGCAGTGGTACCACCTATCCTATTCTAGAACTGAGGCGGCTGTGCGATCATGTTCTGGAATGGTATCACAGCTCCTGAAGGCAAAGCCAACGCCTCTCGCGACCCCCCAGTGTATCCGACAGCAGCGCACATGGCCATTTCTGGACTAGCCCCAATGAGTCCGTCAGTGCTGTAGTCTAACACGTTGGCTCCACGAGACATAGAGCTTGAGCGACCATCACCGCCGCTGCGCACTGCTACTTGCTATCCCTGGGCCGGTTCTCTAGCTGCTTCAAGTCCCTTGCCATCTGGGCGAACATAACCTCCAGTCGATAGAGAGCCATCAGGAGCCATACCGAGCTTGCGCTCTCCTCCTTCCGCCAGCGCTACATCTTCCCCTGAGTTAATCTCCTTCAGGTTGGACCACTCTGCCTTGTTCTCACCGAGCCTCTGCACAAGTACCGCAGCCTCTGGAGCGTACTGTGAGAATGCGTCGAAAATAGGGAGTGCTACGAACTGCAGAAAGCCGCATTGACTCCCGGCAATAGCCGTCATGTTAGCTTCATCCATGAAGGACTGGACTGGGAGCCCCCTGGAGTGCTCTTCGATGCCCTGTCGGTAGAACTCCGTCACGACCCTTCTTGACCACTCGACGTGCTGATCAAACGGTTTTGCCGAATGTCCGATATCAGCGCATTTGATCACCATTCGGAGGGTCATCAGAACATCAGGTATTGGTGGGGGCTTCACAAGTCCATCCATTTCGGATTCGTCGCCGCTCAAGGTCGTGTCAAAAGATCCACCGGAGTCTGCTGTTCTTTGCCGATCGCCATCATCTCCGCTGCCAGACCCACCGTTACCAGACCGGTCATTGTATCCAGCTAGTGTGAAACGAACCCGAGCCTGGTCATTATTGATTTCGTCGCTAGCTAACCCCGACGGTCCAGCTGTTTCTCCAGTAGTATCCGCATCGCCGTAACCTCCATTTGTCTGCCCATCAGATCGCTGGGCAGGCTCAATGTGTGCAACCCTGGGAGCCGCCGGTACAATGCTATTGCTTGCAGGTTTTGCTCGGGATTTTCGTTGTCGCAGCTCCTTTCTCCCATCATGGCCATACTTCGCATAGAAACCAGAATTCGCTTCTTCGTCCGCGAGCAGCACTTTCACACGGAACTAGCTATTGAACTCAACGGTGCGACTCATATCCGTTGCAAGCACAATCTACACAATCAAATGTCTGCAGTGTCGATTGTCGTCGACATGAAGCCCCGCAAGGGGATTGTCCATCCCCATAGAGTGCATGATCTCAAGTGCAGTGGCCACATGATAGCTCTCCAGTAGACTAGATCCAGGATATCGGAATGCAAGCGGGCTACTTGTGTTCTCCAGAAGGGTGCTAGATACCATAGGGTGGGCAACATCGTGGACGGCCGGGGCAATTACAGCTGCCAGCCGCTCAACGTCACTCAGCATCTGCAGCTTGTAGGCGCCCATCAGAAACACCATGCTATGAGTCACATCAGAACCATGAACCGCCGAATGATATGAGCAAAAGCTCTGAGGTCTGTATGAAGCCTCAATGAGGCTCATAAATCTCGCTAAGCTCCCCCTCGATAGATCGGAGGCGGATATACTACTAGTCACGCCAAGGTATTCCACAGCGCAATCTACTAGCAGCGGCATATGGTGGGTCATACATTGCCCGCCCATCTCAGCGATCTCACGAATGTCCCATTCCCAGGATTTAAACCCTCTAGTGATGTTCTTACGAAGAGAAACTTCTGCTGATCTTAGCGGTAGCCTCGCGATCATCACGGCCAGGTGGTCGTTAGGTGTGAAATTCGCACCAGGAGAGGCTGTTCTGGTTCGTTCGGTGGAGTCACGTGGAACATCGGATGACGATTGATCCCCAGTGCTATCCTGTCGTTGCGTACCAACCCAGTTCATCTGATCCTCTCCTGTAGAAGTGCCCATCGTTCCATCGAGCGAGTGCATGCCTGGCAAAAAGCGTAGGTGGATTGGCCTTTCCACGTATAGGCCTCGAGTCAGATGAGCAGGGATCTCAGATGCATTCCGAAGCCTAGGCTATGTCATGATTCCAGGTGTTGCTGATGGGCTATGTGCACCGGTATCGATATCAACCGCAGGTTCGACTGCATCTGCCTTCCTTATGGCCTTCCGAATGGCAGCCTTGTCTAGCTCACTTACGTTCTGACCGCCGGCGTCAGGCAGCGGTACCAGCATTGCCATGCTCGCGCTACTCCGGCGACGAGACGGTCGTCGGCTAGTACCTTCGCCCGAATACTCACCAGTTCGTGGGGTATCAGAAGTGTCTACGCGCTGGTCCAAGCTGCGCATCCTACTCTCCCCATTGCTTCCAACTCCAGCTGATACGTTTCTGCTAATTGCCCGGGCACCTTTAGCATCGGGAGATTCAGATGCATCGCCCGTAAGGCCTGGGGGAATAGCTGCTGCTAGTCCAGCAGTCGTCGATGCTTCTCCTTCTTCGTGCTCACGAGGCGGAGGTTTCGGTGCTGGTGCTCCAGAAACCAACTATCCAGTCCCGCATTGGGCATCTCTTGGTGTAGGCTCGTTAAGCGACGCTACAATATCATTTGAACGACCCATTTGCCTCAGCTCAGCAGCGCATTGCAAGTGCTTTGCATATGAAAACATATGAGGCAACGGAAACTCATAAAAGGGTTCCGGTAGCGTATCGATGAACCTGACATCACGCTTGCGCACAGGCATTTCTAGTCCTCCCGCAGTCATGACTGAGCCAGCCATGCTATTCATGGCCATGTTACCAGACAGGAACGGCAAGGCTAACTCCCGGCTGATACCGTCATCCGTAATTTGTCGCTTAGGGAGGATGAGAGCAAGGTCAGTAGTGTTTGGGGTGCTTGCTACGCTGGGGCGCAAATCGGGCCTTCCAGACCGTGGTCGATTGCTTGAGTATCGATTAGTGTAATCTGAGATGCCCTCGGCAGAAGCTAGTGGCTCGCGAATAGACAGGGCAGTACCGATCGATCGTTTAGAATCCCTCGAGCGTGCTACCGAGCGGATGGAGTGCAGCTTCGACGCAGCTTTTCTGAGCCTTTTGTACGCTCGTCGCTTGGACCTCTCTCGGATAGAGGCTTCTCTCACTTGCGAGGGGACCAAATGACCAGCCACCATAGATGCGATCATATTGGGGGCGCTAGCTCTGGATCTGAGCATGAGCTCCCGCTACGAATTCAGCTCCATCGAGCCACCCGCCATGATACCAATACCTTCATCAGCCAGACTGTGGTCTCCTGGCAGGGGCATGATACCCCCACTCGATTCGAACGGCCTCGCCATTGAGTTCGATCCGACCCCGGCGAGTGCACCACGCCCAGCATACATGCTTGAGTAGTTCTTTTCCAGTTTCCTAGCCAGAGGGGTTCTTGCATGAGAACCGCCCGTGCTCATGGAGCCAGCTGTAGGCATGGCATTAGTGCTTTGAGCTGCATGTGCCTGCCGCCGACGCTCTGCCCTACGAACGTACTAGTCAGTTCCGTCTGCAAGTCCTTTGAGCATGGTTTCGGCACCCTGGGGCATGAAGATGTTCTGTCCGCCAATTCGTAGTTGCATCTCTAGTCCAAGGACGTACCGGCGGGATCGCTCGTCAGGCAAGAATGTCTTTCTGATACGAGCAAGAACCCCGATCGTAGCTTGAATTGGGGAGATCCCACTCTCGAGCATACTCTAGGCGTAATCAGGAATGATAGATCCTGGATCGTCATCCGCCCCAGTGTCGGAGGAGAGATCGTCACCATGCTCCACTCGCTGTACCCCTTCAAGTCGGAGGCTTGTGTCATCGCTGTGATCTCGTGTACGGTGATCTGAGCTGGATCCTCGTATTCTTGATCCTGAGCTACCATCGGCTCTGGAGACAAGCATGGCTCCAGATCCGGGAAGGTCCTAGGACCGGCCGATACTTCTGCTGATCTGCACACCATTATGTGCCGAATCTACAGAGCCTCGATGTGAAACCACAGTTTCTGAACCAGGTAGAAGCATTCCGGGCAATTCGCCACTCTGATCCGTGGCATGCATATTATCAGATGCGGTCTACGTCGGTGGTGGTCTAACGCGTTGGGCCCCGCTCGTGGTCACGCTGGCCTTTCGAGGCGCTGTTCGCCGCAGACTATTGCTACCTTTGTCCCCTCCTTTCTTTGACCTCTTTGATCTCTTCCTGATACTCTTGTTCTGCTGGCCTTCCAAATCAGTGTCTAAGCCGCTGCTGTCTCCGCTATCTGCTCCTCCTTGCATGGATTTGGCCAGCCACGCAGGCCCTTCTGAGACCACCCTGTTCGCGCTCCCGCCTGCATCGCCGCCGCTTGTCCATGCCTGCTGCTTTTTTCGCCGAGTGGTGATGCTATTCGGCAAATGAGGGCCCGCATGGGCGTCCTCAATACTGCCTTGCTGAGAAGGGAGACTTGCCGTTCCCTACAGTTCGGGCCTAGAGTTGGAAGGGGATGGCTGCTACCGCTGGGCAGAGTTGGCGCTTGAATAGCGGTGGGAGCCTACAGATTGTGTCAACTGAAGTCGCCGTTTCCTGCTCCTGGGCGATAGATCGGCAATGTCTACACTGGGATCTAAGGCAGATCCTTCAATCGAGTTCGCTTTCGCATCGCCATGCAGCAATCCAGTGTTCTCATCCTAGTCTTCGCCGAACACATTACCTAGCACTGTGGATGTCATAAGACGCGATAGTCGCCACGTAGCCATAGCTAGCAGGATGAGCAGCATGAAGACTGATATGATCACGGTTGCGATACTTAGTGCAGCGAACACCTGGATGGTCCGCACCCGATTCACCAGCTCATTCTCGGCCACACTCAGCACGAGCACAGAACCCCTCATGATTGGGAGACGGGGTAAAACAGCCAGCTGCACATATCCGGCGGTCACCCACTTTGCCAGAAGCTCGTGTTCCCCGACTCTAGAGGCTGCACTGGTCAGCTCATCCAGGGCTACAACCCCAGGCAGGCCGACAAGAGGCCTGGCTCGACTCACCGGGGCTACCAGCCCGGCACTACCGCTAACATCAACTCGAGGGTACTGACGAAACGAGTCTAGCGGAGTCCCAGTCGCAGTTGCAAGTTCCTCGATGCCCCGGCCGCTGAGATCTACACTTGGCCCTTGCGTAGCGCCACTGTCGGATGATGCGAATTCACCGATTTCGCTCGTAGCAATTAGCCTGCTATGAATCTGAAGACCAGTCTTGGCGCGGAGACTTGCTTGCGTCTCACGGAGAACTGAGCTCAGTGCTGTAGACGCCCGTACATCCACTCCGAATACACCATAAAGCTGCCCCGCAGATCCCTATCCGACCAGCCCGCCTCTTCTCAACGGATAGGTCACTGTCATCCCGATACGCCGCTCCGTTGATACCAAGCCGGATGCAGCGTCGAACGGTGCAAGAGCATCGCGCAGTGCCGCAGATGTGTACACATAAGGCACCGTAAAAAGAGCAACATCCTCATCCCCTGTGAGAGCCCGCGTTGAGGCGGCTTGCACCTACTCGTCATACCACAGCCGGGTGCGGGGGTCGTAGGCGAAGGAAGAAAAGGCTCTAGTGGATGCAGGGGAGACACCTGCCGGCCATCTTGCCCCACCGTTTCTTGGTGAAAAAGCGTCGACAGGGTTGCAATACGACGGTGCTCGCATGCCATTGGATCCAGGAGTAGCTCTGATTGTCCCTTCGGATTGTGTGGTAGCACGCAGGACATCTCCCAGTAGATGCACACTTCTATCTCCCGATGAACTATTTGCAACCTCGGCATATGCGATTCCGGCGGGAGGCAGTAGCGGTGAAGCAGTTGAATTCGCAGTATTTGTGGCGAACGATCGGGTCAACTAACTAAATCTCCCGTCTGCGTATCCCACATACACCGACTCGACTGTAGGGTCCTCAAGCATAATGTTCAGCAACGATTGCATCGTAGATTGGGCTCCAAAGCAGGCTGATCCCTGCAGAAGACTCCCGTAGTCATTTGGAAGTCCAGAACGGTCGTTGATCAATTGTGAACCGTTGAACGTTCTGACGTCAACTCCTCCGAGCCGCTGCAATGACCGAAGAGCGCGGCCTTTCGCAATTGAGTCCAATGCGACAT
>Ga0136560_1001070_pt1 | contig 14012 bp, 11 predicted proteins | sample AntRauMeHopE1497_FD_104925 | JGI IMG/M metagenome (GOLD analysis project Ga0136560, IMG submission 104925) | Saline lake microbial communities from Rauer Islands, Antarctica - Metagenome Hop E1 #497 | ecosystem: Environmental > Aquatic > Non-marine Saline and Alkaline > Saline | place... | reverse complement strand
TTTCCCCTAAGAGAAAATCTATGCAGTTATTTTTCCAGGAAAATTGTAAACCGCCGGAGATCAGGTTTGATGCCGAAGAGTCAAAGCATCTGACTAGAGTTCTTCGAAAGAAGAATGGCGATCCCGTTGCTGTCACCAATGGACAAGGGGATTTGTTTGACTGTGTGATTACAGATGCGAACCCAAAAAGTGCTAAGCTTTCCGTACAAAAAACTACGAAAATACCAGAAGATGATTTCTACATTCATCTGGCGATAGCCCCCACAAAAAGTCCCGATCGGATGGAATGGATGATCGAAAAAATAACCGAGATCGGTTTTCATGAATTATCCCTAATCGAAACCTCGAATTCGGAGCGCTCATTTTTGAAGACTGACCGGCTTCAGAAAAAAATCATTTCGGCCTGCAAGCAGAGTTTGAAATATCGGATTCCAAAACTGAATCCAATCCGTCCCCTAGCCGACTTGATCAAAGAAAGTGATTGCGTGGAGGCTAATCTATTTATAGCCTATGTCGACGAGAATCATACCCATCATCTTTTTGATGTGGCAAAACCAAAGGGGAAATATCTGATTTTGATCGGTCCTGAAGGGGATTTTTCACCTGAGGAAATTCAATCTGCGCTGTTGCATAATTTCATTCCTGTCTCTTTGGGGAAAAGCAGACTTCGAACAGAAACAGCAGGTCTGGTTGCGGTGGATCTACTCCAACTTGTAAATCGATAATTTTTTTTAGTTTATAGACTATTGAAGCTTAGCAAAGTAGTGCATTTTCATTAATTTAGAGTTTAAGCCAATTTTACCGTGCCATACATAGAGAAAGACATCGAGAAAAAGTATCATTCCATCGGAGAAGTTGCCACGATGTTTAAAGTCGCGCCATCCCTAATTCGGTATTGGGAAGGTGAATTTGACATCATCAATCCAAAAAAAGATCGAAAAGGAAATCGCCGCTATACCCAACATGATATTCAGAAAATAAGATACATCTATCATCTGGTCAAGGAGAAAGGGTACACACTTCAGGGTGCTCAGGACGTGATCAAATCAGGAATCGACCAAGGATTTGACAAAGTGTCGGCTGTTCAAAAGCTTCAAGAAATCAAGGACTTTTTAATTTCCATCCGTGACCGATACACCACAAAATCCGACTCCTGAAGAATTACGGTACTTTATTGCGCTTGCACTAGCGCCCAAGATTGGGCCGGGCATTTTTAAAGCCATCTTTGCCTATGCCGGGTCTGCCCGTAACTTTTTCATTCTACCGAAAGGGAAAGTCCTAAAAACACCCAAAGTAGGTTCGAAACTACTGGAGCTACGAAACCAAGAACAAGAACTTCTTCGAAAGGCTGATGAGCTGATTCAATCGTGTGAGAAGTCAGGATATCGGATTTTTACTTCCTTAGACTCAGATTTCCCCAGCAGATTGAAGGTTCAAGAAGATAGCCCAGTTCTGTTTTTTGCCAAAGGCTCGGGAAATCTAACTTTCGAGCGATCGGTAGGAATAGTCGGAACACGCAGTGCCACATCTTACGGTAAAACTGCCACACGGAAGATCATCGAGGACTTGGCGATTTATCAACCGGCTATCGTTTCCGGATTGGCTTATGGAATTGACATCGAAGCGCATCGGGCAGCGTTGGCGGTGGGATTGCCTACTGTTGCGGTTATGGGTTCTCCGATCAACCAAATTTATCCAGCAATTCACCGCAAAACAGCTGAAGCAATTTTGGAATCCGGCCTAGTGATGAGCGAATATGCTCCTGGCTCTAAAATGACTCCGGGGAATTTTCCGGCACGAAATCGAATCATTGCGAGTCTCTCCGATGCATTGATTGTGGTCGAAGCTGCTGAAAAAGGCGGAGCGTTGATCACTGCTGAAATCGCCTACAGCTATGATAAAGATGTATTTGCAGTTCCGGGAAATCTCCAATCTCCCTTCAGTGAAGGATGCAATCAGTTGATCAAAAGGATGAAAGCGAATATCTATACCGGTCCCGGAGATATTGCAGAGGCACTATTCTGGGCTAAACCCGGGGAACTAGCTCTAAAAAGTCCAAAGCTTGATCTGAGTAAGTACGAAGGTGAGGAGGCTGTAATTCTATGCTATCTGGTAGAAAAAGGAGAATCAGAAATCGATCTCATGTCGCATGCTACCGGTATTCCGCTGGGTCTTCTTTCTTCGAAGTTACTTGCCCTAGAGTTTGAAGGGATTCTCAAATCACTCCCTGGTAAAAAGTATAAGCTTTTGGGATGAAACTGTGTATTCGCAAATACACCATTGGGCAAATCAAATTTCTTGCACCTCGACTCCGAATAATGTCCGTGTGCAATGGATCTTTAATGGGTTGGGACAAATACATTCCACGGTGACAAGGTCAAATAAAGATCGAGATGAGGCCTCTTGGTGATGCATCTAAATCTGCAAATAAAGTAATAAATGATATTGTTGATTTGTCACATCGGAGATATCTGTCAAATGCTACGTTGAATTTTTTACCAACGCTAATAATCAGTAAATTATCAGAAAAATAGTCTGAGGAATGGCAAATTATACTCTTCAAATAAACGAAAAAACTTACGAAGTAAGCGTGGAAAAAGGCACCTCACTCCTATGGGTGATTCGTGAGCATTTGGGACTTACAGGTACCAAATATGGTTGCGGTATCGCGCAGTGCGGAGCCTGCACGATTCATGTTGACAATGAACCGCTGCGAGCGTGTGTTTTGCAAGTCGAGAATTTTGCCGAAGGCCAAAAGATAAAAACCATCGAGGGACTCTCTGTAAATGGTGACCATCCATTACAGAAAGCATGGATTGAAGCTCAGGCCCCTCAATGTGGTTATTGCCAATCTGGCCAAATTATGCAGGCAGCAGCATTATTGGAAGAGAATCCCAACCCAAGTCGAGCCGAAATTAAAGCCAAAATGAATGGGATTTTATGCCGCTGTGGCACCTATCTGCGAGTAATAAAGGCAATTGAAATCGCAGCTTCAACTCAATCAAAGACCAAAAACTAAGATCATGAGCAAATCAAAAATAAGTTTTAGTCGAAGAGAGTTTTTGAAGTCTTCCGGGGGCGTCGCTCTTTTTATCGGAGTTTCGGGGCTTTTGCCGCAACTTGTTTCTTGCTCCAGTCCTGAGAAAATCAAGGAGATTTTAGAAAAGCTGACTGTCACAGCTTGGGTAAAAATCGATGAAAATGGGGCTATCACTATTTTCAATCCAGCTTCAGAAATGGGACAAGGTTCAATGACTTCTTTGCCGCTACTTTTCGCAGAAGAAATGGATGCCGATTGGGAAAAGGTAACCACTGAGTTTTCACCTCAAGAAACCGACGTATACGGTTCCCCAGGCTGGTCGCCGGATACCAAATTGATGTTTACAGTGGGGAGTCGAACCACAAATAGTTACTATATGACCATGCGTCAAGCTGGAGCTCAGGCGAGATATGTCCTGTTGCATAGCGTTGCAAAAAAATGGAATGTCCCGATTTCAGAGCTTTCTACAGCCAAAAGCACCGTGATTCATGAGAAAAGTGGCAAGCAAATCGGATATGGAGAAGTTATTTCCTTCTTAGAAATACCTGAAAGCATTCCTGATTTTTCAGCGGATCAGCTTAAAAAAATCCAAGATTTTCAACTGGTGGGGAAAAAGATAGCACGAAAAGATATCCCGGCGAAAGTCAATGGAACAGCCATGTTTTCAATCGATATCCGCTTACCCGAAATGGTCTATGGAGTCATCGAAAGAGGAAATCTCCATGGTTCCAAACCAAACTTGCTTAATAAGTCTGAGGTCATGGCTTCTCCTGGAGTTTTAAAAATAATCCCAATTGAATATGGAATTGGGATCGTGGCAAGTACGATTGAGGCGGCACTTGTTGCGAAAAAAATACTTTCCATTGAGTGGAGTGATTCAATAGCTTCTAGCCATAATTCGCAGGAAACTTATACGACCTATGCAAAAATGGCATCCAATGCGCAGCCAGGTAAAGTGCTGCAAGAAAAAGGAAATGTAAAACAGGCAGAGAAAATTGCTGCAAAAACCTTTAACGCAGATTTTAAAAACGATTACATCTACCATGCGCAAATGGAACCTCTTAATGCGGTGGTTAAAGTCTCAAAAGACTTATCCGAAGCGGAAGTTTGGGTTGGGAGTCAGCAAGGCTTCGATACCAAACTCGGCGTTCCGGCTATTCTAGGGATTGATCCGGATAAAGTGACCATTCACTTGCAGTATTTGGGTGGCGGTTTTGGAAGGAGAAGTATGAATGACTTCGTGGAAGAGTGTGCCATCCTTGCCAAAGAGATGGCTCCTGCGCCTGTAAAGTTGATTTGGACGCGGGAAGATGATTTGACCTATGGAGCTTATCGTCCATTATCATTGCAGCGAATCACCGCCTGTACAGATCAAAATGGAAATCTCAGCAGTTTTTCCCATATGGTAGTTGGCGATGGCGGCAATCTGGTAGCGAGTGGCGCGAACAATTCCCATTATGACATTCCCAATCAATTTGTAGAATGGAGAGAAGCAAAGAATGGGATTCGGTTAAAACATTGGAGGGCAGTAGGTCATGGACCCAATAAGTTTGCGATCGAATGCATGTTGGATGAAATAGCGCAGGACCAAGAGAAAGACCCCATTCAGTTCAGAAAAACTTTGATGGCAAATTCGCCTCGGGCTTTGGCTACGTTAGTAAAAGTTGAGCAGCTTTCTAATTGGAATGCGCCTTTAGAATCTGGCAGAGCAAAAGGAGTCGCCTTTGTGGAGCATGGTTCATTAGGTTCGGGAGTATGTGAGATTTCACTAAATCAGAAAACCGGCAAAATCAGTGTTCATAATTTTTGGATCGCATTAGATGCTGGTGTAATCGTCCATCCAGACAATGTCAAAGCTCAAATGGAAGGTGGAATAATGATGGGAATCAGCAGTGCCCTGAAAGAACAAATCACCATTTTAGATGGAAAAGTGCAGCAATCCAATTTCAATGATTATCAAATACTACGGATGGAAGATATTCCTGACCAAATTGAAACAGAGTTGATTGCTTCGGACGCACATCCTGAAGGAGTCGGAGAAACAGCTACTCCAATGGTCGCCTGTGCGATTGCAAATGCTTTTTTGGCTTTGACTGGAAAGAAATTAAGGCATGTACCATTTACTCCTGAGCGGGTTTTGGAGGTGTTGAATAGTTGAGCTTAGTTTAAAAAACGGAGAAACAGTCGCAGATTTTTAATATTCCCTATTCTGACCTTCGGCAGGCAAGCTCCAATTCTCTAATTCTCTTCCGATGCCTATCGGGAGTCCCAATCTCCCAATCTCTCACTCTCCAAACCTATACTTTACTCTTCATCCTCCTTATCACCTTTGGAAAATAATACAAATAAAATCCACTAAAACTCATCAAGATCAACCCCATAGCAGATAATGTGGAATAAATCAATTTGGAAGTTTCCGTTTGACCAAAGTAATAATCCACAATACTTCCATCGTGCACTTTTTCGATCCAGTCCGAATGCCGCGTTCCGATCGAGAGCACCTCGCCAGAATATCCGTCAAGCTGGACTTCGGTAAAATGAGTTTGAAAAGTCACTTTAGCCACACCCTTATCAGGCCGGATATCGATTCTATCCACTAGATTCGATTCACCCACAGAGTCCATTTTGTCCATTGCTATTGCGATCATTTCATCGGGAGAAATCCAGTTTTCACGAGATTCAACTTTGGTTTTGAGCGTACCAGGAAGTAATTCAGCTTTCTTTTTCCAAGCCAATAAAAGAGAGGTAATCCCAATCACAAAGAAAAATACAACCAAAGGAATCCCCAACCAACGATGGAATATCCGCAGCCAACGAAGAAATTTTACTTTTTGTTGAACATCACTTTTCGCCATTATAAAACCGGATTAAAGACATAATTGGCAAGCTTCATCGCCTCAGCCAGTTCAGTTTTATTGAGATTTAAATTTTCCCCAGCTTGCTCCAAAGTTTCAATCATTACTTCTGTGGCCATATTTCCAACCAGTTCATCTTTAGCCATCGGGCAACCTCCATAGCCTTTCAAAGCTCCATCAAATCGAGTACAACCGCCTTTTAAACCAGCTAGGACTTTTTCTGCTATGGCTTCCTTAGTGCTATGAAGATGTGCTCCAAACTCGATTTCAGGGAATGCATTCACATTCACCTCAAAAAGTGAGGTGATCAAATCAGGATTCGCCACGCCAATGGTATCAGAAAGAGAAATGATTTTTATCCCAAGCTGCGCCAATTTTTCCACGAACTCAGTCACCAGCTCTGGAGAATAGGGGTCTCCATACGGATTTCCAAAACCCATACTTAAATAAGTTACCAGCGTTTTGCCACTAATTTCACAACGATTTTGTATTTCCTCGACGGTATTAAGCGCCTCTGAGATACTTGCATTTGTATTTCGCTGTTGGAAAGTCTCAGAAACAGAAAGCGGAAAACCCAAATGATCGATCTCCGGAAATAGCAGGGCTTCTTCTGCCCCGCGGACATTGGCAACAATCGCGAGCAGTTTACTTTTCGAATGATGAAGATCCAAGAGCGAAAGAACCTCGGCCGTATCCCGCATCTGTGGAATCGCCTTTGGACTTACAAAACTTCCAAAGTCAATCGTATCAAAGCCTACTTCCAGCAACTGATTGATGTAGGCAGCCTTAATCGCGGTATCTATAAATTCGGGAATTCCTTGCATCGCATCCCGTGGACATTCGATTAATTTGATCATACACCAAAATTAAGGATAAAAGTGAGGGGTACGAATGGGAATTATTTGAGAGGTACAATCATTGCCTGTAAAAAAGTGTCTATTGATGAAGTGAAGATATTGTGGGCTTTAAAGAACACAAAAATCCAATGTCCAAAAAAAGAACTTCCTAAGTATTTTGTTTTATAGTTGAAAATTGATAATTGTAAAAGGCCCAATGGACAATGAACAAGCTCTAACCTAGGTAAAAGATATTTTACCTAGGTTAGATGGATGGTATTGACCAAGGATGAGTATCGATCCCAGCGGGATCATATATTGCTAAAACATGGATCATCTCATCTTCTCACCGATCCCAGTGTGATCGAACTGCTAACTATTTCACCAGCAGACATCGATGAAAAAGCCAATCTTCGACCCACTCTGTGGTCGAAGAAGCAATTTGAACCTCCTTTTCTAGTAACCTGTGACGCCAATGGCGTCTGATTCTGCTTTATGAGCGAGGTGCGACAATTGTCGGCAGTATCTGCGCCATCTCCTATCGATCAGATTTTTCATTCTTGAACACGAACGCATTTGTATTTTGAATATCAAATCAATCGAAATTTGCTTCTAAAATTTGGCACATCTGAAAACACCTAGATAAGATCGTAAATCTCAACTCTAATGATCCCACTCAACCCAAGACCGTCTTAGCATCTTTGGTATAGATCGTCTTTCCTACCCGCTGAATATGATCAATCAGGTTTTGATTCCTGATTTCATCGAAAATTAGCAAATCAACCACAAATGGGAAATCGCTGCAATTAATATCCATCCAAAGTTTCCCCAAAGTCTTCCGATCAACCGCATCCATAATCACCAGATCCAAATCACTTCGATCCCCATAAGTTCCCTTAGCACGCGAGCCATAAACTGAAATATTTCTGGTTTCCGGACAGGTATTGAATATCCCCAAAAGGATGCCCATCTCATTTTTCTTTATCCCAAATTCAACACTCATGATTTCCTTTTAATTTTTGTTATAATTCTGTCGGAAAGGGTCGGATACACCTAATTTCTTACCGCTAATCCGTCAAAACAAACCTGACTGGAAGTCTCATTTTAGAACAGTTCGCTACTCCATCAATTCTCAATGGAGTCCAAGTATCAGAATATTTCTTTAAGGCTCTAAGTGCTTCTTGAGCAAGAAGTGAATCTACTTCTTCTGGATTAGCTACTTCTGGATTGCTAATTTGACCTACTTCATCTAGATCAAACGCAACATAGACCGTTCCTTCTATATTATTCATTTGTGCCTTAATTGGGTATTTCAAAGTCAAAGAAAGATATCTGTTCCAGCCTGGCATGCCATCTTTTGGCAATCCCTCTATTATGACAGGTTTGGAGATAGGTTCTCCATCATCTGAAAAAAAGGATTCATTCTGAATATCATCGCCTATCCTAAAAACCTCTGATTTCAATTTTCCATTTTCATGAAATTCCTTAAGCAGCTCGTCACCAGACAAGAGATTTTTTTTAATTTGACACTGCAACAAGCCCTCGTCATTAAATCGAAGGATTAATTCACTTTTTTCGGTTCCAAATTCGTCTTTTAAAAGCGTATGTTGAGATATTTTTACAGAATCACGATTAAACGTCAATGCTATTTTAGTGGTAGGATTGTCCTTGGTGATTCGAACGAATTGATACTCGTATTTAACAGTGTCGTAAACTTTGAACAAATACTTATTAAGGTATTCTATTTCTTGGGCTTTGCTCTGACCAAAATTTAAGAAAAATGAAACCAGTAATACTAATCTAATCATAGGCACGCAAGAGTCGATCTTTCCCATATCTAGAAAACTTCCTTCGCAATCTTGTAAGTGGTATCCGCCTTACTCATCGTGTAGAAATGAAGAGAAGGCACATCATTTTTAATCAACTCTTTGCATTGCTGAATTGACCATTCAATCCCAACTTCCTTAACGTCTTGATTGGTCTTGCATTTCTCCAACTCATCCATTAACGGATCTGGTAAGTCCAAGAAGAAGGTTCGAGGAAGCATGGTGATTTGACCAAGAGTGGTGATGGGTTTGATCCCGGGAATAATCGGCACCGTAATTCCCGCAGCTCGTGCCTCATCGACAAACTTGAAAAATTTCGAATTGTCAAAAAACATCTGCGTCACGATGTACTCGGCACCTCTATCGACTTTTTCTTTCAAATACTTCAGATCAAATCGCATCGAAGGCGCTTCAAAATGCTTCTCGGGATAACCTGAAACACCTATACAGAAATCCGTGTGAAAACCATTTTCAGTCTCTTCATGCAAGTATCTACCTCCATTCATTTGCTTGATTTGCTCTACCAGTTCGCTGGCATAGTGGTGTCCATGCTCCTCAGGAACGAATCTTCCCTCCGACTTGGGTGCGTCGCCTCTAAGTGCAAGCACATTTTCCACACCAATAAAACTCAGATCGATCAGTGCATTTTCCGTTTCCTCTTTGGTAAATCCGCCACATAGTAAATGTGGTACGGCATCAATATGAAATCGGTTCATAATCGCTGCACAGATCCCTACTGTGCCGGGTCGCTTCTTGGTACTGACTTTTTCCAGAAGCCCGTTGGGATGCTTTTTGTAAATAAATTCCTCCCGATGGTAAGTCACATCCACAAACGGTGGCTTAAAATCCATCAAGGGCGATATGCCCTCCAGAAGCTCTTTCAGACTTTGGCCTTTCAATGGCGGAAGAATCTCAAAAGAGAATAGCGTATCAGTCGCTTGATTGAGGTGATCGGTTATTTTCATAGGTTAGTTTCTGCCAAAATAAGTTGAGGGGTGTAGGCCAAATTGGGTGATAATAATCGCTCTGCTTCTCGTAGGGTGATTCCTTTGCGATCCGCATAGCTTTCAACTTGATCGACTCCGATTTTACCCAATCCAAAGTATTTACTTTCTGGATTTCCAAAGTAAAAGCCCGATACGGAGGAAGTAGGATACATCGCATAGCTTGAAGTCAAACTAATTCCAATCTTGGATTCAATATCAAGCAAACTGAAAATCGTCTCCTTCTCTGAATGCTCGGGACAAGCCGGGTAGCCTGGGGCAGGCCGTATTCCCAAGTATTCTTCACGAACCAAACTATCATTATCCAATACTTCATTGGTTGCGTAACCCCAGTATTCCTTGCGCACTAATTCATGAAGGTGTTCCGCTGCAGCTTCTGCCAAGCGATCTGCCAAGGCTTTGAATAATATATCATTGTAGTCATCACCATCGGCCTGGAATTCGGCTAATTTCTTCTCCATACCCAATCCTGAAGTGACAGCAAAGCAACCCAAGTAATCTTCCTGATCGGGATGTAAATAGTCTGCCAGAGAGCGATTTGGAACTCCCTTCCCTTTCTTTCCTTGCTGACGGAGAAAGTGAAACTTCGAAATCTGTCGGTTATTTTCACTGGGATCAAAAACGTTCGCATCGTCTTCCACTCGCTGAATTGGAAATAAGCCAAAAATTGCTTTGGCAGTAATCCATTTTTCAGCGATCAATTGATCCAGCATCTGATTTGCATCTGCGAAAAGCTTTTTGGCCTCCACTCCTACGATCGGATCTTCCAGTATTTTTGGATATTTCCCGCTTAGCATCCAAGTGCTGAAGAATGGCGTCCAATCAATGTATTTCCTCAAAACCGACAAATCCAGATCATCCAAAACGGTAATCCCAAGTTGCTTTGGCTTAGTGGGAATCGATGTTGGCCAATCGATGGTTACAGGATTTGATTGCGCAGCCTCATAGGGAATCAATTGTTTGATCGATTGTTTCGCCTCATGCTCAACCCTAAGCTGACTATAGGTTTCCTTGAGTTTAATTTTATAGGCTTCTTTGGTTTCTTCGGAGATCGTTTCTCCTGCAATCGGTACAGATTTACTGGCATCGGTCACATGTATGACTATCCCTGAATACATCGGGTCAATTTTGACCGCAGTATGAATCCGTGAGGTCGTAGCTCCACCGATCAAAAGTGGAATCGTCATTCCCTGTCGCTCCATCTCAGATGCTACGTTGACCATTTCATCAAGCGATGGGGTAATCAAGCCACTCAAGCCGATGATATCTGCTTTATGTTTGATGGCTTCATCGATGATCCGCTGTGCATCTACCATCACGCCCAGGTCAATAATCTGATAGCTATTGCATGCGAGCACTACTCCAACTATGTTCTTTCCGATATCATGAACATCACCTTTGACAGTGGCCAAGACAATTTTTTTCAGCGAAGAAGTTTCACCTTCTCCAGGCAATGGCATAAAAGGCTCCAAATAAGCCACAGCCTTTTTCATCACACGGGCAGATTTCACCACTTGCGGCAAAAACATTTTCCCCTCTCCAAAAAGATCTCCCACCACATTCATACCATCCATCAATGGACCTTCGATGACATGCAGCGGGTTTTTCAATTCCAGTCTAGCTTCTTCGGTGTCTTCTATGATATGGTCCAAGATCCCTTTGACCAGAGCATGCTCAATACGCTTTGAAACTACAGCGGTACGCCACGCCTCGTTAGCTACTTCCTTCTTGCCAGATGATTTTACGGTTTCGGCAAAGTCCAACAATCGCTCGGTAGCATCTTCTTTTCGGTCAAAAAGCACATCCTCCACTCGATCCAAGAGGTCTTTGGGAATGTCAGTATAGATCTCCAGCATAGAAGGGTTGACGATTCCCATATCCATCCCATGACGAATCGCATGATAAAGGAAAGCGGCATGCATCGCTTCACGCACCGGATCATTTCCCCGAAAAGAGAAACTCACATTGCTGACTCCGCCCGAGACTTTTGCGCCGGGTAGATTTTCTTTGATCCATTGGGTGGATTGGAAGAAATCCAATGCATTATTCTTATGCTCATCCATCCCAGTGGCTACCGGAAAGATATTTGGATCGAAAATAATATCCTGCGGATTGAATTTCACTTCATTGACCAGCACATCATAGCTTCGCTGGCAAATCTCGATTCGCCTTGCTAGGGAATCCGCCTGACCCTTTTCATCAAAAGCCATCACAACTACCGCTGCACCAAATTTTTTGATGGTTTTGGCTTGTTGAATAAATTCCTCAGGCCCATTCTTCAACGAAATAGAATTCACGATTCCTTTTCCTTGCACACATTTTAAACCTGCGACAATGATGCTCCATTTGGAGCTGTCGATCATAATCGGAATTCGGCTGATTTCAGGTTCGGAAGCGATGAGGTTCAGAAATTTGACCATCGCATATTCTCCGTCGAGCATTCCTTCATCCATGCAGACATCCAAAACCTGCGCCCCACCACGCACTTGATCTAAGGCCACTTCGAGTGCTTCGTCGTAATTGCCATTCAATATCAATCTGGCAAATTTCTTCGAGCCCGTGATATTGGTTCGCTCGCCGATATTTACAAAATTTAGCTCTGGGGTAAAAATTAGAGGCTCTAAGCCTGATAATTTTAGTAAGTTTTTAGTATCCAACATCTCAGTCCAGTAATTCTTCTACTTCTTTATCAATTTTTCTTGGCTTGAACCCAGCGGCCATTTGCGCCAATGCAGCGATATGCTCGGGAGTCGTCCCACAGCATCCACCCAAAATATTCAGCATTCCTTCTTTTAGAAAATCGCGGACTTGGTCTGCCATTTCGTTTGCCCCTTGATCATATTGTCCAAACTCATTTGGCAAGCCGGCATTTGGATAGGCGCTCACAAAAAACGGTGCTTGCTGGGCTAATACTTTCAAATAAGGCCGCAATTCCTTCGCTCCCAAGGCACAATTCAATCCAACGGAAAGCAGCGGAACATGAGAAACCGAAATCAAGAAAGCCTCGGTAGTTTGGCCAGAGAGAGTTCTCCCTGAAGCATCTGTGATCGTACCTGAAATCATAATTGGTATACCGCCTTCTCTTGGATCCAGTGGAATCCCTCTTTTCTCATATACTTCCTGAATCGCATATAGTGCTGCTTTGGCATTAAGCGTATCAAAAATCGTCTCCACCAATATGATATCTGATCCTCCGTCCAATAGCCCATTGACTTGATCACCATAGGCTTCTGCAAGCTGATCAAAGGTAATCGCACGATAGCCCGGATCGTTTACGTCGGGTGAAAGCGACGCGGTTCGGTTCGTGGGGCCGATTGCGCCAGCTACAAATCGAGGTTGATTCGGATTTTTCAAAGTGAATTCATCCGCTACGTCACGTGCTAGTTTCGCAGATTCAAAATTGATCGCATAAGCCAGATGGCTCAGTTTGTAATCTTCCTGAGCGATGGTAGTTCCCGAAAAAGTATTGGTCTCAATGATGTCTGCACCTGCTTTGAGGTATTCCCGATGAATATCCTTGATGATATCCGGGCGACTTAGCGAAAGTAGATCATTATTCCCCTTTAATGATTTGGGATGATCTTTCAATTCTGGAGTTCTAAAATCATCTTCCTCAAGCTTATACCGCTGAATCATCGTGCCCATAGCACCATCCAGAATAAGAATTTTTTTAGAAAGTTGTTGAAGAAGGAGTTCCGTTCTGTTTTGCATAATTCTTTTGTTCAAAAGGCTTATCGAGCAAAACACGGATATAAGTACAAGTACTTTGTCCGCTCATCTGTTTCCGATAAAATCGGAATGGGAGTTAGCACCTTAATTACAGGTTGCTAAGACGTCATAGGGCCCTTCCCTCAGTCTTTCTCGATAAGCATTTCAAATATAATAGCATTTTACTAAAAAAACAGTCCTTTTGGTAAATTTGAAGGAAAAATTCAAACAAATTGTTGTAAAATCTACAATCTAAGGTCTGAACCCAATACCAAAAGTAAGGTAGGAGCCGGACATGAAATTGACCATGTCCAATCCACCCAGCCGGTAGTTTCCAATTGGCAGCTCGTACCCGAAAGATGCAGAGAGCATCAAATCGAAATATTTCCGTTTGGTCATTGGGACTCCATATTCAGCAAAGATTTCAGGTTTCAACATCAACCCACTATTTCGCAGGTACCCATCATAGGTACGTTCTTCAAAAAGTTCGGGGAAATCGGGCTTCTGATCTGTAAGGAGCGAGTATCGAATATTTCCAAAACCCAAACCTGCAAGACCACCAAAGCCTATATTCTTGAATTGAAAAAACTTATAACCGCCATTTGCATAGATTCTCAGGCTATTCAGACTATGACTTTTTGAGGAAGAAGCATCTCCTGACAAGGCTAAATTGTAAACTTCAGCACCATAAAGAAATTTTTCGCTATTTCCCAGCAATCGCAATCCCCAATTGGAAGGCATGC
>Ga0136560_1001067_pt1 | contig 14031 bp, 8 predicted proteins | sample AntRauMeHopE1497_FD_104925 | JGI IMG/M metagenome (GOLD analysis project Ga0136560, IMG submission 104925) | Saline lake microbial communities from Rauer Islands, Antarctica - Metagenome Hop E1 #497 | ecosystem: Environmental > Aquatic > Non-marine Saline and Alkaline > Saline | place... | reverse complement strand
TCTAGGTGGTTGATCTCGCGGACGAGGTTGGAGTCCATGTGGGCAGCTTTGGGTCCCTGAGGCGAGTCCTGGGCAGGGGTCAGGAGCTCCTTGAGAGGCTTGGTTGCTCGCTGCATGGCGTCGGCGCGGCAGGGCAGAGCGACTCGGAGGAGGAGTCCGGGATCCTGCGCACCCGCCCCGCCGAGGAGGAGGAGGTGGACCCGGCCAGCGTCAGGGTGGAGCCGCACGTCGTCCCCGTGTCGGTTCGGTGCTACGCCCTGCCCAAGAGGACGCCGACCATGCCGTCGGGCCTGCTCATCGCCTGGTCGCGCGTCGACGCGTCCGCCACGCGCACCCCGGCCTCCCGCTGGGCCTCCACGACGCGGCCGGCCTCGGACGGCGCCGGCGCCAGCCTGGTTCCGTCCAAGGGCACCCGGGTCAAGGCCCCCACCCCGTCCAAGGACACCGCCAAGGCAGCCCCGCGCGTCATGTTCGCGGTGCCGGCGTCCAACACCGACGGTGGCTCCGACGAGCGGGATGACGTTGACGACGACGACGACGACGAGGCCGACGCCAAGGGCGGCTCCATGGCCCACACCACGGGCTCCAGCGCGGAGGCCAGCGGCCCCGCCGGCGTCTCCATGCTCTCTCAGGCGTCGCTCAGGCCGGCGCCCGTGGAGACCGGCAAGGGCGGCGGCTCCCAGCGGCACGGCATGGCCCCGCCGCCAATGCGGAAGACCCCGACGGCCGTCGTCGCCGCGGCCTCGTCGGCCCTCGCGCCCGTGGGAACGGGCGGCGTCGGCTTCACGTCGGGCGTGGTGGAGGACGATGACGATCGCAAGGCCGCGGAGCGGTCGATGGACCAGTCCGCGGCCCGCCGCGCCCTCAAGCGCACGCTTGACGCCATGACCAAGCGGCACAGCTTCGGCGTCGTGCTCATGCGCAGGGCGCTGTGGGTCACCTCGGGCATCTTCATCGTCCTGGCCGCCGTCACCATGGCCGCGCTCGGGCCGTGGACCGAGCGCATCTTCCGGCACGTGGCGGGGATCCGCCACGCCGGCCACATCATCGAGCAGCTCTACCAGTCGGCCCTCGTGGTGGAGGTCCTCAGCACGGAGAAGCAGCTCATCGCGGCCGGCCTCCCGGGCTGGCCGGTCACCAGCCAGAACGCCACGCAGAGCCAGCTGCGCCGGCTCCCCGCCCACCTCGACGCCAGCGTGGCCACCGTCTACTCGGACATCCAGGCCATCGGCGGCTCCCTCCTCGCGCTCACCACGTCCAGCGATGCCGTCACGGTTATCGCCGAGTCCGGGACGGTGGTCCCGGGGGGCGGCGGGTCAGGCGGGGCCGGCGGCGGCACCGTCCCCGGCCGCCTCCGCCGCTCGCTCGCCGCCTCCTCCAGGGTCACCATGAGCCTCTTCGACGCCCTGCAGGCCGTCCAGCAGTCCCTGCAGGCCCTCAGCGAGCGCGCCCCGGGCTCCCTGTCCTCCAGCGAGGCCGACGTCTCCTTCGTGCGCGCCAACAGCCCGCGCGTGGCGGCGGTGGTGAACGGGACCCTGGAGGTCAAGGCCCTGGACATGGCCCGCGACCTGAACGAGATCGAGGCGATCGAGCTCTTCACGTTCGTCACCGTCATCGCCGTCACGGTCCTCGGGCAGCTCCTGGTGTCCGTCATCGCCTCGGCGCATCTCTGGCGGGAGCAGATCGCCCTCATGCGCATCTTCTACCAGATCCCGGGCAAGCTCGCGGCCGCCCTGGCCTCCAGGGCGGAGCTCCGGCTGCGGAAGCACCGCCGGCAGACGGCGGGCATCGTGGGGGTCGGGGCCGACGAGTCGGGCCTCCTGGCCGAGGACAGTGACGACAGCGTGGAGCGGCAGCGGGAGGAGGGCGAGGAGATCCGCTGGCAGCTCCTGGTAGAGCGCATGGCCCGGGTGGCGCAGGAGGACTGGGCGAGCGAGCAGGCACAGTCCAGCGGCGTCGACGTCCAGACCTTCCTCCTCCGCCGCCGCAACACGCGCGGGTCCATCTGCCTCGACGCCATCCAGCCACCGCAGGCAGACCGCCGCGGCTCCTTCGCCGGGGCCGCGGGGGAGGCCGTCTCCACCTCGGGCGGGCGCCGCGCCAGCAAGGCCCGCCGCCGCTCCACTGAGGGCCGCAGCCGGCGCGGGAGCGCGGCCGGCGACCGCGTCGGGCACACGCGCCGCGGCGACGCCCGCATCCGCGCGGCCATGGTTCGGGAGCGCCGTGACGGCGTCAAGGTCCGTGACAGCACGTGCACCCGGCCCTTCCTGCTCGTCCTCACGCTGGCCCCCAGCCTCCTCATCGCCGCGTGGTTCGCGACCATCTACACGCTCGACATCGCCATGCACGCCCGGGTGGTGGAGGAGTCGGAGCGGCTCGTGCACCTGCAGCAGATGTCCGTGTGGGCTGGCGAGCTGGCGCACACGGTGTCCGAGGCGGCATTCCTGCCCGAGGCGCGGGCCAACATCACGCTGCAGGCGCAGCTGGCGGAAAAGGCGGCGCACGAGCGGGCGTCCATCATCACTCGCGCGACGCTGCTCCGCCACGGCGGCTCCAGCCGGCTTGCGGACAAGGTCGAGCGCCTCACGGGGCGCAAGGCCACGGCGCTGTCCCCGCTGGCCGAGAACAACGCGCTCCTCGCGGTGCTCGCCAGGGATGCCTGCGGCGCAGTGCTCGCCGGGGCGCAGGGCACGTACTACGCCGAGGAGGGCATCGTCACGGCCGAGAGCTGCGCCGCGGCGCACCACGGGGTGCTGTCGCGGGGCCTCACGGTGGCGGTGATGCGCCTGCTGGCCGAGTCGAGGGCGGTGGAGGCAGCCCTCCACGCGCTGTGGGGGCGTGACGCGGAACTGACCAGGACGCTGGCCAACGCCTCGTGGGCGGCGGAGCAGGGCATCACCGCGGCGCAGCTTCGGGCACAGGTCCAGGAGCTCGACGCCGACGCGCAGTCTCTCGCGACCGTGGTGCTGCAGCTGTACGACCCGTGGACGCGGGACGCGCTGACGTCGATGGAGGAGGGGGTGGTGGCCCAGCTCAAGGCACACATCGACGACAACTGGGAGCTGCAGCGGAACATCACCATCGCCTTCCTCGTCGTCTTCCTCCTCTCCGTCGTCGGCCTCTTCGCCCCGAGGCTGGGCTGGGTGGAGCGCATCGTGTCGGCCACCCGGCGGATGCTCCTCGTCATCCCCGACGACGTCCTCCTCGGCTTCCCCCTGCTCTCCGAGTCCGTCCGCGAGCTCGAGGCGGCCCTGGCCACGCGCTCCAGCGTTGCCGACAAGCTCGGTTCCACCGCGGCGACGAGGCGGGCGGCTATCCGCCAGCACTCCCGTGCCGGGGCCCACGCCTCGCGCCAGCCCCCGTCCGCGCGCTCCGAGGCGGCGCAGACCTCTGACTCGCACATGTCCACGGGCTCCAAGGTGGCCCCCGCGCGGCAGGAGGACCTCGAGGGCCTGCACGGCATGGGCTCGCGCCGGCCCTTCGGCGCCTCGTTCATGCAGTCTATGGACGACACCGCCGCCTTCTCCGAGATCCACTCTGGGCCGCAGGGCCACGACTTGACCGAGGGGGCGTCGCCCGTGACGGAGACGATGGGAGGCGGGCGCGGCCTGGCAGGCGCCGCGGCGCGGGACGCCGAGACGGGCCCCGCCCGGCGGAGGGGAACCCCGAGGCAGGGGGCCGCGGACGTCAGCGACGATGACAGCGGCGGATCTCAGGGGCACAACACCGGGGTGGACGCCGGCCGGCTCTCGCCCGAGCCGGCTGCCACCTCGGCAAACGTGGCCGCCGCGGCCGCGGCGGCGGTCCGTGGCGAGGCAGGCCACCTCCTCCCCGGCGGGAGGCGGAGCCACGACTCGCTGGACGACGGGGAGGACGCCCGGACGGGGAACCCGGTGCCGCCAAGCCTTGCGTGAGCGCGCTCGGGGGGTTGTCAGCTCGCCCCCATGCTGGCCGAGGAAGGCGACGCAGTCCCGCCGGCCCTATGCTTGTCGCTCGGTATCAGCGATCACTTGTCGTTCCGCCTCGTGCCGTGCGTGATTTGGAGCTGCCAGAATGACGACCGCGCCTCGGGGTCCGCGCCTCCGAGGAACCTTCGGCCCGAACCGCCGAGCAGCAAGCCCACCTGCACGGCATGCACGCGTGCCACGCCGCCCACCGAACGGCCATGGCTGCCTCGCCCCAGGCGACGTACAGGCACCCGCCGATCCCCAGCGCCCAAGTCCCCAGGCAGCCTCCTCCAGCCAGCGCCTCGGTCGCCTGCTGCTGCGCTTCGATGCTGGACCGCACATCATCAAACTGCTTGTCGACGGCGTCCGCGATGATCCCGCGGTTGCGTGCCCGGACGGCCTTCCAGGCCTCAAGCGTGGCCCGCTGCCGCACCTGCTCCCGGAGCCCGCCGACTTTGGCCGTGGCTGCTGGTTCGAGCCTGCGCGCGTTCATCTCCACGTCGAGCAGCAGCTCAGCGGTCTGGTGTTGCATGGCTTCAAACTGCAGGTGGCGGCGCTTCTCCATGGCAAGGCTTTCTTGCGCCTTGCGAGCGGGGACGCGGCCCCGCCACTTGGCCGCCGCCCGCATGACCGCAGGTGGGGCACCTTCCATGACCAGAGTGCGTGTGCGGGGAACAGTTGAGTCGGCAGTGGGGCCGCAGCAATGTCACACAACTCTGCTCCCGCTAGGCGTCGTCGTCGATGCCGGTGGCTCCTCCCAACATTTCATCCACCAGGGATGGATGTCCTGGGGAGGCGGCAACACTGGTTCTGCCCGTGTCTCGCGATGTGGCGACACTGGCGCGCGCCGACGCCGAGATCTGCGTGGCCGACACCACGCGCGCGGAGGCCGGCACCGACGGCGGCGACCTTTGGGAGCTGGTCGGCTCCTCAGCCGGTCCGGCCGCCGGGTCCTCGTCCTTGTCGTGCATGTGGTCGTCATTGGGGTCATCGGTCGTCGCGCGGCGAGGCCTCACCTTTCTCCTGCGGCAGCAGCACAGCCTGGCCTTGCAGCGGTGCCACACCTCTCCCTCTGTGCGAATGTGGGCGAAGCACAGGCAGAGGCAGACGAGAAGAAGGGCACAAAGGCCAGTGAGGGACGAAACCACCACCACCAGCACGAACCTCGCCTGCTGCCACTCAGCCGCCGACACCACTTCGCGGTCCAGCCCGAGTGCTTGCAGCGGCAGCCCGCCACCTGTCGTCCATGAAAATTCCATGAGGTCCGGCCCCACGGCAGCAAACTGCATCGGCGTTTCGGTGCGGTGGAACGACATCGCCATCCCAAAGTTGAAACCGAATCTTGCTGAGGTATGGAAGTACGGAAGGACCGTGCCAGAGTAGCCCAGGCCCTGCAGCACCCGGCCCTCGGCCGCAATCTGCTCCACATCCCCGACGACGTACCCACCGATAAACGCAGCCGTGTCGCCCTGAAGGAACGGGAGCCCGCCGACTCCGACTACCCGGGCCATGCCTTGCTCTTGCGCAGTCCTCAACACCTGGCCGCACATGGAACCACAGAGCAGATCAGAGATGATTGCGGTGTTGCTAGCGTTCCACTCCAGCCCCTTGGCCAGCGCCAGCCCTCCGCTTACCGCCTTGCTGAGGTCAGTAAGCCGGAACGGCTGCGATACGTGCGAATGGCGGCTTCCCAGCCGCACGCGCTCGCCCTCCGTGAACCACGAAAAGTCAGCCAACGATCCCGCCGGTTTCACGACTTCTACTGAATCACCTGTTGAGGCACTGCTGGGTGGCTGGATGACCAGGGCGTCAAGCAGCGCGAAGGACGGGAACACCGTGGCAATCGTAGCGCCTAGCGTCGACAGCGCTGACGCTTCCACGAATCTTGCCATCGCCGAAAGGTCAGGGCTCCTGCGCAGTCGGAGGACCGCTCCTGCGGACTGTGGCTTCCTCTGCAACGCCTTGAAGGTATAGCTCAGGAAGAGCTGTCCAAGGAGCACGTTGCCTCCGCGATTTCCCCGGAAGTCAAGCACCAGCTTGTTCACGCCGAACTCAATAGCCGCCTCGGCCGGCGCTGTCACCGTCCTGGCAAGGAACTTGGTGACTGCAGCCGCGAAGCAGCTCTCCGTGGCCGCGATCTGGGTTGCGCTGGAGCAAAGCGAGCGCCCGGAGGCCGCAAAGCAGGCCGCGACATACGATGGGTTGAACGTCGGAATCGCCACGACGACACCAGTAGCCGCACCGCCTGGGGTCTTGGTCAAGGATACAGTCACGCCATCCTCCGCGGACCAGTCATGCAGCACTCCCTCGGCATCGCCACCAGAGCTGGCCGCCGCGTCGGCATCCTCCAAGAGCCTCTCCTCACGTTTTGAGGGCCACGTTGCTTCCACCAGCCGCCCAGGCTGGCGAACAGCATCCCACGGAATGACGCTGGCGTTTGCAAGCGTCTCAATCCACCATGGCGGCAGCTGGTGGTGCGAAGCCTCTTCGGCACCGTCGCCGATGTTTCGCCCCCAGCGATTGCTCGCGGCCACCCACATTTCCCGCCCCTTGGCAAGGCCAGGGGGCTCTGCGATTGCCCCCATTGCCTGGACCGATGCTTGCGGGCTCATGCCGCTCATGCCCCTGAGCAAGGCCCCGTGCATGACGATTGCTGATTTATCCAGCCGCTCGGAAGCCAACGACCTGGCGATGCGCATCTTCGATGCGATCACCAGTGAGTCAGCCCCCGGGCAAGAATCAACGGAAGGCGGGGGGCTTGACCGCAGGCAGCGCTGCGTCAGGCGGTCAAGGGAGTCCAGCGGCAGCAAGCTGCTGGCAAACCAGGGAGCAACTTCCGTGGCTACCACGCCAGACTTGGGGTCCCGCAGCAGCAGTGTGACATTGTCCTCTCGTGGAAGTGGGAAAGAGCGCAACGGGCGTGCGGAAAAGTGCAGCGCCCTGACGGAGGCGGTGAACCGTGCTGCCGCGTCGTTGCTGTCCTGCACCTGCGCCTCGGCAAAGGCTTGGATTGCTGCAAGGGGCTCCACGTCATCGATGCTGACAATCGTCCACCCAAGCCGGCCGGCGAGGCTTGGAACCAGCCCTGCGGTCACGCTTGCCCCTCCGACGGTGATGGCCTGAAGCTCCACGACAGGGTTGCCTGTAGCTGCGCAGGCAGGCGCTCACGTTTGACTGTGCGTGGCTTCCTTGTGAGGCTCTCGAGGACGGTGCGCGGACGCTGCGATCAGGCTCACCCGAAACTGCCAGCCCTGGCGCGAATGGCAAGAAGGCCACAGCGTCATAGCACTCGGGTTTCGTGTACAGCGTATGAAGGTCTTGCAGGCCTCGAATCGGGGCGGCGACGGCCTCCTGCGGGGAGCGCAACGCAAGGTTTTTCGTGGGCTAATGAGCTGGCGGGCGGCAGCACAACCGAACGCCACACCCGCCCTCACCTGAAACTCGTAGTCGCTGCTGAACTGGCGCGATGACAGGGCCCGGATGTCCGCAAGCACGTCGCGCTGATACACATACGGCGACGGGGCGTGCTTGTACAGGTCAGAAAAGGAGTAGCGCTCCAGGCCGGCCGCCACTAGCTGCACCGTCGAGGCTGCCCAGGTCGCGTTGAAAGGAATCGCCATCAGGCAAGCCCGGGCTTCCGGCAGCCGGACGATCCCAGAGCTGCTATTGCAAGCAGATGCGCTTACCGCCGCTGCCATGGACAGCAGCACCCATGGCAGCGGCTTACGCACCCGCGCGGCCGAGAGGCGCGCGATGGTGCCGGGTGCGAAATGACACACCTGGATCAAGCAGCCGGGGCACCAGGGTGTTCGCTTGTCGGCGGGTGGGGTTTCCCGGGCCTCCAGTCGTCGTCGCGACGGCCGGCCGGCTGGAGGCCACCTACAGAGCTTGCGTCCAACGCCACGGTGGTGATCGCCCGCAACTTGGACTCCACTCCCCGCGAAGGCACCATGGCCGCCGCAGGTGGGACCTCGGGCAGGACTGCGAGCGAATGGGCAGGCGTCCTGGAGGCCGATCTTTTCGAATCTGTGCTGCCGTTCTGGCTGCTGTACTCGGAGGACGCTGAGCACGGCGGCTTCTTCGACTGCCTCGACGCGAACGGCCGTGTCTACGACACCACGAAGCACGTCTGGCTCCAGGGCCGGCAGGTTTTCATGCTGGCGAGGATCGCGAACGAGGCCACGAACGCGCAGCTCGGACAGCTCAGGTCCGCTTGCGAGCGGCGCGCCGCGCTGGAGCTCGGCGGACCTGCGGTGGTTGGTCTCGAAGCGTCGATCCGCGCGATCGAGCCGTCAAGGCAGGGACTGAAGGACGCAGCCCGGCGGGGGCTCGATTTTCTGCTTGCCCACGCCGAGGATCCCGCAACCGGGCACGTGTGGTTCGCCCTGACCGCCGACGGGCGGGCCTCGGCCGCACAGCGCAAGCCCTTCTCTGCGGCCTTCCTGGCGCTCGCCATCAGCGAGGTTGCGAGGGCGGAGGAGAGCGACGAGCTGTTTGCGCTAGCCAAGTCCTGGTACGACCGGTACGGCGTGTGGGCAGCGGACCCGTCGCTCCTGCGCGGGCCGGCGCCTGCGGGAGCCAAGCCGCTGGAGCCCATGAACCTGCCGATGATCGCCCTGAACCTCGTTTCGGAGCTCGGGCGGTACTTCAAGACCGACGCCGAGCGGGAGGCCTTCGAGGCCCCCATGGCGGAGCTCCGGGCCGCCGCCGTGCGCGACGTCATGAAGCACTGGCACCCCGAGCTGAGCGCGACGCTGGAGAACGTCCGGGCAGACGGCGGGGTGGACCCGAGCGGGTCGGACGGCCGCCTGCACCTCCCGGGGCACGCCATCGAGGCGGCCTGGTTCGTGATGGAGGAGGCCCTGCGCACGGGGGACGACGCCACGTACGCCGAGGCCCGGAGGCTGGGCATGACGTCGCTCGAGGCCGGGTGGGACGGCCCCCTGCCCGGCTGCGCCGAGCCCCGGGACGGGCCGGGCGGGCTTGTCTACTTCATGGACGCGCTCGGGGCGGATGCCACGCAGCTGGAGGCGGACATGAAGCTGTGGTGGCCCCTCTGCGAGGCCATGATCTTCCTCGCCATGGACTACCGCCGCACGGGGGACGCCGCCACGCTCCGCCGCTTCGACGCCGTCGCGGGCTTCGCGATGGACCGGTTCTCGGACGGAAAGCCCGGGATGGCCGGGCCGGGGGCGGGCGAGTGGGTCGGGTACCTGAGCCGCGACGCCCGGGTGACCCACTCGTTCAAGGGTGGGCCCTACAAGGGGTGCTTCCACGTGCCCCGCGCCCTGTTCGTGTGCACGTCGCTCCTCAGGGAGGCGGCGGAGCGGCACGAGAAGCCGGAATAGGTCCGCGTCTGAGCCAGAGCAGCGCTGCCCATGCCACACGGCGCTCGGGCGGCCACTCTCGCCCCCACCGCGGTTGCCCCGCGCCCATTGAGCGGCGCCGATTCTCAAACCACACCACCGGTCTCGGGGCTCGGCCCGGCGGCGTGGTGCGCATGAGCGGCCCGGCCGCCCGGGTGGTGTCCTTCTACACGCTGCACGGGCCCAGGCCGGCGGTCCCGGCCGCCAGGCTTCGGAGCGCCCTCGCATCCTTCGACGTCACGGGACGTGTGCATGTCGACAGCGAGGTGAGCCCGGCCCGGGGGGCGCTGATAGGACCGACTTCCTTCCAGCCGCGCGGTGCCGACATACTGCCCCGCTGGACCATGGCGTGAACGTTGCGCAGGGTGTAAACGGGCAGCTGGCGTTGTGGGAGGACCGCCAGGAGGACGTCCTGGCGGTCGTCCGAGCGGCGCTTGACGGGCAGACGACCGACGTCTTCCAGTGGACGCCGGACCGCCTTTCGGTGCTGGGCAGTCCGCAGGATGCATTCTCGGGGCTGAGGATCCGTTCGCGGCCGCTGGTGGCGGAGCCTCGAGGGGAGCAGCTTGGCGTCGAGTTTGGCAGCGACGCGACCACCGACGTCGCGGCCGACCCGTCGGACTGGCACGCCCTGCTTCCGCGGGCCAAGGTGGTGCTGGACTGCAGGAACTTTTATGAGACGGCCATCGGGACGTTTTCGTCGGAACGCGCCGGCATCAGCGCCCCGGTAATGACCGACACTCACAACGACACGTTCGACGCGGTGGCCCGGGAGCTGAGGGAGAGAGGCGTCGGCGCGAACGACACCGTGCTCCTGGCGTGCACCGGCGGCATCCGGTGCGAGCGAATCGTCCGAAAGCTCCGCGGGGAGGGTTTCCGGGCCGCGACGGCGCTCCGCGGGGGCATCGTGGCGTACGCCAACGCCGTCAGGGACGGGAGCATCGCGTCCGCGTCTTCGTTCCGCGGCCGGAACTACGTCTTTGACGGGCGGGGCAGCGTGGGGGTGACCGCCGAGCTCAGGGGCCGGTGCCAGCACTGCGGCGCCCCCGCCTCGTCGGCACGCAACTGCGCGAACCGGTCGTGCGGCGTCGTCTTGCTGCAGTGCCCCGTGTGCGAGGCCACCCTCCGCGGTGCGTGCTCTCCCGCGTGCGCCGCGTCGTCTTGCCTGCTCGCGCCCGCCCGCAGGCGCCACGTTTCCGGCCGCACCGCCCTCGCGCTGCGCGACCGGGCGCACAGCATGCCCTGGACCGCCGTGACGACGGGCCTCTGGGTCCTGGACCCGTCAGCCCTCGGCTCGCCCGCCCTCCCTCCCAGCCCCGCCTTTGCCCCCCCCGGGCCCGTCGCCCCCGCGGATCTGGCAAAACTCTCGCCCGGAGACATCGACCAGGAGGGCCTCTCGAGTCTTCTTGGTGACATGATGCCCTCTCAGGGAGCCCGAGAGGCAACCCCACCCCTGCCTGAGGAGTTGCTCGCGGCCTCGGCTCGTGCCGGGCCGAGCCTGCGGGCGGCGGAGGCCGCGGCCACCGACGGCATGACGGTCCACGACGACGCGCTCCGCCGCTTCGCGTGGTGGGCTCCCTCCCGCGCGGAGGACGGCTCCGCCCACTGCCTGCCGCACCTCGCCGCGCCCTCGGCGGCCGCCTCGCGTGGGCTCCAGGCCCGCATCGCATCCATCACGCGGCGGCACGTGTCCCTCACGCTCGGGGGGGCGCGCGCCGGGCGCGCCGCGTCGCGCGGGCTCAGCTCTGCCGCGCACCCTGGCTTTGCCGAGGCGCTGCCCAGGGCGGTCGAGGGTGTCCTGGCCCGGGGACGTGCCGCGATGGGCGTCCGTCACGACCGGAATCGGGCCGACTCGCACACGCTCTGCCTTCTGGTGCAGCTGGCAGCGGCGCAGGCAGCGGGGGCGCCGGGGCGCACGGGGCTGGACCTTGGCACACTGGGCGGGGCCTCCGCCGCCGCCATGGCCGCGGCAGGGCTCCGGGTCGTGACGGTTGATGCCGACGGTGCGGCGAGCCGGGTGGCGGCCGAGTCGCTGGCCGCCGAGGGCCTGGGCGGCCTGGTGACGTGCGTGACTGCCGACGTCGTGGCGGTCCTCGAGGGCATGGCGGCGCGGCATGCCGGGGAAGCGGGCCGTGCAGGGGACGCGGCCGGCATTGGCGGCGGCGCGGGGCTCGGGCTGGTGTTCGTCGACGCCGGGAAGAGGCACACGCGCCGCATCCTTGACCTGCTGCTCCGACCCGAGGGCGGGGGCGAGCCGCTGGTCGCGGTAGGGGGTACTGTCGTTGTGGATGACGTGGCAGTCGCGTCCCGGCCGCTCACCGGCCCAAAGGAGGGCGAGGACAAGGCGCGGCGCGTGCTGGAGCGCGCTGGCGCCGCCATGGCCGACTCCTCCGCGTGGCTCCAGGCGAGCGAGGGGCACGGGCGCAGGTTCGTGGCGTGTGAGGTGGGCGGTGGGCGCGGCGCGGGGTCGGCGGTGCTCGTAGCGACACGGCTTGCGTGACGGAAGCAAGCACGCGCGTGACTGGGGGAGCAGTCGAAGGGGCGAGCGGACTCGAGGACAACGGCTAGGGACGGTCATGCACACACACGCAGAGAGACACACACATGCGAAGGAGCTGGGCGGCGACGGCAGAGCCGACGGCTCAGGTGAGCGACTCCTCCTCCCGGAGGTACTCCCCCACGTCGCTCTGGTGCAGCACGGCGACGGCGGTGCCGTCGAGGTCCTTGAGCCTCTCTGCCGGGTGCGCCGCGACGCCGAAGCCCAGCGGGGCGTTGGACATGGAGAGGACGACGACGCCCGCGTACTGCGGCATGTCCTCGGTGATGCGCTGCACCCCCGCCTTGATGATGTGGTTCCCGTACAGGAAGGTCATCTCGCTCGACGGCTTCACCCACACCTTGTGCTGCGGGGCAGGGGGGTTGGGGGCGAGGGCAGGAGGTCGGCGGGTGGAACGGGGCCGGCCGGGCACATTCAAGCAATCGCACGCGCACAGGTGCCCCTGCAGCGGCGTGTTGGTGCGCCGTACACCCCTTTGTCCACGAGCACGGCGCAGGGTCGCCCGGCATGCCTGAGCAGGCAGCGCTCGGACGGGGCTCACCTTGGCATACTGCGCCAGGTACTCAAGGCACGTCACCTTGAGGTGGAACTTCCCCGACTTGGTGAACTTGCCGAAGCAGGTGCCCGCCGAAGTGAGGTACTTGCGCGGGAAGCTCGCGGCCAGCCGCATCATGCGCTCCGAGAGGTAGAAGACGCGATCGCGGTGCAGCCTGAAGCAGAACCGCTCATCCCTCCGGTCCACCAGGAAGCGCACGTTCCTTCCGATGCTGCGGGGCGAGAACACAGGATTGGTACGGCGGCGGTGCTAGGGTGAGTGGCGGAAAGGGTGGAGGAGCGAAAGACCCATCGCTGGGACCGTCTATCGACTCACTAAAGCGCTAGCTTCTCGAACAGCTTGCGCGTCTCGTCGTCCGTAAGAGGCCTCATCGCGTCTGACCTCCTCAGACGCCTCCTGGGCGCTCGAAAAGGTGGTCCGACGGGCCGGCCACATGCAGAGCCTCGTGCGGCTCTGCATGGTCCGGGATGACGTGGCACTTGAGCCGTGGATTGCAGATGGCCGCCTCCGCTCCGACCGTCGGCATGCTCATCACGGGGGGATCATCCGGCGTGGGTGCTGCGCTGGCGCGCATGGCGGCGGCGCGTTCGTACAGCCTGGTGCTCGTCGGACGGAACGCGTCAGCGCTCGCGGCCGTGGCCGAGGAGTGCCGCGAGGCGGGCGCACCCAAGGTTGTGACCGAGGTGGCGGATGTCTCAAAGGTCGCCGACGTTGCGCGCGTGGTGGAGTCCGCCAAGGCGGCTCTCGGAACAGTTTCCGTGGCGGTCTTGAACGCCGGGTTGAACCGGCCAGGGGCGCTCGAGACCACGAGCCCCGAGGACTTTGACACGGTCATGGGGGTGAACGTGGGCGGCGTCTACTACTACCTGCGCGAGCTGTTGCCCCTCATGAAGGACGCGGGCAAGGGACAGGTGGTCGTGACGTCCAGCGTCATGGGCGAGCGCACGTCAGCGGGCGCGTCGCTGTACTGCGCCTCCAAGTTTGCTGTGCAGGGCCTTGTCGGCTGCGTGCGCAAGGAGCTGGCGGGCCACCCCGGCGTGAAGATCGGCACGGTGATGCCCGGAGGGATCGCGACCCCCTGGTGGACGGAGGCCTCGCGCGGAGGCAAGCGCGACACGGTCCCCGACCTCGGTAAGCTTCTCACGCCCGAGGCAGTGGCCGCCGCCATCCTGTCGCTCGTCGAGCAGCACGAGTCGAGCGACATCGACCGCCTCGTCCTCGACCCGGCCGCGTGAGCGCGGAGCAGCCGGGTGAAGCAGCACGGGGCTGCCGGTGCCCCGTGCGTGTGGGTGTGCACGTGCTGTGTGAGCATCGTGGGATGGAACGCCCAAGACCCCGCGCCGGAACACCACTCCTGCGGACAAGCGACGAGCGCCTCGGGCGCTCGCCTTGGCGGACCCCGCGCCCCACCTGTGTTGAACACTCGTGCGCAAGCGTGGCCCGTGGCTCCCCGCCGCGCGTGTGCGGGAGGGAGACGGTTCAATGCGGCAGAGCGCGGGGTGCAACTTGAGGCGCGCGAACCTTTGCGCCCGCACTCGGGGTAGCGAGCCATGCGACCGCAGGCCGCAGCGCTGCTCGCGGCAGTGGCTGTCACGAACATGGCGT
>Ga0136560_1001066_pt1 | contig 14033 bp, 8 predicted proteins | sample AntRauMeHopE1497_FD_104925 | JGI IMG/M metagenome (GOLD analysis project Ga0136560, IMG submission 104925) | Saline lake microbial communities from Rauer Islands, Antarctica - Metagenome Hop E1 #497 | ecosystem: Environmental > Aquatic > Non-marine Saline and Alkaline > Saline | place... | reverse complement strand
GGGTCTGACGCCGCCGCCGGCGCCTCCCCCGCCGCCCCTTCCGCCGCCTCCCTCCCCGCCCCCCCGGCCGTCGTGGGCCCCGAGCCGGCCCCCCCTCCCTCCCCCCGCCCCCACTCCCCCGACCCCCAGCGCCGCCGCCTCCGCCCCCCCGGCCCCCGCCCCGGAGCTGCTCGACCCTGCCTCCGCCCCGGCCGCCCCGGCCGCCCCGGCCGCCTCGGCCGCCGCCTCCGCCGCGATCCGCCGGGCCTCGTCCAGCGCCGCGATCCGCCGGGCCGCGTCCAGCGCCCTGCGCGACTTGGCGTACCGAACCATCTCGTGCGACCGGCTCGAGTTGCCAGCCGCGTCAGCCAGCGCCTCGATCGACCGCCGCGACGCCCGTCTCACCCGGCGCCCCGCCGCGTCGCTGTCCACCGCCCCCCGCCCGGGCGAGCCGGCGTCGCCGCGGCCGCCGCCGCGAGCCTTGGCACCGATCCCGGCCACGGCTGCTGAGGCGAGAGCCGATGCCGCCTCTGCCGCAGCCTCGGCCTCCTCCTTGTCCGTCATCTCTGTGCGGTCCACAGCCCCGCTCACCGACCGCGCCGACACCTCCCCCTCCGTAGCGGCGTTCCTGGACCGCACAGGCCTCCGCACCCACACTGGCACCCGTGCGAAGAACGCCGTACCCGCCCCCTCCTCACTCGCCAGCCCCACCCTGCCACGCATGCCCTCCACCACGATGGATCGCACGATGGCCAGGCCCAGGCCGGACGATGCCATGCGGAGGCTGTCGTCGCCCTGCCGCAGCCGCGCGAACGGCTGGAAGAGCTTCCCCGACTCCAGCAGCGCCGCCGAGATGCCCCGCCCGTTGTCCAGCACCTCGATCTGGAGCACACCGCGCTCAGGCGCCTGCCACTCGTCGGCAGCGGGCGCGGCCGCGCGCCTCTGCGCCATCGCGTGCGTCGCCGCGGACCGCGAGGTAGAGCCACTGCTTGAGAAGAGACCGCGGCCACGGCCGCCGGCGGACTCGGCGGGCGGCTCTGCACCGTCCCGCCCCGCCGGGCGCACGCTGGCGGCCGCGCGCCTCCTGGGCGCGCTGCCACCGCACGGCAGCGCCGAGGACGCGGTGAGGTCGACGTCGGAGGGCTGCTGCGCGGGCTGCCCGAGGCCGAGGGACGCTGCGGCGCGGCCGACGAGGACGGTGCACACGGCGACGATGCGGCCGCGGCCGCCCCCCGGGGTGTGCTTGATGCAGTTGGACACCGCGTTGGTGCAGACACCGAGCACGCGGTCGGCGTCGACGAACACCTGGCACCCAGCCCAGCCGCGGGCGTCGGCCGAGGGCAGCCCGCCGCCCGCCGCGGCCCGTCGGTCCGCGACTCGCAGGCGCTGGATGTCCAGCCCGATGCCCTCCGCCTCGCACGTGCTTCGGAAGGCCCGCGACACGTGTCGCATCCACCCATCGTGCGGGGCGGACCACACCCAGCGCGCGTGCGCGTCCCTGTCCCCGTCCGCCCCCGCCCGCTCCCACAGCAGCAGGTCGTCCAGGTGCCGCTTGGAGGCGTTGATGCTCGTGGCCAGGTCCCCCAGGAGCCGCTCCGACGTCAGCGCGTCGAGCCCCTCGTCCTCCGACGACTCGTCGCCCGCCCCGCCGACGTCCTCGAGCAGAGCCAGGCTGAGGACCGCGGCGTTGAGCGGGCCCCTCGCCTCGTGGCTGATGTACCCGATGGCGCGGCGCAGGGTGTCGGCGCTCTCGGCCGCGGCGTCGCGCCTCCTCGCGGCGAGCTCCGATTGCCCGCCGAGGATCACGGCCCCGCTGAGGAAGACGGAGACGAGGGAGGCGGCCCCGACCTCCACCAGCATGCGGACGAGGGAGTAGAAGACGGCGTCGCGGTGCTGGGAGGAGGCCGGGTCCAGGCCCTGCGGCCAGTGGAGGCCGGGAGGGGGCAGCGGGAACCCGGGGGTGCCGTCGGACACGCCGGCGCCGAGCCAGGGGGGGCACGCGGGGTTGAAGGCGTACATGATGAGGGAGGGCACGACGACGGCGGAGGGGAAGACGACGATATGAAGGCTGTTGACAACGCAGCGCGGGGACACACGGCCGCCGCAGCAGCAGCCCTCGCACACGCCGGGGGCGGTGCCAGCGCCCGACGGGGCGGGCGGGCGGGACCGGCGCTGCCCCGGCAAGAGGCAGCAGCAGCAGCAGCAGGGGAACTGGTCGAAGCCGAGCGCCCCGCACATGAGCGGGACCACGGGGCCCTTGAGCTCCACGCGGATGCTGACCCACGCCAGCACCGTGCTCGCCAGCACCGCCACGAGCGCCGCCACCCCAAGCCCCTGGGCCAGCGTCACCGCCCAGTCCTGCGTGATGTACGGCTGGGCCACCAGGTCCGTCAGGATCAGGAAGCCCCCGAACGGCAGCAGGTAGAAGTGACGAGGCACCAGGGCCGGGTGCGACGCGGGGCCGTCGCCGTCCTCCCCGGACCTCTCGCCATCCTCGTCCTCGTCCTCGACGTCCGACGCCGAGACCTCGCTCCCCACGCCTGGGTCCGCGAGGGGGCCGTTCACCTCGTCGGCATCGAAGAAGGGCACGCTCTCGCTGCCCCCCTCCCCGTCGTCCATCGCCGCTGAGCCTCCGACCGGGAGAGCCGACCCCGCGGCGGAGCCGGCAGCCAACGCGCTGCTGCGCGCGTCCGTGCGCCTGGCAGAGATCGCGGACTCCGCGCTCGGCTGTGGGGCGCTGTCCACGGCGCCGAACGAGCTGGGGGGGGCGCCACCGCCCGAAGCGGCAGACGGCGAGGTCGCGGCCGAGCGCGCCGCACCCTCCGCCTGCTCCGCCTCGAGGCTCTTCAGGGTCGCCTGCATGCCCTTGTATACAAGGCCGAGACTCAAGTAGACGTACGTGACCACGCTGATGAGGTAAGAATGGTTCGTGTTGGTGGTCGTCACGATGCAGCTGCCAGTCTTGAACGGCCAGAATACCACGGCGCGCGAGAGCTGGTTCAGCAATAGCGTACGGGCCAGGATGACGATCCCGGCAAACGCCACGATGAGGATGCGGTCCCTGGCGTCGGGAGCGAGCGACCGCCACGCCAAGCACCCGTGCATAAGCGCCAGCCCGATCGCGCACGTTCCGGCGAGGGCAGCGGCGAACGACCCGACCTCAATCACCACGGTCGTGTAGGCAAACTCGCTGAGCACAGCTTCGAGGCCCTCGTCGGCGCGAACTGACGCGTTGGTTGCGGCGAAAGAGGTTTCGTTTTTCTCGAGCACCGGGAAGCGCCTGTCGATCTCATCCGTGAGCCACTGGCGTGCCTCCATGGCGGCTCCCCTGGGGAGAGTCATGTACCCCGTGTGCTGGTAGCGCAGGGGGCCGGTGGAGAACATCAGCGTAAGGAGCAGCACGACGATGACGAACGAACAGTCGGACCGACGACAAGTGAACCGTAGATCAGGGCACCGCCGGGCGCTCCCAGCCGCGGGTTTGGTGCCCGTGATGACATCCTTGTCGTGCGAGTGGACGGTCCTCGACCAGCCGGGGTCCACGAGGGCGAAAAGGCCGGTTTGCATCGCCCGTGTCAGAGCAGCGTCTCGCGGTTGGTTGTCGCTCAGCGGGTGAGCGGCGGTCCGCTCTCGGACGCCGAGGACAGCGGCTCGCTGGTCGGTTGGCTCTCTTCTCCGACGCAGGTGCTGCTCTCAGGAAAGGCCGCAGAGGTGCAACAGCGGGCGTCGCTTCGGTGCGGTTTGGCGAAGGGAATGTGACGGGGCGAGCTTGCTCTGCCTTCGCGCCTCCGCAGTGCGCGCGCCGGTTGCGTGGGACCACACGCTCTCTTGCCTGCGTCTACCGGGCGGACAACTTCGTCGCATGCTGCTGCGCGCGGCGTCGAGAGCGTTGCACGGCGCGAGGCAACGGGTTGCGGCAGCTCGCCCCGCACCAGCCTCGCTTGCTGTTGCACTACTTGCGGCACGCACCGGCCCGTGTGCAGCACTCGGTGTGCCTGGGCCCTCTGGGCGGCGGGGAGACGCTCGCACGGCTTCTGGTGGGCCGTCGGCTTCGGCCGGCCTTTCCAAGCCGGTTCTCACCGTGGCCGGGCTGACCAAGGTCCTGCCCGGCGACAGGGTAATCTTCAAGGATGTTTCCGTCTCATTCCTGGGCGGGGCGAAGATCGGAGTCGTCGGGCCGAACGGCGCTGGCAAATCGACGCTTCTTCGCGTGCTGTCCGGCGCAGACCGGGACTTCGACGGCGACATCTGGCGGCGTGACGGGCTTCGCATCGGGCACCTGGCGCAGGAGCCGGAGCTGGACCCGACCAAGAACGTGCACGACAACATCATGGACGGGCTCAAGCACAAGACCGACCTGCTCGCCCGTTTCGAGGAGATCTCGGCGCAGATGGCCGACCCCGACGCTGACATGACCGCGGTGAGCACGGCGTGGAGCGTGGTGCGGCGCGCGTGCCTTCCCGCGGGGCCCTTGCCAGCCGAGCGCGCACGACCTCCCCCGCCCGCCAGCTGCCACGGCCGGCCCCGCCCCCTTCCTGCCTCTCACGCGCGCAGCTGATGGACGAGCAGGCGGTGGTGTACGACCAGATCGAGGCGCTGGACTGCTGGACGCTGGACCACCTGGTGGACATCGCAAAGGGCGCGCTCAACGTGCCGCCCGACGACGCCGACGTCGCCTCCCTGTCCGGGGGCGAGCGCCGCCGCGTGGCGCTGTGCCGGCTCCTGCTGGAGCAGCCGGACGTGCTGCTGCTGGACGAGCCGACGAACCACCTGGACGCGGAGAGCGTCCGCTGGCTGGAGGGCTACCTGGCCGAGTACCGCGGCACGGTGCTGGCCATCACGCACGACCGTTACTTCCTGAACCAGGTCGCCGGCTTCATCCTGGAGGTGGACCGCTCGAGCCTGTACGCGTACACGGGGAACTACTCCACCTGGCTGGAGACGAAGCAGCGGCGGCTGAACCTCGAGAGCAAGGCCGACGGCAGGCGCGCCAAGGCCATGCAGGAGGAGCTCGCGTGGATCAGGCAGGTGAGGGGCCCGGGCACGCCGCGCGACGCCCCGGGAAGGCGCCTTGCGGGGCCCGGCACTGCAGTCTCTCGACGGCCCGATCCCGCGCCCCATCCCGCTCGCCTTGTGCCCACCAATCCCCCTTCCCGCCTTTCCCCCTTACCTTCCGAGCCGCAGGGGAGCAAGGGTCAGCAGAAAAAGTCCAAGGCTCGCATCGCGGCGTTTGCGAACACCAAGGAGGAGGACCTTCGCCTCCGCTCCGAGCGACGGTTCCTCTCCGGCGCCATCGCCATCCCGCCCGCCCCCCGCGTGGGGAGCCCCATCGTCCGCATGGAGGGCGTATCGCTCGCCCTGGGCGGCCGCCAGCTGATCCGGGACCTCTCCTTCAACCTCGCCCCGGGGAGCATCGTCGGGGTGGTGGGGCCCAACGGCGCCGGCAAGTCCACGCTGATGCGCCTCATCGCGGCGGAGCTGGCCCCGGACAAGGGGGAGGTGGAGGTCGGGCGAATGGTGACGCTGGGCCACATCGAGCAGTCGCGGCACCTGGAGCCGGACGAGACGGTCGGCTCCGTCATCTCCGAGGGGCTGTCGGAGATCGACGTCGGCGCGTCGCGTCCCGTCCCGATGATGGCGTGGCTTTCCAAGTTTAACCTCAGCCAGATGGCCAAGAAGCCGGTCAAGGCCCTCTCCGGCGGCGAGCGCTCCCGCGTGCACCTCGCGCGCACGCTGAAGCACCCCTGCAACGTGCTCATCATGGACGAGCCCACGAACGACCTGGACGTGGACACGCTGCGCTCCCTGGAGGAGGCCCTAGAGGACTACAACGGCTGCGCCTTCATCGTCAGCCACGACAGGTACTTCCTGGACCGCCTGTGCACCCACACCATCTCCTTCGAGGGCGAGGGCGACGTTGTGTGGCACCCGGGAAGCTGGACCGAGTACGAGCAGTATCGCAAGGAGAAGCTGCCGCACTACCACGCCAGGGCGCAGGCCAGGCTTGACGGGTCGAACCGCGGCGGCGCCGCCAAGAAGCTCAGCTGAGGCTGCCGCGTGTGACTGGCGCGCCAGCAAGCGGAGTGCCGTGGCCGGCGCGCAGGGGGGCGCTGCCGCTAGCACTCGAGGGTTATGCCGCGCACACAGGCCGCGCGTGGTGACGCAAAGACGGAGCTGGCGTCTCCAGCATTGCTCGTGCCATCGCTGAGTCGGCAAATCCTCCACGCGCGCAGGGGTCGTCCATGTTCAAGCAGAGCGCCCGCGAGGGCCGTGGTCGCCGCTGAGGCACTCCCAGGCCACAGGCATGTCCCTCATGGAGGCACAAGAAGAGCGTCGCAAGGGAGAGCAAGCGTGAGATCCTCGGCAAGGGCGCGCGCCGGTCTCCAGTTCGCTGCGCGCAGAATGTTCCCGGGCGCCCAGCGCCAGAGCCCCGCTGCCCCGACGCGGCCCCGCAGTATGGCAACAAGCATGTTCAAGTGGAAACCCGACCTTCTCACGGCCGCGTCGTCGTTCAACCGGGCCGGAGACGCGTACGCGCGCGCGATGCGGGTGAACGATGCTGTCGACTGCTGGGAGCGCGCAGCCGACGCGTCAACCCGCGACGGCAACGCTACGACAGCAGCCGTGTGCTTGGACAAGTCGGCAAAGGCGCTCGAGCGTGAGGGCCGCCCCGAGTCCCTGACTCGGATTGCCAAGATGTTCGAGCGCGTCGCCGAGGCCTTTATCCGGCAGCCCGACGTGATTCGCGCCGCGGAGAGCATGGCATCCGCTGCGGCAGCGGCCGCCAAAGCCAACAACGGCGCCGAGGCGGACCGCCTGTACAGCTCGGCCGCCGACTTGTTCGACGCCAAGCCCGACCGCGCGGTCTACGCGACCAAGCCGCTCCGTGCCGGGGCGGACCACCTCGTTCGGCTCGGCATGCACCGGTCCGCAATGACCCTCTTCACGCGGCTGATGACGTTCTACGAGCGCTGCGACCAGCGCGAGAACCGCTGCGCCGTGGTGCTCTCCCGCGTCGTGCTGCTCCTCCACGCCGGGGACGACGTAGCGGCGGGGCAGGAGTTCGACGCGGGCATGCGCATCGACGGCTTCCTGCGGAGCCGGGAGGGAGCCGCAGCCGACGACCTCATCGCTGTGAGCACCCCCGCACGGCGCTGGCCGCGCCCGCTGTGCCGAGACGTCCGGGGGGCGGCATGGCGGCAGTGCGGCCGCGTGTTGCCGTCCTGCAGTGCCCGCAGCCCCGCAACCCTCCCCCTGCCGGCCCCACCCCCCGCAGGCTTACCGCTCGATGGACGTCGACCGGGTGCGCGCGGTGACGTCAGCACGCGCCTTCGGGTACCTGGACCACAGCATTACCACCCTGGCGCGCGCCCTCAAGCCGGCCGGGGCGCTGGAGGACGCTGATGATGAGCTCCTGGGCGGAGGTGGTGGCGGCGGCAGCGCTGCGGCGTCAGCCTCGACCGCTGCGGCCGAGCGCTCCGCCGCCGCGATGGCGGCCAAGGCGGGGCAGTCGGCGACGGGGGCGGCGCTGTCCGGGTCTGGCAGCAAGACGATGACGATCGAGGGGCTGGGGGTCGTGACGGTGACGGACTTTGGGCCTGGGGAGAAGGCCGGCGGCGACGACGACGGGGCGGCCGGTGCCGATGCCGGCGAGGTCGCGGACATGCGATCGGCTCTCTTCGCCACCAAGCCAAAGCAGTCCAAGGCCAAGGCAGCGCCGCGGGACGAGACCGAGGACGAAAACGACGCAGATGGCTGGGCCGCGCCCGCGCCGGGCGGAGCGGAGGATGGGGGCGACGAGGCGAGCCCCGGCAATGCCGGGACGCCCTCAGACCCGGCCGGTGGCGGTGATGACCTCGATGATCTCCTGTGAAGCCGTAACGAGAACTGCCGGCTCAGCCGTTTGCGCTCGGGCATCTCCCCCATTCACACCAGCCACAGGCCGCCCGGCCACGGACACGCTTCCGATTGGCAGAGTCATGGACGGCCCCCCAAAGCGGAATGGCCAGACGGGGACCGTCGATACGCGACGCATGCGTGCCAAACTCGCTACGCACGAGCGTGCTGCTCAAGGCACTGGCACGGGCAGCAGAGGCGAGTTGAGTGGTGGGTGACGGCAGGCGGTGGCCCCGCTGCGGGCTATGCGTCCCCCATCCCTGCAGCATCACGGGCCACGTGGCGTGTGCCGGATCTCCGGTGTAAAATCGTGAGTTCGGGTCGTTCGGGTCGTGCCCTCCACAATCGCACTGGGGCTGGCATCACTCTTGTCCCTCGTGCCGCCCGGGGCTCATGCCAGCGTACGTGCCCCGCGCGCCGCGCAGCACATCGCGGCAAGCAGCCCCACGACGAGGTGGACCCCGACGGCGAGGGCCGCGATGGCCCGCTCGGGGCTCAGGAAGACCGCCTCGGCGGCGTCGACGGCGTCCTGCACCGCCTCGTTCTCGCCCTTGATCCAGCGGCGGCACGCCGTGAAGGCCACGCTGGACCCTGGAGCTGCGCCGCACTCGCAGCCGATGGTGCCAAAGCTGCCGGGGCGCCGCTTGAAGTCGCTGGGCGACGCCGCGCCGGCGGCCTCGGCTCGCGCCAGCTGCCGGTCCAGCCTGCGCTGCCGCGTGAACCAGCCGTCCCCGTGCACGTCACGGCTCGCCGCGGTCTCGAAGTCCATCACTGGCATGCCGGCGGCGTGCGGCACGAGGCGCTGGCACGACAGCGGCGTGTGGACGCCGGCGAGCTTCGGCCAGCGGTTGTACCGAACCTCCTCCGACGCCGCGGGGGACCACCACTCCGCCTCGTCCCGGCGCGTGCCCGTGTCGAGGCGCACGTAATTGTTGGAGAGATAGACGTCGTGGATCCGGCCGGAGTAGAGCCCGAGGTCGAGCCGGCTGGCCCAGCGGAGCATGGCGTTGTAGACCGCGATGACCTCCTCTGCCAGGGCGGCGCTGCCCCAGGACATGCCGCTGGTGACGAGCTGCACGAAGCAGCGCCTGCTGCCGCTCGAGGGCTGCGCGTTGCCGAGGGCGCGGGCGAGGGCGCGGAGGACGGCGTCAGGGTTCCCGGCCAGGCCGGGCCAGTGGCGGGCCGCGGCCTCCTCCCCCGCGATGGTCATGGCCCTGGCGAGCATACCCACTGCCTGCGCGTGGGCCTCGCGCATGCGGCTGGAGTGCGTGTTGCCGTTGAAGCGGTCCGGGTTGCGGCAGGCGGAGGCGTGGGCCTGGACATGGACGTCGCCGCCGACGAGGAGGCGGGTCTTGCTCGACGCTGCGAGCAGCTCGAAGAGCGCGATGCTCCCCGGGAGCTCCCGCGGGTGCGTGGTGTACCTGTCCGTCTCGTGGAGGTCGGCGAGCAGGGCCATGGTCTCGTCCATCCAGAGGAGGGGGATGGAGCTTAGCACCACCACCTCGTCGACGGAGCCGTCGCGCTCCAGGTCGCGGAGGAAGCCGAAGACGCGGGCGAGGGAGGAGGCGGACATGATGTGGTGGGAGCCTTCGACGGGGTGGTAGCTGAAGGTGCGGTGCAGCCGCGTGTCGACCATGAGAAAGGCGGTGGAGCCGACGCGGAAGACCTGCGAGGCGTCGTGGGGCATGCCCCAGTGGCGCGCGGGCATGGCCGCGGCGTGCCGCCCGGGCAGGCGCGTGGCCTGGTCGGCCGCCTGGGCCGCGACCAGCAGATGTGCGTCGAGAGCCGGTACCGACGAGCCGAGCAGCGGGTCGGCCGAGGCGTCGTCCGAGCCGGGCGAGGCCGTGACGTCGAGGCGGAGCGTCCTGGTGACCGCCCCCTCGGGCCCCGGGATGTCCTCCGACGCCTGGAACTGGTACTCGACGTACGCCACGTAGGCGGCCATGATGACGTCATTGAGGCGGTTGGCGCCTGAGTAGGAGTGGCGGATCTTCACGCCGGGGAGGGGGGCGCCGCCGAGGCCGTCGGCCGAGAGACTGTCCCGGCGGAGGTCGCCGCGGACGTTGTTGAAGACGTCGTGGTCGTCGGGGAGGCTGCGCGGCGCGGACCCGGGGAGGAGAAACGGGAGCTAGGTTGAGCGGGGCGGCGCGGGCGGAAGCGGCAGACGGCAGTGGGGAAGGGGGCGGGCCGGCTGGCTGCTCGCGACCCACGATTGGCACGGCTCAGGGGGCGCAAGGGCCGGGACTGGGCGCCACGGGTGGCGGGCAAGGGGCGAGCGCTCGGCGGGCGGGCTCACAAGTAGTGCGCGCCGAAGCGAAGGATCTTCTGCATTGTGGGGCGCGTCCAGGCGGTGCGGTAGTACTGCCGGAAGATGACCACCATCTCGGGGACGCTGAGGCGGGAGCTGCGGGCGAGGATGCCCGCGGCGGCCGCGTCCATGTACACCTGGTCCCCCAGGTGGGCAAAGGTCGCCGACGCCGCCTCGTTGGACGTGTCGGAGGAGCCGTCCGGCATGCGCTGCACCAGGCTGTCCAGCGCCTTACGCCTCTCCCAGGCGTTGCCAGGCGAGCCGGACCCCAGATCCTCGCGCGCCAGCAGCGCCGCCCACGTGCCATCGTCCCCGTCCTCGGACCACCGGTCACAGCTAACCACGTAGACACGGTGCTGGTCGATGCCGACGAACTGGTTCCGCCGCGCCGAGGCCGCAGATGTGTTTGCCATGTCCGAACGGCCGTCCCCGTCAGTGCGGAACTGCACGCAGCCCATGGACCGAGAGTCGTCGGCCCTGGTCAGGCAAGCCTGGTACACTGTCCCCTCCCTGAGGTTGGTAAGCTCGATAGCCTGAGGGGCGGGGCAGGGTCGGTCGGCCGGCGTTTTCTCGCCGTTCGCAGCAGAAAGCGCAAGAAAGTGATTGCGGCACGATGACAGCCACCAACCGGCGAATGCATGTCTTACCCTGGGTCTGGCGAGAAGCGGCACTGCCGCAGAGCGTACAGGCACGGCCCGCGTGGTGCGTCTGGGGGCCTGCGCAAGGCCGGCTCCCAGCTGGCCGATCTCCACGTCATGGTGGAGCTCCGACACTCCCAGCGAGTGCATGACGACACCATCGCTGAGCGTGGACGCCTCGGCCAGGAATCGCGCCGTCGTCTTGCCCACTGAGCCCATCATGAGCAGGCCTGCGTCCAGCGCTCCGCTAGGCAGCGTCCTGTGCCTACGGATGTGTACCTTACCCGTCACAGCCGCTGCCAGTGCCAGCAGAACACCAGCAGCACCCAAGGACCGCCGCATGGTGACGCCGTGTGACCGAGGTGTGCCAGCCAGGCCCGATGTTTTGCTGGCGTGTGAAGACTGCCAGCTCGCGAGATCCGCCGCGAGCACAACTCTCACAGGCGCAGGCGCTGGCCTGGTATCAGCTCTGGCAATTCTGTCCGGGTCGCGTCGGCTGGGCTCGGCTACGTGGACTGGTATCCGCGCAATGGCGACGTCGGCTGGGCGCTTCGTCCCGGCCGGCCCGCGGTGCGGTATCGATTGCCGGCTCACCTTTGAGTCCGGCCAGGTGTTTATGTGGTCAGAGGCCCGGTGGCTGAGCGAAGCGGGAGGTCCTGCTACCTATGTTGGGGTCGTCGGGGATGCGGTTGTCGCTGTCCGCGCCTCGGTCGAGGTACCCGCCCAGGACTCCGACCCCGCCTTGGACGCGTTGCCCGCGTCGCCGGTGGTGCCCCCCGTGACTCCGCCTCGGGCAGTGCGCACGACGTCGGCTGCCCCTTCAACGCCGATGAGCCCGTTTTCGCGCGAGCACACGCCTCACGCGGGGGAGGCCGAGCTGGCAGTGGTGCTGCCGAGCGCCAGCGTGGCCGAGGCGGACACGCTTGCAGCGGCGCGCGACCTGCTGCGGGCAGACACGGACATGACAGCGCTGGTGGCCGACTGGGCCAGTCGCCACGAGACGGTGGGGCGCATCGCCGCGGCCCTTCCGGGGCTCAGGGTACTGCGGCAGGACCCGTGGGAGTGCCTGGTGTCCTTCATCTGCTCGAGCAACAACAACATCGCTCGGATCATGCAGATGCTCGCGAAGCTGAGGTGAGGCCGCAAGCGCGCCCGCTGCCGTCCGCGGTACCCAGCCCGATTCCCGCTACCGGCTCGTGCGTGCCCTGCTGCGGTGTCCCCGGCGCAGGCGGGCGTACGGCACGTCGCTGGGCGAGGCCGGCGGTGTGGAGTTCTTCGCATTCCCGACGGTGGAGGCGCTCGCCGACGCCAGCGAGGCGGCGCTCCGAGGCCTGGGCCTCGGGTACAGGGCAAAGTTCGTCATCGGCACCGCCAGGGCCGTTCGCGACAACGGGGGCGTTGGCTGGCTGCTGGGGCTCAGGGAGCGGCCGAGCGCGGAGGTCACCACGTCGCTGCTGTCGCTCCTGGGGGTCGGCCCCAAGGTGGCGGACTGCGTCGCCCTCTTCAGCCTCGACCAGCACGCGGCCATTCCCGTGGACACGCACGTGTGGGCGATCGCGTGCCGGGACATGGACCCGTCCCTGAAGGACGCGAAGTCGCTCACACCGGCCGTGTACGCGCGAGTGACGAAGCTCTTCTCGTGAGCCTCGTCGCGCCCACGCAGCCTGCCGAGGTGCCCCGTGCTGCGGCCCGCCGTGCGTCGCCGCGCGAGCTCGCTCCCCTTTCCGCGCACGCAGGGACCTGTACGGCCCGTACTCGGGGTGGGCTCACTGTGCGCTCTTCTCGGCCGAGCTGCCTGCGTTCCGCCGCCTGCTTCCGGAGGACATGCAGCGCTCCATCGAGGAGTTCGCCAAGGCGGAGCGCGAGGAGAACAAGACGAAGCGTGAGGCCGCCAGGGCGCGGAAGCGGGCCAGAGAGGAGGCCGCCAAGGCCAAGACGGAAGAAGCAACTCCGGAGGCAGCCGAGGAGGACGCCGCCGAGGCAAAGCCGGAGGCAGCGCAAGAGGAGGCAGCCGAGGCGGAGCCACTGCCCCCTCCGTCCAAGCGCGTCGCTCGCGCTGCGGCCGAGTGATGACGGGCGCAGGGATACGATACGTGCTGGTGTGTTGTTCCGCACGCCCTGCTGCCTCGGCCCCTCAGTCATGTGCTCCACAAACGCGGCACTCAGAGCCCCTTGGTCATGTGCTCCACAAACGCTGCCTTCTTCGCCCGCTCCTCCGTCTGCCGCGCCAGCCGAGCCTCAAGCGCCGCAGCCCGCGCTTCGCGAGAAGCCCCCGCAGGCTTGGCCGCGCCGCCCGCCTTGGCCCCGCCGGCCGTCCGCCCCGCTTCGGCTGTCCGCCCCGCTCCGGCTGTCCTGGCCCCCCTCCCCCTCCCCGCCGACGCTGCCGGTGCCTCCCTCGGTGACGCCGCGCCCAGCCTCCTCGGCGCACCCCCGAACCCTGCCGGCTTCCTCGCCCCGTCCGCCCCGCCCCGCGCCCCGAGCTCGGACTTCTTCCCCGCCAACACCCGCAGGTAGTCTGCCATCTCATCAATGTCCCGACGCTTCTCAGCCTCGAACGACGACTCCTCGGACACCCGGGCCGCCGCCTTGGCCTCCACCTCCGCCCGCTGCCGAGACCGCCTCGCCTCGATGCCGCCGCGACCGCCGGCCAGCCTGCCGCCAGAGATTGCCGTCTTGCCGCCGGCGGTCCTGGGCGATGCGTCCATCGCGCGGCCCCCCGCCGCCCTGCCCTCGCTAGCGTCGCCCCCGGCCCCGCTGGCGGCCGCTCCCGCCTGCCCCCTGGGCGACGCGGTCCCCCGGCGGGCCCCTGCCGTGTCACGAGAGCCGGTCACCGAGGGCAGCCGCATCGCCGCCGGCTCTGAGTCGCCTCCCCCGGCCCGCACGGGCCCCCGTGACGAGTCGCCGACATTGCCGCGGGCCGCCCTGGCCGCCCCGCGAGCCCCCGGCGCCGCCGCAGCAGCCGCCCTCGTGCCCCCGCGCCCGCCCCCCGCCCTCGGCACGGCAGGCTTGCCCCCCGAGCCGGTGCTCCTAGCAGAGCCGGGGGCCCTCCCCGCCGCCGCCTCCCTTGCCGCCGTGCCGCGGCCTCGGCCAGCCGCCACCGACCCCGCAGTCGAGGCCCCCCCGCCCCCCCCCCCCCCCCCCCCCCCCCCCCCCCCCCCCCCCCCCCCCCCCCCCCCCCCCCCCCCCCCCCCCCCCCCCCCCCCCCCCCGCCC
>Ga0136560_1001065_pt1 | contig 14041 bp, 19 predicted proteins | sample AntRauMeHopE1497_FD_104925 | JGI IMG/M metagenome (GOLD analysis project Ga0136560, IMG submission 104925) | Saline lake microbial communities from Rauer Islands, Antarctica - Metagenome Hop E1 #497 | ecosystem: Environmental > Aquatic > Non-marine Saline and Alkaline > Saline | place... | reverse complement strand
GGCGACCATGATCCAGGGTCGCGTCAAGGCATCCGATGAGGTCTCGGCGGCCATGTTCAAGCGGTTCCGCAAGGTCCAGCTCGGAACCCCTTTGGTAGACTTGGCTCGCATCTTCGACCGTGACCACTTCGCCCTTGTGGTGACGACCCAGAGGTGCTTCTCGTCCGACAAGAAGGTGACCGAGGAGAAGAGCATCGTGTTCGGGGTGGTGACCCGCATCGACCTCCTCGCCTTCCTGACGGAGAACTCCCCTGTTCCCCCGGAGTCGCCCGCTCTCGTTGCGAGAGGAAGCACGGGACCGACCTCATCGCTCGCTTCGGCAGCTGCTCTCGCGCTTCCCGGGGCGAGCGCGAGCTCGGGAGCCGCAGCTGCTGCTGGCGGCGGTGGAGAGGGTGGCAAGGCGGAATGATTTTGACGGTTCGCCTTGGACAGAGCACAGTAGGTGCTAGTCGCGTGCAGCAGTGGAGGCTTTCAGCGATTGGACCTCAACGGATTGGTTTGCACATCCACGGATAGATCGAAGGGGCAAGCTAGAGTTCGCTATATGCAAATGACTGCAGCGAGGCGGCCTTGAAGTGTGCGTCTGCAGAATATGGATAGTATTTAGAAGCAAACATGGATCTATTGATTCATATCAGCGGTGTTCTCGCTCGCCTGTTCAAACCAATGCATGCAACTAGCTTTACGGCGCCTCACCGTTGGTAAAACATCCCAATTTCTACGTAGATATGTACGATGTTGTGACCGAAATGTAGCTCATTAGCCTAGTCTAGCCTGCCCAAATATGAACAGCGACCACTTCTGGTGCAACTGGTCGCAACCTATCGATCGATCTGGATTGACTGTAGGCCTAGATTCTAAGCTTAAAACGTGACAGACGCTTATAACTTCGACCTTTGCAAGAGATACAATCTAATAGCTCGACCTTGCTTGTAATTATGCCGCATAGCTTTACTTTGGGGGAGGTAGTCATGTATATGGGAGCCTTAACAATTGCTATCGCTGTGGCAGTGTCGTCGCTCCATGACGGTATCGCTTGCAATACCGCTGAGCCACAATGCAGCGACCTGGAAGGCTTTCGATACCCTACGATTCGAAATGGGGCTAGCTCAATGCTGTTCGTCCACGCAATTTTTGCTGGAATTAGCCTCGTCGGCTGTGAAGGCTCACATAGTAAACCCTACCTGGTCATAGCATTCGCGACAGACATCAGCGTAAGTGGCTGCCAATGCGACTGAATTACACACATCTCCGTTGTTTGCACTCGATCAAAATCAATGCGCTCTCGACTGCAACGCAGATGGGGTTATCACAAGTCTTTATGGCTTCTGAACGAAGCGGAATCATTGTTGCTTTGGAAGCCCCAGTTCTACGGCAGCGTCTTCTTTTTGCAGGAGCTGCGACTGTGGCATTTTTTAATGATGCATAGCTTGTTCTGCAACTTAGATATAGCAGAATGATTGCTACAACCATTGCAGTTGTTTGTCTTGGTGCCGTCAGAATTGCGACTGCTTACACATCCAGCACGGCGGGCAGCATCATTTTGATTGTCCTGTATACTGCTAGCCAAAGCTATATGTTCCTATCGCTCATTTTAGAGGTGCTCCCCGGACCACTGGATGATGCTGTGGGGTATTATACCGCTATTGAGACTGGATGGAGTCAAATCTCGACTGGTCTTTCCCACGAGCCTGAGGACGCTCAGGAGTCCGGTGGCCAACTCGCCTCAAATGTGTCTAAGGAGGCACTAGGTACCAATGGCTTGTAGTCAGTAAGCACGCAATCTGTCCGGGATGAAGAAAACGTGATCTCACGGAGCTCAAATATTCTAGATCCTGCGATCGCTTCTTCGCCACTTCAACTGGCAGCGGCAGGCACCATGCCATCGGGATTCGCAAGCACAAACCGCAGGCTGTTGTTCAACGCAGGCATAGGGAGCCATGAAGACGGTCGAGTTGATCGATCGCGAGTGCCCTCCGAGTCTTTTGCTTGTCACAAACTCAGCGGTCTGCAAATAATAGTTTTCCTGGCAATGTTTAGCGGCATGGCGTATGCTGTCTAGTACTACGGAGTCCGCTACTTCGGGATGAGCCAATCTGTCGGCGAGATAGCATTTGTAATCAGTGACATCCTAGTGGTTACTTTGCGATACATGACATCCGTAGCCATCGTGTAGAACGATTTTTTACTAGTGGCCATGGAAGCGGCATAGCGATAGCGATGGAAACGCGTTGCAGCGGACAAAAGACTCGGGACCATCCAAGACTTTACTCGATTTATATTCCAAGAGGCCCGCGCTCCATTACAAGCTGTGTCTTTAGCTGTGCGGGAGCTAGAGGCGACTCTTGGGGAAATAAAAGCAGCATCGTTGGCTGCAGTGGAGGAGACTCGCGTATCGGGAATACAACGAGACGGGTTCAACAAGGAGTGCGCGCTCCTGCAAGCGGACATCGTGGAAGCCTTGGATGTACTTCGTTCTCAGCACGAGGGGTGCAAAGGTCTATAGCACATATTTGATGATGTTCTTGAAGCCTAGCGAGTGCAGCAAGGGAAGCTGCGGATACGAGACGAAGTGGTTCGAATGAAGACACTGCTGGATGATTTGCTGACGACCTTTCGTCGAACGGCCGAAAGTCGAGGAATTTCGCTGACAGCCGAGATGGTAGAGGGAGCTCCTGACTATATTTGTAGTGATACCGTCCGAATCAAGCAGGTCGTTGCAAATCTGCTCTCAAACGCACTCAAGTTCACTCCTGCTGGCGGGACTGTGGCACTAATGGTTCATCCGGTACAGGATCTGGGAGATAGTGATTCTCCTATCCAAGAGGCAATCCCGCGTTCGAGTCGGGTAGTCAGCTCGGACATGCTGCGTATGGGTCTGGATGACCAGATTAGGGTCTATCGGGAGCGAGCGATGGCTCAGCGTACCAACATGCAGTTGGCGGGGGCGAACCCCAGCTCATCAGGGGCAAATGCTACATCTGCAGCGAGTACGAATGCGGATCTAGTCATAACGAACACGGTCCCCCGGTTTTACCGACCAGATGCAATCACCACTAATAAGTTATAGGTACCTGATGTGCCAGTCGAGTATGGAAAGGCTGCTCCGGGCATGGGATCAGGGGGCTCGAACCAAGGTGACTTCATGATGCCACCCGAAAATGGCGAAGGACTCATGTCCCCGCTTGCAAATGCTGTGCCCGGAGTGCAGAAGCATGACAACGCGGAAACGTCCCGAAGTGTTCCTAGCAGCTTGAAGTCGCAGCTTCGAACATCTGCAGTTCACCTTGGTTCCAGCACCGCCACGGAAATGGCAAGCTCTAGCGGAGTCAAAAACACTAGTATTCACGCCTCAGGGCGTGTGTATCCTTTGTCCGCGCTGGGAGCAACCACGTACACGTAGACTGCTTGGGGCGTAGAGGGCAGCACTAGCACTGGTGAGTACCGATTAGAGCCGGTGCACTTGCGCGTGGAAGTAAAGGATTCCGGTTGCGGTATAACCCCGCAGGATATAAGCGAACTCTTCACGCCCTACAAGTAGACGAGGCACGGGGTAGAATACACGGGGTCGTCGTCAGGGCTGGGACTTTACATCTCTCGCGGCATCGCTCGTTAGATGGGGGGGGACTTGGTCGCTTAGAGTGCCGGTATCGACAAAGGCACAACGTTTGTGTTCGACTTTACGGGAAAGAGACCAACCATCGCTGACTTGTAGCAACGGCCACAGCGTGGGCGTGGCAGGCGCCCAAGCGGATCTGCTTCCTTGCTTGGAAGCATTGAGTTCGCATCTTCCAAACGTGGGTCCCTCTATGCATCTAGATCTAGGGGCAACAGAAGGAGCCATCAAGGTGAAGCACGCGCATCGAGCGGGTCGGCAGCCTCGAATGTGCCACGTTAGCACAGCGAGTTTTTTGCTGCCGCGAATCGACGAGCAGACAAAGGGGATGCTGCAGGACAGATTGCCTCGAGTGTGTCGCGTGCCATGGTCAGAATTTTTGGTGATGACAGGAGCGAGGGAACCCATTCAGTAGCTAATCTCACCTTTCGCATGAAAATGTCAAGTTCGGATTCGCAATCACACCCGGATGGTGGACTGGAAACATACGGGCGAGCTGTTAGCGCTGGAAGCGTCTCCCTCGCCCCCGGGGGCGCCCGAAGCCAGCGGGATGACGGCAGCAGCAGCCAGAGAAACCACGCGCTTCCAGCGCGGCAATTACTGTCCGTGCCGGAATCGACAGGGTCTTCTTCCTCCAGTTTGACATCGGGGGTCCGGCGCGGCTCTGGGGCAGATGTAGACTTCCCAAACGAGGCAAATGACGACAGGCAAGGATTTGACGACGTACAGATCTAGAATAAGAGGACAAATGTAGTTGAAATCATGCGTGAGCTGAAGCAGTGGTGCTTGGTGGTCGACGACGTCCCGACGAACCGTAAGCTGCTGGCCCGGGGACTCAAACGGCTGGGGTACACGACTTACCAGGCAGAAGACGGGAGCGTTGCTCTGTGTGCGTGTCGTCAGCGAGCGATGCAGATGCAGGCGGCAGCGTAGAGCAAGGAGGGCGCGAACACGAGGGAGCGGGGACGACTGGTCTCGGAGCCAGAAATCGGGACTTTCGGAGACATGTTGCCGACGGCAGAGGAGGTGGGCATGCCTCCAGTCGGGGTAGGAGGGCAGGCACGGCCCCGAGCCCTCGGTCTCGTCATCATGGACAAGTCGATGCCAGTGATGGACGGGATCCAGGCGACGAGGACGATTCGGGCGGAGTTCGGGCCACAGTTTGTCATTGTAGGGCTGACAGGAGATGCGCTCGGGGCCGATCTGGATTCGTTCCTAGCTGAGGGATTGGATGACGTTCTCGGGAAGCCAGCAAGCGCAGCTGAAGTGCATGCGGTGGTCAGGGATCTGCTCTCGCTCTCGTCCGATTCCTGATAAATTAAAGCTAAGGGGACGGGTGGTAGGAGTGGGTAGCGAAAGCTTGGTGCTCTCGTGCGGTAGAAGCCACGGAAGTTTCCAGAAACCTCTCGCCGAAGCTATATGGTTCGAGAACGTTCGTCAACACGATCTTCACCAATTTGATAATTTCGAGTAGTGCCCCCACGTTAGTACTGTACAGCGCGATGCAATCTATTCCAGCATCAATTGACTCGAATGAATGGAAATAGGCCATTCAAGCAGCTAAAATGAGGCTCGAATCGAAAATGGAGCGCACACTACGGCCTAACGCTGGCCAGGGCGGTTACCAATCGGGCTTTGCGAAGTCGGCGTATAAATGGCTGACTAGAAGTCATCCGGGTATAGAATCTCAACCACAAACGAATACAGTCCGTATATTCTCATCCAGCACGTTTGTAGACACTAAGAGCGAGCGACACGTAATCATGGAACTCGTGGAGCCACACCTGGCCAGGATCGCACGGAGCTTTGGCCTTGATGTATTGCTTTGCGACATGAGATGGGGGGTCCGCAATGAGGCAACGGCAAACCATCAGACGATACAGTTGTGCTTGGACCAGATTGACAAATGCCGTCGCTCATCTACTGGCCCATACTTTGTCTTTTTTAACACTTCCAGATCGGGATACCGTGCACCCCCTCCTTAGCTCTCGATAGGACAAATGCGCGCAACTGAAGCAGCCTGTCGCACTAATGAGGGGGCGCTCAATCACCTTCGAGCCTGTTACATACTCGAAGCCAACACCGTGCCCCCAAAGTACCGACTTCGAACAATGCCAGAGTTCACATCGATGCATGATATGCAAGCCCCTGCTGGTGGCCAAGAAACATTAGAGGAGCCCAAGGCAGGAGAACAGTCAGATGTCGTAACCGGCTCGACCAAGATAGCTTCATCATCTGAGAAAGCAGCAGATTTTCGTGAGGAGAGCAACCGATGGTGGGATCAACAGTGCGCCCTCCTGGCAGCGGTCCGTGCCGCATTGCGGAACCACGAAGGGCGCCGCGGGGCAGGGGGTCGACTTTTCACCCGGCCTGACCCTCAGCGGGTGGGTTATTTCCGCGTTGTGCCTCCCTCTCTGGATGCGCTGGAGACACTCTGGGAAAGCTCGGTAACCGAGCAGGAGGTGATACGCTCTGCCGCCATCGATGACGTCACTCGCGAGCAGGGAACACAGGGAGATGATCCGTCCAGAGGGCGAAGATTTGCATTCGTTCGTCACCTCACCAATGAAGACGCACTCACTGGGCTAGATACAGCCTCCGGGCGCGGGTTTGTGGACGGGGCCTCCGACAGGGCGGACTCGTCTGCCCGGCTCGCTATCCTGAAGGCGGTGGTGCTTGGCGATGAAACGACCAACACTCTCGGACTGTTCGACCCCGAGTGCGTGTACAGCTATGACGTAGAATTCGGGAAGCCGGAGCATGGCTCGACAGCTGCACTGCAGGGTGATGCACCGAATTCGGATCCGATCACAATCGGCGTTGACTCGCACCCAGGGTATCTGCTGACGCTTGGAGCCGACATGGCCGTGAGCCTGGAGTCTGCTCTCAAGAGGGAAATGCAGAACAGGGAAGCCAGTACCGGGCTAGGGCCAGGGGTGTACAGGCACCTCGTTGGGTCTGAGGCAGACAGGGAACGCGGCGAATGGTGGGATGGCGGTGCTGTAGCTGACGGGCCTAAAGGTGATCGAACCCGCTCAGGAGCAGCCGCTACGATGCTATCGGGCGTCCCATCTGCACATTCTCCGACAATGGAAACAGGCGCAGTCGCGCATTCTGTACCTGTACCTGGAGTTCCGCCAGCCGTCCTCGAATCATGGCAAGCAGCTGTGCTAGCAGCTTTGCCTCGAGTGACCGCTGACGTGGTTGGAGCTTCGCAGTTTGCGATTGGACGGGCGTAGGTCGTCGTGGGGCGAGCTAGGGAACAAAAAGCCTTACTGGCTTTCATTTCGTCTGCACGCCGAGACACTCGAATAACTGAGGGGCTATAGCTTGCAGCAAAGGCCAGCATGCTCAAGGGCATCGCTGGTTGGGGAGACTCTGGTGAAATTCTGACGGATCCATCGCGTCCTCTGATTGTGTCGGGACAAGGTGGCACTGGGAAATCGGCTCTACTAGCTGCTTGCGCCCTTCGTGCCAGAGCAGCGCTCGATGCATCGGATGGTACAAGCCTTGCAATGGCGGCTGGGGTGCTGACGGGCGGAACCATTGTGTCTAGATTTTGCGGCGTAGGACCTTCAACCTCAACTAGCAGGGCGCTCCTCGGCGGGATCGCTGCGCACCTTGCATGCTCCGTAGCTCTCAGGTTCGGACTGATTTTCGGTTTGGAAGGAGCTGCTGACATCAGGCTGCTTCGGACTGCGAGAGCTGCGGACCGTCGGACAGCAAAGCACGTAGTCAAGCAATGGGCGGCTGCTGCCCGGCTGGGGAATCCCAGCAAGATATCTGAGTGTCTCATGGCACTGCTTGCATTATCCACCGCCGAGCACCCGACCATTATGATCGTGGACTCCGTCGATTAGCTCGCTGAAGAAGCCGCAGGAGGAGGACAAGACGTAGGTGGGGCAGGTGCCGAAGTTCTAATGGAACTGGGCTGGATACCAGGACGCCTGCCGATGCATTGCCGATTTCTCGTGAGCTGTCTTCCTGACAATCAAGAAGGGATGAAACCTAGGTGCGTGAGCGAATTGCGAAGGTCAGGTGTGCTAGATTCCAAGGGTTTACGCGCTGATGCTGTAAGTGCTGCACGCAGAGTACCCCACGCGGGGGCGGGTGCGAGCGGCGAGTCTCGAGCCCCCCTAATATCTGCGTAGCCATTAGTGCTGCAACCAGCTTCGTCTGACTTGATTGTCAGGCAGTCCATAGCAGACACATTGTTTCTGCGGAGACGAGATTTGACGCTAAAATAGCTGGATGCACTTGCCGAAGCTGCGCAGGCCGGTGGACAGCACCCGCCGGCGCTACTCCTGTCCATGCTGGCAGGGCTGTCTTCTAACTGGAGTTCTCACGATACCGTTCCCGCTGTTTCAAGCCTCCCAGCAACCATCAAGGATGCATACAGGTACAGTGTAGCAGAAGTGGCTCATTTTCATGGACGCGGGCTTGTGCTCCTGATTATGTCCCTCATTTCAGTCCGCCCCTTCGGAGACGGCGTGTCGGAGAGAGAGATACTGGATGCTCTGAGTCTGGATGACGATCTGCTGCAACGGATCTATCAGTACCATATCCCGCCGACTCGAAGACTTCCGCATCTTGTGCTCGTACGGGTACTGGAAGCTATGGGTCCACTTCTAGCAGAACGAGAGGGGGCTGGTGGCGTGCCAGTGCATTCGTATCACCATAGGTTGCTGTGGGAAGCAGCAAGCAGTGATGGGCTATTGCCGTGGGAATTTGCACAAAGTGATACCACGGATGACCTGCTTACTCCAGGTCACGTCGCTAGCGACATGGAAACATTGCGGCCTGATTTGAGGTATACTGGCGGAGAACGAGCTGAAAGTGAAGGTGCAGCAGCGAGAGAGCTTGCATCGCAATTATCATCCATGCGATTTCGTGCGAGTGCACTCCTGGCCGTAACACTGTCCGGCCTGGCGAAAGTCTGGTTCCCCGCGAGGCAGGTGGCCGATAGCCCTGATTGGTTCACCTCGGTGCATGAGCCGGAAGCAGAAGCACAGACTCCGTAGGTGGAAGTGTAGCCCAGCAGTGGGGTAGCCAGTGGTGCAGGCGCTAGAGATGCAGATGCTAGTGATGCGATGAAAGTGCAAAGGCAAGCCATAGCCCGAGCAGTCCCTAACGGGAGAAAGGCATCTGTCTTACCAGGGCTCTTGTGCGAGCTCGGCTGGTGGTTCCAGCTAGCCGAGTGCCTGACGCGGCCATCGTTTCTAGCGGCGTCAGTGGCAATGAGACAAGGAGCTGCGTGGGAGACGGCAGCTGCTGTTGCATCCGCCCGACGAGCAGCGATCGCAGCTGCCACTGGTAGTGCACGTGCGGGCGATGTAGTGACAGGATTTAGATCTAGTTCTGGCCCTCCAGACGCATGGATGGAGTGGGAAAGCCGCAATAAGTTGCAAGGTGCAGGAGCCTCGGATCCAGGTTCAGGCGCTGCGATCTGGAAACTCGTTGCCAGTGAAATGGGAACGAGTGCAGCAGAAGCTGCAGCAAGACTTCTCCCCTGGGAACGCTTTCTGGCTCGCCATGCCGCAGATCTAGCTCGCCGTCCTTGGCTGTTTCCTCAGGCCTGTCTTAACGATGGGTCCAGAAGTGCCGTCCGAATGGCACTGACTGGTTCAGCCCATTCTGCGGGCAGTCCAATGGATCAAATTGTCTCAGTGTCTGACAGCGCAGCCTCTGGATCCATGCTTCCAACTATGTCGAGCAGGCTTCCTATGGTCCTGCGGCCGCGAGCGGGCACTAGACTGGCACTGCGGCTTACAGACCCCCTTCCGACTTTCTGTGAGGGCGTGGTTCCAGCTCGGACCTCTGTATGGGTCAGAGGGTTGGCCGTGATCCCAGGAACAGGATCTGCATAGGGTGCATCCGCCCCCTCCTTCGTGGCGCTGGCAGAAGATGGTGTTGCGACTATATGGAAGACCGGACCTCTGAGGCGCGAAGGGGAATTAGCTAAGGCACCAAGGGTCACACGTGCCGAGGCCGCTGACATTGCCGCGTCACAGTCTCGCGTACTGGTTGCAGCGAGCGAAGAAGGTACAGACGACGTTGTAGATGATGCAAGTTTGACTTCCGAACGAGACTTGAACGCATGGCAATGTGCAACTAGCATTGAGATACCCAGTCGTGGATCCATTGAATCGAGCCATACCTTTGTGCTGGGTGGTCGGGGAGACGGTTCCATCGCAATCTGGTCTGCGAAAACAAGAGACCTAGTGGAACTATCATTACAAGAACCGCCGTCGTCTGCAAGCGCTGGAGGTTCTGTCGGAGTCACAGGAGCCCCTGGCATACTTCGACTGTTCCCTGAAGCTGCGGGCCGGGGGTATCGCCCGACTCGCCGATGGACGGACCACAGAAGTGTAGGTTTGGTCGCACTGCAAGCCATGGGGAAAGGGCTATTCGCTGCCTCGTCGGCGGAAGGCAGTGTTGGGGTGTGGAGGGTCACGGATGAGCGTGATGGGACTACCGACACACGCAGATATCGACTAGAAGAGGTCTGGAAGGTGTCAGGTGACACAATCGGGAGCAACCGGCGGCCAGTTCGTGGCCTGTGTTCCCTGTAGCTCGGCGATGGGACGCCGAGCCTGGCCTGCTGTGGCGATGCTGGATTTGCTGCTGTCTTGCGTGTCAGCGACGGTGTCGTTTTGTGTCATTGCCTCGTTGAGCTCACTGGGCACGGACGTGCCTTCTGTGTTGCCGATGTTAGCAGCAGCTTTAGCCGCAGTAGCACTGGTCCAGCTGAATCGGCAGAGAACTCTGCGTCTGTGATCGCCAAGCTCGTTGTAGGTGGCGATGGGGGCGGGTTGGTTACGCTGGGAATGAGTCCTCGCACTAGTTTGGGTTCGGACGCAGAAGGCACGGGCTTGCCGACTCCTTTCCGGCTTGTAATGGACCGAGATAGCGATCCCTTTGTGCCTGCACTGAATGCAGTCATGCAGCTGCAGGTAGTGCCGATCAACACTTTATCTAGATTGGGCTCGGGTTTAGACCAGAGCGTTCTGCTTGCATCTACGCAGGCAGGTGACTCTGCACTCCGAATTTATAAGACAGCTGGAGGAGAAGCCATTAGTGTATTGCATGGCCATGGTTACACTGTTACGGACCAGGTTGTGCTCCCTGACGCTGGCGGGGAACTACAGGTTGTGACATCGTCAGGGGATGGGTCGTGCAGGGTGTGGCTGCCTGAGGGCTCAATCACATAGCCTGCCGCTGAAGTCGGTACTAGCTCTGCAGCTGCAGGTCTCGATGACGATGACGGCGCATCACCAAACAGTTCTCGACCTGTTTATTCATTTCGTGTAGGCAGCCTCGGTGGGAATGACAGGCTGCCCTGCGGTGCAGGTCAACTGGTGGGAAGCATGCGATCATTTGGTGCACATCGAGAAGGGTTGCTGCTCACAGCAGGGAAACAAGCCTAGATATGGAAGTTTAGGTCAAAGAAGCAAGCAGTTACAATCGATGATGAGCCGTCAGCGGAGGCCGAGGCTCAGCATCTCCCCTCTCATTGGCGATGTGATTCTCTGACGAATGAGGCTGTGCTAGAGCTGCCTTCGGCGTTGCTCCGAACTTGGCCAGTTGCTCATGAGCCAGAGGGTCGCCAGCCTAGAGATGCCAGTGGTTGGACTTTGGCTGTAGATGGCGGTGCTGCGAGTGGAAAATTGTTGGTAAGCGATTGGCCAGGGAGTACCTATATTGCTTTACCGGTGGAAAAAGGGCAAGATGATCGGGAGAGATCGACAGCTGGTATAGACCTGTTGCTGACGGGATCGTGGTGCGTATCATCAGCAAAACATGGCGATCTGGCTTATCCTATGGGTGCACTGACTGTTTGGTCAAAAACTGGAGATACAACCAGTAGAGGCTGGGACCCTGTAGCACACGAATGGCGTTTGGAGGATGGCATCGTAGGAGGGGATGTCGTAACTGGACAGGATCCTAACTGCGAGCGAATCGCTGCTAATCTAGGCCTTGCCTTTTCGGATGAGCACACGGTACGAGCTGTTGCTGCCCTGGCTAGCACATGCAGTCGGGTGCTTCTACGTGCGGTTGTGGAAGGTCCTGCAGTGCCAGCAGATGCGCACGTCGCTAGCAGCTCCACGATTCGTCTGGTACCACTTATTGACTTGAATGCTGGCCCATTCCATGCTGGTGCCTAGGTCCGGGATGTAAAGTTTAGTCCAAGCAGGCGCGCACTCGCAGTCGGTGCCGCTGACGGCGGGATCAGTGTATGGCCGCTGCCCTGGACAGCTGGTGCGTCAATTGTGCCCACGGTTGTGGTACGTGGACACGAGGGCTTCGTCCGGTCAATTTCGTGGGGTCAATTCCGCCTTAGATAGCAGCGGGTACAACCAACGAACGACCACCCTAGCTCGTCCAGTACGTCACACGCAGATCCGCATCTTGGTCCGGACAATCGACAGACTAGTAAATCACACATGGAAGTAACGGGACCCCCCAAAAGAACCGCCGCGGCCGGCGAGAGTATTGCCCGCAGCCCGCCCGATACATCTTCCCACAGCCCGAAGACCACCCCGGCACCAGTTGTCACCGGTCGAGCAGACCCTCAGACGTAGCCGTAGAGTGGTCCTGCAGTGACCAGGCAAGATTCAGAGGAAAGCCTAGATGCAGTCAGCGACTTCAATCTCACGCGCGGGTCGTACGTACATGTCGACCCAGCTCGAGACGGTCGGTCTGAGGTCTCATAGTTGGAGCATTCACATGAAGTGCAGTTAGGTCGAATAGAAGGTGATGAGGACGAAGACGAGATAGCCGAGGTCGTCATCTCGGTTGGACGCGACGGAGCAATAGGTCTGTGGAAGTGGCGACAGCAGGCTCGGGATCAGGATCAGGAAGAAGGCCGTGAACTGGCAAGCTGGGGGAGCAGCAAGTCCAAACACGGCCCGCTCGGCTAGGAGGGCCTGGTAACGGGCACAGGTGGAGGTGGAGGTGGAGGTGGAGGTGGAGGTGGTGATGCCAGCACGGCTTCAAGAAAGTACTTAGAACGTGCTTTGGCGGCGGGGAAGCGAATGCGTCGTCGGATGGTTCCAGTGCACGATCACATTGGGTGGTGCGTAAGTCCGAGCCCATCCGGACGGCTGGCTGCCTCAGTCTCAGAAGACGGAACGTTGTCGGTTCTGCATGTTCGGAGCGGCAATGCGGTTGCAACCATGTGCCAGGGAGCATCCATGCGAGCCGTTGAATGGGTTGGGGAACACGCGATCATAGCAGCCACGACGTCTGGGGACCTTGTTCCAGTAGTGCTAACTGGGTCGTCGTGAGGACCACCCCAACTGCGGTTGCTGCTTGTCGTATAGCGCAAAGCGTCGCCGAAGCGTCGCCAACACCAACCTCCCGGGCGGATGGCTGCCGACAGCCGGCCTAGGCTGCGGCCTGGCTGTCGGTGGGTGTCTCGCGAGTCGCCAGACGATTCTTACCTGTGCTCGTTACTGCGTGCACCGTATAGGCCTACCAGATCAGATCGATCCGGATTCCGTATCTGATCATCGATCTACAGGCGCTTGCGGTTCCACGGTAACATCTTTCACCGCAAGCACGAATCAGACACCGTCAAACTTAAAAATGAAGCAGAAATTGCGCCTTATTTGCTTGTACCTTGCAGTGGCGTACGTTCAGTGCTCTAATGCTACAGATGTCTCGTATACAGCTACAGTTGCCCATATGACGCATTGGAATCAATTCTTCAAGGGGTCCGTCGGAAGCGGACACATGGCTCTGGCTCAGAGGCAAGATTACAGAGATCATATCGCAATGCTAGCTACCAGTACTGGTATGAAGTATGTGCGAGGTCATGGGCTCTTTGATGATGACATGAGCGTGTTCAAGGCTCCTGGGCAATTCAGTTTCTACAACATCTTCTCGCACATCGACAACTTGCTCGCGAACAACATGCTTCCTCTTCTGGAGTTATCATTCGTGCCCGAGTGGCTAGCGTCCACGAATTCAACTTTTTTCGCTCACTACAAAGGGCGTACCAGCCCGCCGAACGATTACAATGCTTGGCAGGATCTTCATTTCAATTTGGGCCGGGCCATCGTGGCTCGGTACGGCGAGGCACTAGCATCTGAATTCTACTTTGAAGTATGGTAAGAGAACACTACGGTGGATGCACGGTGGCAGTATGAATCAGCGTGTGCATATGCGTGAATCAGCCCTTGGCGAACCAGCGCGTACGTACGGGCAACGATCGCTGTACATATACATCGCAGGAACGAGCCGAACGACAGTTTCCTCAACGGTACGCAGCAGCAATACTTCGAGATGTACTAGCGAGCTGTATGGGGTCTCAAGAATGCCTCCTCGGTGCTCCGGGTTGGCGGTCCGGCGACGAACTCTCCTGTCGTATGGCTGACTGATTTCCTCAATTTCACGAGATCCACGGGGACACCATTCGACTTC
>Ga0136560_1001064_pt1 | contig 14046 bp, 3 predicted proteins | sample AntRauMeHopE1497_FD_104925 | JGI IMG/M metagenome (GOLD analysis project Ga0136560, IMG submission 104925) | Saline lake microbial communities from Rauer Islands, Antarctica - Metagenome Hop E1 #497 | ecosystem: Environmental > Aquatic > Non-marine Saline and Alkaline > Saline | place... | reverse complement strand
GGCGTCGGCCGACCCGGTGGTGTCGCCGGAGGGGAGGTCGCGCGCCCTGACGACGTGAACGAGGAGGGTGCCCGAGCCGGCGGCAAGCTCGGCGGCGTCGGCGCGGCGCTTGGCCTCGGCGGCGGCAGCCTCGGCGGCGGCTGCTTCCTCGGCCTCACGGGCCTCCCTCGCGTCAGCGTCCGCCTTGCGTCGCCTGCGCTCGACCTCCTGCCTCTCAAGCTCTGCCTCGTGGGTGCGGCGGGCCTCTTCAGCTCTCTCGGCCTCCGCTCGTGCCGCGTCGTCGCGTGCCCTCCGCTCCTCCTCCTCCCTCCACGCCGCCTCTGCCTCTGCGGCCCGGCGTGCTGCCTCCATCTCCTCGCGCGCCCTCGCGTCCCTGCTGATCGACGGCAGCCTATCGCCGTCGTCAGGCCCGGCGGTCGACGGCGGCGCGTCACCGCCGTCCCCGGAACCGACGAGGCGCCGACCCCTTCCGGTTGCCGTCGTGTGGGGGCGCCCCTGGGGCCGCCGGGGCCTGTCACGGGGGGAGCGAGACCTGCGGCCGGGGGTGCGGGCCCTCGGGCTCCTGGGCCGGATACCGTCGCCCGGCGGTGCCCTGGTAGTCCGCGCGAGGTTTTCGGCGTAGACCCTCTGCTGCTTGGCCTCCCGGTCGAGCTCGTCTGAAGAGAGGACGGACCTCGTGTGGACGATGCGGTCAAGGAGGCGGAGGTTCTCCCTCGCGATCCTCTGGGCCTCGGCGCGACGCACAGCGTAGTTCATGGACGCCTTGGGGACGGCGGCCCCCCTGGCTGTGGTTCCGGCGGCGACGTAGTTGTCCAGCATTGGTGTCTGGGCCTTGTCAAGCCGGATTCCTGGCGTGTGCTCCGTTGATGAGGCCGCGGCCTTGCCACGGTCGGCAATGCGGGCCATGCGCATGAGCAGCAGCCTGTTCTCTCTCTGCGGTGCACACCATCGGTGGTATCACATGCAAGCATCGGTAGCAGACGCTTCAGCTGCCAGCGGCCTGTGCCAGCTCCTGCGCAAAGCTCCCGCCCGCCAGGGCATCGCTCACCTCAACATCCATCATACGCTCTGCGGGGGCAGTCACGGCAAGAGGAGAGGGGCCGCTGCTTGTGCCTGCGCGTCGAGCAAGCTGCTCGCCCGAGCGCCTGCGCCGAGCCTTGACGGCTGCTGCTCACCTCGTTGCGCCATCCGGCGCTTAGCGTTCTGGATCACGTGCGGGTACACCGCGGGGGCCTCGTTGTCGATGCCCATGTTGCGGACATGCTGCGAGGGTCAAGCCGTGAAGCAGGGGCGCCGTGGTGGGGTAGCCGAGAGGCGCAAGACCGCCAACGAGCAACAGGACGTACCGCCGCTGGCAAGGCTGCCGGCGGGGCTCAAAGATGAGGCATGCGACAGACCCAAGGCGCTGCGATCCGCTTTGTCTGGCGGTACGGCCCGCGCTGCCATCCAAATCCCGCGCTAGGGCGGGAAGGGCACCCGGCAACCGCTCGGAGAGCAGACGGCGGTCGGTCTCACGTCGCGCTTGGCCCTGTGAATGCGCTTGCGCCTCGAAACTTCCCGCTCTTCGAGTAGACGGCTTGCGTATGCCTGTCCCCGGTTCATGTTCGCGGGGCTTGCGCGCGGGGCGCGCTGTGCGTCGTCCCGTCCAGCTGCCGCCGGGAAAAACGACAAGAGCTCTGTTACATATTAGACATTCGCACAAACATTTGGGCAAGTGAAGCCCGTCGATTGTGAGTTCAAGGCGACAGGAGGCGCCTAGAGCGCTCTTCACAGCCACTGCGGCGTCGATGGTGCTGTCTGCTGGCCTCACGATAGTGATGTCATCCGCAGACGACAAGATTGTGACCCCTCGGTCCAGGAACGAGCGACTGGTGCAAGGGAGAGCCGATTCTTCGACAAGGCAGACGCCTGCGGCTCCCGTTCTTGAGCCGCCCCGCTGGGACCCATGCAGCGTGACCCGGCGGCGGAAGCGACGGCGACGGGGGTCCGTGACCACGAGGCGGACGCGCCCGAGACTGCGGGGCCCGGGCCGGCGCCGGAGGCGGTCGCTGCATCTCTCGGTCCGCGCGGCACGGCTGCCGCGGCCGGCGAGCGGGGCGTTGCCCTAGCTAGTCGGCCCCGAATGTCGAGCCGTGCGAGGTAGGGGCAGGGAAGGCTGGACCGGGGTTTCACCCGTGTCCGGCTCCCCGCGGGGGGTTTCCCCCTCCAGCGCACCCCGGCGCTTTATGCACCGGGGCACAGGGGAACTGGAGCACCGCAGACGGGAAGGCGAGCCCAAGCAGCTACGGATCACCGGTCCCGGCGCGGGCCGCAGCGGGAGCTAGGGCAGCCCTGCGCGAGCTCGATGGAGAGGGGGGCGAAAACAACAACAACAAGGCTCTGCGAAAACCGCGAGGTAGAGCCCCGCATGCTCCGTAATCTCAGGTCGCCCTGGTGGCATAGAGGGCTCAGCATTCCAGGTCACAATCGATCGCGTGCACGATTGTGGCCCGAAGTGGAGCGGGCGGTCGGCAGGGGGGAGGACTGCATCGCTGAGGCGGAAACGCTCGTATCCGCGAAGGTCTGAGCCCGGAATACCCCAGCCTGACATTGAACAGGCAGCCAAAGCGGCACGAATGTCATCGCTCGATTCTTCCGGTCGGCTGACTGCTGCGGGAGCAGTGTCGCTGCTCGAGGCGCGTCGGAGCGGCTGCCGGAACTCCCTGACGCGATCCATGGCGGCGTCTGTGGGGCTGCGGCTTTCTTGCCAGAGCGAGCTCACGGCCCATGAGGGGTGCGTGAACGTTGCCCGGTTTTCCCCGTCGGGGAGGCTGCTCGGAACCGGCTCGGACGACTGCACCCTTGTTCTCTGGCGCCGGGCGCCAGACAGTGGGTGGGCGCCCCTGGCATGTGAGGCTCCGCGTGGCTTGTTTCACGATTCCGGACACCCGGGCGGTCGTAGCAGGCACGCGCTCAGAGCGACGGCGCGCGTTGCGACTGGGCATAGCGGCAACATGTTCGGGCTGGCGTTCCTGCCCGAGAATGAGAGCCTGGTCGCCACCGGTGCGGCGGACGGCGAGGTCAGGCTGCTTGACCTGGAAGCAGGCCATGAGTCGCGCTTGCTCCGTGTCTGGGCTAACGCTGTCGGCATGGTCCACGATGTGGCCGCGGTGTCCCCGTGCGCGCTGCTCAGCGCATCATCAGACGGCGCCGTGCGGGTGCATGACGTCCGGGAGCCCGCACACCAGACCAGTGGTGGCGGGGCCCCAGGATCGGTGGTTGTGCGATGGCCGGAGGGCAGGGTCAACAGCCTCGCTGCTTCGCCGCTCGATCCCTTGCTGGTGGCTGCTGCTGGGGCAGGGTCCTTGGTGCGGCTGTTCGACCTCCGCATGTCGGCACTGCCATCACCCGGCAGTAGCAGGGCCGCTCTCGCCTTGGCGGAGGGGCACGCGCTGCGGAGCTGCGTTGCGGCCATGCGAACGCCCGCCCCAGCTTCGGGCACGGCTGGGGTGACCGGAGTCCGATGGTCCGCTGATGGCAGGCGCCTGGTCGCCACGGCAAGCTCCGGCCACGTGTCCGTGTTCGATGCCAGGGACGCGTGGCGGCGGGCAAGCTTGCCGCATCCAGGGTCCCGACCGCGTCGCGCTGGCCGTACCGTGACGGCTGACGCCTTGACGTGCTGGACCCTGCCAACACCACCCGAGCTTCCGGGCGGATTGCCGGCGGGCAGCCCGGACAAGATCGGTCTGTCCGGGTGGACCTTGCGATGGCTGGAAGCACAGTCCCAGCTGCTCCAGGACGAGGCGCAAGCGTACGGAATCGGAGACGAGGCCGCGCTCCGCCCGGATGGAGCCGCTCACAGCGACAGCGACAGCGATACCCACGAGGAGGGGAGGGCTGGCACGGCGTTGCAGCCCAGGCACGGGATGGCAGGCCGGCTGGCCGGCATGATTGCCAGGATGTGGACCCGCAGGCGGGACCCGGGAACCATGAGCCAGGCTGACGAGATGCGAGCCCTGGACGTCGCCCGAAGACAGGCCCTCTTGGCCGCCGGCGGGCTCAGCGAGGCGCCGGAGCATGCCCCGGTGTTCGCTCCTCTAAGGGGCGCTCGCAACAGCCGCACGATCAAGGAGGCCGCGTTCCTCGGTCCCGGGTCTACCGTGGTCGTGGCTGGGTCAGACTGCGGCCACCTTTTTGCGTGGGTTCTGGACGAGAGGCGAAAGAGCGGCAGGCTGCTGCGGGCGTGGCGGGCTGACTCGCGCATCGTCAACGTGGTCGAGCCGATGCCGTCGCCTGCCCTGAGCCCCGACCTCGGTGGTGTCGCGGGCCTCACGGCGGGGTGGGGCCTGGTGACGGCCGGGATCGACAGCTCGATCAGGACGTGGGACGTGGGTGGTGGGTCGGTCGACCGCTCCCCGCCTGCGCCCGGGCTGGGCTGCTCCCGGTGGCTGCGAGCCGACCCTGCGTGGGCTGAAGAGGCGGCCGCGGTGGCCGAGCACGCCCGTGCGGGTGCTGTCGACGAGGAGGATGCCATGCGGGCCATTCATGCGGCAGTGAAGGTTTTTTCGGACCCCGGCTCGTTCCCCGACCCCGATAGCCCAAGCGGACTCCATGAGACGCCGGGGGAGACGTGGCCGCTGTTTCCGCTGTCCTCGCGGCCGAACCGCTCCCTCCTCGGACCAGCCGGGCCTGCCACCATCTTTACTGCCGCAGCGCTTGCCGGCGAGACCATGGCTTCCGCGGACGAGGATGAGCCGCTCCCTGCGGCACTTGGCCGAGCGCTCTCTCCAGAGCAGCTCCGGTCGCTGGTGCGCAAGAACGCGGCCCAAATGGCCCGAGCTTCGCGGCAAGCGGGGGATCCGGCCCTGAGGATGGAGCTGATCCGGCTGATGGGGCTACGATGGCATCATCAACGCCTGATGTCAGGAGGCCAGCAGGGCTAGGGTGCGGCAGGCCGTGTCTGAGTGTGAGCGAGCGGCAGTGTACGCGTGCGGAGGTGGCTGCCATGCTGTTGCGGTGCTGGCCGGGCGTCCACCGGAGCAAGCTGCGGCATTTTTGCCCTGTCACACCCGCGATCAGGCCCGCCGCCCCACCCGTGTGGTTCGCATCGGCGAGGCCTCCGCGAGGGCCGCGAGCCGCTGCTCTGCACGCGACGCGGGGGACACCGAAGCAACGGCAGGGTCGCTGCTGCCAGGGCTGGTGCCGTCGCCCGGGCTCGAGCCAGGATGTCCCGTGCCGGGGTCTGGCAGCGGGGCCTTGGCATCCTGGGGCGGCCCCGCAAAGTCGCCGGCTGCGAGCCTGCGCAGCGCTCGCATCGCTTGGCCCTCGCCGCCCGACCCTCGCCGGTACCGGAACGCAGCGGTGGGAGAGGGGGTCGACGGGGGGGTCGTGGCCCGTGACGAGGCGGCCGAGCCCGGGCGCCGGCCGGTGCCGCTTCCCGGCCGTCGCGACGACGTCGACGCCGCCCCGGCTCGGAGCACCGATGACGCCGCCGGGCCCGCCGCTTTCTGCTCTGCGGGGGCTGCCCGCCTGCGCTCCTCGTTCAGGCTTGCGATGACGGCGGCGTTCTCGGCCCGCAGCTTCGACTTGACGCGGGCCAGCTCCGCCTCGGCCCTCTCCTGTCCCCGCTGCAGGGTCTTGTTCGCGCTGAGCAGCGCTCGCCGCTGCCGCTCGAACTCGGCGGTGCGCATCGTCGTGGGCGGCGGGCCGCCACCGGCCTCGGGATCGGCGGCGGCAGCCCTGTCCACCAGGGCCTCGCCGGCCCAGCGCTTGCCGTCGCCCACGGCGCGGCGCTGGGCGTGAGCCGCCGTCAGGGAGCCGGAGGACGACGCCATTCGAAGCTCGGGGCCGCGGCGCGACGTGTCGGCTCCCTTGCCCTTGCCCCCGCGCCTGCCTTGCTGCTTAGATAGGGCGGGCAGGGCGGCGGCGCTGCCAGCGCCGCCCCTTGACCCCGGTCGGCTGGAGGCAGGGCGTGCGGACCCGGGCCGCGCTGCCGCTGCCGGCCCGACGCCTCGCGCACGCCGCGGCGCCTCCTCGTCGCTCCCGTCGTCCATCACGTCCGCGGCCGTCACGGCAGCGTCGTCGCCGAGCACGAGCAGGCGGTAGAGCCGCGTCCCCATCTCCTCCCAGACCTTGGGGCCCGCGCCCTCCTCGGCCCTCCCCAGCGCCTTGGTCGTGAGCCGCTCGACGAGGCGCGCGGCGCGGCGGAGCGTGGAATCGGTGGCGGCGGCGCTCCGCCTTGCCCGCTTCGCCTCGGCCTGCTGGCCCCGGTACGCCGCAGTTGCGTGGGCCAGTGCCATTCCCGTGCCGCGCCGCTCCTCCTGGGTCTTGGCCACCTCCTCGCCCATGCCGTCCACCTCCCGCTTGAGCCGCACCACCAGCCTCTCCCGCGGCTGCACCCTGTCCCGCTCGGCCTGGAGCTCCTCCAGGGCCATCTTCCGCGTCTCGTTCACCGCGTCGGCGCGCGTCCTGGCGTCGGACAGCTGCTGCATCACGTCCTGGGCGGCGCGCTTGGCCCGGCGCTCCGACTCCTTGGCCTCCTCCCGCCTGGCCTGCGACTCGGCCGCGCGCCGCTCCGCCTTCTCCGCCCGCTGCCGCTGCAGCTCCACAGCCGACTCGGCCTTGGCCACCGCCGCCTCGAGCGTCGCGAGCGACGCGTCCTTGGCCTTGAGCGCCACCCGCGCCTCCACGGCCGCCTTGCGCGCGTCGGCCTCCGCCCGCTCCGCGCGCCGCCTCGCCTCCGCCACGCTCTGGTCCGCCCGGTCCGCCTGCGACGACAGCTCCGCCTCAAGCAGCTCCCGCACCTCGTCCACGCGCCCCATCGCCTCCTCCCTCTCCCTCCGCGCGGCCACCACGGCCCCCTCGAAACGCGACGCGATGTGCGTCTCGGACGCCTTCCGCGCGGCCATCTGCGCCGAGACCTCCCTCGTCGCTCGCTCCCGCTCCTCCAGGGCGTCCCGCCTTGCCGCCTCCACGGCGCCCCTCGACTCGTCCTCCACTACCGCCCTCCGCCTCTCCAGGTCCATCAGGCTCCGCACGCGCCGCAGCTCCGCCGCCTTGGCCTCCGCCTTGCCCCGCTCGTCGCGGGTCTCGAAGTCCTCCCTGTCGGCCTCCCGCCCCCTCGTCGCAAGCTCCAGGGACTCCTCCAGCTCCCGGACCCGCCCCTCCAGCCGCGTGCGCTCCGCCGCGACCGCGTCCTGGAGCGCGTACGTGTGCGCGCGGCGCTGGTCCTCCAGCTGCCCGGCGAGCTGCCGCCTCCTGCCGCGCTCCCAGCCCCAACGGGAGGCAGACACGCTCACCACCGACGTCGCCGGCGTCCCGAAGTGGACTGCCGCCTCGGACAGCGCGCCGCCGAGGCCGCCCGCCGCCCCTGCCCCCCTCACCCCCGCGGCGTCGTCGTCCTGGTCCTCCGCCTCGCCGCCTCCGCCGCTGTCGCCGCCCCCGCCCTCGGTGTCCGCCATGACGGAGGCGATAATGGCCGAGGTAGACCCCGCCGACAGGCTGGCCACGCCCCCCGTGAGGAGCGACGCGACGCCGCTCGCCCTCGCCTCCCACAGCGTCGACGCGACGGCCGGCGTCAGCCCCTCCCTGATCGCCTCCCCCACAAGCCCCGTGTCGCCGTCGTCGTCGTCTTCGTCGAAGCCGCCGTCGTCCCCGCTGCCGTGCCTCCCGCTGACTCGCGCAAGTGACTGCGACGACGACGTCGGCCCGCGGCCGCTGGCTGCCGACTCCGCCCCCCGGCCATTGCCGCCCGCGATGCCTCGCTGGACAGGGCCCGCCGCCCGCACCGCGCTCGGGGGCAGGGGCGGGAGCTGGAGCGCCGAGCCGGCCGCCGCCACCGCGGCCCCCTCAATGACCAGGACGGCGAGGGAGCCGTCGATCGCGCCGGCGGTGACCACGCAGCAGCCGTCCGCCGCGGACCGCACGGCGCGGACGGGCCCGCTGTGCGGCCGCACCCAGACGGCCCCGCGGACCAGCGCCGAGGCGGGGGGCAGCACCCGCGAGTGCGTCGGCGGCTCCACAGCGTCGGCGGCGGCGCGGGAGGGGCCGGCGCCGGCCGTCCCGGACCCGGCGGGGCCCCGCATCGCAAGGTCTTCCGCCGAGGCGTCGCCGGCGGGCGCGTGAACGGCCCGGGACACCGCGAGCGGGCCGACCGCCCCGTCCTCGCTGGCGCCCCACACCACCACGCCGCACCGGAGCAGGTGCCGCGAGTCGTGCAGGTCGGCGCCGCCCCGCACGTCGAGCAGGCCGAGGGCGGCCGCCTCCTTCCGCGACGGCGGAAGCCTGCACGCGTGGGCCGCGGTGAGCGGCGTGGCGAGCACGAGCGACTTGAGGCCCGGGTCGAGCCCCGATGCGGAGACGTCGGCGCCCTGCCACAGCAGCAGCTCCCGCGGCGCGTGGCGCGGGGGCGCCGCCACCGGGCCGCCGTCCGGCCCGGGTCCCCGCGCTGCCGTCCGGCCGTCCCCGGCGGCGCGCCTCCCGCCCCCGCTCCCCACGCCGGCGCCTTCCTTCGCGAGCTCCCACGGCAGCGGCGGCGGGGCGGACATGGAGTCCCGCCTGCCCCGCGCCCGCCGCCGCGCCTGCACCGCGTCGATCGCCCTCATCGCTAGGAGGAAGCCGCCGGTGTCCCACCACCCCGCCTGCAGCTCGTCGGACCGCGCGGCCGCCGCAGCATCGCCCGCGCCCCCGGGCCCGACGCCCACGACGCTGCCTCGCCGGCCCTTGGCCCTCGCCGCCATGTGTCCGTCCCTCCGGCTCGCGGCGCGCTCGCGACGCACCGCCACCGGCTCCTCCGACGGCACCCACACCAGCGACGCGGCGTGCGACGCCCCCCTCAGCAGCGGCGCCTCCGCCGTCCGGACCACCGCGGAGGGACGGACCACCATTGCCTCCGTCGCGGAGCGGCCGCCAGTCACGCCCCCGACCGCCGCCTCCAGCTGCCGCCTCGTCAGCGGGCCGCCTGCCGTGTCGGGCTCGCCAAAGTCGGCAGCGCTGAACAGGAAGACGGACCCGTCCTCGCCGGCCGTCACCACGGCGCCGCCGCCCCTCGCGAACTCGGCGCCCACCACCGCCCCCGTGTGGCCCGTGAGCAGGGCGAGCGGCGCCGAAGTGCCGCCGCGCGCCGCGCCGACGGAGAAGACGACGGCCGCCCTCGACGTCCCCACCACCAGCATCCCCGCCGCCGCGCCGTTGCCGTAGCGGGTGCAGAAGGCGGGGAGGCCGTTGAGGAGCGGCCCCTGTGGCACGATGGTGCCCCCGGCGGCAAGGGCCAGCTCCTCGGCGCCCGCCGCCGCCCCGGCCACCGCGACCACGAACCGGGTCCCGGACTGCTGGCATGCCACTGCGACCGGGTCGGACCCGGGGCCGTAGCAGCGCATCGCCACGGGCCTCCGGAGGGCCAGGTCCCAGACCACCACCGCGCCGTCCCGCCGCCCCGCGGTCACGGCCACGCTTCCGGCGGCCGCGACGTCGAACGCCGCCACGCCCCGCGCGTGGCACCCGGCGACCTGCACCTCCGCGGTCACGGGCGACGGCGCGCCGACCCTGCCCCAGCGCAGCGCCGCGGCGGCCGCCTCCAGGACCGTGGCGCCGTCCGCGTTGGTGGCCCCGGTCTCGGCCCGCTGCCGCGCCGCGGCCTCCTCCGCCCGCGCCGCGATCTCCCGCCGGACCTCCCCGCCCCGCCCGGCGACGTGGGAGCCGGCGGTCGCGGCCGCGACGGATGCGGACGACGCCGCCAGGGCGGACGAGGACGTCGAGAGGACGCCGATGGCACCGAGCGCCGCCGGGCCCCGGAGCCGGCGCCCCTCCGCCGCCTCGCGCATGGCGTCGACGTCCGCCTTGCCTCTGCTGCTCCTCCCACCGCCCCCCGCCGAGTCCGCCTGCCGGGGCCGCTTCCCCTGCGCGAGCGCCGCCACCCGGTCGGCCGCGGCCTTGGACTGCTCGTCGCCGACGTCCCCCGCCACCATGCTCATGCGACGGCCACGGGCAGGCGCGCCGCGGCGCGCGGGCCCCCACCAGTCGACCAGCATCCTGCGCCGGGAGCCGCAGCCCCCGATCGCGTCCGCGGCGCTGCCGAACGGAAGCACCGCCGACGACACCGCGTCCTCGCCCGCGGCCGTCGGGCCCTCGGCGGCCGCAGCGGCCAGGGCGTCGGCGGCCGTGGCCCGCCGGCCCCCCGCGCGCTGAGACCGCGACGACCCGCCGTCGGCGCCCACCGCCGCCGGGCCCGACGCTCCGGGCCGCGTCGCACCTCGTCCGCCCACCACGCCCGACAGCACAAGCGCCCGCGCGATGGCGAGCGGGTCCCGGGACCCCGGCCCCGACGCGCCCGACCTGCCGCCCTGCGACGGCCCCAGCCCCAGCAGGGACCGCCGGTTGGAGCCCCCTCGCCGGAGCGCGACGGCCGCTGCGGCGACGAGGCGCGCGAGGCGCCGACGGTCGCGCACGGCCGCGCCGCCGTCAAAGTCGGCCCACAGCGGCGGTCCCATGGCCACGGCAGCGTCCGAGCCGCTCGGCGCCGTGGCGATGCACGAGACAGTGGCCGGGACGCGGGAGAGGGGCGCGGTAAGCCGCATGCGCCGCACGGGCGCAAAGGCCACGCCGACGGCCTCCAGCACGCCCCGGCCGGCCACGGCGGCCCGCGCGCGGCCCGATCCGCGGAGCACGGTCAGGGCGGCCTCGGCCTCCCCCGAGTCCCTGGCCGCGGCGTTGGCCCCCGGCGCCTCGAGCGTGCCGCCCTCCCGCGCCGGCGCCCTGGCGGCGCGGGCCCCGCCGCCCACCCGCGCGGCGACGTCGTCCTCGGCGAAGACGCTGACGATGCCGTCCTCGCCGCCCACGGCGAAGCCCCTGGGCCACGCGCCCACGCACAGGAGGCGGGGCGGCGTCACCGCGGGCCGGTCCCCCGACCCGGGCGGCGCGCCGGGCAGCGTGTGCCACGGCGGGAGGCGGTAGTCTCCGGCGACGGCGCACGCGTGCGGGTGCCCCACGGGGCCGAGCAAGGCGTCCTCCACCGCGGCGGCGGCCGCGGGCCCGAGCGGGCAGATCTCCTGGACCAGGGAGCCGTCGGCGACGACGAACACGCGCGCGTAGCCGGAGAGGAGGACGAGCCGGGAGCCGGCGTGGACCCAGCAGAAGTCCACCAGGGGCAGGCTCGCCCCCAGGCCCTGCAGCGGCGGGTACTGCTGCAGGAGGGCCTTTCCGGCCTCCAGCACCGTGATCCCCGCGGCCTCGGCCATCGAGGCGAGCGACACCGCGCCCCCGGGGGCGTCGTCCTCCCCGGCACCCGCGCCCGCCCCCGCCCTCGGGCCGGGCCTTCGGCGGAAGGCCTCCCGGGCCTGCCCCGCCCTCGACCCCGACCCCGCCCCATCGCCCGGGCCGCCGTTGGGGCCCGCCACGTCCGCCCCGGCGTCCGCCGCCGATGACGTCACCGCGTCGGCCCTTGCGGCCCTGGCCCGCGCCTTGCCGAACGCAGCCCGGACCAGACGCGACGCCGCCGTCCCGGCTCCGGGCAGCGGCTCCGGGAGTCTCCAGAGCCGCACGAACCCCAGCGGGACCTCCTCCGTGAGGCTCTGCCGCAGCTCTGCCGGCGAAACCTCGCCTCGTGTGCCAGTGCGATCCGCGGCGCGCGCCGCAGCGGCCCCGGCCGGGCCGCCCGCGCCCCCGAAGCTCGCTTGGCGGCGCAGCATCGGCTTTGCGGCCGATCCGTGCGGCGGCGATGCCGGCCTCGCCTTGGGGCCGACCTGCCCCGACGAGCGCCCGCTCCCCGCGCCCGTGGCCGGGGCCTGCGGCGGTCTCATGAGCAGGGCTGCCACCTGCGATGCGTCGGACGGCGCAAACAGGACCTTCCGGGGCAGGATGCCCGCCTCCAGCGGGCATGTGGCGACGGGACGGCCTGTCAGCGCGTTCCAGAGCGTCAGCCGCGCGTCCGGGTCACCGGTCATGACGGCGAGCAAGGGCGCGCGCCTTTGGCCGGGGAGTCCGCCGGCGCGGCCCAGAGGCTGCGCGCGGTCGCTCAGCGCAACGCAGTGCACGGGTGCCGCCGACGACACCATCTGCGCGTGAGACAAGGAGACAGCGCCGAGCAAGGCTCAGCCGAGTCACGGTACCACGAGACCCGGCACTGCGACCGACAAGGGCGCTTGCACGCGGCAAACGCCGCGCGGGCACCTCCTTTGACGAGCCTGCTCACAAACCTCGCCTCCAAGGGGAACTGCCAGCGACCGCCGGCCTCCGGGAGGGCATAGGTCGAGGCTACCGCAATGCCGCGCGGCGTCAGGCTTCGAAGCGCCCCGGGCGCGTCGGCGTCCTCGACGGACGCAATGCTCGCGTCCGCCGCAACGGTGGGCTGCGCCCCCGTCGCCGGGAACGGCCCCGCCGGCACAACCTCAACGACTGTCAATAGCCGTAGGCCAAAACATGCGTCAAAGCCAACCAGGGCAGTCGCAGCCGGGTGCTGCGGGAGCAGCCGCTGCGACGGGAGGGCCGCCGCAACGCTCGTGGCCGCATCGACGCCCGCCGCGTCAGGCGGCACGTGAGCGACCCTTGAGCCGACCGCGTGAAACACCCCGCCGTCATTATCGCAGAGCACGGACGCGCTCTGAAGCCCCAGCTCGAGCCCGAGCGACTGGGCCAGCGCCGGCTGCAGCGGCGAGCGAGAGGCCGCAGCCATGCTCGGATCGTGCGGCGCTCAGTGCCAGCCGTGAGGACGCGCCTGGCGGGCGCAGCTCGCGCCGCACAGCCCCTCAGTGGATTGCACTGGTGCCAGAGCAGCCTTGCGTGGGCACCGCGGCAATGCCGGCTCCTTGGCCTCTGCTTGCGCGGAGCGATGCCCGATCGTCCCAGCCCGCACTTTGGGAAGCTTTGAGCGCAAAGCCCCGTCCTGGCCCGGGACTAGATGCCGGCGCGGGCGGTCGACTCCCGGACTTTTCCATGCCTGCATCTCGGGCAGCCACGCAGCCCGGCGACGAGACAACCCGCACACGCCTCTTTGACTTGATTGGTCGCAAAGCTGCGAGTGCAGGGCGCTGGCAGTGACGCCCGCATCACAAGCAATGGCCGGCCAGCGCGGGCGGCCAGCAAAGCGCTTTGTCGCGGCCCGGTGCGCCGGGCATGCCCCCTGTGATTGAGCACGCCGCGCTGTATCGCGTTACACAGGCCGAACACAAGGGCATGCCAGGAGTGTGCTGCGGGTCGTCAGCGCAGTGAGCCTCTTATCACCAGAGCGTCGGCGACCAGGCCACAACGCGCGCGCCCGCCCGGCACCTCCTCCGACGCAGTTGGGCACGAGGCAAAGCCAGCGACCCTTTTCGACCGGGCAGGCAGCAGCTTGAGTGTGGGGTGATTGAGCCGGCGGTGCAGGAAGGGGGCCAAGCTCTCTCGAGGGAGAGCCGGGCTGCACGGCAGCTGTGGTCGCACATCACACGCCAGAGTCGGCTGACGCAACACGCGTCCCTGGGGCGGCATCATGAGGCCGTGCGGCGGCCGCTGCGGCTGCCGCGAAGCGCGGTGGCACGGACGGCGACGGCGCTGGCAGCCTGCGGCGCAGTGCGTCCCAGACCTGCGGGTTTCCAGCGCACCCCGCGAGCAAGAGGGGCAGTGGAGCGGATCGGACCATTGCCAAGTCCTCCGCCGACGGTCTCACTGGCTCTGCGCCCGCGGCTGGCAGCCCGCTGCGCCCGGCCAAGAGGGTGGCTCCCAAGCCGTCGACGGACGGCTGCTTGAAGAACGACAGCAGCTCAGCTTGCGTCGATGGCCGCAGGCGGGGGCGCTCCGCGGGGCTGCCGCCCCCGTCCCAAAGGCGGCAGCGCGAGTCGGACTGGGAGATGGCAGGCAGGTCGCCCGCAGCCAAGCAGCGCCGCCGGAGCGTGGCCGACGCGGCGGCAAGAACTCGCCGGTAGTGCACGATTGTCGGGTCTTCAAGGTTGCCTGAGAAGCCAAAGGGCGCACCACGCGAGAGGCTCCGGACGAGCGTCAGGCTGAAGGGCCCGGCGGACACACCCACTGCCGTCGCGGACTGGGACGAGTCACGCTTGCCCCCGAAGCAGCAGCAGCAGCAGCAGCAGCAGCAGC
>Ga0136560_1001061_pt1 | contig 14074 bp, 7 predicted proteins | sample AntRauMeHopE1497_FD_104925 | JGI IMG/M metagenome (GOLD analysis project Ga0136560, IMG submission 104925) | Saline lake microbial communities from Rauer Islands, Antarctica - Metagenome Hop E1 #497 | ecosystem: Environmental > Aquatic > Non-marine Saline and Alkaline > Saline | place... | reverse complement strand
CCCCGACGCCAGCAGCACCTGCCGCAGCGGAAGCCGCCCCTCCGCCACCACCACCGCCTCGTCGCCGCCCGGCCCGCCCCCGCCCCTGCCCCCGGCGCCGCGCCGCGCCGCCGCGCCCCCGTCCCTGGCCTGCTGCTGCCGCACGAGCGACGCCGCGGCGCTCGTCTCGCCTCCCTGCACCAAGAGCCGAACCTCCACCGCCGCCCCGTCGGCGAGCCACGAGCTCAGCGCCGCAGCCCTGTCGCGCCCGTCCAGGCCCGTCCGGAACGACCGCGTGTGCGAGAACGCCACGTGGACCCGCGCCCTGCCGTCAGCCGCGAGTCGCTTCTCCGCAAGCATGGCAGCGGTCCGCGCCTCCGCCGCGGCGGCCCGGCCCCCGCCGCCCCCGGCCCCGGCGGCGCGGAGGACCGCCGCCGACGGGCTCATGGCGGCAAGCGGCCCGCGCCCCGGGACGCCCGCGGCGGTCACGGACCGCGACGCAAAGGCCTCGGCGTCGGGCGCGCCGCCGCCCCTCTCCCCGCTCGCCGCCGCCGCCGCCGCCGGGAGCCGGTACTCGAGCCACCACGACGCCGTCCTGACCCAGTCCGCCAGGCACTCGGCGTAGCCGCGGGGCATAGCCGCGGCCTCGGCGCTCCCGTCGTCGTTCGGCTCCGGCCGGCCCCACTCCGCAGCCGCCCGCCGCGCGGGGCCCCCGCGCCCCGGCGCCCTTCCGCGCCCCGGCCCCGGTGGCCTGCGGCCCGGCTGACCGGCCTTGGCCAGGAGCGCGAGGCTCCGGAACTGCGCGGGCCGCTGCGCGTGGGCCGCCAGCGCCGCCCGCCCGGGGATCACCGCCGCGCCGCCGACCTCGACCCGTACGGCGCTCGCCGCCGACAGCCTCCGCAGGAGCGCCGCGGCCAGCGGGGCCAGGCCCGGGACCGCGTCGAGCGCCTCGCCATCCGCGCGCCGCCGCCCCAGCTCCGCCGCCTCCGCCTCCCCCTCCCTCAGCAGGGCAAGCACCGCGGCGTCGTCCTTGTGGCCGTGGCGGAGGCCCTCCCCGCCGAACGCCCCGCCAAGGTCGCCGCCCACCGCGCCCAGCGGACCCGCCCCGTCCGACTCCACTCGCCTGCCCAGCGCCGCCGCGAGAACCGACGCCTCCTCCGTCAGCCGCCCCCTCGACTCGAGCGACCACGCCCCGGCGCCGGCAGAGCTCTCGAGCCCTGCCTGGAGCACCTCCTCCAGCAGAGCCCCGCCGTCACCGTCGACGTCGTCCCCGTCCTCGGCCGCGTCGCTCATGTCGAGCGACACGGTGTCGTCGCCCCCGTGCGCAGTCTTCCCCTCCCCCCGCGGGGCGGACCCTACCCCAATGGCCATGGCGCCGTCAATCGCCGCCGTCACCCGATCCATCTCCGCGAGGAGCCGCTCGGCACTGCCCCCCCCTTCCCCACCCGGCCCGGCCCCTGCGGCGGCGGCGGCCGCTCGCCTGCCCGCGTGCCCCGCCGCCTGCCGCTCGGTGCGGAGCTTGCCTTCCCTCGCTGCCTCCCCGCGCGCCGGAGCCGGCCGCCGGCGTGGCACGGACGCCTGGGGGCTTCCAGGCCGGGCGGTGACGGCGGCCGCAGCAACCAGCGGCCTGCTCGGCGCGTGGGCCGGCTCTACCGCGACGTCAGCCGGGGCTGCTCCGCGGGGGATCGCGGCGGGTCCGTCTGCGGCTGCGGCCAGGCGGCGGCGGGACGCTGGCTGTTGGGGCTCCCGCCCCCGTCCTCCCTCGGCCGGGCGCAACGGGCCGCCTTCCGGCCGCGCTGTTGCGTTGCCGGGCGCGACGGGCCGCCCCGGCTCGGCGGCCGGCGTCGACCGGTCCGCAGGGCCAGCCGTGACGGGCACCGGCGACCTCCGCGCCGCGGCCGCACTTCCGGCCCCCTCGGCCTGCCACGGGACCATGCTCGGCCTCACCGGGCGGGAAGGCGACGTCCTGGTGCCCAGGGAGGCATGGGTGCCGGCGCCGGCCCTCGGGAGGGAAGGCCCAAGGCTCGACGGCCCTTGTTCCGAGGCCGGGCCGGTCGCGGCGCTGTCCGAAGCGAGCGGCAGCGCGGGCGCGCGCCTCGCCGCGACGCCGCCGGGGGGTGCGACGGGGGGTGCGACGGGGGGCGTGACGGGGGGCGCGACGGGAGCGTGGGAGGGTTTCCTGGCGAGCGGAGGCCGAGGCGGCGGCGTCCGCAGCAGCGACGACGCCGCGCCGGCCGACCCTGCTGACGAGGCGGTGGATGCCGCCGCACGGCTGCCCGCACCCACCGGACGGGCGGGCGACGGGCGCCCCGGGGACGGCCCGTCGGCGATGCGGACGCGGCGCTGCGGCGACGGCGACGGCTGGTCCGCCGCCGCTGGGTCGCCCGATGACGGCCGCATCGGCATCTCCACGATGACCTGGTCCGGCCCGCCAGGGTAACTCCGCGGCGAAGGCCGTGCCGGGCTGAGCTCGACCCCCCTCAGCGTCCTGAGCATTTGCGTCGCCGCGCCCCAACGTAGGGTCAGCTCCACGTACGCAACCGCAACACACGACGTCCTGCCACTCGAAGCCCGTTGGACGACCGGGACCCGCGCAAACACGCCGAGCTCGCCGCTCTCATCCCGCCGCTCTGAAACTGCCGAGAGCGCGTCCCACAGCCCGATGCTCGCCGTCCCGACCTCGCCCGCCCCAGGCCCAGAGCTAAGCGTCATGGAAAGCGTGCCCTGCGCGATAGACCGTCAAGGGGGGAGGCAAGCTTGGCCGCTGTGGCACCGCACGCAGTTCAAACGACGCGCGGTTTGCGACAGCCGGACGCGGCGGTCTGGACCCCTCACCATGTCCTGGCAGTAACGTAAGAACCCATCCATCGATGCCATGATCGGGTGGATCACGGTGTTGTCTCTCCCGCGGTGCGTGGAGAGCTGGCCATCCGACGACCCACGTTTTTCCCAGCCGGCCCGCGTCTTCCCCGGCGGTGCCACTGCCGTCATCGCCGCGGACCGAGGCCTCAGTGCGCTAAACGCATCTCTGCCCGCGGCTCCCCACCACTCGAGCGCCGCCGAGCACCCGTGCGCAAGGTCAGCGGAAGCCTCGGCGCTCGCCCCAACCAGGGGCACGTGCAGCTCAAGCTCCCCTACGACCGGGCCTGATACTTGTGGGGGCAACGACGGCCCTGCAGGAATGGCCAATGCCATCCCAGCGAGTGCGTGCGCGACAGGTTGCCTCGCGCAACCATCTCTGCCCGCTTTGCCAGTGTCACTGGTGCCATTCCCGAGGCCCGGCATGCGGCACACGCTCTGTCCTCACCCTGGCGGCACGGGCCGTTCGGGTAGCTGCCCGGCGCTTGTTACGCCTCGCCGAGCGAGTCGAGGTCCGCCCGCTCCGCGGCGCGCCACTCGGTGTCGAACCGCCTGATGAGCTCCGAGCACTGCTTCCCCGGGCCGAGCATGCGGGCGCAGCCCGAAAAGGACACGATGAAGTCGCCGCGCCGCCAGACCGCGTGGTGCGGGCGCCAGTCCGTTGTGAACTTGGCCGCCGTGGCGAGCGGGTAGGCGTTGATGGCCGCCTGCGGCACGGTGACGAGGCGGCCGTGCATGGTCGAGGCCGACTTGCCGAAGGCCAGGACGTCCATGAAGGCCGCCTGCTCCCACCACGAGTGCGACGCGTAGGCCTCGCCCGCCTCCCACACCTCGTCCAGCAGCGCCGCCGCCTCGGGCGAGCGCCTGAGGAAGAAGACGCCGGTGTTGAGCGACGCGGCATCCTCGGAGGCGACCATGACAATGCCGGCCGCCGCCGGCGCCTGGCCGTCGGCCTCCGGCGGGCCCATTACTCCCGCCCTCGCGAGGACGGACTCCAGCGGCACGCTGAAGTTGGTCACCAGCGAGTCACAGTCCAGCCAGGCGACCCACTCCGCCGCCTGCAGGTGTTTCCTGAGGTAGTGGACCTTGCCCCACGCCGGGGGGCGGCCGCCCGGCGCGTGCACAGTCTCGAGGAGGCATGTGTAGCCGTGCCGCCGGCAGTAGGCGTGCTTGTTGGCGAAGCTGAGGCCCGTGAGCGGCGTGGCCGAGGCCTCGTACGAGCACATGCTGACCAGGGCGACCCGCGCCGTGGCGGCGGGCAGCTCCGGGTGGGCGGGCATCTTCCTCGTGTGGCCCGATGCCTCCAGCTTCAGCGTCTGGTCGGCCACCTGGCGCTCGAGCCACCGGCGCAGCGTGAAAGCCGACCGGCTGGCGTCCACCCAGGCGTCCGCGGCCGCGGGGCCCGGCCCCGCGCGCCCGTCCTCCCCGCACCCGAGCAGAGACCGCCACGCGACCTGCCAGCCGGCCGGGCCGCTCTGCCCCGCCATTCCCAGCATGGGCTCTGGCAGCACCGGCGCGACGAGACCCATGGCAGACGCCCCGAGGGCGGCCACGGCGTCTTCCGCGCTCCGCACAGGGGGCCCCGTGACGCCAGCGAGCGCGCCCGCCGAGCCGGCCGCGATCATGGACTGGCGGAGCGCGGCCACGTAGCGGCGGCTGACGGCCAGCAGGAGCTGTACCGCGGCGTGGACGTCCATGGCGGGCGGGCCGGCCGGCACGGTGGACGAGCGCTGGACCGAGTCCGTCATGAATACCACGGCAAGCTGCGCCGCCGCCGCGGCCTGCCTGTACGCCCCCGTCCGCACCATCATGTCCGCGATGGCGGTCATCACCACCGCCGAGGCCACCGTGTCCCCCATCCGCGCGGCAGGGGTGGGGAGGCACACGGTGACGGCCCGGGCCAGCGCCTCGGCGAGGGCGACGTGGCTTACCTCGGCCGCCGCCTTGGCGTCGGCCAGCGCCCGGGCCCCGCCGAGCCTCGCGCCGCACGGCCCGGTCAGGGCGTCCCACGTCACCTGGTGGTGCAGGTGGGTCAGCGAGGTGCTCTCGGGCACGAGGGCGCGGCTGCTGCCTGACCGGACCGGCACCGGGGTGGTGGGCGGTCGCAGGACGGGGAGGACGTCGACGTCGGCGGCTTTGGCCTCGGCCGCGGCGGACAACGATCCGGCCCAAGCGAGCTCCGGCACGACCCCGGGGTCCTCGCACGCGTCCACAGGCCGAGAGTCATCCGTCTGCGGGCCGTCGCGCCGGTCGAACCAGCGCTCCGGCGCGACGATGCCCGGCTGCCGCCACGGCAGCGCGGCCAGCGCTTCCGCCCCCGGCGGGCTCGCCCAGCCCGTCCGGCCGAGCAGCGTCTCCGCGGACGCCTCCTCGCTGTCCGAGGAGTGGGCGAGCACCGCCCCCTTGGCCACCGCCGCGCGGCGCAGCCTCGACGCGATGGTGATGAAGACAGTGTCGACGTGCCGCCTCGGGCTGAAGAGCAGCTTCGAGTAGGCGCTCGCGCCCGCCCGCTGTTTTCGGGACCACTCCTCCTCCCCGACGGCGGCCAGGCGCCGAAGGAGGAGCCGAAGGTCCGACACCGATCGGCCCTGCTCCGTGAAGGCCACAGCGTCCCAGTCGATGAGGTCGGCGAACGGCGCGGACGACCCGCCCACCAGCACGGGCACCGCGCCCGCGGCCATGGCCTCCAGGAGGCGGTACGAGTGCGTCCCCTCCCCGGGGAGCACGAGGACGAAGCGAGAGCCGCGCAGGAGCCCGTCGAAGGAGCGGGGCCCCGGCTCCGCGACCGCCGGCCCCGGCCCGTGGGCCAGCGTCACATCCGAGTCCTGGCGCAGCTGCCGCTCCCAGCGCTCGCAAGCTGGGTCCTCGTGCGTCTGGACCTTCTGACTTGTGCCGTCACACATCTCCGCCGAGATACTGCACGCGACGCGCAGGACGACGGGGGGAGACCACGCCTCCGCGTCCTCCGCCTCTGCTGCGCGCATCATGGCGACCCGCGTCCCCGCCGGGTGGTCCGTTCTCTCGAACCCGTACAGAGTGCCGCTGAAGGAGGCCAGCACGTCGCGATCGGCCCACGGCCGCCGCTTTACCCCCACCGCGCGGGCCAGGTGCGCGAACATCGCCTTGCGGCAACGGAAAAAGGTCAGGGGCGCGGCGACGTCGTACCCGGGCGTCAGGGCCATGTAGTTGGGCACGTCGCCCACCCTGATCTGGGGGCTGAGTGAGCCGTCCGCGGCGGCCGCGTGGACGTCCCACGGCTTGCCAAAGGAGCTCTTCGCGATCATGGCCGCCCCCGGGTCCGCTTGCGTCCAGTGGTCGCTGAAGTCCCAGAGCAAGCCGTCCTTTCCCCCGATCCACAGCGGCAGCCTGGCCAGCGCACCGCTCGCGATCTCCATGAGCCCGCACACGTTGGAAGTGCACATGGTGTTCACTGCCGGCACGCGCACGCAGGCCTCCTCCGGGTCTGTCGTCCGCAAAGGGTGCTCGAGCAGCATGCGCATCAGCGCCCCAAACGCGGCTCCCCCCCCGGGATACTGCACCCAAGGGGGCCCGGCACGCGAAGCGATGCGGACAGCTTCCTTCTCAGGATGCACAAGGAACCGGAACGTCTTCAGCGACGCACAGTGGGGGCGCTCCAGGATGCTCGTCATGCAAGGCGGCTCCCCTGCCCGACAGACAGAGCGATTGAGCACCGTGAAGCTCACAGCATGCTGACTCAGCTGTCTGAGCGCCCCCCCCCCGGTCGAGCGCAGCAGCTCCTTGATACTTGCGCGGGAGTGTAACCTTTGCTGGTACTCGTCCGAGCGTAGTGCCGCGGCTGCTGGCTCAGACACGACTTCAAAGACAGTTACATTGACCACGGACGCGCCTGCGTGTCGTGGCTCCGTCTGCCCCACGGCGTGCGGGCCGACGAAGCAGGCGTTTCCTGCTTCGGACCTCGGCCATTGGATGTCGAGACAAACCAGCAGGGACCCAAGCCGCCCCTCCCACAAGGACGATGGATCTGGTGACAAGGACGTGTTGCCGCCGCCCACAGTGAGACGAAGGCGATGAGGATGGCCGACGGTGCTGCCGTGAACGGGGAAGATGAGGCTAGCTTGGGGCGCAACTGCCACGACAAGCCTCGCCAGGCACACGGGGGCAAGGAGCAGCCCCAGCCACAAGGCCGCCCCGTGATGCATCGAAAGCGGCGCGCAGTGACCTCGCGTCGGAGGAGCTGGCCACAACCCGTCCAAGCTGCTCTACCGCGCTGGGGCCGTCGCAACAGCACCCTGCGACCGCCCAGGCCGACCCAGGGCACAGCGCCCGCGATCCGTTGGCCGGACCGCTGCCGAAATGGGTGCTGCCTGCTCCTTCGGGGGTAGGGCGACAAAGGTGACGGTGGAGAGCGCCATGCCGAGCTACTGCAAGGCCGAGCCCAAGGTTGACGACACCGTCTTGGTGAGGACACAGCGCCTCTGCGTGCCACCAGCGCCTCGCGACGTGACCCTGCGGGCCAACTGCATCCCCGATGCGCCCGTCATTGTCTTGGTATCCGCCCCGTCGCAGTCGCTGGTGCACAGGACGTGGTGAGGCGGAGGTCAGCGCTGCCTCACTGTCAGGGAAACGGCCACGCGGCAACACAATTCCTGCCCCCGTTCGCGATCCCCGCAGGCACCTGGTCGTGGACGAAATGGGCGAGGCGGACCAGGAAATGAGGGCAATGCAGCTCGCCTCCTCGGGCGTGGTAACGTTTTACGACGCGTGAGCGGTGCCGCAGCAGGTGTCCACGGCACGGTGCACGCATCGACGCCACCCCGCGCCCGTTCCTTTGGCATGACGGCCCTGGTCCTTCGCAGCTTCTACCAGCACCTATTCGAGACGGAGCCCACCGTGCAGCCGCTGTTCCGCAACTCGTTGAAGTCGCAAGGCCGAGCCCTGGTGAAGATGATCAACGCTGCCGTCACCGTGAGGCCCCTGAGCATGCGGTCCCACGCGGCTCCTGATGGGCATGCGTAATTTCGCAGTCGTGTCCCGAAGCTGAGCGTGGGCCGAGCCCTGTGTGTCTGACCCTTCGCAGCTCCTGGGCAAGGGCGACAGCGAGAGCTTGACGACGGCCCTCAAGGACCTGGCAGCAAGGCACGTCGCATACGGTGTCCACCCCTTCCACTACGCTCCGGTTGGGCTGTGCATCCTTCATGCCTTCAAGACGACGATTGCCGAGGAGGAGTGGACGGCCGAAGCCCAGGACGCTTGGATCCACGTATACTCCCTCATCTGCCAGGTCATGGTACCTGTTGCCGTGGACGGGTGGTGGACGAACGCAAAGGTCGAGGCAGGACAGTTGTCCGGAGACAGCGGTGATCACAGCCGTTTCGCGCCGCGCAGGTCGACTGCCAAGTCCGAGACGACGATCACGGAGGCTGCAGCTGCCGTAGCCGAAGACAACGAAGTGACGGCGGAGCCAGAAAGTGGTGCCGCTGCGTCTTCGGGCTCGATGGCATGACTCTGCCGGCCAATAGAGGCAACTAACAGAGCCCTTGTTGTTGTTGTTGTTGTTGTTGTTGTTGTTGTCGTTGCTGTTGTCATAGAGGCTCCTGAGCAGCCGGTAATGTGTGCGTGATACGGTAGGGCACTGCCCGGGGCATGGCTGCAAACGCGGCTGGCTTTCTTCGTCAGTGTCAGTGCCGCCACAGTCACGCATCGGAGTCCGACCGGAGCCGCCGCCGCACACGAGCCAAGATCGAGTCGATGGCCGCCTCTGCCTCGTCGCGCTCTGGGGAATCACTCCTCCGCAGCATCTGCTCGAGCCTGTTCTGGACATGCGCGGACCCGCGCTCGGGGGATGCGGCCACCTCGTCAAGGAGCGACTGCACGGTCGCCCGGGCACCGCTTGCAGAGCCGCCCTGCCCGGAGCTGGGTCCATCCGCAGGCCCGGTCGAGCTGCCCTTCATGTCAGCCTGCATCCAGCGCCGGGCGCGTGCCTTGACTGCCTCGTCCCTCGTCATTGCCCTGCTCTGCCCAGCCCTCGCACCTGTTGCGCCGGCACCAGCGCCGGCGCGGCTCGGTGTCGTCTCCCGCAGCAACGCCTGTAGCCGTGCCAGCACGCCTGACCGCCCGCCTGCCGACTTTGCGGGCGGCGATGACGGTGCCTGTCCGGCTCGTCCGAGGCCACCACTCGCCGGCATCGAGGTCAGCGCCAGGGCGGCGCCCGTGGCACCGCTGCGGCCGACCCTGACTGCGGAGGCTGCAGGCTCGCCTTGCCCCGGTGACGTGGCCTCCCTGAGCGCCCTTGGTGACTTCCCTGCGGCGGGCTTGCTCTCGGCGCCAGCGGCGGTTTCCGCGGCGTCGAGTAGCTCCTGCTGCGCCTTCTTGAGGCCGCGGAGCAGGGCGGGCGAGTACGGCGCCGCCTTGAGCGAGTCAGCGAAGAAGCGCACCACCACTCGCGGCGGGGTGCGCCGGATGCCAAACATCCGCCTCGTGTCGCGCTTGGCGTCCGTGAGCCGCTGCCCGTCCTTGGCCAGTCTCATCGCCGCAGCAACCTTTGACTCCGTGCCCTTGATCCGCGCCTGCAGCGACTCCGCCTCCCGCCGTAGCTCTGCGGTCGAGGTCCGCATGGCCTCGAGGCGGCGCTCGGTCGGCGACTTGTCCATGCGCATCCAGCCGCCGCTACGCACGCCCCGCTCGTTCGTGGCAATGCTCGCCTCCTCCTCGGCCAGCGCACGGCTCGCGTCCTCCTCAGCCCTGCGCAGCCGGGCCGTGCCCGCCTCCTCTGCCTCTGCCTCTGCCTCCGCCTCTGCCACGGCAACCTCGTTCGCCAGGCGCGACGAGACGGCATCCTCGGACACGTCGAGCTCCACCGCCAGCTGCTCAACGGCACCCTGTCCGCTCAGGTCCGTACGGTTCTCCGCCCGCGCCACGGCCTCCGCGAGAGCGGCGACCTTGCCCCCTTGGGCATCCTTGATCGCCGCCACCGCGTTTCGCATGCGCTCCAGCTCCGCGGCCAGCCGGACCTGCTTCTCCGTGGCCTCAGCGGCGACCCTGCGGCGGTCCTCGAGCACGGGAACGACCTGGCGGATGTGGGAGAGCACCATCTCGCGCTCTCGCGCCGCGCGCTCTTCGGCGCTCGCCCTTGCCGCGGCGGCGGTGTCGCCCAGCGCGTCGCTCAGCTGCTGGAAGGACGCACGAACCTGGGGCGTCCCGACCATGGCGTCCGCGGCCCCGGGTGCCTGCACATCCCGCAGCAGCCCGGCGGCCTGCTCTGCGTACCGTGCCGCGTCGTGGCGGGGCATCTCCTGGATGATTCGCGCGCGGGGCGCGCCGTCGGTGCCCGTGCTGCCTAGCCGCCCGCCCGTCCTGCCCACGACGTCGACCTCCACCGCCGACGTCTCTGCCAGCGCCACCAGCAGGTGCCGGCGGCACAGGGCGAGGTCCTGGCGGATGGTCAGCACAGGAACGCGCTGCGCCGCGAGCACGACCCGGCAGGCGTGGAGGCCGCTGCCCATACAGGCATCCACGGCTGCCCTGTGCTGGTGTGACTCCCACGCCTGCTGCAGCACCCGCTCCCGGTCCCTGAGGTCGGACGCCTGGCGCATGATCGCGACCTGGTCGCGGTGCGATTTGCCGGCGGCGCCGTCCGTGATGGTCTCGCGTCGCGTGCTGAGCAAGTGCAGCGTGCCTGACACCGCCTCACTGAGGGGCAGGCGGCTCTTTCCGCCGGCACTGCGGGGTGGGCTGCCGCCGCCGCTGCGCTCCTCTTCCAGGGCCGCGAACTCGGAGAAGCCCTGGTCCAGATCCAGCTTGAGCTCCGCGAACGCCCGCGCGGCTCGTGCGAAGCCCCCGCGATGGCGCGCCTCCAGCTCCACGAGGCCGAGAGCGGTCGTGTAGACCCGGTTCATGGTGGCGGCGGAGTCCGGATCATGCTCGAGCGAAGGGGGGGGCGGCGGAAGCACGGACAGGGACTCGCTGACCGGACCGGAGGCATCTGCCCTGCCAGCTCCAACCAGCGTCGTTGTGGCGGCCTTCACCAGCGACAAGACGAGCTTTGCAGCGCGCTCCTCGTCCATGGGCGTTGAAGAGCCTGCCCGGTCCGCGGCGTGCGGCGGGGAGGCCGCCGAGGCGGACCCCGGCGACTCGGATCCCGTGCTGCCCGGCGCCCATCCAGCTGCACCTTGTTCGCTGGGCTGCGCGGGGTGCTGCGGCGCATCGCCCAGACCCGATGCAGCGCGGGCGAGGGCCCGGGCTGCGACGACCGACGCGATCACCGGAACGGGGAGCACGGCGTTCGCCACCGGCGCCGCTCCGTGCCGGACGTTGGGAGCCAGGGGGAGCAGGTCCAGGATGCGGGGGGCACCGTCTGGCAGCCGTTGTCCGGGACTGCGTCCATCAGCAGCCTTGGTCAGCTTCGGCGGCGGGCTTCGGCGGCGGCCGCTGTCACGGACTCGGCCTGGACTGCTCCGCTCTGGCTCTTCGGACCCCGTGTCCTCCAACGTGGCTTCCGGCTCCTCCTTTGTCACGAACGGAACCGCGCCCACGTCGGGCTTGCCCAGCGTGGCGGCACCCGCGGCGTCCAGCTCCCCTACGGTGCTCTGCAGGTGCACCAGGGACCGCTCCCAGCCCCTAAGGGTGGACAAGTCGACGTCGGGGGCAGGCACCCGTCCGCCCTGGAGCGACCTGGAGATGGTGGCGAGCTCGCTGGCGGGGTGCGATGACCGCGCAGCGGAGGGCGATGACGCCCTATACGCCTCCTCACCGAGATGCCGGATGCCTGCCTGGGCTCCCGACGCACGCTGTGACGCCCACCCTTCGGTCGGAACGATGACATCGCCCGACGTCGCCATGCGGGACCTTCCACCGTTGGGCTTGCCGACGGATCCGGCGCTGCTCGGGGGCTGCTGGCCCGGGTAGCTGCCGGGCTTCTTCGACGACAGGCTGCTGGCCGGGCTGTGGCGCTCAGGCGAAGGCCTGGACCGTCCCGCGCTCGGGGGTGAGACCGCAGACCCAGGAGTACTGGAGGCGTCGTCTGGGCGTTTCCTCGCGAGCCGCACCGCTGTCGCAGGCCTCGGCCCCGCAGGCGGCGTGAAGCCCCGGGGAGGGCTTCCGTGCAGTGCCATTGACGCGGCCTGGCTCGGCGATGCGTTGGCTGGGATGGGCCGGGGTCCAGGCGCTGCTCCCAGCCTCGGACCGGGCTCAGCGAACTGATCCATGAGCATGGTGGCATCCGCGCGGATGTCTCGGAACCGGACGCCGGTGGACGGGTCCTCAGGCCTGGGCAAGGGGGACGCCGCCTCTCGCGCAGCGACCGACGGCGCGACTCGCTGCGGCGGCCGGGCACTGCCCGATGGGGAGTAGTATGCCACTGTGTGGCGACCGGACGAGCCGTACGCCGCGACCAGGCCAGGGTCAGCCTCGTCAGCAAGTCTCTGCTGCTCCTTCGCGGCTGCCATTGCCGCGCCGTACCGGTCGGGCGGGTACGACGAAGACGCCGGTCCCCGCTGTGGCTGCCACAGGGCAAACCGGGGGCGGTGAAGCTCTGCTTCAGGCTCGGCTTCCGGGCTCGGGTCAGCAGCGGGGGGGGAGGCAGCACGTGCTGGACCCTTGGCCTTGGAAGGCAGCGACTCAGCTGTTTGCGGTCGGCTCGGCGCCTGCGCAGCATCAGGCCGCGGCGCTGGCGCTGGGTCGGAAGCGGCAGCTGACTGCTGCAGCGCTTGAGCCAAGCGCGGCGAAGGTCCGGCCTCTGCAGCCATTTTGGTTGCCTGCGCCGCACCGGCTGCATCGGGTTGATGCACACCGTCGGGCTTGGGAGCGGCTGGCTGCAGCGGCAGGGCTGGCATGGCACCAGCAGACCCTGGTGTCGATGACGTGGCAGGCAGTGCATCTGAGCGACGTGGGGCGCCAGAGTCGGCGTCCCCGGACACCCCCTCGCGCTTGCTTGCTTGCCGGCCCGCTGCCGCTTCTGTCGGTGCTGGTTGGCTGACGGCGCCTTGCGTAAGGGTGGCGCCTGATTCGGCTGCCTGCGGGCTGCTCTTCAAGGTTGCTGACGCCGGAGGCTCGTTGGTGACCGGTGCGCGAGCCTCCACCTGCGGCTTAGTGCCAGGCTGCTGCGATGGATGCCCGGAGCTATGAAGCACGGCATCTTGCTGCTGGGCCGCAGATGCTTGCAGCTGGCCAGCCCGACCAACCTCTCCCGCACCGCTGACTGTGTCTGCAGGTTGCGCATCGGACGGCCTCGAGTCGTCTGACGCTCCAGCCGTTGTGCCGGGCGTGGTGGGCGCCGCTGCCAGTGCTTTTCCAGCAGCGTCGAGGGCTTCTCCGGCAGCGTCGACGGAGTTGCTTGCTGCGTCGGGGGCTTTGCCAGCAGCGTCGAGGGAGTTGCTAGCTGCGGCAGGCGCTGACACAGACGTGGGGGCTTGTGACTTCGGCGCGCTGCCGCTCGGGGGTGGCACAGTCGGCGCCTCCTGAACGGTGGTGGGGTCCACAGTCTGATCCTCGTCCCCTGATGAGGGTGTTGTAGCCGGTGCAGCTCTTCGCGGCGGATTCGGCGGCTGGCGCCGCACAGGAGGCTTTGATGGTCGCCTTCGCCCAGGAGAGGGTCCTGGGCTGGGCGGACGACGCGGTCCCGTCTTGCTGCGCTCTCCGTTTGGCACGTCTGACTCCGTGTGCGGCACCCCCGGGCTCGAGGGCTTCGTGGAGGCGGTCGCCGCCGCCGTATCTGCTGGCGATGTCTGTGGCTCGACCCCAGTTGACGGCGCTTTGGGTGACCGTTTGACCGCGGTCGCTCCCGGCGGCTTGGGCGACCCCTTGGTGGTGGTCGCTGCCGGCGCCTCAGGTGATCCCTTGGGGTTGGCTGATCCCGGCGGCTTGGGCGACCGTTTTGCCGCGTTCGCTGCAGGCACCTTGGGTGAGCCCTTGACCGTGGTCGCTCCCGGCGCCTTGGGCGACCCTTTGGCCGTCGTCGCTGCAGGCGCTTTGGTCGTCGCTCCCGGCGCCTTGGGCGACCCTTTGGCCGTCGTCGCTGCAGGCGCCTTGGTCGTCGCTCCCGGCGCCTTGGGCGACCCCTTCGCCGTCGCCACTGCGGGCGCCTTGGTCGTCGCTCCCGGCGCCTTGGGCGACCCTTTGGCCGTCGTCGCTGCAGGCGCCTTGGTCGTCGCTCCCGGCGCCTTGGGCGACCCCTTGGCCGTCGTCGCTGCAGGCGCCTTGGTCGTCGCTCCCGGCGCCTTGGGCGACCCCTTCGCCGTCGCCACTGCGGGCGCCTTGG
>Ga0136560_1001059_pt1 | contig 14104 bp, 19 predicted proteins | sample AntRauMeHopE1497_FD_104925 | JGI IMG/M metagenome (GOLD analysis project Ga0136560, IMG submission 104925) | Saline lake microbial communities from Rauer Islands, Antarctica - Metagenome Hop E1 #497 | ecosystem: Environmental > Aquatic > Non-marine Saline and Alkaline > Saline | place... | reverse complement strand
GCTCCAGCTGTGCACAGCGAAGCGGGGCTTGGCGGACACAGGCTCGGGTCCAGTCCTTTTAACAGCTCTCGTCAGAATTCTCTCAAGAGTGCAGACATACTTGGGGTCGTGCGAGCCCCGCTACGACTCGAGGCGCGGCTAGTACTAGAAAAAGTGACGAGGAAACTTGCTGCCGATGCGTATGCAACAGGCAATCCGATCGATACCGTGTTCTGGCAATCCCGATTCGACGACGGATTGTCGCCAGTGCGCGCAAATGGCGAGGGCGTCGTGCCTGCACCGTGCCACGACGGGGAATGGAACGAGGACGTCGAGATGCGATCAGTGGTGGTTGAAGGGGTTCCTCCTGGAACGACGACGCATTAGCTCAAGGAAGCTCTCAGAGGTCTGGGGGAGGTGTAGGCCGTTCGATTTGTGGGAGCCCGGACACAGGCAAGACTGAGAGGGGTGAGAGAACGAATTCTCCGCCGAGCATTGGCAGAGCAAGCGAAGCAGGGCGCAATTGCAACTTCGAGGCAGCAAGAATCGGCCGATGCAGCTGAGACCGCTCGCGAGTAGGCAAGTGCTTTGGACGAGCATGGATCAGACCAGGAAGCGAGTGTTAATATTGATGGAGCTGGGGCTACATTTAGGACCAGCCATGCCATGCAGGCTGGGAAAGACGGTCGCAAGTCTCTCGTCCGTCGAGTGGCCCGTGCACAAAAGCAGAAAGGGGCTCGTGGGTCTGCCGCTGATGCATCGATGCTCAGCTAGATCCCCCCGCTGCTGCTGGCCTTCGACACGGCCATTGAAGCGAGGTATGGCCCTGTAAGGAGAGTGCTTGGGGAACAGAACTTGCCCCTCAGCGTGTACAACGAACCGGTTCCGGCCATTCCATCGCCGTCGGACGCCGCCCTTCCAGTTGTGCAGCCCTAGACTCAACGTAAAGGACTCACGAAGCTGCTCCGGCACGAAATCACGCAGATAGAGCGCATCGTCAGCGCAGCGCCAGCGCATGCCCTCGTCACGTTCGCAGACGTCAAGGGAGCTGCGGCTGCTGGCGAACCTGAGATTCGCATATTCGGCGTGGTTGTCGGGGCAACAGCGTGTCGCATCCGCCCAGCAGAGGGGCAGTAGGTGCTGCATGTTGGAGGACTTCCGTCTGGAGTAACTCCTCTGTCGCTTCAGCTTCAGCTGAACAGTGCTCTCTCAGATGCTGGGGTCACGGTGGGTCTATCCGGTGGGCGACAGCTCCCTCGCCACATTGTGTCAGCTGATAGCGCGCTTATGATGACCCGCTCTCTCCGGGATGCATTGGTCCTGGAGCGAGTACTGCAGGATCTCCAGCTCCGTCCGGGGAAATTTTTGCAAGTGAGTTACTGCTCTAAGCATGACTGGACGACGACTGGGCGCAAGCTTCATGGAGTGGGGTTCTGATGAGGGCGGAGCACCGCGCTGTAATGCAGCCAAATTCTATGCCATACCTAGTCCTATTTAACGTTCCATGCTCGTGAGTACTGACGGACGGATTATGCTTATTATGCACAGTATACCGTACTCGTACCGCATACCCCGCGAGCCAGGGTACCGGTTCGTTCGTACGTTCCGGAATCTGATCCGGATTCCGGAATCAATTAGCTGTGTACTACCGTTCTGCCCAATAAATTCATATTCTAGATGTCGTCAGCTCCAAGCGAAATAATACAAGCCAACATATCGTAGTTGCCACCGTATGCGAGGACTGTTGCAGGTGCTCTATTAGCTGGGTTACGAATAGGCGCAGCTGGGTCGAATAGGGACCTGCCAGGCAAATTCCCTAAACTTCTTCACCAATCTACATTTAAACCTATGATGTACTCTAAGCTCCCAAAATCTGATTGGCATATGCTTCCAAACGATTTGGTCGAGCTGCTTATGGATGGAAAATTCATGCAAGGGGATTTTGTCAGATTGGTCCCCCGTGCAGTTTAGAGGGCTCACTTGGTGCTTGCCGGTGTGAAGAAGCGCGGACAAGCTCAGGGAGACAGGATGGATCAGGTTACCGAGCAGGCACTACTTCCGGGTATCCTTCGGGAGGCCTTCGCCATGGAACTTGAGATTGCCTTGGCAGCAAGCTTGGAGGGTACCCTTTCCCTTCGCAGGGTTCTCAGCACGCCGCTCGCGCATTCTGTCGCTCCGGAATAGCTCGAACAGCTGACAGAGGAAGCGATGAATCTTGCTAAAGATGTTTCTAGAGAGGTTCTGCGAATTGACACTGTTTGCATCCCAGAGTTTTTGGGGAGCGCAAAGTGGCAGGATCTGGTTCGAGCCGATGCAGTTCGTTTGTTTGAGGCAGAGCTTGGACTCAGTAGAGTCGACCTCGCCACTGCAGAGGCCAACCCTGGGGTAAAATAGGTACCTGGTCCAAGCAAATCTTTGAAATACGGCCTCACGGCCCAAAAAGCGACGAACAACGGTGCCCTCGTAGCTCGCTGCTACCTGCCCGCCGAGCCCAGAGCAGAGACAGCAGCTGCCCTCCCAGCTCTGTGCTCCGTTTTAGAACGCATGAGAGCACTTGGGGGCGAAATGAACGAAGATGAAGAAGAAGATTCTCACCAGATTGGCGAGGACGCCGGCGCGAAACACCCTCTTTAGGTCCCCGGTGGTGCAACAGATGCTAGTATAGAATCGACAATCAAGTCACCACCGCAGGCAGCAGCAGCATCCGGGGGCAGTCCCAGCGCATCTGATCCAGTGTCTGGTAGCGGGTACATGCAGCTGCTGAACAATGCAGTATCGTTATTTGCCGTGCAGGCACCACCGATGGAGGCCATTGAAAATATGGTTCAACCGCCGCGCATTGCAACAGGGTCTTCAGCGACTACTGCATCTACGGAGAGGCAAACGGCGGGCACAGTCGGCAACGCTGGTGAATCGTCATCATCACCATCTGCTGCTGCTGCAGCTACAAATTCGTAGGTATCACCTCATCGGTTCGTCCGAGTGCTCAAACTAGGGACACCTCCAGAGTACAGAGGTATGGCAATGCTTGGCGTTAGCTAGGTGGGTTTCATATATGCTGCTACACCAATGCGGCTCATGCTCCGACGAATCTCAGCGGCTGCGACTGCTTCGGAGCAGCCAGCTGGTGCAAGCATGGGCAAGTCAGCCGAGAAGGTGACGACGAAACTCCGAACAGAATTTATTGACATGGAAAGCGATTCAATGCTGATGTACAACCCGGAGTGCATCAGCGTCGTGGCGGCAGCTCGCATTGGAGATGATGACATTATGGTTGGGCTGTCGTGCTCATACTTTGTGAAACCGAACCCGGACAAACTGGCTGCCATTGTTGCTGCCTTGACTCGTGGAAAAGCAGTGTCTTAAAACGAATCTATGTGCTTGTCCACGCAACCAACCAACAGCGAGCGTAGCACGGGGGATGCCCGCCGGATGGCCTCACGAGTTCCCGGCCCTCACGTGTTTGTGCACGGACCCATCGACTACCTCGGGAACATTCCGACAGAAAGAGCCGTCAACCATCGAGCGAACAACGACGTCTGATGCCACCATCTTGGCAGCGTACCCAAACTAAAGCAAATAACCGACGGAGCTATCGCATTGCGTTGCAATCTAGACCACCTGCCGGCAAGAAGGCGGGATCATATCTTGGGTGCCAGGAGACCCTCGGCTGAACCGCACGTTACTGCAACGCTCCGAGTAGTCGAGCTTGAGCTCTAACCACGATGAAGGGTGCTTGTTCTCCACCACTAGTATGTCTCCGCTGTCACCTCCAACCGTCCACATGCAGCTGCCCGAGTGCTCTTGCACTCGCGTCAGAGGCATGGCTTTACCAATGCATCGCGCTCGGGCACACAGTACCTGTGCCAACGCCTCGCCGCCAATGAACTGCTGCTCCAGCCTCACCCCCTGCCGGCCGTGCAACGAGACAGTCAGTTGTTGCAGCTGTGAGTGCAGCATCGGTCCGAAAGACAGCGGGATAATAACATGTGTCTCCCTTGCATCGAGAAAAAAATCCAATTTGCTATCCGCAGAAATTGACCGCGGACCCGCACGGAGGACCTGAGGCCACGCAGACTCCCATTCTGCTCCGATCGCTCCGATACATGCCTCACTTATTCCTAATCCTTTGTTGGTCGGTAGCGGCAACTAGTCTTTTGCTGTCTGCCAATCAGGGCCTCGCAAAGCATCGTTTGCCACAAGCGCCCCAGGCTCGCCTCCTCCTCCAACCCGCACCACCACGCACCCAAGGTCTGCTATACCACCAACATCCTTCGACTCAGATGCATTCCAGCCGTACTCCGCGGCAATCTCCGAAGCAAGGCCGGTGGAGACAGCGCTATCACTGCCGCCTAGTGACTGAGCGATTGCCATTCGAACCTGCATCCCCACGCGAAGTCGCTCCGGGAGCTAATGCACGCAGGCTGTCGCGTGCATAGATCCATGCACGTCGGCAACAACAAAAACAGGATAGTTTGCAGGGCCAAGAGCCATTGATCGGGGCAGTGGTGCAGCTGTATGGCGGGCGTGCTCAATCCCAGGCGCCACGCAGGCGGCGTCAACCGTACCAAAATACCGCCTGAAATCATCGAATGCCATTGCAAACACTCCAGGGGGTGCTAATCCTGAAATTAGGCGCCTCGATGATTCGGGAAACGACATCCCAGCGGCTGCATCGTCCTCCCATAGACCCGCAAAAACGACAGCTCGAACATCAGCCGTCATACCAGGCCATTTTCGACCGTATCTGCCGTTCCAACCTACTTCATTCAAATCGCTCCACGGGTTGCGCAGCACAATCACGCGCTCAATTTCCATAGCCCCACCCGTTCGCTGCTGGCTGGGAGTGGATCCACCGGCAGCTGCACCTGGCGCCACCTCCTCACCAGCACTTTCACCACCAGGGCAAGCTGCGTAGCTCCTTCTGAATCGTTCATCCAGCACCGGCAAGGGCACTTCGATCAGCTTCAGCACGCTGTAGGCGTGATTGTAAACCAGTCCCCGCAGTTTATACGAAGCCTCGAGTTCCAGTTCTGGCGTGCCATCGTCACCGATTCTCCCGCATGATGCCCCGACCAGAAAGCCCGACTCATCCCAGCTGAGCAGTCGTGCCCAGAGCTCGCCCTCTTCACCTGCTCTGTCCACGTTATCGCACGCCTCTGCCAGCCATCGAGGCAGCCAACCGCGGCCACCTTCGCATTTCGCTGCATGCTTAGCCATGCTGGCCACCCTTCGCTCGTGGTCTGTGAGGCAAGAGGAGGTGCATACTCGATCTATTGGTGCACCAGTCAGTAGAGCCAAGCCTTCGCCCACACCACCCCCTACAGCGCCAGCGAAGGATCCACTGAGCTTTGCCAGAGCCTTTTCTATGTAGCTCGGCCATAGCTGCCCGAGTCTGCCGCTGGTGAAAACCAACGCACCTGTCCTCCTGTCAACAGGGAGCTTGTCGTCTATCGTGACAACTCGCCACTCCCCCCCGAGGCACAGCTATAGCTGCAACATGCCGTGCCTAGGCAGCTTTGACTGCAATAGGATATGCTCCAGCGTACCAGGTCCTTCGCTGGCTACCGCCATGGCAGAGACAAACCAGCAGGTGCCGAGTCCAGCCTATCTGACGTCGCGCGCCGAAGGTCGGGCGTGGCTCCTTCGGAGCTGGAACATGTTGGCACCAGCAGCAGCAAATACCTCAAAATCACCTCCCTCCAGTGGAATTCCTCTCCCAATACGTTTTCTTATACTATCGCGATGTATCGCTAGCCCTCCCGCGCGCTCGCCCGAAGCAATTGACTCGATCGCGATCCTTCTAACTTCATCAGCTGCTTCCCTGTCCGTCCTGTCCTCCAGCTGAGGGTAGAGACTGCTAGGCGATTCCCAACCGATGTCTCGCTCGCGGATACGACTCGTGCCGTCTGGGTATAGAACACGCACCTCCGTGGATTGTCGGGACAGGGTGCCGAGCGATTGCGCCGTCGGTGGAAACGAGAGATCTCGGAAGATGCTATCTGGCGTGCTACCGCATGCCAAGAACGCAGATTCGTGCATACAAAGCCGCTCCTTGGCAGCCTTGGAAACCTAATCAGAGCAAGTCGAACCCCGTAGATAGTGACCTTCAGTAAGATTACATGAATCCAACCGTATCAGGCCGAGAGCTCCACCCGCGGTTGTCAATGGCTCTGTTGCAATTGCAGACCCCGAACCAACCATAGTACTAGTGAATGCCATGAGATGCGACTAAGTAGGTGAGACGATACTGTCTGATTCAGGAACCAACCCTAGGTAGATCCTATGATCAGCCTGTTGCTGCACCAGAGCAGAGCTTCCCTCGGGTCTCCTGATGAGAGGGGGTCGTGTGCTCAAAGTAGTCTATCTGTGGTCTGCCTCTGATGCTGAAATTGCCATTGCCAGATCCGCAGCCTGTTGTTCTCTAACAGAGTCGTCAATTTGAGTCTGAGCTAGGCTATCGGCTAATACACTCGCAAGAGACCGGTCCATTCTTAAGACCGGTTCGCAGGGCTTGGGGGTAAAACAGTGATGATCGAGTCAAAAGTACTATTCAACAGCAAAAGCGCCGAAATAGTGGTCGCATGTTTAACTGCTCGAGCCCAGAAACGAACATTATCGATTCCATATCGAGATTGTCGAGGCTACTAGCGTTCTCAATTCCGCAGCAGATCTGAGGTTCCGTAAAGTGCGGATCGGCGATCGATTAAGCGCGGCAACAGCTGCACGGAAAGCCGCATTACAAGAAGTACTTTAACGCGTATGCATCGGTTCCTGGCACTGTAGTAGTAATGTCCTTAGTCTTTTCGTTGGTTTTAGTCGTAATCGCCCAGAACGCACACCTAGTTCTGGGTTTAACGCGCGGAGGTGTAACTTACAAAGCGAACACCAACGCTGTAGATTTATTGACTCTGTTCGATGCACTAGGGGGGAAATCTTGGTTAAAATCGTCTGGTTGGTCCGAGCATGATGAGTCTGCAGATCCGTGCAACCCTTCATGGTATGGGGTTGTCTGCTCCGCCGGTTAGGTTACGGAGTTGCACCTGTTTAGAAACAACCTTTGCGGGACGCTACCGAGTTAGTTCGTTGGACTGAGAAGTTTAGAAGTAGTGAACTTGAGCGAAAACGATATTCGAGGCCCAATTACGGCGTTTCTTGGTGACAAGGCTCACGCACCTGTGGATTTGCGGGATTTGCGACTTGCCTCAAACAGGCTGACCGGCGAGATACCAGCTGCTGTGAACACGAAAACTGCACTAGTTACCCTCGACCTGTCCAATAATGATCTGAATGGTAAAATACCGACGGAAATGTCAGGCCTGGCGAGTTCAATGAAGTATATGGATCTGAGTGGGAATGACCTGGAGGGTTCCGTCGCAACGTCCCTGTGCTCGCTCACATCCCTGTTACAGCTTTCGCTTTCTGAGAACAAGCTCACAGGGACAATACCAATCTGCCTTTTGACACAGTTGACAGGTATTTAGCTGCTAGATCTATCGGTGAACCCTCTAATCGGGCAGCTTCCTCCAGCACTCGCAGGCGGTGGAACTGCATTGCAGGACCTACGGCAGCTCTCCTTGGCTAACACTCGCATTGGGGGTCCTATTCCCGCGTGGATATGGAGCCTCCCAAGCCTGAGAGAGCTTACTTTGTCGTACTCGGACTTTTAGGGCCCTCTGGTGCCCGTGAATGCCGCTGTCTCCGCCCCCCTGACGTCAGTGCAAGCATCCAACTGTAACCTCACTGGTGCGGTACCCCCATCACTCTGCGATGCAACGGAACTGCAGGTGCTTGATCTGGGCCGAAATGCGCTCACTGGAGAGCTTCCTATCTGCATTCACCAGTGGAAGCAGCTCACAAGGCTCAGCCTAGGCAGCAACAAGCTATCTGGGGCAGTCCCTGACGGGCTGGGTGGCCTGCCTGAAGTGATCAGTGTGGACTTGTCGCAGAACAAACTGGAGGCACTGCCTGCTAGCATATGCGGAATGCACTCTTTGGATATATTCGACGTGTCCTACAACCCTCTTAAGAGGCTGTCAGAGGGCACGTGTGAGGAGTGCATGAACGTATCCATGTCTCTCATTGATCTGAGCGAGACAACGACGACCTCTGAGACCTTGCGACCGATGCTACCTTTACTTGGTCGCATCCCGCTCGTGTCTATTCGAGCCAATTCGATTGATGTGCTTGATTTTGACGTCATGTTCGAATGTGTCTTCGAGGAGATTGTGGATGCCAAGAGGGACAGGGACGTGGGGCTGCAGGCTGGAAGCAAGGGGCTGTAGGCTGGCAGCAAGGGGTTCCAGGCTGGCAGCAAGGGGTTCCAGGCTGGCAGCAAGGGGTACTCGGTGATCTCCACTGTTCGGAATTTGGATGCCTCTTCGAATGGCATCTCCCGACTCAAGTGCGAAGAAGGTCCGGAAACGTATCAGGGGTACCCATTCCAGATCTCAACGCTACTTTTGAGTGAGAATAACCTCACGTCTGCTGGCGCAGGGGACTGCCTCGGTCTGGGCTCGTGGGAGGTCCTCGAGGAGGTGGACTTGTCCGTTAACCAGCTGGAGAGCTTCATGCGACCACGGGACCCGCGTGTGCCTTTTGACTCGCAGTTCTTCCCGGGGGCCTCCGAGCTGCGCTCCATTCTTGCAGGGTACAACTAGTTGAGATCTTTTGAGGAAGGTATCTAGTATGAGAGGCTGCAGACGCTTTCACTCGCCGAGAATTGCCCTTTGCATCTTACGACGACACAGCTGCCCCCCGCCCTGATCGAGCTTGATCTGAGCGGGACTCTATCCGAACTAACGGACGATGACCATCGCTGGCGATGGAGCAGACTAGACAACTTGCAGGGACTGAACCTCTATCGTTCGAATTACTCCGGATAGATTCCCTCTGAGCTAGGCACGTTCAATGCTTTGCGTTCGCTTGACCTGAGATCGAACGAGCATTGCTTCAACCGAAGTGGCAGGGGTGTTCCGTCATTCCTGGCGCCTTCATCAACCTATGACCTTGTTGGAGGTGGAGGGTGGCCGACTTACTCGTGTCCCTCTTTCTTCGTGCCGAATGCATCGGATGGAGAGGGGATGGAGCTGAGCGAGTATCTGCGCGTTTACTTGGATCCCCTGTACTACGAGTACGATCTTTGCCGATGCACGAGGGGGACTTCGTTCGGAAGCCCACCATTCTGCGTTGAGTGCCCGGATAACGCAAATTGTGGTAGCTCAGACCCTCATGACGATCCCTAGTGCTACCCAGGGTATTTCTACTCTGATCTCTACGAGAAATGCGAGCTGTGCGATATGGCTGGATCTTTCTGCCCGGGCAACAGCTCCCCTCACAACTCGCTAGAGGCGTAGCACGGGTGGTGGCGCAATACCTCATCCACCCACACGGATACAGTCGTTTTCTTACCGTGTTATTCTCACGAGGCATGCCATGGTGGGGTGCATTCTGACCATCACTGTGGCGATGGATACGAAGGGCCGAGGTGCGCCCGTTGCTCTTACAACTACTACCTGCATGAGGGGGGCGAGTGCTTTCCATGCAAGAGCAACCAAGCTCTAACGAGCGTCTTGCAGATCGTGCTGATCTTTGGGTTTGTTCTATTCGCCGGTCTATACATCAGTGGCAAGAGTAACTTAGCCTCCAAGGCGAATAAGAGCAGGGTCCAATCGATTCGAACGCTGGCCGCAGCAGGAGATGTTAACAAGGGCTTGCTACTGGACAACAGCAGTGACGATTCAGACACTGAAAACGAGTATGAGCATGAACATTTCGAGGTTGATCATCACAGCCTTGGCGATGAACACAAGGAATCGTCCCTTGAGTTCTCAGCTCACTCTCTAGATTTCGATGAGACAGAGAATCTCGGTGGCCGTTCATCGAAGCACCAAGGAGGTGCCGGCCAATCCACTCCCGGCAGACGAGAAAAAGGTCAGAATCACCGCGGTTCTAGCCGAAACAGTCACGAGGACAAACATAATAGCCACGCCCATCGACAAGGGAATCACGGGCATGGGCACGGCCATGATCACGAGCACGACCAGGTGGCACACGCAGAGCACGCTTACCACCGACTGCACCTGATGGTGTACTTTGTCCAGATCATCCTCAACAGCAAGATTATTGAAGAGCTAGTGAGCGACAATGCGGAGAGCACAGGCAAGATGCATAAAGCGGTGTTCTTTGCCGATGAGATTGTCTTCTACGCGTACAATACGTTCACCCAGGTGGTTACGTGCGGCTTTGGGGTGGATTTCAACGTCTAGTTCCTCCTCATCATCGCTGCCCCAGCTGTTTTTATTGTGGGGCTCACAGCGCTGCAGAAGACCTGCGGATTACAACGAATGGGTCTCAAGTTCTTGCTTGTGTGCACGTTGTTCTACTCCGGTATCACTGTGGCCTGCATTCACATGCTTACGTGCGACTATGGGTCCGGGCAATACGATGGAAAGTGGTATCTGCTTCGTGACTTCCGCATTGAATGCAGTTCTACCAACGGTTTCTGGGTATTCAACTACGTTGTTGCCTGCGCGATGATAGTAGGATGGACGGCAGGTATTCCTGTGCTACTTGGAGCAACCCTTCGTAGGACGCATATTGGTGCTCCGGGCGTCTGCTCGAGAGATGGCCCATTCAGAGTGGGGGCATCCACGGCGGTCCGTGGTCTACGCCGCTGCGGCCTCGCATGCGCGTAGCCGTGCATCTACTGCAATTCCTCGACTCGCCTCTCGTGCCAGGGTGTGTGCGATAGCTGCTGTTCGGTAGGAAGCCACGCGCTGGTTGCGGCCAGCCTGCTACTTACTGCGGTGTTGCGGCCGTGCTGCATGTTCTCCGGAGACTTCGAGCAGCAGATCAGCGAGCAAGATGCAGTCGCTCTCTGTGGACGCGCAGACCACAGCAGTGTCCGACGGCTGTAGGCTGCCATCCGGCGTAAGCGGGCAGGTGGAAAGGTATTGGAAGGCGATTTGGTTGCCCCTGGTCCAGGAGGATCAGGCGGCTTGCTTGATGGCCCCATGCTGTCCAGAATGCCAGGCTATGGAATTAATCGCAGCGGTCGAAGATTCGCTGTCAGGCCCCAGCCGTGCCAGGGCGACGTGATTGATGACATGGCACTTGCCTATCCGCTGGTTGCTTCCATATTGATGTGCGGCGGTGCTGGCACTGGAGGATGCTGTTCGGACGGTGAGGGCGGGTGTACGAGGGAGGCGCAAGGCTTCGCTCGCGATATTTTCGAGGGCGAGTATCGCTTAGGCCTGAGGCAGCAGCCCCCTGGATACGACTCGTTCAACGAGCAGGGGAAGGGTCAGCTGCACGGGTCTCCAGCCATGGCTGGGTATGGAAGCCTCGATGCTACCTCTGATTGCAGTGCCTCGTCTGCAAAAGGGGAACTCCTTCGTTCACCCCGTGCAATGAAACCCTTGACCCTCGAGGAAGACACCTCTGACGAAGATGAGGAACGGCGAGATGCCAAGGGAGGTGGGTCCGATGGATCAGAAGCTGGGGTAGTCGGTCATAACGTGGTTAAGTCGAGGTTCGGAAGCCTGACTTTCCTCACGAGCGACTATGCTGATGCGTATTTCTGGTGGGAGTGTGTCGAGCTCTCAAAGACAACGGTGTTTAACGCCGTGTTTCGACAGAAGAGCTGGGGTGAGCTGGGATAGTTCTCACTTGCCACTGCGCTCGCATTCGTGTTCCTTCTCTTGTACGTAGGCCTGCGTCCCTTCCGAGATTATGCGTCCAACGTTGAGGCAATCGCAATGAATGCCGTCCTCTGTGTCTTGTGCTTCTCTGGGCTGCTGTTACAACTGTGCTAGGCGTCGCTGCTTGCAGGCGTGACGACTGCCGACCAAAGCAAGATTGAGATGATGCAGGACACTCTCAAGATAGTCATGCTCATCACGCTCCTCGCATGGGCGGCTCTCTTCGCCTGGCAAATCGTAGTGCTCGCATTGGGGCATACAGTGACGGATGGGATTCGAACGGTCGGTGGCTATGTCAGCAAGCTGTGTTTCCCTTGCATGTATCAACGACCTGCAGGGAACAGCAGTGGAACGGGGGAATACAGTTCTCTTCTCTCCGCCGGGTATGGTAGCGATGGGGTGCCATTATCATCATCGGCATCAGCTGTCCTGCGCACCTAGAGATCATGCAGGTGCTCCTGGCTTTGCTTCCGATGCACGAGACTCAGCAAGTTCAGGGCGAGACAGGCAAGGCAGGTGTCTACCTCTGAGTCTGTTCGATCTACTTCCACTGCATCGGCGGGTGCTGGAAGTTTGGATGGAAGCAGGAGAGTGCAAGAACTAGCTATGGTAGCCGGAATCGGCCCGGGAGGTGCATGTGGGTCTGACTCAGGGTACCAGTCCACTCCAGTGGCTGCCTCACCCAGCGGGCAGATAGGTGGAGTCGGCGATGCTACTGGGAGAGGCGACCTGGTGGAGGTCGTATCGGAGAATGAGGTGGATGTAGAGTTGCTGCTAGGATGCACTACCATGCGATGCACCGTGCACGACTGCGGGGCATGCCAGCAGGCGTGCGAGGCTGCATACAGCCCCCACGTGGTTGCCTGCCAGCTAGCTTGCGGAGGGGCATGGCTGTCCATCTGCACCCCTCGATATGCCCGGCGTCCAGGTAGACGCAGTGGCAGGCCAAAACTGGATGGAGCAGAGTGCCCGACACTGTGCTGCGGTGACATATCTCGCTGCATGGAGCCGATAGGGTGCTGTTCGCGCTCTCTCGCTCTCTGCTGCTGTGGATTCGATCTGTCTGAGCCTTTGGCGGAATGACAAGAAGTTTCGAGCGCGCTGCTACACAAATTTATATGTAAGCAATCCTTGTGTCGTAAATAATTGCTCTCCCATGCATCCGGGCAAAATCGCCCGCAAAATCGCCCGAGCCCTACTGAATAGACGACATTTTGTGTGCTTGATCACTGATGGATCCGAAAACTATTTCTTATTCTGTCCTCCAGATACGGCTTAACACGCACTATCCCGTGAAATTATGAAGTATTTATTTGCAAGCATTGTGATTGGATGCGCTTTATATCATTGTGTAGTCGGAGCAAGCACGCCGAACATAATTTTTGTAGTTGCAGATGATCTTGGTAGCGCTGATGCCTAGCTAGGCGACATACACACGAAGATTTAGACTCCAAACCTGATGAAATTCGCTGAAGAAGGTGTCGTACTTAAGAACTATCATGCAATGATGGTTTGCACCCCAAGGTGAGCTGATACTGGCTAGCATCGTTTTGTTTCTCCCCTTAGTTCAACTAAACAACGTTTGCAACGCGATCATATGCACTCTAGCCATCAATAGAGGCAAGGTTGCATTGGATTGGGCATGCGTTTATATATACTTCAACTTCAGTTTGGAATTATGCTTGACCCTTGAAGCAACGCTGATGTACCTTTCATCCTAGTTGACCAGGTGATCATTTTCCCCGCAGTCGAGCAGCATTTCACACTGGGCGCTATCCTATTCGATATGGATTGTAGCACTACGTAATAAGCCCGGCTTCGGCATATTCACTTCCTCTTAACGAAACTCTACTGCCACAAGTCTTGGAGAAGGCGAACATGTCACGTCACGCGGTTGGCAAGTATCATCTCGGATTCTACAAGTGGGAAGCCACACCAACATTTCGGGGATACGAATCGTTCAGAGGGTTTTATGGAGGAGGAGAAGACTACTACACGCACATTCACAGTGGCTATTATGACATGCGCGATGACCAGGGGGAACGTTGCGGCCCAAACTGCAGTCGAGTGGCGTGGGACTGGGATGGAAAATACAGTACTACCATGTTCACGGGGGCAGCGGTGGATGTAATTGAGAAGCATGATCCGCTGGAGAAGCCTCTATTCCTGTACCTGGCGTACCAAGCTGTGCATGTGAGTGCTCCTGCCGAATTCGATTGAGTCATTCATGGGATGCGCCAACCAACCAATCGCTGTTATGATCATGTGGAACCGGCCGGCGAGCGTCGAAAGCCAGGAAAATGCCGTGGGGGGGGGGGGGGGGGGGGGGGGTTAACACCCAACGCTTATCCACCCCCCCTTTCTTAGAAGTGGCGGCCCCCCGGGGGGGGCTTCCCCTTCTATTTGTTTCTTTCTGCTTTCTT
>Ga0136560_1001058_pt1 | contig 14112 bp, 20 predicted proteins | sample AntRauMeHopE1497_FD_104925 | JGI IMG/M metagenome (GOLD analysis project Ga0136560, IMG submission 104925) | Saline lake microbial communities from Rauer Islands, Antarctica - Metagenome Hop E1 #497 | ecosystem: Environmental > Aquatic > Non-marine Saline and Alkaline > Saline | place... | reverse complement strand
GCTGACTGATGTTCCTGAAACGCTGAGTATGAGAGCTCATCTAAGCGATACTATCCAATCTCGTGATGCAAAAAGGCATGGTATGGGAATCGCCCTCTACGAAACGCCAGCCAGCCAGCCAGAATCCATCATGTTCCCATTGCGACCCAGCACAATGCCCGCCGCCCCGCTCTCGGGCGTCCGGTAGGCTCAGCTGCATCCATGCAATGCAAAATGTACAGCCCGCAAATCAGCACAACCCCATGCCGCCCACCGCCGCTCCCTGGGAACCGCCATCCACGAAACGCCAGCCAGCCGGCCAGAATCCATCATGTCCCCATTGCGACCCAGCACAATGCCTGCCGCCCCGCTCTCGAGCGTCCGGTAGGCTCAGCTGCAACCATGTAATGCAAAATGCACGGCCCGCAAATCAGCGCAATTCCATGCCGGGGGCTTATTTGCGGAACCTCAGAATTGTTTCAATCGCGCGGTGAAAGTTGCTGTTTATCGCTGTAAAAATATATCATATATCAAAGCACACACTACTCCATACAGACAGGAAAACCGAGCTGGGTGCGGACGGGCAGCAGGAAGATGCGCCTGGAGGTGAGGCAGCGGAAAACGCTGGGGCGGTGGTACTGTGCTTACACGGCTTATGCTGCTGCCTCACCTCCAGGCGCATCTTCCTGCTGCCCGTCCGCACCCAGCTCAGCTTTGACGGACGCCACCGCCAGAGCCAAGCTGTTATTTTCGGCTGCCCCTACAGCCAAGCGACTGAAAGCCTCCTTGACCACTGTCACAAGGGCCCTCTTGGCCTTACGCGTCGCCCTTCTCGAACAGAGGTTTTCCAGTCTGTATGGAGTAGTGTGTGCTTTGATTTACGATATAGGTTTTCCTATTTTCACTTTCTTGACGGCAGCGCTTGACGGCAGCGCTTCTGGCGCAGGTTCAAGGTTGGTCTCTCGTTTTCGAAGAAGGCAAATTGACCAGGCATATTGTCAGCACATAGGATGGATTGTCCAGAAGTTCCTTTTCTTCCAGCAGTCGATACTTTGCAGAATGATGCAATGCCTACAATTCGGGATTTTTCGGGCACCTGGTGCCTGGACAGGGATCCTGAGGCAACCGACCAGAAAGTATTAGCGCAAGAGCCGCAGCGTCTGGGGTGCCCAGTAGGTAGAATCATCATGAAAGCTGAGTGCGGAGAAGAGATGGCCACAGATGCTGCTGCTCCAGGAGCTGGTAGTAGGGATCCATTGGACGGAAGGGTGCCTTTCGCGATTGCTGCTGGCCATGGGTCCTTGAAGTACGATCCTGATGCCATGGATATGGTATTTAGAGAATTAGGCGTTGGGTAGCTTGCTCGATTTGTTCTATATCGCACTGACATGAGGTAGCAGCTGGTTCGCTCGAAAACCGAGTTGTTCTTGCACGAGCTTTCCGTCAACGTGAAGCGCACACTTCTGCTGGACAGCAAATGGAGAGCCACTCCAGACAACGACGGATCTCAACAGCGGTGTTGGAATGGTCAATATGGTGAAGTAGTAACTGAAACGCTTCTGCCGGGTGGGAGGGGGACTATGTTTGACCAAAGGGTGTTGGTCCGCAGGGATCTTCTTAGACACGATATCGTAGTGGTGCAATCCAGGCAGATAGTAGCATGCGCAACAAGTTTTCTACGCCGTCAAGAGACAGCAGAAGACAAGCTGGCGAGCATAGAAGCCGAGCAGTGGGCTCGTTCGATGGCTACACACGCAATGACTGGTGGGACGTCCGCGTCGAGCCGGGCGCAGTAGAAGAGCAGACGCCAAGAAAGCAAAGTGGCCGGAAAAGTTACAGCAAGTAGTGCATCGGTAGCAAGTGGGCAGCATACGGAGGTGTCTACTTCTGCAATGGCTGCTCGCCGTGCTTTGGATGCTGTGTGTGACCCCGTGCAGTGCAACTACAGCGGGACATGGGCCAATGTTCCTCAGCACCCCTAGTCAGAGAACATAGACGGGCTTTTGACGGCACTTGGGGTGCCGTGGTTGGCACGAGGACTCGCAGCTTCTCTTGTGGTTCGTTCCAAGACTGAACACAGGCGAGGTGCTGCTGGATGTGAAGACCAGGAAGTGCTGGCTGGCATTTCTGTCGCTTTAGAAAGCAGCATAGCAGCCAAATTTGACGCTTTAGAAGCGATACAAGATTCAAAGCATGCGACGTCTCTTACATCTTTAGATGACTCAGGTAGGGGCAACGAAGACCAGGCTTGTGCGTCGACGAATGGGCAATTTCAAGGGGCTGCCAGTGGCGGTGCCATGGACGATTAGAGTGATCATGATGACCAAGAGCATGCCGTTTTGGCACAATGCCAAAACGAAAAATCAAATCAAGATGATGGCGCGCAAAGGAATGCATCCATCGGGCCTGGTGTGATGGTGACAGTCGATACTAGCAGTTTCGGATCCAACACATCAGCCATCGTGCTCGACGGGGTTCCTAGACGTAAGACTGGGGATGACGGAAAGTCGACCGTCTGCCGAGCATGGATTGGCCGGACTGGGGGAGGAGGGCCCCGCTGCTCTTTAGTGTGTATGCATGGTGAGGGAGAGTATGTATTCGACGTAGCATCACCACAGTGTGATGCGCAGCTGCATTCCCTCGCAGAGGGCGAGGTCATTATTGAAGTCGTGCTTCCGGATGACAAAGGAGTGACTATTGATCGCAGGACTCCATTTTGGATTGTTGGTGCGGCCATGCTGAATGCGGGACACAATGCCGAAGCAAAGTTGGCGTAGATCCAGCGGCACCCCCACGGTCCGTTTCCCGGATTTTATTCAACAACTACCCTAGTACAGTATGCTGACGGCGGTGGTTCGCGTTCAGCTGGTGTCATGAAAGGAGCTATGGCAGGGCATCCATGGACTCACACTGATAGGGCCTCCAGTTCTAGACCTCACGACCAAAGGGACATCCTTCAATAGCCACATGTGCGGCCTGCCAGCTTTGCTGGAGCTACTACGTCGGAGTGGACGAGTTGCAAAGTAACAACTGCCCGTCGTATCAGCGAATGCGTCACATTGGCTGATGAACAGCTTGAACGCGAGAGGGAAGCTGAAGATCAGCGGTCGATGTAGGCACTATTAGATGAGAAGCGTGAGAGTGAACACGCAATAGTTCCAGGCGATGAAGATGATGTACGAGCGGACGAATCCGAATATGAGGTGGATGCTTTGGTTGAAAGTGGACCAACCGGTGGTCGATCTGCAGCTCTCGCGGGAGATCTTTCACCTCAAGTGGATATCAGTGGACTGTGGGCGGCTGACTTTGGCCGGAGTTCGTCACCATAGGCTATGGTGAAAGTTATTGAGGCCGTGTTTCAGAGTGCAGCGCATTTCAGGCGCAACTCGTTCTCCTCACCCCCCGTGGGAATGGAAGCGGGAGAAGCAGAAACATATCTGCGGGGCTTGAAGAGTTCCGCTTGTCGAGCTGGGCCAGGTATTGATGCGGACGATGCCAGTCGCACGGTTTATCTGGCACTACCGCATGCCCTGGACCTTGTCCTGGCGGCAGGAGGTTCCTGGGCGAATAGAAAAGATCGCGCAGAGGCAGCCATGACACGCCTTCACTTTGCCGTATCAAGATTTCGACTGGAGTGCCGCATGGCTCGAATGAATGTGCTGAATCCAGGGGTAGGAGGATCATAGTTTGCGTCTATTCCTCCAGTTAACATGTACTTGGATGGGAAATGGAGAGCCATTGTAGTGAGCCGAATCCGTGGAGACCCGCGAAAAATGTACGTGCGTGGTCGCAGCGTCTACAGCCCCTTCGAGGCTCGGGCCGAGGGTGCCGAAGTACATGTCGTGAGAGACCGTGACAGTTTCGATGTCGTGGTTGAAATAGTCCTTCCTATGGCGCCCATAATGCCACCGGCAGTGCTAGCTTCATCGTTGCCGTTGGATGCCTCACCCTTCAGCGGAATACGGCGACAGAATTCTGGGGTGACGTCGATCTCGCCCAGTTTTGCAGGACTTGGGTTGGATCCTCCAGTGGGAATTGGGATACCATCTAACGATTATCGCACTACTGGAGGTGATTCTGAGGCTAGTGTATGCGCTTGGCCAGATTCTGCTGATGCGTTTGTGCCTGCCCCTGTTGTTGTAGTATCCCATATGCGAATGCGGGTCCCGCCAGGCAGTACCCAACGCCGCGGTGCTTCTTGGATGCAGCAGTCGCTCCATGCAGTACGAGCCATGGAACACAGCTTCGGGGGAGAAAACGGGAGGCAAAATACAGTTCTGTATGACATGCTTGCGTCGGTGGACAGGGTTTGGGTGAGGGATGAATCCGTAGACCAAACAGCGGCAGGCGAAGCTGCTTGGCAGCAGCAGGAGGCCGAGTGGAGCTTGCAAAAAGATCTAGTCGAGCAGGAAGCCGAGCGGTAGAGATCACAGCGCGAATCGGAATCGGGCAGGGTAGATATGCTGGTTACAGGTGATAGGCCCAACGGTGCTGGACTCCTCTCTACTACCCCTGCTTCAGATGTCGAAGGCAGTTCCACCGCGTCGAGTGGAAACTCATCGGGGCTAGATACCCTGATCAAGTTATTGTGCTTGTTTTTTTGCTTGGGATGGTCTGCCGCTGTGCTATGGAGACTGCAAGCCCGCACTGGGGACAGAGCTGAGCCGCTGCCCTTGAGCACATGGAGCTCATGGGCCGTAGGTGCCGCGGGAGGATTAGCTGCATGGGCGTTGGCCGAGGTTGCATGGCCAACTTGTCGTAATCGGTGTGTTGCTCATGCTGCTGAAGTTCAGTCAGCGCGAGCAGAAAGGAGGCGGCGGTCAATTGGAGATGACCGTCAGCAGCAGCAGCCCTTGCTGGAGAAGGCTGATTGTCGGCACGGCAGTGGCATAGGAACTGCTTTGAATTGACCTACACCAAGATACTACAAGACAGGTCTGTCTTTCAATCGAGCTCATCCCTATATACGTCACAGTTGCACCATCATTCGCTCAACACCCACTAGGTCGTAAGCCCTGTGGCGCGACTGCGCCGGGGTAAACCACACCAGTATTTAGAGTAGGCTAGGTTCAATTAACATTTTAGATCCGGAGTACGGAATCGGCTGTTGCATTCACTAGATCTAGGTCATCTGACCGGGAAGCTAGAAATTGCGTACGAAATAGGAGGGCTAAACATCGGCTCTCATTAATTGAAAGACCTGCCTTGCAGGAGGCTCTCTGCGTGCTTGCGGATTCGCCGCCAGCATAGCACGGAGCGAGTTTGGGTAGGAAGGTTTACTAAACGAGATTCCCACTGCGGCCTGGTCATAGAGCTGCACCGTATTGTGACAGTGGCATCTGTTGGAAATGTTAGCCCCAAGGAATACGTTGTGGAGTGTATAGCCAGAGGTGCTCACAAGAGCGCTGTAGCTGCTTGCATTGCAACCCACCGATTCTTTTTTGGATTTAGGCTGTGGCAACGGAACAACTGTCACAGAAGCTAATAAAATATTTAACTGCAAGGCAGTTGGGGTTGAGATTCATGCCGGTCGCGCAAGGGAAGCAGCAGATTATGTAGCTCATTAGTGTCCTAGTGGAGGAGCTGAGATAGTTTGCGGGAATGCTCTAGAAGCTGATATGTCAGGGGCAACGGCCATATACGTGTACCTAATTGAACGGGGACTTAAAGCCGTCGCTCACACAATCGAGGCTCAGGCGGAAGCTATGCCCGAAACGAGCAGGCTAAAATGGATGAAAGACCTTCGACTTGTCTCTGTCTTGTACAAGATCCCCCTATTGAACTGGGTTCCGGTGCACGTGGAGTGGGTTGAGTTCACAAGATACAGTCAGAACGCGTCGATCAAGAATGACAAAGCTGACAAATCAGGCAGTGGGATGAAACTGAAGACCCCAGTGTACCTTTACAGGCCAGCAGAAGCATTCAAACGAGCTCAAGGTGCTACCCCTACCGCGAGGGTAGACGCAGCAGTCCATCAAGCCGCAGCTACAGCCCATGCCGAAGCAGGAGAAGCAGCTTGCGGTGGGGGCGGAAGCAAGGGCGATGTCACCCTCGGGCCTGCTGCAGCCCCTGCCACATCCAGTCTGGGGAAGTAGGTTTAGGTGCATCACATCGGGTCAGCCGCCGGTATTTCCACATGACGTCGAATCCCTGACCAAGCGTGTGCTACCCTTAGAGGCAGCAGGATGCCTACGCGAATATACGTACTATACGGTCGTTCTAATTAATCCAGCCGCAACCAGCCTAACCATCCAGAAACGGTGTTCAACCTAAGAACTCGATTTTAGCACGAGATAGCACTTCCTCGAATGATATCTGCTCCTAAACATTGCTAGGTCTGGATGCAGTCGTATTAGGGGTCAAGGGTTGAGACATGAGAACATCCATGAACCATTTAACAGCTAGAGTCTGAGTGCCAATGCGGGAGGCGAATGCTGGCCCTTCGACCCCATACCAATCCCAACATCCTTTAGGGTTTGTGATGGGGTTACCCTGGGCTTGAGGGAACATCACTACGATGTCGTTCGCATCTGCCCATGGCAGGTAACCGCCATGCAAGACGTACTGTTGCCCGATGAGGGTGCTGTCCATTTCGCAGCCATGGAATGCGATGTGCAAGGCACACATGTTGCTCCCACCACTGCAACCGGTCGGGACGTACACGAATCCAGCATCGCCCAGACCAAATGCATAAGCGAAAGTCGAACCACCGACGAATGCTGCTTGAGAAAACGTTGTCAGCTGCCCTTTGGGCTGATACGCACCACTCGATCCAGTAGAGTTTTGAGGTGGGCTGAGTGAGTTGCTGGCCAAGTGCTACAAAGCCGACCCCGCTGCATCGAACCCGCAGTTGTTTATGTAAGGCTCGCCAAGGAAATCGCATACGCTACCGTAGCTTGTTGTTATTTGCGAATGCTCACCCTCAATGTCGTAAATTTGCCGCAGTTGTGTGGATGGAGACCTTAGGAAAGGTTCATAGAAGCTGCCAGCTTTTCTAACTACATCTGTTTCAACGACAGTATCATTTGTTGCAGACATTATCCACACGCGGTCGTTAGCAAGGTTGCTCAAGTCGTCGATGAAACCAGATAGTGCGGTTGCTTCCGCAATATGCTACAAAAACCCAACATCAATAAACTGCGAATGTTCAGTAGCGACAACAGGAAAGATACAATTGTTATAGAACGATAGAACGGAACAAAATATTGCTTCGCTCAAACAAAGAAATCATTTTGAGGTGCTCGTAATTTCGTTTTATGGGCAGCTCACTTCGCCACTGGTCATACAAGAGGTCAACGCGACACCAATTAGGTCCTACGAGCACCAATACGGCCCACCAGCAAGCAAAGCAGCACCTCGAAACGTCTTGGAGAAGGCAACATGCATTTGGCCAGCCATATATGCGCCCGAACTGATGCCACTGACGTCAACCCGATTTCTGTCAATAGCAACCTTGGGCATATCGCCACCGGCAGTAACTGAACCATCCACGCTTAGAGCAGCACTGATTATAACGATCGCTATCCCTCTAGCTGGCGGCATCTACCCGCTGAGACCAGTGTTGTGGATCGAGTCGGCGATCGAATCGAATCGACCAACCTGTGCCGCAACTGTATTAATTAGATTGGCCACGTTACATATATACATAACGTGATATTTGCAATACCATATAGACGTCTGGAGGGGATGTCTAGTCCACAGGCAAAAACTACTAGTAAACTTGATTTGCCATGGCATCTAACGTTGCTGCAGCTAAAGCCAGCAAGGCTTTGGTCAAGAATGCCCACCCTCACTTGAAAAAAGTATGGAAGTACTACACGTACACGCGAGGACTTGAGACGAGGCAACTGTCTCCATTTGAGGTCGACCTGACGGGCTCGTTGATGCAAGGGATTAGGGATAATTTCGTGTTTCGGATCGTTGACAATGTTTGGTTCTGGGCGCCACCCACAATTTTTACTGTCGGCTCATATATGTATATCAGCAGGCTCCGGGCTGATTATCTCGTTGGGCACCGGGACTAATTCATGATGGGTTTTTCATGATGGGTCATTTCAAGGCATACCGCCAAATCCCGCCGCAATCTTAGCGCATGCGTATTCAGGTGGAGGGCTGAAGCCTCAGGTTTTTGTACGGGTTTTGTCTCGAAGATATTTTGGTTCGATTTTGCAAACTAGTACCTATTGGTGCTCCAAACTTATCGGACCTGCCAGTGGTCCATACAGTCAATTTCCAGCTGACAGGATTCTATCAACGCGGGCATGCAGATCTGCCTATGACTCCCACAAAACGCCATTGTTGCCGTCTGGGCCACTGCCACTCGCGGTACCTCCCAAGGCGATCTGAGAAGAACTGGACCCTACCTCGCTGCCGAAGATCGCGGCCGCTCTTGTAAGCAAAGGCGATTCGACAGGAAGTCCATATGCTTTTGATGATATCGGCTCTAGCATCAGCCCTCTCCTGTGCACCACTTCAGAACGAAATGACGCAAGATCTGCGAGAAAGCATGCAAGCTCACAACCAGTCGCTGCGTCTGCCTACGGCATTCGCTTTGCAGCAGTCGCTTGCTTACGTCTTCCGCCTGATTTTGGTAGCACGGCAGTAGCATCCGTACCATGCTCACGGTCTACCGGCGGATAGGTCGAACTACAATTTGACATAATCCGTACGGAGCGTAGGTCGAATTGGAGCTTCCTTACTGACAGTCCTGTATGAGTCCACTGAAATTCGCTCCAGTCCAAGTCCCTAATAAGAATTTTGACTTTAGACGTAGGCAGGGGAACGCCCGCAATTATGGTTTCAGCCTTCCCGAGTCGGCGTGGAGACATAACTTCTCCCAGGTGGTACGAATCGAAATCCTTCGAGCTGGGGGACTGCCGCGCAATCTGCAGCCTTTGAGTGCTAGTTTCGACATATAGCGTCGAAGTCTTTAGCATATATGATGTCCACTGTGTAGAACCAAACATGGTGGTGGAGACATGAAAGAACGATGCGGAGAAGCCAGAGGTATTGATTAGAAAAATCAATTGAAAACGAGACACGCTCTTACAGTTCGGACGTTAGCGGAGCCGTCTACGACTCTGTCGAGAGAATATTTGAAACATGGCTCTAGGGACAAATCAGTGACCAGGGGAACCTGTGTTGCAACTGGGGCACGTCGTCCGCTGCCCAGTTTTCTCTGCTTTGCACGAGGTACCGAACGAGGCTGGCGCCCCCGCTTTCGCTTCCGTCCTTTCCTGCGGCCACATCTACAACAAATACATATTTTGCGATTTTACGTACGAACGACAAAATATAATCTAAACTTTCATTAGATGCCGGTTCACCTGGTAGATGCCACGCTTGCTTGCATTTGAATCCAAAGCCACGTTCAGGGTAATTGCTACGCTTCAGTATAGAATTATAGTTAAGCTTAGGCCTAAGTATGTGCTGAAGCTATATGTTTTGCCTGCAGGATGCATCCGGGAAATAAAATCGGATGCACCAGATTTCGAAGATCCGCAGAAGCGCGGCGCCAGCCCAGGAAGCACAGGCTGCCAGGCACCAGCTCGGGCACGTCGGCACCCAGCGAGGCCTCAAACTGTTATGCCCCACCTCTAGCATCTCATAGTCTTAGTTTTTGTCTCATTGTCACTCTTAGCTGCGTCCAGTTACACTGGTGGTTTCAGCACATCAACTCGTTTAGGGTTTACAGCAACTAGTAAGATGGCGCAACTACGGATCAAACCTCGCATTCCGAGCATTCATGAAAGCTGTAATTCAAGTTTGCATCCGTCCTCTCCATCTCGATTCAGGTGGGTTCGCTGTTGCGTTTTGTGTGTGCGCGTTGGTATCCAGCGTATCAGCGCTTGCGTCAAGGTTGATACCGCCTCGCGTTGGAATATCTGCCGTAGCGATTCTATCCAACCTTAGAATATCAGAAGCTTCAGCAAAGATTGCGGTTAATAAGAGCATATTGCCGCATGCTTTGATGCCAGAGGATGTACTGCTGGCGCCGGGGTGGGCATAGGATGTCTTTTCAAACATGCGGAGACTATCCGGGACACAGGTGGTGCAGCGCTCTGCTGCAGAGCAAGACAGATGCGTGTTCGCATTGATGCTATTCACGGGCCTTTTCGCTTCGTATCGTAGCAGACCAAGAACTTCAACGATATGTGCCCCTGCGCTGGGGGCCGTAATTTCGATCTGGGCAGCAGTGACCAGCAGTGGTTAGCCTACTAGTCAAGGATAGGCCAAACATGGATATAGTGAGGTATTTTACGTGCGTGTGCGAATTACTAATGTCTTGTGCATTGAAGTCACCCCTGCCATTCTCTTTGTTATTACGTCGTGGCTCTGGATCAGCCTAAACCTTCGCAGTAGCTGGAATTCTACTGCTCATTGCAGTCGTTTTAGGGCTGTACTCAGTCTTTCTTGGAGTTCGAGCAGCGTCTATCGAATCGTTCATTAACGCAGCTACCCATGTATCGGTTCTAGAGCAGCAATAGCTCGGAATTGGCAAGTATGAGCACATGCCATCGAATGTAGCAAGAACCGCACTTGACCAGCCTGAAGCCAGCCAGCAATCCTCGGCAAATGTGCATGCCCGTTCTTAGTCGAGGGCCAAGCGTGATAATCGTCGGCTGGAGATAATTAAGGGAAGGGCCGCATTGGCGAAGACTCGTCGCGTCGTTTCGGCCGCTGGCAGGGGCAGTTTAGCATTAGCTGAGGGGACAGCTCTGTCCATCGGAGATGATGCAGCTGCCACAGCAGTGGCGGGAAGACTGTACTCTACTGTGGGCGGGTATGATATCGTTAGATCAAACTAGTGTGTTCTTCTTGGCCGAAGGCCAGTGGATGGGCGAGCACATAGCGTATAGGGCCCTTCAGATCTGCATGAAAGCGGCACGGTGGAGTCTCACGATTATAGGAGATCGCTGCGCTAGGGCTCTGGAATGGAGGTACGCTGGGTCGATTGTAGCCAGCGTATAGGCTCAGACCCAGAAGTACTCGCAGCAAGAGCCAGACAGGTGCTTAGAGACGTCATTGCGTTTGCATTGGCTGCACCGTTGAGAGAGACTTGCTCACTACTCTCGCAAGTTTGTCTGCGGGCTAGGAAAAGTTTGAAAGAAGAGCAAAAACTGTTCCCAAAGCTGTCCGAAGCATTCTTGCTAGGTGATGAGTCAGTTCCATAGACTGTTGGCGATACTTCGAGCGACCATTTTGGTAAATCGCCAAGATAGGTTGGCCTCTACTTCGTTCGTAAAGCTCTTCCAGAAGTTGCCGCTTTATTCGCTGATAAGAGACGTTTCTTTGTCACAGAAGAAGGAGCTAGCGGCGCGACAACTCGATTGCACCCATCAGAAGTTTTGAGGGACCGCGTTCTTTCGAATGTGGCTAACTCTAGCAAGTCAGGGCCTACCTCACTTTGGACGATGAGGAGCAGGTTAGTGGCAGTGTGTGTGCCTCCTTCAGCAAAAATGTTCGAGGGGTATTGCATTCACCGCTTGCTTACACTTGCGTAGGACCGTAGATTTTCAATGTTTATGGGAGATGGAGGCGGGGCACGACGGGGTCACAGATGGAGCGATGACCTGCCTACCGATGCTGAGCTTAGCATGCACGCATTTTTCAACTTGTTGGATCACCACTTTTCCAGCGTAGCCGAAGAGTATGATCTTGCCGTAAGCTTACCCAGGTCAGAGTAGGGCCAGCTTTTCTCAGACGCATTTGTAGTGTCGCCGCAATCGATAGACCAAGGCACCATCCGCGACAGAAAGCTACCGCTGCTAGAGGTGCGGCACTCTCGTCCTCTGGATGTCGTAGTCCGATTCAATGGAAGAATATTCGTGCTTGCAGATCCCATCCACCCTACGCCTGCAGGGTCTACTGACCGAGGTCGGAGGTCGGACCGCGAGGTGCTATTTCGTGCTATCGGATTGTTCCTGTCGCTGGCGTAGGTTTCACTTGGAATCGATGGAAAATCTGGTGAACATGGATTTACTCCGAACTAGTTACATGAACGTAGTCAAGGCCAAGGAAAAATCAACATGGCTGGCCTAGGCACTAGGAGTATAGCTCGGGCTGGTCGCAGAGCCATAAGCCGTGGACGGAGGCGCGATTCAAGAGGAAGGAGTGCCATGGGTGGGGGCGCCATTGGATCGAAACTAGCCGGAACGGCGGCTCGGCGGCGAGCAGGCCTAGGGGTCACTGACCTGCCAATGCAGCACGGAGTTCGATGCGCAGTGGACCTAGATCAAGATGTGGAGTACCTGCGGGCATGTTTAATGCCACTTGAGGGCTTGATGTCTGGGCATACTGAATCAGTCATGAGGCATCGGCCTTCCTTGGGTACTAACAGTCCATTGGGGTTCACCAACGACCGTGATGCGGATTGGGAAGTTTTCATGTGACTTACTCTTTTTCGCAAATCATGTGATTCAATTCGCCACACAGCACTAGCATGCTGGACTAGCTGTCCCAGTCTCCCAATGCTTGGTGTTTCAGACTGCAATTTGATTCGCTGTTCTCCGCCTACCACTCGTTAGGGTTTCCTGAACGACATAGTCTGCCTTCGAATATTTGCGTGCAACGTGGTCAGGTTCATTCTTTCTGATCGCTCGTGAGCGAGCCTAGACGTATATACCTATTGCCACTAAGGCCAACCCCAGCACATGTTCGCGCAAAATTTTCTTCGGAAAAATTAGGTAGGAAAGGCCGATGGTTGCGGCTTTCCTCGTTGACGTAACAAAAACTGTCATCGCACTGTCCGATAGGCTGATAAGTGCAAGAACGCAAAAATATCCTAGCCAATTGGAGACAGCATACACTGCAACCCCAGTAGAAACTAGAACCCAGTGCATAAAAGGAGTGGGATCAGAAACCAGCCTTGCATCATGATGGCTACTATGCCTACTAGACCTTGCACCGGGTACCACCTGAGCTCCGGTTTCGAGCAGACTAACATACGAGAAAGCGCTTCGGATAACTATAAACAGAATCGAGAAGAGCATGCTCCAAGTCTGCGAATACGCAGACGCTTCCAAATGTGAAGCATTGTACGTGATTAGGACAGCCTCCTACATGTTGCCCAGGAAAGCATCACATAATAAAGCAATTGTGATTATCGCAAACCCTTCTGGAGTACTCGCACCAGCATCAGAATCGGCCCATGCAAACGTTGCTAATCCAGCCACCAATAAGGCTGCAGCTACATACCTGCTGAAAGCGAACTATCTGCCATATAGGGCGACACCCACTAGCATCACAGGCACAACCTTCGAGCTCTTGCAAATGATCTGAGCTGGATACGACAAGTACAGCAGTGCCATATTGCTCAGCTAAGCGCTTAATAAATTCAGCAGGCCTACCATGGCATGCTGAAAGTGGGGCGCTCTTCGCTGGGTATAACCACCCAGACACGTTGAGCCAATTACCGTAACGGCTGGAATTGACATTGCAAGGACGATCGGATGGCGAAATTGCATATGGTCGATAACAAATTCCTAAGCTATACTAGCTACGAGATATGCACAGAATAGTGCAGCAGATACAGCCAGAAGTCTATGTTCTGGAGTTACCCAGCTCAAATTTACACCAGCTATGACGAATTCATCGGGCAACTGTGCCTAGGCATGCGTATTCCGAATGTCTAATCGTGTGGACGCTGCCATCTCTTAGAATTATCGTGCGGTACCGCTAATTTTTAAGTTTATATGTGTACGGAAGAACATATTCGACGTTATATTTAAGTAGTAAGACGACCGTCTATCGTTGTACGAAGAAGAAGAAATCGCCGAGTCGTGGTGTCGCGTGGCTTGGCTAGACTATAGGGGTCTGTCGCGCGTTCACCATTCATTTAGAACTACGATGGCCCTAATTCGTGCGATCCATGACTGATATTTCGAGCACGATAACAATTGACTTGGGGGTCTTCGCTGTTTGCTCTGCCAAATGCGACTAGAAGATTCATGTGGTGTGCACGTCCTCTTGGCTTAGTCGCCGTGGCTTGAGCTAGTACCACCGGCGTGGCTACCATCGCTGCTGCTTCGGCCCCTCTCTTCATCTGCAGATATGCTACTGTTGCCCGGGCCCTTTCCCACGCTTAATATCACTGATGATGACCCAGTAGATTCGCTTTCACTGCTTGCGTCT
>Ga0136560_1001057_pt1 | contig 14113 bp, 7 predicted proteins | sample AntRauMeHopE1497_FD_104925 | JGI IMG/M metagenome (GOLD analysis project Ga0136560, IMG submission 104925) | Saline lake microbial communities from Rauer Islands, Antarctica - Metagenome Hop E1 #497 | ecosystem: Environmental > Aquatic > Non-marine Saline and Alkaline > Saline | place... | reverse complement strand
GGGGGGGGGGGGGGGGGGGGGGGGGGGGGGGGGGGGGGGGGGGGGGGGGGGGGGGGGGGGGGGGGCGCCCCGCCCGGGGGGGCGGCGGGCGCGGACCGGCTGCGGGACGGCACGCGCGGGCGCGGGGCCGTCAATGGGCTGGGGTCTCACAGGCGCTTCTTGACCGAGTCCGCGTCGACGCTGACGGTGGTGGACCCGAGCGACTCGTCCTGCTGCCGGGCAAAGGCCGCGAGGAATGCCTGCTTGTCGATGACGGGGAAGTGCCTGACGATGAAGCGCATGAAGTTGGAGAGGAACTCGCGCTCCTGGGCCGTGGGGCGCAGCGGGTCGAGCCGCATCGAGGCGCCCATGGGCAGGCTCGACTCCGAGGCCTGCCCGAGGGAGGCCGGGGCCGAGGCGCTGGACGGGGTGTCCGCCTCGCCGGGGGAAAAAGCCGACGAGGCGGAGGAGGACGACGACGAAGGGTCGGGGGTCGGGTCCGGCGTCGCTGGGCCTTGCTGCATCTCCCGGCGCAAGCTCGTCAGGTCGCGGATCCCCGCAGCGGCGGCGAGCTCAGCGAGCTCCGGCGACACCTCGGGGCCCTTGCTCCCGAGCAAGGGGGCGTGCTCGGCGGCGGCGCTCTGGGCGGCAGCAAGGCTGCGCTCCAGCGCCTCACGGCGCGCCTGCTCGCGGTTCAGCTGGTTCTGGAGCTGGGTTACCTCCGCCTGGAGCCGGTCGTTCTCGGCGCGGGTCTCGCTGATGCTTCCCTGCGAGTGTGGAATCGTCTCGGTCGGCGGTTGCGGGGAAATTCCCGATCCGCAGCTCACGCGCCAGTCAGGTGCGTTTTACAGGCAAGCACGCCGACAGGTATCCAGGGAACTCACCGGCTTGGGCCCGCGTGGCTTGTTTGAGACCGTAAAGGCGCAGTCGACCCCGCGGCGGGCGCACTCCGAGCACGGCTCGTCGCCATCGCACCTGCGCGGCACGCCAACGGCCGGGAGAATGAGGCGCGTCGCTGGGATCACCGTGCGCGACCATACCACTGGCATTCCGCTCGCCAAGGCGGGGCCAGCGGGGGAGCATGAGCCTGCACGGCTGTGAGTTCCGTCTGCTTTCCGGTGTTTTTCCGCGGCTGGACTTCACCCGCCGGGCTTCGGCCGGGTCAACCCCGCGCCGCAGCGTCTCACTTGCGCCTTGACTTTTTGCAGTTGTCGCACGCCTTGGACACCCTGGCCCTGTCGGTCCCGCCGCCTCGCCGAGGCATGGCGACGTCACGGGCAAACTGCCTGCTTCGTCAGGCCACGGCCCGCTCCTGTCTCTGGGCCAGCGCCGTTCCGCGGGAAGGTTCCTGCACCAACCTGCCGGGCGAGCTGCGGCGCTGCTGGGCAGGGTGCAAGGTTGGCACGCGCACGCCTGGCGGGGCGCTATTGCAGAGGACCCGTGTTTTGCCGGCGCAACAACAATGGTCCGCGCGCCCGGACCTGCCCTGTGCGAGTGACCCGGCCCGGCCTTGGTAGGATCCGGGTCATGCGGGGTGCCCGCCCGTACCGATAAGCCGGCCGGGGGGTGCGGGGCCGTCGGAAGAAGCTCGACGGCCGATGGCTGGTCTGTGACAGACCACACGCGCCGTCGGTGCTCCAAGCGGTGGGCGCGGCCAGGTTCGTCCGGCAAGTACAACAGGAATCCGGGGGCACGAATGGGCAAGACCCAGCCGCCCGGGCCGCAGGATTTGGGGCAAGCATGGCTGCAAAGCCACCTGTCAGAGCACGGAGGCGCCCTCACGACCGGCACTCGCTCGGGCAAGCCCGCGAGCGTCATGCGCCCTCTGTCTGCAGCGCTTGCCACAGCGCTGGTCTTGGGCGCGTGCACCGCCCCGCTGGCACTTGCCGCCGCGCCCAAGACGCTCGCGTGCTGCGATCCGCCGGGCTACGTGTCATCCCCCCGCAAGAGCTCGAAGCGGTCCGTGACGCTGGCCTTGGTCCTCCCTCGCAATGCCTCTGCGATGGTGAGCGACATGTGCAGGGCGTGCGCGTCCTTCTGGCACGCCGGCGCGGCCGCAACGTCGGTGCTCGCGGGCTCGGGCACGAGGCCGCGGCTCCTGGTCCAGGGCGCCCGGACCCCGCAAACCAACACGGCTCTGGGCCGGCAGGCGGCGTTCGCGGCAGTCTGGACGGAAACGGTGTCCCTGGCAGTGACCCTGGCCACCTCGCAAGTCGAGGACCCGTACAGCCTCGGCGCCAAGGCGCCCATGCTGATGTGCCGCCCCGGCAAGACGTTCCGGCCTGCCGACGCTCCGTTTGGCGGGTGGAGGGTCGCCCACACGCAGCAGCCGAGCGCCGCGGCGACGATTGCCATGGCAGGGTCGGGCTGCGGCCTCTCGCCTTCGTGGCAGTCTCTCGGGGAGCCCACGGGGGCGGTGGCCGACTGGCTGGCCCGCGGGCCGGGCGGCGGGCACGGCGCCCCGGCGTGGAGGGCGTCGGGCAAGGGAGGGATGCCGGACCGCGCGGCGCGGCTCGCCCTCCTCCCGCTGACGCAGGCGGCCGCGGCCGGTGCCCTGGGGTACGCCGACGTGGCGGCGGCCATGCTCAGCGCCAAGCCGTCGGCGCCGCTCCGCCTGGCGGTGGCGTCGGCGCTCCCGCCCGCCTCCAACACGACGGCCGCGACAGGCGCCCTCGAGGGGCCCTCCCCGGGATGGGAGGCCGTGACGGGGGAGGAGGCGCCGTACCAGCTCCGGCTCGCGGCCAGGGCTGTGCTCCGCGCCGCCGGGCTGGCCGACGCCTCGCCGCCGCCCCCGCCCAGGCCCGCCACGGACGACGGCGCCGCCCCCGCCTCGCCGCCGCGGCTCCTCGCCGTACTCCAGAATCCCTTCTCCCACGCCGGTGCCACGGACGGCGGCGCCGGCGCGGCCGTGTCGGACGGCGTCGTCGGCCTGCCCCCGCAGCTGGTGTGGTGGGCGACACAGGACATGACGGCTCTGCAGGCGACGGCGGAGAAGGCCATCGCGTCCGCGCGCCGGGCCGCGCAGCAGGCGGGACAGGCCGACGAGGACCCGTCGGCGGCCGGCGGCGCCTCAACCGGACCCGCAGACGGAGAGGAGGAGGAGGAGGAGCCGGCCGGCGGCGGGGCCCCCGCCATCGCATTCTCGCCGGCACTCCTCACGCTCGCCTCCATCATCCACGCCGCGCCCGACTCCTCCATGGCGTCAAGGGAGGCCATCTACGCCGCACGGACCCGCGCCGCGAGGGTGATCGCCCCTCTCGGCGCCGACGTCGGCGCCGTGCCCGCGGGTGCCAGCTGGGCCACCGACGACAAGGTCGCCGCCGTCGCGGCCGCCGTCCCCGCGGCGGCGCCCCTCGTCTCCAGCAGCTGGGAGTCCGGCGTCATCGACGGCCGGTCGTCCATCGGGGCGCAGTCACCCGACGGCGAGAGCGCCACCCCCGGGCGCCCCGAGTCCGGCACGCGGGGCTCCCTCGGCATGTGGGTCGTGCTGCTGTGCGACCGGCTGTCGGGGCCCTGCCGCGCGGCCTCGGCGCGCTGGAACGCGCTGGCGGGCATCGTCGGTGGCGGCGACGGCACGGGCGCCCTGGCCGCCGCCGAGGTCACCGCCGACGGCGACGCCGCCGAGGCACCGACCGCCGGCGCCGACCCGCAGTGGGCGGCGCTGAGCCCCCGTGCTAGGGCCGCGGCAGCGTACGTGCGTCTCTGGGGCGTGTCAATGGCGGCGGTGGACACATCAGAGCCCCGCGCGCACCCCATCCTCCGCCTCTTCGCCGTGCGGAGCGCCCCCAGGCTCCTGGTGCTGTCCTCCACGGCGGAGCCCGGGAAGCGGGAGGCCCTCGCGGCGGGGCTGGTCCGGCGCTGGGAGGGGGCGGAGGAGGAGGCCATGGCCACGGCGCGGGCCGCGGGCGTGCTCCGCGTGGCCGGGTCGTACCGTGAAGCCGGCCTGGGCACGGAGGAGGTGCTGCTGTGGCTGGCGAGGCTGGTGCGGGACCAGGCGGTCTCCCTCTCCCTCGAGCCCGACGCCGACACCCACATCCGGTCGCCCGAGGAGGTCCTCAAGCAGCAGCAGAAGGCCATCGAGCACCACGAGGCGATGATGGCCGGGATCATGCCGGGCCAGGAAGAGGAGTGACGCGCGCAAAGCCAATCCCAAAGGCGCGCCTCACGAGGGCGCACTCACGATGGCGTCCGCGGCCCGGGTCCTCCGGGAAATGCGGGCGATGGCCCGGGATCCGGCTGACGGGGTTGCGTGCTGGCCCGACGAAGAGGACGCGGCGCTGCTTCACGCGAGTGCGTGAACCAGCAAGCTGCTCCCCGCGCGCGCCCGGCGCGGAACCGACGCGCCCAGCCCTCTACCTCGTACCCTGTCGTCCCGGGCCCTCGCAGCCATCGAAGGGCCGCCGGCAACTCCGTACGCCGGGGGCGTCTTCCGCCTCGAGGTTCGAATCACTGCTCGATACCCGTTTGAGCCGCCCACGGCGCGGTTCCTGACACCCATCTTCCACCCAAACATCGACAAATCTTCTGGGACGATCTGTGCCAGCGTGCTCAAGATGCCACCAAAGGTGAGGCGGCCTTGTGGCGCGCGCCCGAGGCTTGGGCGGCACCAATGTGCTCTCAGCCGGTTCGGCGGCGCGCCCGCCGCCATCGCAGGGAGACTGGCAGCCTTCGCTCGGAATCATGCCGCTGCTTGTAAGCCTCCGCGGGCTGCTGAGCTCCCCGAACGCGGCCGACGGCCTGGATGCCGACGCTACGTCGCTTTTCCGGTGAGAGGCGACGCTCGCAGTGGCCGTGATCTCATGGCGGCTCGCTGTGCTACCGCCCATACCGCTCGCATGTGCCGTGCCCTCTGACACAGCCGAGACCGGGCAGCGTTCACGCAAAAGGCGGCGCACTGGACGAGGACCAAGGCCGGAGCGCCCAAGCGCCCCCGAGAGGCCGCCTCACCACCCGCTGCAGACGACTTGGGCGCGGCTGCCGGCCCAGCGGGCGCTGGGACAGGAAGCGGGGCAGACTTCCGCGCCAAGCGTCCCAGGGCCTCCCCGCCACGGCAGGCGGACGACACCACTCTCGGACGCCCGGGAACCGGCGTGCCCGACGATGCGGGGGCCGTGCTCTGGAGAAGGCGCGCAAGAGTATCCTGGGACAGCTGAGTCCGGCAGAACAGCGAACCGGTCACGCGCCCGACCACTCCCGCCCCCATGGCAACGTCAAAGCGCATGCGGGTGCTCGTGTCGGGCGCGAGCGGGATGGTCGGAACCGCGCTCATCGACAGCATGATGCGCCCCGGCGCGGCGCTGGCGCCGTCCATCTCGCGGCTCGTCCGCCACCGGCCCCGCACGCCCGACGAGGTCTTCTGGGACCCGTACGAGATGCAGATTGACGTCAAGAAGCTAGAGGGTTTCGATGCCGTGGTGCACCTGGCAGGTGAGCGCGGATATTCCCCGACACGTCACCCCGTTCGAGCGCCGCCCGCACCACGGGGTTTGCTTCCCGCCACGCGAGCCGCTCCGACCCACGAGCGCGGCCATCCGCAGGCGAGAACATTGGCTCCGGAGACAGCAGCCTCGTTGGGCTCGTCGGCCGCTGGTCGGACCGCAAGCGCCACCGCATCATCGAGAGCCGCCGCCGTGGTGAGAACTGCCGACCCGTCGAGCCGGGTGGCCCCCGCCCTGCCACCCAAACAAGAGATCACCGTCAATTTTGATGCGCGTGCGCGCTTGGCCCGCCCGCAGGCACCGAGCTCCTGTCCAAGGCGCTGGCCTCGCTCAAGGCGCCGCCGAGCGTCCTCGTTTCCGCGTCGGGCGTCGGCTACTACGGGTCGCGCGGCGACACCATCTTGGATGATGAGGCGCCCAAGGGGTCCGGGTTCCTGTCCGACGTGGCGGAGGTCTGGGAGACCGGGACGCAGCCGGCGGCCGACGCCGGCGTGCGCGTGGCCAACCTCCGCTTCGGCGTGGTGCTCTCGAACCGCGGTGGTGTGGTGCAGAAGCTGTACTGGCCGTACCTCTTCGGCCTCGGCGGCCCCGTGGGGCCCGGGACGCAGTACATGAGCTGGGTCAGCCTCGCCGACGCCGTCCGGGCCGTCGAGCACAGCATCGCCGTGAGCCGGACCACGCCACCAGCACCGAGTGACAGCACCACTTCTGCCCAGCCCCACCGTGCCAGCCATCTCCAACCCCCCCCACGTTGTCCCCCGCAGCGTCCCGAGGTGGAGGGTCCCGTCAACGCCTGCGCGCCGCAGCCGTGCACCTCGGCCGAGTTCGCCGCGGCTTTCGGCTCCGCCCTCTCGCGCCCCGCCTTCATGCCCCTCCCCACCCCCGCCGTGCGCGCCGTGTTCGGGGAGATGGGCGAGGAGACGCTGCTCGTCTCCCAGCGCGCCGTCCCCACGGCCCTCGAGGCGAGCGGCTTCCGCTTCTGGTACCCCGACGTCACCTCCGCCATGCGCGCCGCCGTGACCTTCCACGGAGGCACCGAGGCACCGCACCGGGCGTGAGGCCGAGCGGCACGGAAGCGGGCAGGCGGCAGACCGGGCAGCGATTCCCCCCGCGCGCACGAGGTGTGTTCCGAGCCCACGCTGCGTGACGGGCCGTGCCTCGCTCGCCCGAGCCGCACCATTCACGCACCGGGCGCCTGCAGTCACTCGGGCCGTCACTTCTCCCTCTTGTCGCGCTTCGACGACCGGCCGGCGCCGCCCTCATCCCGCCCGCGCTTCCCCGCCCTGGAGCCCGTCGACCCCAGAAGGTACGACGACGCCGTGGCGCCCTCGCCCTTGCTCGCGGCCGCGGGCGCTGCCGTCTTCTTGCCGGCGAGCTTCTTGGTCAGCCTCCCGATCTCGTCCGGCTCGGCCGCGGACGACGACGACGACGCCTCCCCCGCGGCGCCACCCGCGTCGGCGGCCGCGTCCTCCGGGTCGCGGAACTGCTCCGAGCGCTCCGCCCGCCTGTCGGCCCGGGCCGAGGAGCCCTTGGCGCGGCGCTCCGAGTCCTTGCGCTGCTTGCGCTGGCGCTCGTTGAGGAAGTACTCGCCGCTCTCGATGGCCTTGTCCAGCTTGGACGGGACCACGTGGTCGGCGGGGGGGAAGGGGGTGTACCCCTTGGCCGCCTTGGAGTCCGTCTTGGCTCTGTCCGCCGCCGACGGGCGCTTGCGGCGCGCGTTCTTGGTCTTGAACTTGGGGAGGAACCTGTCCCAGGACTCCCCCTTGAGCTTGGGGTCCTTCTCCAGCTCGCGGCGAATCATGAGGGCCTTGACGTGGTACACGGGGTGGATGTTGGACATGCAGTCCTCGATCACGCGCCGCGTGATCTTCATGCCCTTCCACGGGCCCATCAGCGCCACCGTGTTGCCCTGCACCAGGATGTAGCACTCCGTGAGGAGCTCCAGGGCCTTGAGCGTGGCGCCCTCGGGCCCGACCAGCCGCTGGCGGCGCTTCACGAAGCGCTCCTTGTTCCGGACCATGCCGCCGATCTTCACGATGTCGCACTGCATCTCGTCGTCGAGGATGCGCAGCGCCTGGGCGAGCGGAACGGACCGGGAGAGGAGCCGGATGAGGTCCCGGGCCTTGAGGATGACAAACGGGTCCTTGGTCTTGCGCGTGGTCCGCACCGTCATCGAGCCCTCGACGAGGTTGAGCTCGCACGCGATGCCCTGGGCCTGCGGGGCGGGGGAGGGCGGGGGCCGGGGCGCGGAACGGGTGGACAGGTGGCAGAGAAGCGGCAGCCCGGCTGGCGGCGGCACGCCCCCTCTTGGCTCACGTCGAGTGACTTGGTCACGGCGGGCCACACCTCCCTCAGGTACTTCTCGCGGTACTGCGGGAAGAGCGTGGCGAAGCTGGACTCCTCCACGAGGCTGTGCTTCATCATCTCCCCCGACCACTCCGGGACCGCCCAGTGGTCGATGCCCTCGTGGTCCCACGGCTTCTCCTTGCGGTACTTGTTGTGGTCCTTCTTTCCCGGGGCCAGTGCGGGCCGCCCTGACGGGGCCTCGGCCCCCGATGAGGACGACGACGACGATGCGGCGGCCATGGCTTGCGGTACCGAGCTGCGACGCCGCGCGTGTGTTCTCGCCTCCGTGGACGGGTTTCTTGGTGCTTACGAACCTTTCGGTCCCGGAACGTTCCGCGTGTGCGGCTGTTGCGCGCGAGCGGGGACGGGAGGTGGACGCGCCGAGAGGCTCTACCTGCGGGCCCGAGCAAGCGCCCGAACGGGGCCGCCACACCGCGCACAGGCCCTACAATCGCCTCGAGCGCGTCGCAATTTGCATTTTTCTGGTTGCTGCCGAGGGGCACGGGGCAGAGGCGGGGCAATGGATCCGCCGCCCCCTCGGCACACTCCGGGCGATGCTCTCGACCGCCTCGAGAACCCCGGCGCGTGGCACGTGATGCCGTCCCGGGGCGCACGGCGGCGCGAGCGCGAGGCTGCGGCCCGTCGGCACGTTCCTGCCGCCACCCGGGTACAGCAGCTCCTGAACGGAGCGGGGCAAGTGCCCGGCCTCGGCACGCGGACTGTCGTGGATGAGGACACGTTCGAGCGGTCCCTGGCCTCGATCATCCAGAGGCAGTACTTTCCGGACCTGCCCCGGCTCGAGCAGCAGCTCGAGTGGGTCGAGGCGCTGGAGAGCGGCGACTCGGCCAGGATCAGGCGCGCATCGCGCCGCGTGGATCCCAGGTACCGGCGGTCGGACGCCGTTGCGACGCCCACCCCCGACTTGCGTCCCACGGGATCGGCGACGCCATCGGCGGCGCCGGCCGCTCGCTGCCTGGAGGACCTTGGCGAGGCGGCAGGCCTTCTCGACGCCGCGCCGGGGGAGGTGGACTCGCTCGAGGCGGAGCCGGACGCCGCAGCCGGAGCGGAGCGGTCGGCAGTGCGGCCCGGCGCGCGGGCGGGCCGTGCGAGAGCGGGGAAGCGGCCCCGGCCGCCGTCCCCGTCGTCCCGCGCGGCGGCCTCTGCGGCGGACCCCGCCATGACTGTCTCCCGCTTCCTGGCCGAGTTTGAGACGGAGGACGCGGCGTCGTTCCGCGGGACGGAGCACCGGAGGGCGGCCCAGCGGCGCGAGGAGCTCTGGTGGGTCTACCAGCGCCCTGACACCCCCGGCCGCCTCCGGGCCATCATGCCCGCGGCGGAGCGGGGCGCCCTGGACGCGCTGGAGGACGACCTGGCGAGGGCGGCGCTGCTGCGGGCGTCGGGGCGCGGCCGCGTGGACGGCCTCCACCACCGGCACCCGTCCCCGGCGCACGCCGACACCCACGACGACGACGACAGGCCGGCCGCGGCGGCCCCGGGCACCGCCCTCCTCGGCGCCGCGTCCACTCACCGGCCCCGCAACCAGCTCTTCTTCCCGCCGGAGCTCGCGGTGTCCAATGACGTCAGCCGCGTCCGGCCCGCCGACGTCCTTCCGTCGCGGGAGCTGCTCCCGGCGCTTGCGATCGCCACGGGGTCGGCGGAGGCGGCCGTCGCGGCCGCCCGGGCGGGCTCGATGCCGCAGGGTCTGTTCCTGGAGGACGAGACACGAAACGACGCCCCGAGGCAGCAGCTCCAGGACCGGGGGGAGGTGACCGCGGCGCTGCTGGGCAACGACGCGCGGTCGGGCCTGCCCGCCTCGGAGGCTCGGTCGCCCGGGAACGGCGGCGACGGGCCAGGCAGGCCGGAGCGGGCGCCCCGCACCGCGCCGGAGCCAGCGCCCGCAGAAGGACCATCACTCTCCGGCTCACGCGCCGCCTCGTCGCTGGTCCGGATGCGGGCTGGCGGCGCTGACGGCCTCCCCGCCGCCTCGCAGCTCGTGAGGTGGGTGCAGCCGGCCTTTACCGTGGGGCCGGGGGGCGCCCTGCTGCCCCCGCGTGTCCTCCAGCGCTCGGCCACGCGGCTGGACCCGGCGTCCGATGCCGCACGGATGCTGCGGGACCCCGTGCAGGCCGCCCTGGCAGCCCTGGGCCCCGCCGTGCCGGCGCACGAGGAGGAGCTTGACGTGGGCGAGGGCGAGGGCGGCAGGCCCCGGGGGCCCAGGCCCGCCCCCGCCGTTCCTGCTGGCGTCATCCCCCGGGCCGCCGATCTCGAGGCCGCGGCGGGCATCGCCCGGGATGGGCCCGACGACGCTGGGCGCCGCCGCCCCGGCCGCTCCTTCCTCCCCGTCTCGACGCCTCTCCCCTTCGCCGTGGTGGGCGGCTCCGGCGTCCCCACCGCCTCCTCCGAGGCCCTGGGCCCCGGCCTGCTCGCCCTCTCGTCGGCGCCCCTCTCGGCCATGGTCCTTCCCATCGACCCGCCGATGACGTGGGGCGTCCTCGCGAGCGACCCCGTGCTGCTCGGCGACGACGGCCGCCCGGCCCTCGGGGACGAGGCGACGCTGGTCGACACCATGCGCGCGGTGGCGGGCGGCGACGGCAGCGACGCCGAGAGCGACGCCGCGTCGCTCGGCCGCTCCAGGAGCGCCTCGGTCGCCTCCGCGGGCGACAGCCCCGCGTTTGCCGCGGGAGCCCCGGCCGGGGCGCCGAGGCGGAGCCGGGGCCGCCCGCCCGCGAGGCTCGAGCCAACGCTCCGCGCGGCGGCGCTCGTGCCGACCGCCCGGCCCGCGGAACCGCGCGCGGGAGACCCGACCGTCGTCGACGGCGTGTCGGCGGCGACGCGGCGACGCACGGCAGAGCTGCAGCGGGAGATCGCGGCGCTCCGAATGGTGGCGGCGGAGGCCACGGCGTACAGGGTGCCCGGGAGGGGGAGGGGGGACGCGGCGGTGAGGGAGCGGCTGCGGGAGCGGGCGAGGGACGACGGGCGGCGGAGGGACGCGGCCGAGGCGGCGCTGCGGCGGCGGGTTCGGGCTATGGCGGCGGTGCCGTCGAGCGGGGCAGCGGCCGGGTCGAGAGCGTCCTTCGCGGCCAGCCTGCGGGCTTCCTACAGCGCGCCACAGCCCCGCAAGCCCCGGAAGCGGTGATGAGACACGATGCGTGCGTGCGTGTATTCGTGCCGCGCAACCGACGGGCTCAGCCTCGTGCCATGCCTTCTGGCCGTTCCGCCGGCCCCTTGTCGCTGGCACGCGCACGCGGACGCGGACACACTTGCCCGGTCACGCGCCCGCCCTCACAGCTGCGCCCCTGACTTGCGCAGCCGCTCGAGGAGCTTCGCGTTGACCGACTGCCACCGGGCCGTCTCGCCCTCCAGCTCCGCGACCCTGGCGGCGAGCTCTGCCTCCTTGGCGCTCGGCTCTGCGGCCTCTGCCGCCGCGAGGGCCGCCGCCGCGGTGGCCACGACTGGCGCCGCCGCCCTCGACCGCTTGCTCCTGTCAGACGACGTGACGGTGGGGGCGGCCTCGCCGTCGTCGCCCATGTCGAAGCCGAGGCCCGAGGACGACGACGAGCCGCGGCCCTTGGCATCCACCAACTCGGCCGCCTCGACGAGGCCGCACGCGCGGAGGGCTGAGGCGGCGTCGCCCCCCCTGAGCGCCTCCGCGGCGGCCATGACCGCCGCGGCCCTGGTCGGCGGCGGCCGCTCCGCCTCCTCCCTCGCCGCCGCTGCGTACTCCAGCAGCCACGTGTCCTCGCGGCCGTCCGCCCCGAGGAGGCCCACGCAGGGTGCCCTGACGCCGCCGCCGACGGCCGGAATGAGCGTCCGAGCAACCGGCACCGCGCTCGTGTCGATGCCGCCCGTCGCCTCCCGGGCCTCCCGGCGCTGCGAGAGCGGCACCGAGTGCTTCGAGAGGTGCGCCAGGGGCGCGAGCGGGTCCAGCCTGCTCCCCGACCGGAGCAGGCACGAGCGGGGCAGGAGCTGCAGGCACGTGGCCGCGCCCGACAGGCCGGGCAGGGTCCCCGTCTGCTGGCCCGAGGCCAGGTCCCACACCCGCACCGTGCCGTCCTCCGACGCCGTGACGGCAGAGGCGCAGTCGGACGTGAGGACGACGTCGTGGACGCAGGCCCGGTGGCCGGCGAGGACGACGGCATCGCCGATGGACATGCCGGCGCACTCCGGGTCGAGGGTGGCATGTGACGTGCGCTGCCTCGCGGGCGCCGCAACTGAGGAGCCGGCGGCGTCGTGGCCCGCCTCGGCCTCCGCTGGCGACGACGACGACGCAGAGGCGGCTGCGGCCGCGACGGCGCCGGTCGCGAACACGCCCTCCTCGGGCTCCATGAGGGCCTCCGCGGCCTCGCGGTCCGCATGGACTGTGACGGCGGCGGCCTCGGGGCGCAGGGGGACGACAAAGGCAGAGCCGTCGCCGGCGCCGGCGACGAGGCGAAGCCCCTTGAGGTCCGTCGCGCAGCAGTACAGCGGGGCGGGGAGGGCGATGACGGCGAGCACGGCGCCGGAGACGGGCCGCAGGAGCCGCACGGTGCGGTCCAGGGAAGTGGAGGCGACGGGGGAGTCCTCCGAGGCGCCCCAGCAGCGCGAGAGGCTCGTCACCGGCAGGGTGTGCCCCCGCCACGTGTGCACGGGCTTGGGCCGGTAGGAGGCGTCCACCTCGGCGTCGGCGTCGAGCAGGGACACCCCGGACCAGGCCCGGACGGTGCAGTCCTCCGATCCGGTGAGGAGGCGGACCCCGGCGGCCGCAAAGGCCACCGCGGAAACCGGCTTCAGGTGGGCCCGCGTGACGCGAACGAGCGCGCCGTCGCCCGCCCTCCACAGGTAGACGCGGCCGGACACGCCGCCCGCCGCCACGTAGGCGCCGGTGGGGTGCACGTCCACGCTGAGCATCTTCTCGGCCTGTGCGCACCGGGCCGACACGCCCTCGCTCCCCCACTTCCACTGCACGAGCTGCGGCTTCTTCGACGAGCTCCCGACGAAATGGGCGGGAGCCTTGACCAGGGCGCGCGCGGTCGAGGCCTCGGGGACCATTGCGACGGCTGCGAGCGGGAAGGCCAGGGCAGCGGCGCGAGGAGTGGAAACAGTGCCCGGCCAGCCGGCGCGCAGCATTGGTACAAGAGCAAGCCCCGGAGCCCTCACCTCGCGGAAGCATTGGCTGGGAAGCAAAGGAGGCGACGGCGGTGCTCGTGGAGACATCCCACACCTGGACTGTGCCCGTCTCGCTGGACCCGAAGCCGGCAACGAGGTCGCCAGACATGCTGCTTGCAGCCGGCCGATGCCCGGTGTGCGCCCGCCCTGGGCGCGGCACGGCGCGAGGCGTGCGAGGTGCGTGCTGCTCTGCTTCAGCCCGCCCGAATGCACCCTCACGCCACGGACGAGCCCCGGGCACAGGTGCCCAGAGCCTGAACCTATGCTTGCTGTTCACGCGCTGCGGCGTGTGACCGCGTCGGCCGGGCGCGCCGAAGCCTCGACCAGGAGGGCATTCGCCACGACTCGGGCCAGCGCCGTCCGTGCCGCCTCCAGCGCCGCGCCGCGCGTGGCAGAGGTCCTCCGTGCCACCGGGGTAGGGGACGGCACCGAGGTGACGGTCCGTGGGTGGGTCCAGTCCGTGAGGCGTCAGAAGCGCATCTCGTTTGTCACGGTCACGGACGGCAGCTCGGTGCGCCCCATCCAGGTGGTGTTCGAGGGCAAGGCTGCGGCGGACGTGACGACTGGCGCCGCGGTGGAGGTGCGCGGCCGCACCCAGGTCGACGGGAGGAACGGGGTGACGGAGCTGGTTTGCCCCGAGGAGTCCTGGCTCCGCGTCCTGGGCCCCGCGGACCCGGAGACGTACCCGCTCCAGAAGAAGAAGCACTCGTTCGAGTTCCTCAGGGACGTGGTGCACCTGCGCGGGCGCACAGGGACGATGCAGGCGGTGCTGCGGGCGCGGCAGGCGCTCTCGGCCGGCGTGTCCTCGGCGCTCGACGCGGACGGCTTCGTGCACGTCCACACACCCATCATCACGTCTTCTGACTGCGAGGGGGCGGGGGAGACGTTCCGTGTGGCGCCGGACCGCCCGGCCGCGCCCGCTGCCGAGGCCGCCGCGCCCGGCGGCGACGGCTCCTTCTTCGGCTCCCCCGCGCACCTGACGGTGTCGGGGCAGCTGCAGGCGGAGGCTTTCGCCGCCGCGCTGGGCCGCGTGTACACCTTCGGTCCCACCTTCCGCGCCGAGAACAGCCACACGTCGAGGCACCTGGCGGAGTTCTGGATGGTAGAGCCGGAGATGAGCTTCGCCGGGGCGGCAGAGGCGATGGACTCCGCGGAGAGCGTCGTCCGGGCGGCGCTGGGGCGGGGGGAGGAGGGGGAGGGGGAGG
>Ga0136560_1001056_pt1 | contig 14113 bp, 8 predicted proteins | sample AntRauMeHopE1497_FD_104925 | JGI IMG/M metagenome (GOLD analysis project Ga0136560, IMG submission 104925) | Saline lake microbial communities from Rauer Islands, Antarctica - Metagenome Hop E1 #497 | ecosystem: Environmental > Aquatic > Non-marine Saline and Alkaline > Saline | place... | reverse complement strand
TCCCCCCCGACTGTGATGTGTGCGTCACCCGCCCGCCGGAATGCGACCCGAACCCATCTCCGCACGTGCCCAGGCCCAACTGCACCGCCCATCCCCCAGGCGCGGCTGCCCCGGCCGGCGCTCCCTCTGCCGGCGGCTGCTCCGTCTCGCCGGGCACCGGCACTCGAGGCCCGCTCACGCCCAGCATGTGTAACCTCTCGAGGCCAATCGTCGGTACAATCGCCATGGCCCTGAGCCTGGTTGTGGCGATGATTCTGCTCTTCGTCGGGGCCATCGTTGACAAGAACTGGCTGACAATGATCCAGCGTGAGCCCTGCGCCCCGCGCGACGCCGCGTTGACGCGGGGACGATGCGGTCCACTCGGACGGGCCGCCCCGGCCGGCACGCCCGCCTCGGCCCGGCGGCAGGTCGCGGCGTTGCTGCGCGAGGTGTTCCAAGAAAAAGGTGCGCCCACCTCCGGCGGCGCGTCCCTGGCGATCCCCCTCGCCCCCCTTCGCCCACCACGAGAGTCGCAGTGGTCCCGCTCATCGGCGCCCCGATTGCCGTCGTGGTGATGAACTGGTGAGCAGGGAGCGGCGCGCCCGGTCCCCGGCGCCCGCGCCCGCGCTTGCTTCACGCCGATGGTGCCGCTGAACCGACACCTCACCCCCGCAGGGCTTCGCCGGACATGGAGACCGAGGACGAGCGCGCGCTGTGAGCCGAAGCGCGTCGCCGTCGGCTGCGCGCCAGCGCCCTGGCAGCCCCATCACCACTGCCCCAGCGTCCCACTGTCTCCTCCCACTGGTCGCAGCTCCTTTATGAACATGGGCTCCTGCGTCGTGGGCATGATCCTGTCGTGCTTTCTGGGCCTGCCCCTCGTGCTGCTGCACACGGCGGCGCTTAAGGAGGTCGGCTTCTGGTGCTGGATCGGGTCCACCGTGGTCGGGTTCGTGGGCATCGGGCTTTATGCCAAGCTTGGCCTGGCGCCTGCGGAGTGATGCCTCCCGTGATCGCCGTTGCCGGGGTGCGTGTGTGACGGGGTGACGACCAAACCGTCGATTCGTGATGCCTCGGTCGCCGCGGCGGCACCTGCTCGAGCACACACGAAGTTTCCGACACGTCTCACTCACCCGGACCGCTGGGAGGGGCGGGCGGGAGGAGGGCGGCCCAGCTTGACGACATGGCAGCCGACGCGGACTGGGGCTGCAAGGTGTGCGCGAGAGACGGCACAGTGAGGGCGGTCCCACCGCCGGAGCCCGGAGCACCGGTGGCCGAGGATGCGGGCGTCGCGGGCGCCGCGGCAAGCCGGGGGGGACGAATGGCGAGGTCCGGCACGATTGGCATCGAGGCCGCGGCGCTGGCCGGGACAGGCACCAGCGACAGGCCCGCCGAGGGAGGCTGCAGGAGGGAGCTGCTCCCCGCAGCAGCCATAGCCGCCCGCACGTCCAGCGCCGGAACGGATGCCCCCGGCCCCGTGCTGAGGGGGACTGGCGCGGCGTGCTTGGAGAATCGACGGATCTCCGCGGGGCGGACCGTTGAGGCAGAGCTGAACGGCCCGGGGAGGAGGACGCCTCGGGCTCCGTCCACAGCCTTGGCCCGTGTGTCGTCCCCCGTCGGCAGCCCGGCCTCGAACGCCCCAAAGGATTCGCCCGGGCTCGCCCGCCCCGGGGTGGCCGTGGTCGCGCCCGCCCTGCCGCGCTTGGCCGCGGAGAGCGACGCGCTGACCGGGGTCTCGCCGTCGACGAGGTCGGACTCCTCGCTCTCCCGCGCGCGCTTGCCCCGGCTCTGCCCGAAGGGGACGTCGTCTTCGTTGGCGTAACGCGAGTGGCTGGACCGGCGGCCGGGCATGACGCCCAGGGAGGGCACGGAGACGGGCCACGCCGGTATCCGTGCGGATGCCTCCCACGGCAGGGTGGCCCAGCCGGGCCGGGCGGGGCGGACGGGGACCGTCGGCGGGGTGGCCCACGCCGACGCGGCGGCCCCCCGGCCTTGGTACCGGGCTGGGCCGAAGAGCTGGGTGTTCCTCGGCGTCACGAAGGCCACGAGGTCCCTCCGCCCCTCGAGGAAGAGCGGGTGCCACCAGACGATGCCGGCGCCGTGGCCGCAGGCCCACGCGCGGTTGAGGCTGACCCTGTTCCCCGACTCGTCGAACGCGGTGCGGAGGCGCATGCTGTACTTGTTGTTCTGCCGCGCGAAGGAGGCGGTCTCCGAGCTGAACGCGTCCTTGAGCCGGGAGGCGAAGGCCAGCGGGTCGTTCACGCGCAGGCCGCCGTCGGGGCAGAACTCCACCACCTCAGCGGGGCCCTCGCTGACCAGCTCCCACAGCCGCGCCGCGAAGCGGTAGGGCTCCGGGAAGGCGGCAGACACCTCCGCCCGGACCTGCTCCACCGCCGGCCTGGACCACGTGTCCACGCGGAACACGCCGGAGCTGGCGCACGGCATCACCTCGGGGAAGTCCCCCGGCCTGATGGAGGACACCGCCTCCGCCACCCCCCGCTCCTCGGACCAGATGTCGGACGAGCGCATCCCCGCGACCGTGCCGGGGGCCGCGGCCGCGGCCGCAGCGAGGTCAAAGAGCGTCTCGGGCTGCTGGCCGTCCTCGACGAACGATGGCGCGCGCATCCTACCAGGGTGCGCGCCCCAGGGGCCCGGCAGGGTGCCCGGGGCTGGGGGCAGCCCCGTGCCCCGAGGCAGCCCGGCAGCTGACGCAAGGGCCACCTCGGCCGCCCGTGCTGCTGCGCTCGCGGCCTTGGTCCACTCGAGCAGGTAGGACTGCACTTGCGTCCAGGCCGCGGCCCGCGCAAGCGCCATCTGGTCCTGCAAATGGGCCCGGAGCACCCGGCGGAAGGCCTCGGTCTCGGCCTGTGCAACGCTCGGCTGCCTGCTTGCGCCGCCGAGGCTGTCGAGGTGCTCATCGGTCCACGGGCGGCGCAGGTCCGAGAGCGACCCCCCGGCGGTCTGACCCCCGGCTGCGGCGGCACTGTCCGGCGCCCCCGCCGCGGTGGGCTTGACTGTTGCGCCAGAAACCAGCAGTGCTGGAAGCTGGTAGGATGACGAATCATCCGTCTTGCGATTTGCGGACGCCATAGCTCTGTGAGGGCCTGCAGCCGCCGTTCGGAGCCGGAGGCTGGCGGATTCCGCAGGTTTTTGGAGCGAGAGACCCCGCGTAGTCGGATTACCGTGCTCAAGAGCCGCCGGCAGCCAGCGGGTCGGCTTTTGCCGAGCGTTTCCGGGGACGAGGGCCTCGGGGCGTGCGCTGAGCGAGGTTGAGTGGCGCGGCACGAAGCCGCGGGCTCCGAGGCCGGCAGAGCGACATCTCTGAGCGCCGTCCGGTTTCGTCGAGCGCAAGAAAACGCAAGCCAGTACCAAAAACAGCACAGTCGGCCGATCGTCGGACAAGCCAGGCGAGGGCGCCCGGGCCGGAAGGGCGGGCCGGCCGTCACTAGCCGATTTCGCCCCAGCGGATGGCAGGGATGGAGGACAGGGCCGCGAACGCGCCAGAGGCCGCGATGGAGATGAAGGAGGCCAGGAGCGTGAAGTCTGCCCGCACGAAGAGGACGCGGACGGGGTTGAGGTCGTCCTCCGAGTCGAGGCTCTTGGCCAGGAGGCTGAGGACCTTGCGGCAGCGCTTGAGGCGGTCCGTGGTGGCCTCGTGCATGGGCTCGGGGTAGCACGAAAGGAGGTCCTGCGTGACGGCCTCGATGCGGTTGAAGCGGCGGCGCTGGAAGGAGATGGAGCGGTTGGTGCGGGCGGCCAGGGTCATCTGCAGCACCACGATGGCAGCGAAGACGACCTCCACGAAAGTCCCCTGCACCAGGATGACCAGAGTCTCCTTCCCGCTCGTGGTCGCCCCGAAGAAGATGATGCCCTGCCCCACCACGATGAAGCCCACCAGCAGGGCGAAGAAGAGGGTGTAGAGCTGGATGCGCATGCTGTAGGACCGCGCCAGGTCCGCCGTGGTGTTCCGCACGTGCAGCCACACCAGGAGGTTCTCGGGGTAGAAGACCGGCAGCCGCACGTGGGTCACCCACTTGGCCACCTGCTCCTGCGCCTCGTCCGGCCGCAGCCACGTGGCCTGGGACATGATCAGGCGCCGGACCGTGTCGTCGTCGCGCCCGAGGCTGGGCTTACCCGCCGCCTCCATGCGCGCAAAGTCGCGGCTCGCGGTGTGCGCATTGGAGACGGCGCCGGACCGAGGCGGCGGCAGCGGCGAGATGAGGAGCTGCCTGGGCGGCTCGGGCGGGGCCGACATGGGCACCTCGACGAGCGCGCGGCGGCCCAGGGCCGACTGTGCCGAGGCCAGGCGTCCCCTCCCGATGCTTGGCTCCGGCCGGGCCTGGTCCCATGCCTCCCGCCACTCATGCAGGGTGGTGCGCGACTCGGCCTTGCTCGTGGTACGCACCCGCTTGCGGAGGATGGCAGTGGTGCTGGCACCCTTGCTGTGGGTCGGAACGCCTGCGGCCGGCATCTTGCCGCCGTGAAAGGCGACCTGGCGGTGCTTCGCCGGCGGCGGCGCCACGACGGCCGTGGGGCCGCCGCCCGAGCCGCCGCCCGCGGATGCCCCCAGGCCGCCGAAGTTGGAGCTCTTGCTGGCCGAGCTGAGCTTGGCTGCGGCGGGGGTGCGCGCCTTGTCGGAGCTGCGGCCCGACACCGTGGCCGGGTCGTGCTCCGGCTCCACGCCCTCCTCCGCCCGCGCCCCAAGCGCCGCCCGGATGGCCGAGGTCTCATGCTCGGACGCGATGCTCACCATGGCGTGGTGGAAGGTGCCGCCGGCGGAGCGCACCACTGCGTCGTGCATCTGCATCGTGGCCGGCGAGCGGATGTCAAGGAGGCGGTGCAGGAGGACCTGGGCGCGAAACCGCCGGTAGAGGTCCATGGCCCCCAGTGCGCAGAAGGAGATGGTGATGCGGGCGTTGAGGCTGGTGAGGAAGACCACGAGGATGGTGGTGGTGATCTCCAGCGGCGTCCAGGAGGCGAAGGCGTTGGTTGGGCTCCCGGTCATTGTGGCCCGGCTGATGAGGGGCAGCGTGCCGATGGCCAGGCCGATGAGGCGGGGGACGAGCCCGACGCCGAAGGACACCAGCACGCCCGTGTGGGTCGTCCGCACCGTGTGCCACGCCAACAGCTTGGCCGGGATGGTGGCCATCCCCTGCGTGTCGTAAAGCACCGGCCGGTCCTCGTGGTAGCGCGAGGCCGGCTCCCGCCGACCGTCCGCCGATGACGCCGCCGGCAGAGGCGGCTCGGTGAGCCCGCGGCCCGGGAGCGCCACGGGGCTGCGGGCACCGACGGACTGGCCGCGGGCCGCGGCCTTGGAGTCCCGTGACTCGATGGAGCCCCTCGGGCGGCGGTGCGGCGATGAATGCGCTGCCGGGCGGACATCCTCCGCCCCGCTGGATGCCGGGGTCCCGCCGCCGCTGCCGCCCGCCACGCCGAAGGCGTCGGCCCGTCCGTCGCCCGTGTTCCCTCCCAGGGCGGCCTGGTCGTCTTCGAACGCGGCCACCGCCTCCTCGACGGCCCGGAACGGCTGCCACGGGGTCGTGTCGTCGCGAGAGGCCCCGGCAAGCACCGCCGCCGGGGGGTCGAACCTGTCCGCCACCGAGTCGTCGGCGCCGTCGCTGTCGTCGGCCACGTTGGGGATGTTGACCCAGCCCCACGCGCCCGCGGCGGCGTGCGTCTCGTGCTGCGACGCCGCGATGGCCGCGGGCACGTCGCCGCCGGGGCGACCCAGCCGCTGAGCCGCCGGGAGGTCGGCGGCGTCCTCGTACTCGCGGCTGAAGGGCCCAGTGACCCCCGGAACCCCCGCCCCTGAGGTCGCCTGCCGGTGGCGCGACACCAGCACCGGGTGGCTCTGCCCGCGCGCCGGAGGCCTGGCCCAGTTCGCGGGGACGGCCGCTGCGTTCCCCGCCGCCGTGCCGGCCGGCCCCGGCACGGGCGAGACCATGGGGACGGCTTCGTCGTAGCCCGCCTGGGAGGACTGGCGGCGCGAGGTCATCGCCAGGCTCGCCCTGCGGCGCTTGGCGCAGGACCGCATGGCCCGCTCCGCGTCCTCCCGCAGCATGGGCTCCAGCGCGTCCTTGTCCTCCAGGAAGGCCTTGATGAAGGCGACGCAGCGGGGGTGGAGGACGGCGGCCTCGTTGACCAGGAAGTCGGGGATGGACCCGCGCATCTGCTCCATGGCCGTGAGCCGCGCCTCGTCCGACGGGAACGTCACCGTCATGGTGTCGAGCCCCGGGGAGTTCCGCGCCGCCGCGCGCTCCAGCTCGGTGTACAGCAGCGGCGCCGACGGCGTCAGCCAGCCGGCGAGCACCAGCTTGGAGGTCTTTCTCCTGTCGTTCAGGCCGTCCAGCGGGGCCTTCACGGTCTGGGCGTACTCCGCCAGCGAGAAGAAGGAGTACTTGGCCGCGATCGTCGCGGCGCGGAGCAGGACCAGGACGTTCATGAGGAGCAGCTCGGTGACGCTGATGCCGATCGGCAGCTGGAACATCTTGTGGTACATGAACATCGTGTTGGCCCCCATGACCATCGCCAGGTGGAGGGCCTGGTGCGTCGCTGAGGCGTTGATGGTGCGGAGACGGCAGCAGCACGGGAACCACGGGAACAGCGGCGCATTGGAGAAGACCTCGTCCTCCGACCCCGTCGTGGGTGCCTGGCACGAGCAGAGGAACCAGCTGCGTGAACAAGCGGCGAGGGAGCAGCGGGACGGGGTTCGCAGGGAGTCGATGGTCAACACCGTCGCCGCCGGAAGAGAAACTGCCTTTGCCGGCCGCGCTGGGCCGGACGTGGCCAAGGCGCCAGGCCTCCCCGGCCCTGAGACCGGGGCCGTCATGCCGGGCTGGAGCTGCTTCTGTTGCAAGGCTGGGAATCGGGCGGGCCTGAAGCCTCACCGGTGCAGGACGCCGCGCCAGGACACTAGGTAAACCATGCAAGGCAGCGAGAGAAGCCCGAACAAGTTAAAACACATCTCCTGGATGAAGACCCGGGGCTTGAACCTGACCTGCGCGCCAGGTCACACAACAAGGACGCTGGTGAGCACGCCAGGGCGGCGAGCGCACGAGACAGCTGAGCCGTTCAGCACGAGCGCTTGGAGCCTAACACGGGGTCCCCACAGCCCGCAGCCCGGCCTTTGGGCGCCAATCCTGCGCGGCTGCCCTCACATCGGCGTCGAGGTGACGGATCAGGAGCTCCAGGCCTCGCTCCTGCTCGCCGTAGGAGGCGGACGCCGGCTTCCACGGCACGGCTCCGTGATGCCCGGGGCTAGCCGGGTGGGCCGGCCGCCCCTTGGTCGGCGACCCCGAGACTTCCTGTGCTGGGAGGGTCTTGGGCATGCGAAGGGCAGTGGCGGGCACGAGCCGCCGCGAGAACGGCGGACGGCTTGCAGAGCGGCGCAGGGCTGGCAACTGCCCGGCCCGGGCACTCCGCGGCACCATGGCTGCGGCAGCCATCGCTTCGCTTGGGAACGTCAACGGCCGCAATGACGGTTACCTTCGGCAGCTAGCCCGCACCGTCCAGGCGGAGGCGGCGCAGGAGGCGGCCGAGCTCCAGGGCGTGAGGCAGGACGTGTGTGACGTGCTCACTGCTAACGCCTCAAAGGCCGAGGAGGCGCTCCTTCGGGCCGCGAAGGAGTGCGAAGACACCGCAGAAAGGATTGATGCCGAGGCAGACGCCTTGACGCTGGCAGCCGAGCAGCTAGTGGCCGCGGAGGCGTCCCGCTGCGTGGCCAGGCTGCGCGCCGCGCACCAGGCTGCGCAGGCTCATGCGGCCGACACCGCAAGGGGTGGTGGGCGCACGAGCGGCGACATGGACAGCACGGCGGCGCTCGCCCGGGAGCGGCTCTCTGCGGCGGTTTCTCCTACGGGGTCCAAGGCCGCGCTCGTCACCGCCAGGCTGTGCACGCAGGCCGGCGAGCGCATCCGCGACCTCGCCGCTCGGAACAGCGTGCTCGTCGACGGCGCGCCGCGGCTCGCGGGTGGGCTTCGCGGCCTCGCGCTGTGACCGACGAGCAGCGCATGCCCAGGCTGAGAAGCGCGTGGCTCGAGTGGCACATCTGCGAGCGTTGGCAAGCCCACGGTTCAGGGGGAGACCGCTCACGCGGCACAGCACGCACTCTGCTCCGAAAGGGCGCGTCACTCCGGCAGCATCGCTCAGTCGAGCTCCTCCATGCTGGCGGCGTCCTCTCCGGCTGCGGCGTCCAGGGGGGGGATGTCGTCGAGCTCGGCGGCCGCCGCGGATCCGGCGTCCTCCTCGTCGTCGTCGCCGGCGCCAAGGCCGAGCATGATGAGCCGGTGGATGCGGCCGGCGAAGGTGACAGGCTCGTCGAGGCTGAAGCCCGAGGTAAGGAGGGCGGTGTCGTAGAGGAGCCAGATGAGGTCCTTCACGGTGCGGTCGCCGCGGTCCTTCTCGGCCTTCTCGCGGAGCTTCTTGACGATGGAGTGGGAGGGGTTCACCTCCATGGTCTTCTTCGAGGCCATGTAGCTGGACATGGTCGAGTCCCGGAGGGCCTGGGCCTTCATGATCTGCTCCATGCGGGCGGACCAGCCGTACTCGCCGGTGACGAGGCAGCAGGGCGACTCGGCGAGGCGAGACGACACGATGACCTTCTCGATCTTGTCGCCGAGCACCTCCTTGATGAGGGTGCACAGGGACTCGGTGGCGGCCTTCTCCTCCTCAAAGGTGGCCTTCTCCTCGTCGGTCTCCTCGATGGCGAGGCCCTCCTTGGTCACGCAGATGAGCTTGTGGCCGTCGTACTCCTTGAGCTGCTGGACCGCGTACTCATCGATCGGGTCGGTCATGTACACCACCTCGAAGCCCTTGGCCTTGAGCTTCTCGAGGAAGGGGGCGCTCTCGACGGCGGCCTTGGACTCGCCGGAGATGTAGTAGATGCCGGCCTGGCCCTCCTTCATGCGCTCGGCGTACTCCTTGAGGGAGGCCAACTCGCCGCCGGACTTGGACGTCTCGTAGCGGAGGAGGTCAGCGAGCTTGGAGCGGTTGGCGGAGTCCTCGTGGATGCCGAGCTTGAGGTTCTTGGCGAAGGCCTCGTAGAACTTCTTGTAGGCGGCGGGGTCCTCAGCCAGCTCCTTGAACATCTCGAGAGACTTGCGCACGAGGTTCTTCTTGATCACGCGGAGGATCTTGTTCTGCTGGAGGGACTCGCGGCTGATGTTGAGGGGAAGGTCCTCGGAGTCGACGACGCCCTTGACGAAGGACAGCCACTCGGGCATGAGCTCCTCGGAGTCGTCCATGATGAACACACGGCGCACGTACAGCTTGATGTTGTTGCGCTTCTTCTTGCCGGACTCGAACATGTCAAAGGCGGCGCGGCCCGGGGCGAAGAGGATTGCCGAGAAGTCGAGCTGGCCCTCCACGTTGAAGTGCTTGACGGCGGCGTGCTCCTCCCAGTCGTTGGAGAGGGACTTGTAGAAGGCGGCGTACTCCTCGGACGTGACGTCCTCGGGCTTGCGCGTCCAGAGGGGCTTGGACTTGTTGAGCACCTCCCAGTCAAAGGTGACCTCCTTGACGGTCTTGGTCTTCTTCTTGTCGTCGACGTCCTTGACCTCGGCCTCGTCGTCGTCCTCCTCGTCCTCGTCCTCCTCGACCTCCTTCTCGGTCTCCTTGGTCTTGCGGAGGGAGATGGGGTACGCGATGAACTCGGAGTGGGTCTTGACGAGGGCCTCGATGCGGGAGTCGTCGAGGAACTCGGCCTGGTCCGTCTTGAGGTGGAGCACGATGCGGGTGCCGCGGCCAAGGTCGTCGGTCTCGTCGCGCTCGACGGTGAAGGAGCCGCCAGCGGACGACACCCACACGTACTGCTCGTCCTCGTTGTTCTTGGAGAACACCTCCACCTTGTCGGCGATGAGGAAGGCGGCGTAGAAGCCCACGCCGAACTGGCCGATCATCGAGATGTCGGCGCCGGCCTGAAGGGCCTCCATGAAGGCCTTGGTGCCGGACTTGGCGATGGTGCCGAGGTTGTTGATGAGCTCGGTCTTGGTCATGCCGACACCGGTGTCGCGGATGGTGAGGGTGTTGTTCTCCTTGTCGGCGATGAGCTCGATCTTGAGGTCGGTCGTGGTGCCGAGGGCGGCGGTGTCCGTGAGGGAGGCGAAGCGGATCTTGTCAAGGGCCTGCGAGCACGAGGGACGGGGGCGGGAAGGAGAGGATGGATCGAGAGAGAGACTCGGCCGGCCACGCGTTCGCTGGACGAATCACCACGCAATAGGCCTCGGCTCCGCCACCCGTGGTCGCGATCACGACAGCACAAGGCCGCTACGGCCAAGCAAAAGCATAGGCGTCGATAGTGCGCGGATGGAATGGCGGGAGGCGACCCCCGAGGGGCTAGCTGGGGAGGACGACAGATTCCACGGACGCGTGGCAACGATCGGGGCTCACATCCGACGAGTTGGAGATGAGCTCGCGCAGGAAGACCTCCTTCTTGGAGTAGAAGCTGCGAGATCGGAATAGCAGGGGTGCATAGGTTGGTCCAGGCGGCTCCCGAACGGCTGAGCCTGGCTTCCGCGAAGCGACGACGAGCCAACTTTCAGGCTCACGTGTTGATGATCAGCGACATGAGCTGGTTGATGTCCGCGTTGAACGCGAAGGTCTTGCCATCCGTGGAGGTGGCAGACGCGGTGGTCACCGGGGCGGCGGCGGCGGCAGCGGCCATGGCTACCTGGGGGTATGAGTGCTGGGGCGGCGCAGAGGCGCGTTTTCCGCCGGGCAGAGCTCTGCCGCGAAGCTCTGCAGCAATGGAGCTGCCTCGCGGGCACAGCGCTGGTGTGCGCCCTCTGGTGCGGGTTCGATGGTCGAGGACCGTCTGAGGGGGCTTCGGGTGGAGAAGGACGTCCCGTATGTCACGGGCGGGCATGCCAGGCAAGTTCTGGACTTGTTCGTGGCGGAGCATCCGCTGCCCGGGGCACCCGTCATGCTCTTCGTGCACGGCGGCGGGTGGAAGCGGTTCTCGAAAAAAGAGCACGCCAACGTGGGCCGGAGCATGGCCGCCCGCGGCATCACCACGGCGGTGATGTCGTACCGTGTCAGCGCTGTCAACGTCACTGCCATTGCCGGCATCAACCTGGTGACGAGCCTCAGCTTGGGCTCGCTGGGGTTCTTGGCAGACGTCACCGGCGTCGCACCCGGGTGGCAGGTGGCCGCTGGGCTCGCGGGCGGGCTGTTTGCCGGCCTCATGGCCATCTCGCTGTGGAAGCGCCACGCCAGGAACAGCTTTGCCAAGTGGCCTGAGCACAGGGATGACGTTGGTCTCGCCCTTGAGTTTCTGGGCAGGGCAGCGGGTGATGGGGGTGAGTTTGAAGGGCTGTACGACCCGCACAACATGTTTGTGATGGGGCACTCGGCTGGGGCGCACATGACCCTTATGGCAATGATGGACAGCGAATTTGTGGCGCGGCATGGAGTGACGGTCCTACCATCGTCGGATGCTGCGCTTCCCGAGGTGGGGCTGCCCATCGCTGCCGCGATGCACCGGCCAGCGGGCGGCGGAAGCTCGGCCGCAGCGGGCTCCGTCCCGAGACCGCTTGCGAGCCCGGGCGTCGTCGTGAGGGGGATCGTCGCGGTGTCCCCGCCCGCGACGGCGTCCCTCATGCTGGGGTGGTTCACCCGCACGGTGTACCTGCTGCCCGTGTTCGGGCAGGACCCCGCCAAGTGGGAGGCCTGCTTCCCCGACGCGCTGGTCCGCAGCCAGGCCGAGGCGGGGACGTGCTCCGCGCCCGGCCTGCTCCTCGTCAACGCAGACCCGGGGATGGCGGACATGTGGCTGGACAGCCACGCGGACGTCCTAGAGGTGGCGCTCGCCCGTGCCGGGGTGCCGTGCCGCCGCCTCACCGTCGCCGGAAGCAACCACTTCAGCGAGGTCATGAGCCTCGACGTCCCGGACTCGGCCGCGGAGCGCATCCTCGCGCCGGCCGTCGAGGCCTGGGTGCGCGCCCTCGGAGCCAAGGCCTGACCGCCCGAGCTTGGGCCGCCCTGGCTTGTACTCCGGCATGTGACGCGGCACGTGATGCGGGCGTGCGACTGCTGCGCGCGTGGCCTCGTCGCCTCGAGATGGTCATGACACGAGAGAGCGGCAGCTGGCCTCGAGTCGTCATTCGGTCGCTGCGCCCGCCGGCTCGCTCTGCGCCACGCGAACCACCGCCGCCCCCATGCTGCGGGAGGCGTCGGCATCGATGCACGCCGTGCCTCGGGCCAGGAGCCGCCGCGCCAGCCGCTCGGCCGCCAGCGCCCCCTCCCGCTCCGGCCTCGCCTGGTCGCGCCGCCCGAACGCCATGGGCGGCACGCCCAGCAGCCCCGCCGCCACGTCGAGGAGGAGGGAGCGGGAGAACGTAGACGCGTCATCGATGGGGTGGACCATCCCGTCCCCCGCCCACGCCACGTGCGCGTACGCGAAGCCCGTTGGCACGCACCGCCGCAGGCCCTTCCCCCTCGTGTGGATGACCGCCTTGTGCGTCGGGTCCTCCTCCGCCTCCTGCAGGGCCTTGCCGAAGAAAACGCCGACGTCGGCGGCCGCCTCTTCGGTCAGCGGGATGACGTCGACCCGGGTCCGGCGCGCCCGCCCCGGCCGCGCGTCCATGACCGTCTCGCAGAACACGGGCGGCTCCGCCTCCCAGCCGCCGTCCTCATCGTCCTCCAGCGCCCTCTGCGCGGACCCCTCGGGCAAGGGCGAGGCGAAGGCGCGGTGCAGCGCGGCGCGCCACGCGTTCCCCTCGGCGTAGGCGTCCTCGTCCATGCTCGCCACGGCGGGGGCCGCCGCCCGCGGCGCGAGCACGCTGTGCAGCGGGTGCAGCGCGCGCCCTGGGGCCGCGAGGACCACCCAGTGGAGCCCTGCAGCCACGACGAGGTGGCGCGGGAACCGGTCCGACTCCGGGTTGAGCGGGTCCGACGCCTCGGCCCTGGCCGCTCTGGAGTCGGCCATGCCGGCGCGACGCAGGTCGCGCCTCCGTCGCTCCGCCGGGGTCAGCCGGTCGTCGTCCCCGCGCACCAGGCGCACGTCGAGGTCCTCGTCCTCGTCCGCCCCGGCCCTGCTCCCCGACAGCGTCGAACCCTTGAAGCCCCGCCGCATCCGCGAGATGGACGACGCGAGGCGATCGTCCGCCGACGGCCCACCCCCGAGCCGCTCCCGCCGGACCATCTCCTCCAGCGAGACCTCCTCGTCCCCCGCGCCGTACCGGAGCACGTTCCCCTCCTCGTCGCGCTCCAGCCCGTCCAGCCTCCGCTTCCCGCGCTTCCGGGACGGGCGGAAGTCAGCCCGCTCCGCCTCCGCGCCCACCCCCGCCTGCAGCGAGCGGATCGGGACCCCCCGGCGGTCCAGCCCCGACACCACCACCACCTCCCTCCCCTCCTCGTCCAGCTCCGGGCCGTCGTCGTCGTCGTCGTCGCTGCCGTCCCGCTCGGTGCCGCCGACTCCGCCGTCCTCGGCTCTGCCGCGCTTCCTCCGCCTCCCGAGCGTTCCCATCGACGCGTCGTCCCCGCTCGAATCGTCGTCGTCGCCTGCGCGAGCGGACCGGCGGTGCGAGGCCGTAGCGGCAGCGGGCGCGGGCTCCCGCCGCCGCGCCTCATCGCCGGGAGCCGCCGCCGCCCACGCGTCACGCTTCTCCTTCGGGGCCTGCGCCGCGGCAGGCATCACCCCCGCGAACTCGGCGTCCTCGGCCGCCACGGGCCGGCCCGCCTTGGCCGCGGCCTCCAGCGCCCGGAGCCGCCGCTCCCCCGCCGCGTCGCCCCGCATCTTCGCCTTGAGCGCCTTGGCCGCGATCCGGTTCGCAGCGCTCGGGTCCAGCACCACCATCCGTGACGTGGCTGCCTGCAGCGCAGCGCCCCCGCCCCCGCCCCCGCCCAGCACGCTGCCCTCGGGTCCGGAGGCGTCCGTGCCCGCGGCTGGGGCCACGAACAGCCGGCCCTCCCGCTCCCTCGCCCGGCCGGACACGGTCGTGGCATCCTCCGCGACGCCAGCCGCTGCGTCGCGACGGCCCGTCCCGGGGGCGGCTCGCCCCCGCCACCCATCTCGTTCCACGCGCCCTCCGCCATCGTCCTCGCGCCCCCCTCTGCCGCCCCTTTCATTCCCCCCCCTGGCATCGGCCGCCCCCCCCCCCCCCCCCCCCCCCCCCCCCCCCCCCCCCCCCCCCTCGCGCCC
>Ga0136560_1001055_pt1 | contig 14118 bp, 9 predicted proteins | sample AntRauMeHopE1497_FD_104925 | JGI IMG/M metagenome (GOLD analysis project Ga0136560, IMG submission 104925) | Saline lake microbial communities from Rauer Islands, Antarctica - Metagenome Hop E1 #497 | ecosystem: Environmental > Aquatic > Non-marine Saline and Alkaline > Saline | place... | reverse complement strand
ACAGACTGCCCTATTCTGAAAACAAGAGGGGTAGGTTTTATGAATAGCCACAATTACCACTGATAAACAATGAGTTAGACCTCTAATTTGTTCGTTTACAGATTTACTCGTTTAGTAGTGATTCATAATATCAATTTTAACAAAAATAGCAACGCTAGATTAAACTAGAGCCAAATTCATTTAACTTTTGCCTTTTTTTAATCTAGAAAAGTAGTTGTTAAAGATCGGCCGGTATCTCAACTAGGTTTCTTTATTTCAATTGTAGTGTACGAAGTATCTATTGTGGCTTACAGGTGCCAAGACATCGTTGGCATCCAAACCATATATCGCTTAGGTACTTGGTATTTTCGCAGACACCGCAGCGAGGCGTTAATTTTTATACCCAACTAAAAACACATTATAATGACATTTCTGGATACATTGAGGGAAAAATTGTTCTGGTCGGTCGATCGTATAAAGGGTGGCCCTATTCGTCAGCATTATAATGAGATCAAGTTCCATCCGGAGCACTACCATTCATCAAAATCGGTAGCCTTACGAGAAAAATACCTCTCTGATTTGCTTCATCATTCCGTAGCGACCACCCCTTTTTATAAAAACATGGCGAATGCGGCTTCGCTGGGCGACTTTCCCATCATAGACAAGTCGGTCATCAGAAACAATTTTGAGGCTTTCAGGTCCGAAAGCTATAAAAACAAAAAAACATTTACGGTATCCTCAAGTGGTTCTACGGGCACCCCTTTTGAAGTGTATCAGGATACCAACAAACGCCATAGGCACAATGCGGACAACATCTATTTTGCAGAACGTTCCGGTTTTAACTTTGGAAGCAAAATTGTCTATATGCGGGTCTGGAACACTTCCAACAGAAAAGGTTCCCTTTTGGCCTGGATACAGAACATAGATATGCAGGATATCTCCAATCCAAAAGATGATGTCCTGTCAAAGCTACTGGCCACACTTACCGGTAAGGACGAAAAAGGTATCGTCAGCTATGCATCCGCCTTGAAAACCTTTTGTCAGTACCTAGATAGGATCGCATGGACACCCTTACCTTGCAATTTAAATTCCATAATTGCCATCTCCGAACGTTTGGACGACTATACGAGGGCTGCCTTAAAGAAATATTTTGACATCACCGTGGTCTCCAGGTATTCCAATGCAGAAAACGGAATTCTCTCCCAGCAGAGCATAGATGGCTCTGAAGGGTTCGATATTAATTGGGCAAGCTACCATATAGAGATTTTAAGGTTGCACCAGGACATTGCGGTAAAGCCCGGTGAATATGGGAGAGTGGTAGTTACCGATCTTTTCAATTACAGTATGCCCATGATACGTTACGATACCGGAGACATAGCCTGTTTTGAAAATAATAAGGACAATATTCCCGCATTTAAAAAGGTGGAAGGCAGAAAAGTGGATGTGGTCTATAATACAAAGGGGGAACTACTTTCTTTACATGTCATAGGAAGTCTGATGGCAAAATATTCCGATTTAAAACAGTTTCAGTTTATTCAGGAAGGCAAAACAGATTATGTAATTCGACTCAATACTGCAGTTGAATTTCAAAGTGTATCCCAACTCGTACGGGAATGTAAGGCATGTTTGGGGGAAAACAGCCATATACAAGTAGCGTACCTGGATGAAATTCCCTTACTGGCTTCGGGTAAACGCAGAGAGGTGGTAAACAATTATAGCAACCAATAATCAGAAAAAATAGCTAATTCAAGAGTAAACAAGGAGCGGTTCAAGGAATTCATAGTGGATGCCGACCATCCCTGCATAATGTCCCAAACCATATTTAAACTGGATCGCTATGTATTGAACACCTATACCGGTTTTGGAGGAAAAAATGCGGCCGGCAAAATATTGGAGGATATAAAAACGTATCTGGAGAATTATGATGATTTGAACGATGATTTCTATTCCTTCATAGCGGTATTCAACGGTACTATGGATTATACCGAAATAGAGTTCGAAAAACTACTATGGAAACAGTTGCAACATATCCATGATCTGGATGGCATCAGCTGGGACAACACCGTAGCCAGCGACCCCAGGGACAAGTCCTTTAGTTTTAGTATTTTAGGCACTGCATTCTACATAATAGGCATGCATCCAAATAGTTCAAGGAAGGCTAGGAGAAGCCCCCAGCCCTCCCTTGTCTTTAATCTACATAGCCAATTTGACAATCTTCGTAAAATGGGGGGCTATACCCGCGTTAGGAATACCATACGGCGTCGTGACCTACAAAAAAACGGTTCTATAAATCCGATGTTGGAAGATTTTGGGGAAAAAAGCGAAGCCGCCCAATACAGTGGCAGGGCCACGGATACGAATTGGGTCTGCCCCTTTAAGCCCTAGATAATAAATGACCGAGGTTATACAAAAACAAACAGGAACTGCATTCCTACGATATACCTTTTGAGCTTATGTATGATTTCACAGGGTATCCTTGTAATTGCATCGAAAATTTGCACACCAATCTTCCCCCCTTTGCCATTGAACCAGATAATACTCCAACTGCTTTCAATATTTTAGGGAAACTATCCGTTGCCTCCCCGAGCACTCGGGCAGAGCATCTCTTAGTTTTTATGACTTTGATCAATATCACCTTAGCCCTCATCTCCTGCCCCGAAGAGGCCTTTAGCAACGGAAACTTCCAGCAAATATTTTAGCAAAGACGTTAAAGGCAACCACTTTGTCTACCGAAAGGACACTACTTTGTTTGACGCTCCCATTGTCCACTTTGATAGGCTTTGGAATCAGTTCGGTGCAATACTCTGGACAAAACCACTATTTTTTAACTTGATCACCACTTTTTGAAATTTGTCATTCAATTATTGTTTCAATTGAAAGGATTATCGAAAAATATAGTTTTGAGTTTTTAAATAGATTTTGTGTAGTTCATCGATTATTTTGATTTATTTTGGTATTTCATAGGTTAAAAGAATACTTTCACCGGATTAATGCTGTATTTTATCGTGATAAGAGCTCAAGAGAAATTATTATAGTAATTAATATGGGCTCTAGTTTAAAATAGTGTCGATGTTTTGAAGTAGTCCATGCCAGTACTTAACAAGGTATTTTATTTATGAATTGATATTAATGGCATTAAATATTCGATTTAAACCTATTTATCAACACACACCTAAACTAAAGCCTTACTATGTAATACCAGACAATTTAATTTTGAAAGTAGACTTCTATTTTTTCGTTTAAACTCAAAATTATACGATAGGTAATTCTAAATGTATGTATTTAAAATTTATTTATTAACCCCACTAAAACCATTATTATGAGAATGAAAATTACTTTGTTTTTACTTGCGCAAGCTTTTTGCCTCCATCAAATCTATGCCCAATGTGATGGAGCTGATTTTGAGGAGATAAACGGAATTGCAATTTTGGAATTGGACTCAAAAGTTACCGGCAGTTGGCAGAGGGAGTCTACATCGGGTGCTTCTGGCGGTTCAGCGTTGACATATCGTGGTACTAATTACTTCAATTCACCTGGCAATTCTACGATTACCTATAATGTAAAAATAAACTCATCCGGAACGTATAGGTTTATTTGGCGTAGCAAAATTAGTATCATCGCAACCGATGCCGCGCCTAACACAGAGCACAATGATTCTTGGCTCAAAATCAATGGGTCTAATTTTTTTGGTAAAAGAGGTTCCAGTATAGTTTATCCACGTGGTTCTGGGAAATCTCCAGTTGCAAAGGGTAGCACTTCAGGTGGATGGTTCAAAGCTTACACCAATACGATAGCTTGGAGTTGGAGTACAAATACCAGTGATAATGATGCGCATGGCATTTATGCAACTTTTAATAGCCCTGGCGTTTATACTATTCAAGTTTCGGGAAGGTCTAACGGGCACACGATAGATAGAATGGCACTTTATAAGGAGGCTAGTTATTCTTCCTCCCAAGCCCAAAGCCTGTCTAGGGCGGTTACTATATGTTCCGGCAGCACACCTACCCCTCCCCCAACAGCAAACCAAGCTCCAACGTTAAGCATAACCAGCCCTAGTGCTGGGCAGAATATTGTGGCTGGTACTATAGTATCTGTCGGATTGTCGGCTAGTGATGCAGATGGTAGTATTACAAAACATGAAGTTTTTGTGAATAATACATTAGTTGATACAGATGGGTCTTCTTACACCCCTCATCAAATTACCAATATACAGCCTGGTAGTTACACGATCAGAGCGGTTGTTACCGATAATGGTGGAAAAACTGCTTCGAAGAGCTTAAATATAACAGTAAATGCTAGTGGTACGCCAACTCCGAACCCAACCCCGCCATCAACGAATTTAGATCCGGCCGTAAGTTTTACAAACCTAACAAATGGGCAAAGCTTTACTCCCGGTTCAAATATCCCTATTAATCTTAGCGCTATTGATTCGGACGGTAGTGTAGTAAAACATCAAATTTTTGTCAATAACGTTTTAGTAGATACGGATGGTTCGGGATATACGCCTCATGTAATCACTGCAATACCTACAGGGAATTACGAAATAAAAGCTACAGTGACCGACAATGACGGCAAAAGTAACTCGGCTATTGTGAATATTGTTGTTGGCGCACCAACGACGCCCCCTACTTCTGGCAATGTAGCACCAACTGTGCAGTTTGTCACCCTAACGGAAGGGCAATTGATACCTGTAGGAAAAGTTGTTTTGGTTGCCTTGACCGCAAATGATAGTGATGGCAGCGTAATAAAATATCAAGTTTATGTAAATGGTACCTTGGTTGATACGGATGGAGCTTCCTACACCTCCCATCCCTTTCAAGAAACGCAACAAGGCAATTATCTTATCAGAGTGGTGGTTACAGATAACAAAGGCGCAACAGGTGCGGTTGAAGTCAATGTAGTTGTAGGTACGGCATCAACACCTACCACGCCAACTATAACTTTTAATTTAATAGACGCCATATCAAATGTTGACATAGGTGCCTTAACAGATGGAGCAACCTTAAGTGCCTCAAAAACCCAAGGCGTAAATATTAGGGCAAATGTACCTTCGGAGGTTAAAAGTGTCCTTTTTGAGCTTTCCGGCGCTAAAACGGAAGCGAAGGTAGAAAATTTTGATCCTTATGCGCTGTTTGGGAATGTTGCAGATAATTACAATGCTGAAAACCTCCCGACTGGATCATACCAATTAACTGCATCAGCATATACAGCTAGCAATGGCAACGGATCACTTATTGCCAATACATCTATAAATTTCACGGTTAGTTCCGTTTCCGGTAAAACTGCAATTGCATTCCCAAATCCGATACAGACCGATGGCAAGGTTTCTATTCGCTTGCCAGAAGGCACTTCGGGCGAATTTCATTATAGCGTTGCTAATGGGCTGGGAGTTCAGGTTGAACAAGGTAACTTCAACGCCCAAGCGTCGGAAAGCGATATCGATTTGGAGCTCTCCAACGTTGCAATACAGTCGCCAGGAATTTATTACCTTACTCTTATTTCTAGAAATTCCGACCAGACTATTCCTCTCATTCGAAAATAAAATAACACGCTTTGAAATCGGCTTCCAACTCAGGAAGCCGATTTTTTTTAATTAAAATATACGCTAGGAAAAGTTCCGGCTACCAATTGTATGTATTGAAAATATACATTCAAATATAATCTGTTTCATTTTATAGGGTCAATTTTGTATGAGCCTATTGTAATTTAACAATTCCAACGTCCCTATTACTCCCTACCTTTATTTAGGTAGCCGTCTAGAAATTATATAAATTAAAGGTAGTCTTAGGGATGCTTATAGAACCAAGCTGCCTATGTGAAAACAGACCCTAATAGATAAGCAATGAAAAAAAGGCACTGAAATCAGTGCCTTTTACTTTTTGAAACTTGATGAAATTACATACTTAGAACTATTGTTGTCCCGTAAAATTTTTTCAAAGCTCTGCGAGCAGCTGTAAATACGAATACTTAAGCTTATATTAACATTTGACACTTTACTATTTTAAATCTGGGAAAGCATTTTTATAATTTAAAATATTTAAATTCAACTAATTGGTTTTCAAATAGTTATTATTTAGTCTTACGTCTTATGTCTAATAGCGCAGCGGTCTTATGTCTTTAACCGGACAAAAATGGCTTAGAACCTAAAACTCCGCCACCACAAATTCCGACCTCCTATTTACCCTATGCTTTTCTTCCGGGCAGTAGGTATGGTCATCGCACTCGTTGAGCAGTTGCTTTTCGCCATAGGCCTCCGCAGTTAGCTTTGTCCCTTCTACACCTTTGGAAATAAGGTAGTCCCGGGTGCTGTTCACCCTTCTTTCGGAAAGCCACTGGTTATATTTAGATGCTCCCCTAGAATCCGTGTGCGAGGTTACCCGGAGCTTTAGGGCGGGTATTTCCTTGAGGATAACGGTCAAGTTATCTAAAATCCATTTAGAATCCTTGGTCAACGCCGAAGAGTTCAAATCAAAATAGACATAGCCCAGGTCATTGATGCGTTTTTGAATGGTATTCTTTCTTTCCAGTTCCGCTTTCCGTTTGGCATCCTCAGCCGCTGCCAATGCTGCAGCTTCCTTTTCCTTCTGTAAACGTTCGGCCAACAACAAGGCTTCCTTTTGCCTATTTACCTCCGCAATGGAGTCCATTTGCCGTTGCTTCTCTTTTTCTATAGCGGCCAGCAGCTCCAGCTTCTCCTCTCCCCTTTTGGAGAGTCCCTTCTCTATGCCGAACTGATAAACGACGCCCGCAGCATGCTGTAAATGGTTGGTTACCCCATTTTCGCTTCCAATGGACCATTTTCCGGAGGAATTAAAGTCCAATCCCCATCGATCGGAGAACCAGGTCCTAAAACCTACAACTGCATTGTATGTGCCCCTACCCAGATTGTTGGCATCCGTATATCCTATACCAACCCCTACGTAAGGGTCGAACCATCCCGTTTGTCCAACAATTTTGTTTAAATCATAAGTAAGACGCGCATCCAGTGCAAAATAGTCGATATTTTCGGGATTACGTACATTATCTACGATATTGCCCTCCCTGTACTGGTTATAACTACCAATGGCTTCGATACCTAGACCGCTCTTAAAATACCTGCCAATACTAATTCTAGAAGGAAAAGGCACCATGTTCCATGAATCCGCAACATTGAATAAGCCATTGAATACGTTTCCGGAATCGTTTACGGCATTTACACCTACCCCAAAAATCCAAGAACTAACAACAATGCTGTCCTTAGCGGTAATCTGTAATTCTTCTTCCTGTGAATATCCACTAGGGCATAGCAACAAAAAGGCAATGAAAAAGGAAATAATTGTAGGTTTCATACTTTAAAAATTTAGGTTTTGATTGGTAAAATTAATTCAATTGGATGGCATACTCAAAAAACACCTACATAATGTTCGGATTATTCGTTAGCCCGTTGAAGTCACGTATTTATCGGTCGCAACACCTATTCAACAATGACCTTTTTATCGTTCAGCGGCAATTTGTAGACCAGAAAAGGACTGAGTACGGCACTATTTTTTGATTGCTTCTTTGGGTAGACTTTTTTTAGGATATAGGCCTCCTTCGTTTCCTGTTCCAATAGCAGACCGGAAACGGGGTTCTGTGTCTCCCCGGCACACCAGACCAGCAGCATATATGTATTGAAATCGATTTCTGGAAGTGGCAGACCAGGCTTTCTCGTCCTGTTGACCCTGGCAAAAAAAGCGCGTAATGATTTTTCATCGGTGATGAGACGTGTCTCCTCTACTACCGCACCACTGTGATCGTCTTGCAGTATAAGCTCCATAACAGCCTTATTTTCATCGGTATTGCTTACGATATTTTGACTCTTGCATGACACCGTTTGCAATATAAAAATCAGCGCAGCCAAAAGCGTGAGACCCCTATACATTTCGCAACCTACTTTCGTAGGCCCTCTGGTAAACCTCCTCATATAAAGGCAAGACCTTTAGAATATCGAACTTTTGTGCCTCGCGTACGGCATTTTGCTTAAATTTCTCCAAGGTTTCCTCATTTTCAAGAATGAAAATCCCATTCTTGGCCATATCGTCTATATCCCCAACAGCGCTTAGAAAACCGGTTACCCCATGGATATTTACCTCTGGGATGCCGCCTACATTACTGGAAATTACGGGCACTTCATTGACCATGGCTTCCAAGGCCGCCAAGCCAAAACTTTCCGATTCCGAAGGCAATAGGAACAAGTCCGAATAACAAAGAATTTTATCTATTTCATTACTGTTCCCCAAAAAGATAACCCGATGGGCGATACCCAAGGTGTCGCACAATTGTTCCGCGGCTTCCTTTTCCGGCCCCTCGCCCACCATAATCAGTTTAGCGGGAATTTTCTCCTGTATTTTATGAAAGATGCTGATAACATCCGGGATACGTTTTACTTTTCTAAAATTACTGATGTGGGTAACGATACGCTCTTCATCCTTGGCCATAGTAGACCGTTGGCAATCCGGAAAAGTTGTTTTATATTTATGGGTATCGATAAAATTTGGAATGACCTCAATTTCGCCCTTAATATTAAAAATTTCCAAGGTGCGCCGTCTTAAACTCTCCGAAACCGAAGTAACTACATCGGACTGATTGATGCTGAAGGTTACCGCAGGTTTATAAAACGGATGTTTTCCTACCAAGGTGATATCCGTACCGTGTAAGGTCGTTATCATGGGAACATAAATCCCTTCCTCCTCCAACATCTTTTTAGCCATATACCCGGCATAGGCATGCGGTATGGCATAATGCACATGGAGCAAATCTATTTTGTGGAGCTTAATGGTGTCTACCAATTTGCTGGACAAAGCCAGCTCATACGGCTGGTAATGAAAAAGCGGATACTCTGGCACATGCACCTCGTGGAAGAAGATATTGTTGTTCAACAAATCCAACCTTACGGGTTGCCTATAGGTTACAAAATGTACCTCGTGCCCTCTATTGGCCAAGGCTATGCCAAGCTCCGTTGCCACTACGCCGCTACCGCCAAAGGTAGGGTAACATACTATTGCTATTTTCATCCCCGTAAAACTACATTTTAATTTATAATTGAGTCGTAAATGACTTGCTGAATCCTTGTTCTTAACCCAGATTTAACTAATAAGGTGTTGGAGGCTTTTGGGTAGGTTCTATTGGATAAAAACACGTAAACGATTTCCTCCTCGGGGTCCGCCCACGTATAGGTACCCGTAAAACCGCTGTGGCCAAAACTTTTTCTGGATACGCAGCCACAGGTAGGGCCACTGCTCTGAAGTTCGGGCTTGTCAAAACCTACCCCCCTTCTTACGTTGTTGTCACAAAAATAACAGGTATTGAACTTTTTGACCGTTCTATACGAAAAGAACTCCGTACCGCCATAATAGCCATCCTGAAGATACATTTGCATAATTTTGGCAATATCATTGGCATTACTGAAAAGACCGGCATGCCCGCCCACGCCACCCTGCATGGCGGCGCCCATATCGTGTACATACCCGTGCACGGTCTGGTAACGGTAATATTCGTCTTCCTCCGACGGAATAATCCGGTTTTTTGAAAAGCGCTCCAAAGGATTAAAACCCGTGTAATTGGCACCTATCCTGGCGTACAAAAAATCGTGGGCAAGTGTATCCAGTCGCTCTCCGTAGGTATCCTCCACATATTTCTTCATCACATAGTAGGGCACATCACTGTATCGGTAACGGTTGGATTTCAAATCTTGCCGTCCAATACGGTTGTAAATGGAATCCTTGTACGCATCTATGATATACAGATTATCGGCTACCTTATTGGAAAAGCCCGGTGTGGGGACGGTTCTATAAAAAAGTCTGGAAGGCTTTCTATCCTCGTCCAAGGTGTCCAGATAAAAAGCGATCCATGACGGCAGCCTGCCGTAATGGGACAAGGCCTTTAATACGGTAACGTTCTTTATTTCCGTATTGGAGTATCGGGGCTCCAACTGCTCAAAGGTATCGTTTAGGGTTATTTTACCCTCTTCCTCCAATTTCATGACCATGGGCAGGGTGGCCAATATTTTGGTAAGGGATGCCAAATCGTAGATAGCCTCATTGGTGACGCTATCCTTACCGTCATAGGTGGGCTTGCCAAAACTTTTGTTGTACACTACTTTTCCCCTGCGCGAAACAAGCACTTGCGCCCCGGGAAACATAAGACTGTCCAAGCCATTTTGAATTAATCCGTCTACTTCGGACAACTTTTTTGAACTCATCCCTACGCGTTCCGGAAGGGTGTACCCCAACCTTTTAAGGGAGGTCAACTGTATTCCCGCACCTACCGGAAACTCGGAGTTGCCCGTTACGGGAATCCTACCTGTCGCCGGAATGGCCCCAAAAAGTAGTTCTGCCGTCTTGCGCTGTGCTATGGCACTATTTTGATAGGCCATGACCACGGCGTCAATATTCTGGAAAGTGGCGATCTTGGAAAGCGCATAAGGTTTTGCAAAAACGCATAAAACCAAATTAGAGCTGCGCAGGTTGGAAATATCCTGAAGCCATGACAGCTCGGTTTTGGAGAACTCATAGGATTTCCAAGGACTCTCATTGCTTTTATGATGCCCTATGATGATCAAATTATAATCGGCAAGCTTGTTCTTTAACGTCGCTATGTCGCTGCCGTTTACCTGTGTTACTTCGGTATATTTTTTAAGCGCCGCCAAAAATTCCTCGCCAGACGCGTCGCCAAATTTCACATAGGCAATTTTCTTGTTGTCCAGGTTTTTGATGCCCAGGATATCGACCTTATTCTTTAACACCGTGAGGGCATTCTCTATGGCCTCTTCATAGACCAGATCGTCTTCCACGGAATTTAAATCTTCATACAGCTCTTGGATTTTAATGGGCTCATAGTTATGCAGGCCCACTTTGTATTTGGCCATGAGTATCTTTTTTACCGATGACGCCAAACGCTGTTCGGTAATTTTGCCATTTTTGTAGGCCCTTACCAGTTTTTCCTTTGCCTGTGCTACATTCTCCGGCATTAATAGGATGTCGTTTCCTGCAATAAAAGCGGATAGCTCCACTTCCCCGTTCGTACCAAAGTTGCTGGCACCTTTCATGTTCAGGGCATCCGTAAATACCAGCCCGTCAAAACCCATTTCCTCTTTTAGGATGCCGGAAATAATCTGCTCCGACAGCGAGGAAGGGAGTCCTTTTCTAAGCTCCAATGCCGGTACCTCCAAATGGGCGACCATCACACTGCTTAATCCGTTTTTTATAAGTTTACGGAACGGATAAAGTTCCAGACTGTCCAAACGCTCCCTGGAGAAGTTTAGAAAGGGCAGTGCATGATGGGAATCCGTGGCCGTATCCCCATGGCCCGGAAAATGTTTCCCGCTGGAGAGTACGCCAACACTTTCCATCCCCTTCATAAAGGCGATGCCCTTCTCGGCTACGTTCTCCCTGTCTTCTCCAAACGAACGGTTTCCAATAATTGGGTTTTGCGGATTTATATTGATGTCGATATCCGGTGCGAAATTGATATGAACCCCCAATCTTTTGGCATGTTTCCCTATTTGACGACCTACTTTTTCCACAACGGCGTTATCCGAAATAGCACCCAAGGTCATGTTCCACGGAAACGCGTAGGTGGAATCCAAGCGCATGGCAAGTCCCCATTCCGCATCCATAGCTATAAGCAAGGGTACCTTGGAGGCAGCTTGATATTCATTGCACAGTTTTGCCTGTCTTACGGGACCTCCCTTAGAGAAGATAACACCACCAATTTCATGCTTGGCAATCAAATCCTTGATGCCGTCCGTTGCCGCCTTACTTTGATCGGAAGCCACACTGACCATAAACAATTGGCCCATTTTCTGTTCCAATGTCATGCCGTTATAGTGGCCATCTACCCAATTTTTCTGGGCGAGCGTATCTTTGGTTACCAATGGGTTTTGCCCATGCACCAAATTAAAACCTACTAAAAGCAAAAGAGAAGTACAAAATGAACGCATACGTTTTAAATATAATGAGATAACCTAAAACGAGGAAAATTATTGCATTTCATCGATATAACCTAGTAAAATAGGGTATTTAAAGGGCTTTTTAACTTATACAAAACGTGCATGCCAGCTTTCCGAGGCGGCAACCTCCCAGTGCTCCTTGTACTCGCCCTTGGTAGCTACCAGATTATTGAACACGATGGTGTTTTTGGAAATCGCCTTTTGTTTTCCCATAGCCTTAAATTCCAGCAAGGTCTTGTAGGCTACAAATTCCCCTTGTTTGTAGGAGACATTCATTTTATCCAATAGCTCCACCTTATACTTCTTTTCCAATTGCTGGATAAAATGCACCGATGCGTCAATGGAGCATCCGGTGGCAGCTTGGTTGCTTTGGTCCAAGCCGATGATTATAAAGCGTTTGTATCGCACTTCATAGCCCGATTTTAAGCCCTGTCCGTGAGCGGTCCAGTGTGTAATAAAATCGTCTAGATCGGCGGTAATGGCCTCCAATTCCTCCGGCGTAAAACTTCTGCTGGATTGATAGATCCATATCCTGGCCGAATCCGGTAATGTGTTAAAGTCTACTAACATCTTTTGGGTATCTTTTTAAAGTTCTTCGGCGGTAGCAATGAGCTCCGCTATATCCAATACGGCAATGGATGCCTCTTTCTCTTTGTTCTTTACGCCATCGGTCATCATGGTATTGCAAAAGGGACAGCCTGCGGCTATGATTTCGGGTCGGGTTTCCAAGGCCTGTTCCGTGCGCAGTATATTTACCTCCCCATCCCCTTTTTCAGCTTCCTTGAACATTTGCGCGCCACCGGCGCCACAGCACAATCCGCGCGACTTACAGCTTTTCATCTCTACGAGTTCCGCGTCCAATTTGCGAATCAAATCGCGGGGTGCCTCGTACACCCCGTTTGCCCTTCCCAAATAACAGGGGTCGTGAAAGGTAATCCGTTTTCCTTTAAAGGCACCTCCCTCCATGGTAATGCGGCCTTCGTCCAATAATTGCTTAAGGAACTGGGTATGGTGCACGACATCATAATTTCCACCGAGTCCGGGATACTCGTTTTTAAGGGTATTGAAGCAATGTGGGCAAGCGGTCACCACCTTTTTTACCTCATAGGCATTCAGCACCTCTATATTGGTAACGGCCTGCATCTGAAACAAAAATTCGTTTCCCGCCCTTTTGGCCGGGTCTCCCGTACAGCTCTCCTCGGTACCCAGCACGGCAAAGGAAACCTGCGCCTTGTTCAATATTTTGACAAAGGCTTTTGTTATCTTCTTGGCCCTATCGTCAAAACTACCGGCACAGCCTACCCAAAACAAGACCTCGGGTTGCTGGCCTGCTGCGAATAGTTCTGCCATGGTAGGCACTTTCAATTCGGTTGACATACGTATTCTGTTTTTATGATTCCTTGCTCCAATTCAAGCGGTCCATCTGGTTGAAGGGCCACGGAGCTCCGTTGTTTTCGATATTGCCCATCATATTGTTCAAGTCGGTCGGTGCAGCGGACTGCTCCATAACAAGATACTGACGCATATCCATGATAATGGACAGGGGATCTATACTTACGGGACAGGCCTCCACACAGGCGTTGCAGGAGGTACAGGCCCATAATTCCTCACGGGTGATATAATCGTCCAGCAATTGCTTGCCATCGTCCTTGAAGGTGCCTTTGTTGGCGTCCATATTTTTACCTACTTCGACCAAACGGTCGCGGGTATCCATCATTATTTTTCGTGGCGACAGCTTTTTTCCCGTTTGGTTGGCCGGGCACTCACTGGTGCATCGCCCACATTCCGTGCAGGTATAGGCATTCATTAGTTGCACCCAATTCAAGTCCTGTACATCCGAAGCGCCGAATTTCTCGGGCACCGGAGCATCTTCGGGAGGCGCGGCGAACGGGTCCGCGGAGGGATCCATCATCAACCTTACCTCATTGGTTACCGCTTCCAAGTTGGCGAACTGCCCTTGAGGTGTAAGCTTGCCATAATAGGTATTTGGAAAAGCCAATAAAATATGTAAATGTTTGGAGTAGTACAGGTAATTCAAAAAGAACAAAATACCTACAATATGCAGCCACCATGCCGTTCTTTCGATTAGGATCAACGTGGATTCCGAAAATCCCTGAAAGCCTGCCGCAATGAACTGACTTATGGGAAAGGATCCCGCCTCGGCATAATTT
>Ga0136560_1001054_pt1 | contig 14125 bp, 16 predicted proteins | sample AntRauMeHopE1497_FD_104925 | JGI IMG/M metagenome (GOLD analysis project Ga0136560, IMG submission 104925) | Saline lake microbial communities from Rauer Islands, Antarctica - Metagenome Hop E1 #497 | ecosystem: Environmental > Aquatic > Non-marine Saline and Alkaline > Saline | place... | reverse complement strand
CGGCATTACACTTGACGATTGATGAACAAGATCTATGCCAGGGTATTCCTGCATGAGCTGATTTAAGCTTGAGCGCGCTCTTGGCACGGTGGCAAGTCTGCAAGTTTGTGCGGACCGGCAGCGTCCGCTTGTGCGTAATTGGGTCCGGACTTAGGCTAGAAGGAAGCAATACGTACGAATACATTGGAGCTATGGCGATGGATGTCATTCGTTTGCCGAATCAAGCTGTGGGGGCAGCACCTGGACTCCCAAGCGGCAGCTCAGCGCTTTGCAAGTGTCGATACACATTGGCAATTTTCTCAGCTATATTGATACACGGCGTGTATGGCGTTGACATTTCTGGTGCTATCGCTGCTGGGGGCCCTCAGATTCATGTGCTGGATGGTAGCATGGTGAGAACTTGCAACTCGACTTGGTTTGCCACGGTTGGCCCGTCAGCTCTTGGCATTGGCATAAACTAGTCGAGGTCTACGAGGGTGATATCAAGTTTAAATGCTTCATCCCGGCCGTCTCCCGAAGGAGCCGACCTCGCTGGTTGCGATCTCATTCCACTCCCATGGTCGATCCCTCAGTATGCGTCAACGAACCAATCTAGGTGGCAATGGAGCAGCGCCATGCCGGGAGGAGTAGTGATCAGCACGGCACTGCAGCCCTGCAATTTGACCACGAGTACTAATGCACGTGCTGACTCTGCATCACACACACCGTCGTGCCTGGACAACGTGACCCTGTCGTCCCCCATGATGGGCCTCCTGCCGATTGCCGCGTCGCCGCAGGAGGCACCGTACGCTGCCGGCCTCTCCCCTCGAAGCAGCGCTCTCCTGCCACCCACTCGATCGGTGGAGCCTTGGACTACGGAAGAATGGGTTCTTGTGTTCAACTAGCCGACGGCATCAAAAGACAATGAGTACAAATCGACGGGGTAGCTTTGGAATTCCGGCTACCAGCGATACAACGGCGTGTCTTCGCTCGGAGAAGAAACCAAGCCATGGGCCCCTACGCCATTCTATCTGCATGGGGAAACTACTCCACACGGCGCATTCATGGCATATACATCGTTTATCAACGTTCCAGTGTTCCGTCGGACTGCAGTGTCGAAAGTCCCGCTGTACCACTGCCCAGCGTTGCAACTAAGCTCTATTTGTCAGAGCGATGCCGTGCCTATCGGGCCCAATGATACGTGCGCCTAGGCTACACAGTGGGAACCTGTGTCCAACAACGCTTCATCATTGGATTGCAATGATTTCTGGTAGCCCTAGCCGCAGGCAGCGGAGGCCAAGACGTTCCGGAACAACAATTACCTGCAAACGCAGCACCTGTCCCCTGGCGACTCTTATCACATACCGAATCCACCGGGCACCAAGCTGTACCCGTACCCGTCCTCTGGGGCTGGTGTAGACAACCGATGGCACCAGGTCACGACGATCGTGTATCCGCCTGGCACTGTGGCTGAGTTGTCCGTGCAATCCATTATGGGTTCCGTTGCCCCGGTAGTGTCCGTGGACTACCCCTGGCAGCTCAACCGTGGGCACGTGGTGTAGACCATATTCAACATTGCATCCATACCTGCAACATTGTCAGTCGAAAAGGATGTCTAGGAGCGGTTCTATTTCTCGGATTCTGGGTCAATGCAGTGTGACGATCTCGGACGGCCGAGTCCAGAGCACTTTGAGCTGAACGCGACAATGGGCAAGGCCGAGCCATCATCAAATAAGGCCGCTCCTGGAAAAGTTCGTCAGTATCAGCCCCTGATGTCTGCTCAAGTCATCTTGGCCGATCCTGCATGCTTGCTTACGAAGACGTGCAGCCCAGCCGTGCCCTCGCACCAGCTGCCGGGAAGTGACAGCATCAAGGAAGCCGTGCGCCGATGGGTCAGGGACGTGTACTGGAAGCAACCGATCGGGCAGCGAATCCCTAGGTTCGCGTGCTCGCTCTCCTACTTCCGCGGGTGGAGGCCATACTCTAAAGGCAGGAAAATGCCCGACACGTTCGATATCATTCACTCTGATTACCCTGCGGCGGCATCAACGCGGATGGCATCATTCGGTGGCACTGCTCCCATGCAGCGACCGGTAGATCGTGGTGGGTGGAACAGCCCAACCGAGCATGCTGGCAGCTTGGAATCCCACGGACGGCTTGCAGCCGCTGCCAACGACAACATTACAGGCCGATCCTTGGGTGTCGGTTCGCACCCCTACCGAAGCCCCGGGCCATCCAGTCGATGGCCCCTGCCACTCGATAGGCCTGTGGTCCAAGGACCGAAGGCGAGATATCGAGGAGCTGCTCTCTGGCGGGCGGTGGCACCATCCGCAGATCGCTCGCTACCTGCCATTGCGGGCGGGTACTGGAGCTGTAACGAGACGTCCCCTCTTGGTGCATACTTTATGCGACCAGTCTGCCGGGCCCAGTGCAATGATCCTCGAATGATTGCCATCGACCGCGGCATAGAGGAGAGTATCGATTCAGACGTGCAAGGCTATACCCTCGCTGCTTCCCTTGCGAGGCCTTATCTTACGCGGTGGGGGGGATATCCTGCATTGAGGCAGAGCACGAGCGTGATTCCAAGGTCTGATCGGCTTCCTGGTGGGGTTGTGGCGTCGTTCGGAGGGTGGATGAATTGGTCGACTTGGCATCCACCTCAGTACGAGATGACTTCTGGGGTCTTGCAGCCCCCTAACATGCAATGCAAGAGGGATAATGGCAGGAGCATGTCCTGGGAAAGTCGATGGGTACAACGAGAATCATCTGGTCGGGCATTGGTTCTATTTACTATCTCTATAGATGTGAGCTAGTGGCCTGGCGCCCAGACTAGCCCAGTGATAGATATCGGACTTGACTACCCCACACCAACCGAAAATCAAATTGCTCGATTGGAAGCAGAGGTAGGTGCAGATGTGGGGGACCTGTTGGGAGAAGTGGATTGGACACAGAGGGGCCGGGGGATAGAAGTCGGCATCGGCGATCGAGTGACCTCAGTGCCGCATACGTTTGAGATTGACCAAGTCCGACCGATCAACGTGAAAGTACTAAGCGTGCGAGCTGTCGATGCAGCAGGCTCTTACGATGATGATCCGCCGTCGCAGCATCCAAGGTATGAATCGATGCGACGACCACCGGTTTTGATACTTGAACTTAATATATCGGTAGAAATGTCAGAGCTCCCGGGGGTCCGCTTCAGACAGAACCGGGACGCTCGTGTATAGCGGGGCCGTTCAGCTGGTGCTCTGGCTCAAGAGCTGACCGCGATTCTGCGAGGGTAGCGACCAGGGGCTGAAGGTGGGGTGTGGCTACCAGCCGCAGTTCCTTCGTCTGTGACATGGTCGGTGCTCTTGCCTTGCCTGGTGCGCGGATATGGACATTCCACTGCCGAGTGTGGAGGAACGTTACGCTCTTTCTGGACAGGGTAGTACATGGGTGCTGTGCAAGCACTCTCCCTTCTCTCACTCGCATTCGGCACAGCTGTCGTTGTGGTTGGGTGGAGCTCGCATCGAATGAATTCAGTGGAGCACTTACAGGTAGGACTGCTTACAAGTACGTAGGCCACTCATGGTACGTCTGGCGCAGTGTGCGACGAGGTTCGACCTCCCAGCAAAGCGACGAAATTTGAGGGCCAAGGTTACTACGAGTACGAGGATAGGAATACCCCCGCAAGAGGCAGGATTGCACTCACTGCCATGGAAGTTGAATAGGATCAGGGGTCAGACCTAGACTCGACTTCACGATCTGGATCCGGGTTTGATTACTCTCGAGTATAGGTGGGATTGGTTTCCGTTTTCTTACTTTGGCGGTGGTTGTAGTACGTTGTAGTCGCGGTATGCCTCATGTCGCTGCGGATGCATTACGCTGGACTGCTGCTGTTACTCGGACTCATAGCAGTAGTTGCGTTCCGTGAGCTATCGAGGTGTGCCTGCTATGTGGACCCGCTAGGCGAGATTGCTACCAAGGATATGTATGACATGTTGACAGACCGCGCTGCTATTTCGTCCGTGCACCCTGCCAAGTATGGGAGCACCGTAGAGTCCTCTAGCGGCGAAGAGACAGTGTGGGAATTAGAACCTAAAGCAACAGCTGGAGCTGGGGTCGCAGGACGTGCTAAGCCTAAGGAGCCGATGCTAGACTCCAAGGTGACGAAACAGAGGAGCAACGATGTGCCCGTGTCGGTGGTCTCGCAAACGTGGTCCATACGTGAAGACCCAGATCTCGTTGCATCGATGGTGGCCTCGGCTGACGGCGAAGATGATCCCATTGACGGCAATGGAAGGTTGGTTTGTCAGCCCTTGGCTTAGGCACGGGACTCGAAAGCCCACTCTATGGACATGTCATTCAACCAGGACTCGCCTCGGGGCAGTCTAAAATCCCGAGAGTTCGCTTCAGGTACATAGACATCAGGTGAGACTGGTCAAGAGAACTTCGTGACATCGACTCGCGCGGCAGCTGGGTCAGCCCAACCAGAGCCTAATTCGACGTATACGCACATGCGAACAGATCGCTCAGAGCACTCGGACTCAGCTACTGCGGCTCCAGATTTCGCTGTCGGCAACCCTCCAGCATGGTCTAACCGAGTCGTCGAGGCGTCAACGCCCGCAGGCTAGGCCTGGGAATCTAAGCTTCGGAGCCACGTGAGTCGCCATTTGAGCGCTGCTGTGCTGGTCCGAACCCTGTCTGCACTGCAGTGGGATGCAATCCAGCTGCTATGGAGCGGCACCGCGAAGGGTTTTGACCTGATTGCTGCGACTAGTTGCAGTATAGATGACATGGTGGATGAGTGGCCGAGACTTCGGCGTTTCTTGGTTGCCGCGGCTGCTTTCCGATCGCTCGAGGACCTCCTGCTGCTGGCCTCTATGGGGTGGGCAAGTGCGTGCGGAACTGGGGTTCTTGATTGGGGGTCATGCACGATACTTGGGTCGTCGGTGCATGGCTATGCCCTTGAGGTCACAGACATCCGAGTATACTGGGACTAGCTCTCGAATCAAGCTGTCGTTCCCGTGGCCTTTGCTCTGGCAGCGTGCCTCGTTTCGGCTGCAATGACGCTGCGGCTGGTACTGCGGAGCTGTCTACACAAAGCACATGCTACGACAGACTCAGTTTGATAACACTGTGGCAAGGATTATTACGGATTGTATATGACGAATGCACAGACCGGCTTGTCGCAAACTGGTGCATACTAGTAGGTGTCTTAGCCTGTCATGGCGGCCTGGTGACGCATGCGTGGGTCCACCGCTCCACCATGACCTGCCTAAATCACGACATAGCCATCAGCCTTACACTAACATAGCCTAGACGACGGCGTATGTCGAAAAATCCACGATCCGCTCGTCAGCGACCCGGAACGATTATTTGTATTTGAATGCAAGCGTTTTGATCCAGCTCATTCAAGTTAACTATGAAAGGAGCAAGAAACCGAAGCATATACGCAAATGACTCTATTGCATATGCAGTAGGAGCTATCGGCGGATGCCTTGCTGCCGGAGCATTTCTAGCTTTGGTCAGAAGGGCCACATCAAGTGCAACTCCAGCTGAGAAAATGTCTACAGCGGACGAGAACAAGAGTAAATTCGGTAAAGAGGCGTCAATGCATTATGAATAGGCGGCACTTGTCACAGGAGGCTCTTCAGGAATCGGGAGGGCCGTGTGTATCGAGCTTGCACGAGCAGGAAGGTCCGTGGTGATTCACTTCTCAAAAAATTCTGCTGGGGCTCATGAAACTGCTCGCCTGTGTTCAATGAGCGCGGCAAGGCCAGACTAGCATTTCTTAGTACTTAGATGCGATTTTTCCACAAGTTCTTGCGACGCCGCTCTTGCCAAGACAAAGGACACGGCCGCAAAGACAGTGGTTTCTACCAGCACCATGGTGGCTCAAGCGGCAGCTCGAATCCGTGAGGTCACAAGTGGATCTCAGCAGCTCCGCGTGCTAGTTAACAATGCCGGGGTGTATGAAGAAATCGACATGATCTCTTGCTCAGACGATGAATGGGGTGCGGTGGCCGAGCGCTCGCACAGGGTGAATTTCCAAGCACCTCTCGAATTGACACGTTCGTTCGCGAAGCACGTCGCCTCACTGCGGGCGCCTCCCTCGCCTTCGACGACCGAAGGCCAGGGAACACTTGACTCAGGGGCCCTGTCTCCACTGCTGGCAGGAAGAGCGCCCCCACCTCCTATCGAGGGTGCAATTGTGAATGTGTCTAGCAGGGGTGCATACAGAGGCGAGCCCATGGCCCCAACCTATGGTGCCTACAAGGCGGCCCTGTGCAGCCTCACGCAGTCCATGGCGCAGCTGCTCGGCAAGTATGGAATCGTGGTAGCAGCGGTAGCGCCGGGATTCGTCGATACTCCTATGGCAGCCGGAGTGCTCGCAGACCCAGTGCGGGCGAGGGCCGTCGCTGGGCAGAGCAGCTGGGAGAGAGTCGCCACAGCAGGAGAAGTCGCGGCTGCTGTCGCTTTTCTTGCCTCTGGGTCTACCCCTTTCGCTACAGGAACGGTAATTGACGTGAATGGGGCGTCCCACTTACGCTGAGCGAACGCAATGGCTGCTTTTGTTGCTCGAGGAATGTTCCTGCGGTTGCACCCCACGACGCGTTCACGCGGAGTGGTGGGTTTTGGTGACAATACGTACAGGATTTTGTGTAGACAGGGTGTGGAGAGCGATAGAGGCCCGAGGAGGCTCCGGTCGATGAGTGGCGGCGCCATGACACGGAACCGAACCTCCAATCAGCAATTGCGCTGAAGGATTAGACTAGTCTATCAGATCTGATTTTTGAGGATCGATCCGGAACTAAAATTTCGGTAGCTGCTCTCGCGCCACCACTGGACACCGCACATTACCTGGATCTGGAACGGCACCGAGTAATTCGCCTTGAGCCTCGCAATTGCGACAATCTTTGCTCGGTGTTTGCAAAGAACCGGTTCCATTGCTTGGACCGAATTACACTGCATCTTGCTCAGAAGCTAGCTGCACGATGCAGATTGTTCCGTTCTTGATTAGCGCAATTCAAGGGGCCTTGATGTTGTGAGCCTTGGCATAGATGAGAACTCACCAGCCATTTAAACTTTATATCGCCTTAATGTGTTTAGATGCCCTCAAGGTCTCGCGCAGTCAAAAACTGGCTGTGGATTTCAGTTTCATCCAGCAAACCTCTGCTCAGATGGACGAGCTAACGTAGCTGGGTGTCGAGGAAATAGGACGATCCCCACTAGATGCACTGCTAGGCTTGTTTTGGATTGACATCATTGCAAATATGGTGGTAAATTGGGCTGCTTCAAGCTACTATGAGTCAGATTGGTGCTCAAGACTCTCAGGACTGGTTTATTGCTGCACTCCAGCATACCAGTCCCTGGTCGGAGAGTCCGAGTACAAAACCAACAGCCAAATTTTCAGGTGAGCCTTCATTCGGACAGAAGTGACTCTTGACCAGTATCACTTGCTGCTGCTATCGTGATTGCCCTACCATCAATGCTCGAGGTGTCGTATTCCTCCAGTTTTTCTCGCCGAGCAGGCAATACACCCCATTGTGGCTGCGCCCGCCGTCTGCAATTTCAGCTACAATCAGTTTCACATTCAAGTAGTGTGCCATCGTCGTGAGTGTGGATTTGCGACGATTCATTGCATGTGACATACATGTGATGTACGATTCAATCCGGATACCTCGCGACCGCGGACGTGGCAGAGTGGCAAAGTGACACGGAGTCATTCAAGGTGGACCCCGGGTTCCACTCTTCCTTGCAGCAGTACGCTATCCTTAATGCCTATGGGCCACGGACCAATACTTGCCTAAATTGTACTCCCTGCAACAACCAGCGCAGGTCATTCAGGCCATTACACTGTCTTCTCTGGCCGGGATGGCGAGAGAGGCACAGACCTTTGGAGATAACTCGAAGAGCCCAGAGGACTATGTGGGCACCTCTGCCATCCTGTTCGCGATCAGTCTCGCACAGTCTGCCCTCGGAGTACTCATGTTTGTCAGGACAACGTACGACACCCTGACTGGATCCTTCCTGCGAGCAGCTGACGATGTGGTTGACGCAGTCAAAGCCGAGCAGACGCAAGGATGGAACGACAAGGGTTTCGCCGAGAACGCGATTGACAGCGTCATGGGCTACTTCGGACAGCCGCCCTCCCGCAGGTACGAATCGAGGGGCCGCCTCAAGCTCGGCCTCGCTGGAGCCTTGGTTCCGCTACTCGGCGGCGTGGCGGCCAGCGGCGCCCTGATGATGTCCGTCGCAATCGGGAGTGCTTACCACGCCGTGGTCCGATCCATCAACGTCGCGGCACTACTAGCGGATGACGACACGGCTGCTGCTGCCGACGATGACGTATTCCGGGGCTCAAGCAGCGCTCGTTCTCGGCTGCTGACAATGTCCCCTGGCTCTTCCACTGGCTCTTCCACTGGCTCTGGAAGCCAAGGGTGGGGAGTCGGCTGGGGTGGCTCGGTGCAGACTGGGGCGGCATGGGTAGGCGAAGGCGCGAATGCATTTTTGGGCCCTGTACATACCGCGTTGGCGCACCCATCCAACGCCTGGAGTGGGGTACTAGTGCAAGGCGTGCGTGCTGCTGGGATCGATGCCGCTGTCATGAATCTGCTGGCCACCATCCCGGGGTACTCTGGGCTCTCTTTTGCTGCTTCTTCTTCTTCTTCTTCTTCTTCTTCTTCTTCTTCTTCCACCCTGTCGCCGTCATCGTTCTCATACGGCAGTCTGTCCCCACCAGTCATTTTGGTGGGCGATACAGTGGGTACCGAGCTCCGAGACATCCCGGATGAGGGCAACTGGGAGCGAGAGCTAGGCAGGGAGCTGCAAGAGGCCGACGATGGTGAGGATGTGACGGCAGGTCCGATCGACGCCGAGAGTGCCGACATGCTCGTGTTCATCATGCTGATCCGGCTGACTGCCATCCTGTTGAGTCTCATCTGGGTTCCGGTCGTGATCCTGTCCGCCATCACAAGAGGAGCAGAGTAGTGCGAATGTACTGCAGACACACAGGAAATCGATCTCCCCCCGCTTCCTCCCATCCCTGATGACTCAGATCCTTACATTCGGGTCTCAGGGCACCCGAGGAACAACGAGGATTTCCAGCGCTTCTGTGGTCTCAAAGGGATTGCCCCTGGAGGGAAAATGCTGCGCATGAGCTTGAAGAAACTCGACGAGGCGGCGGCAGGGGCAACCGTCCAGCCGGGCTAGCCGACGAGTGGGGCCTCGGCATCAGCAGCAGCGGCGCCGTCCACTCTCGATACAACCACAGTACATGTCAATCCTGCGAGCATCCCTGGCTTCGGGGACGCACCAGCACCAGCACCAGCACCAGTACCAGTCGCAGCTCCCGCTCCAGCACCAGCCGTGGCACCAGCTGCTCCGCCGGTGAATGGTGCCGCGATCAACGCCTCTGTCGCGGCCCCGATGCAACCGGTATCACAGGCCCCGGGCAAGGGCGCCGCAAACCCCGTGCAGGAGATGCTGAACGGGTCTTCTGTGTCATCCAACGCGATCTACTTGATCGGCTTGTTGTCAATGCTGCTGTACTTTTACGTGTGTATCGGGCTCGGCGGTGCCAGCGTGGCTGGGGTTGCAGCATTTACATTGTTCTGGGCCCGATCGTATTTCTTGGAGGTGCACGCTGTACTCAAGACAGGGTGCCTCGGTGCTGTTGGAGACCGGCTCGCGATGTTGACCCTCCCAACGGTGCAACCGCCCTGGGGGGGGGGCGAGGACGATCTGCTCGATGCCTTTGAGGAGCACTTGAGGACGGTACAGTGGCTGCAGCGCTCAGCCGGTATATCTGCCGTGATCGACGCGATTCTCTGCATTTGGGCCTTCAGCTATGCTGGGATACGAGTTGGGCTGGAGACAAAGCTCTTCGAGGGGTTCGAGGTTTCCATCGCCTGCGCTTACATGGGACTCATTTTGTGCATCATCGCTGTGCTCCTCGCCATCACGATCGAAGTCATTGGTTCCCTGCGGTTCAGCGAAGGGTAGACCCCAACAGAAATGGCGGTGCAATCCTTTGTTCCCGTGCTGTACACGCCTGACTACGCCGCGGTGCTGGCCGGAGACGCAGAGGAGATGGAGCTGTTCTCGGATGACAAACAGGTGTACTTCAAGCTCTACAACCAGGCGGGGGGGGTGACTGTACCCCTTGACCCATGGGATGTCATTCCGATCTCCAACACTGGCAAGCCCAAGCCCAAGGCAGTGGCAGTAGGGGCAGCAGAGGCAGAATCATGAGCAAGCTCATTGACGGTTCAAACTGTAGACAGTCTGTGTCGTGATCGCACGGTTTTCACGATTTGCGAATGTGGGTTTACAAATTGCAGGCGTAGCATGTAGCTTGGACTGCACTTGTGGGTTCGAACTTCGAATTCGTTTGCATATGGTTCACAAAGAAAAACGAACATCGCATGCTTCAGCTGCCTCGTCAGCGCTTTGCTACGCCCACTTGTCGCACAAGCCGGCCTCCTACGATTTCTGGAGCCTAGATTGCGCAGCGGCGGTCATGCTCGCTCGCGGCTTGGTCAGTTTCAGGTTAAGTTTCTCTTGTGCAAACGCCTGCTTCGGATTGTACTGTCCTGCACCCCCACCTCCCATTAATCCCATCTTTGCTTGCGCCATCTGCGCCTCATCCAAGGCTGCAGTGGACGCAGAGCCCATGAATAGCTCGATCAAACCGCGTGTGCCATAAATCACCATCATGTACCACGAGAAGGAGGTGACGTATGATGCTTCCAACGCTGGCAGCCGAATATCACGCTGTGTGATGTCTTTGAATCGGTTGGCGAGACCAAATGGCAATTTCACCAGAACGAAACCTGCAAAAAGAGCATTAATCAGCATACCAAGCCCCACGTTGGAGAGCATGAACACTGCTTGCGACTTAAGGCCATCCAGCATCGCCATTGGATTTGCCGGCGGTCCTCGGACATCCTATTGCCTAAGTGCTTGGTTCTTTTTTCCAACAAGAAAATCCTGCGCCAAAATTTGGATACAACTCGAGGTGCTAAAAACAAATTGCACGACCAGTGCAGCTAAAACCTACGTCAAGGAGTCCGAGAAACGCACTCACTTTTCGCATCAGAAAGCTTGCCTTTTCAATCCACATGCCCCTCTCTCGAAGGCGCTTGGATCGAGCAACGAGCTGTCGCTACACAACTTCTACCGTCTTCATTGCCTTCTATGGTCTAATCAATTGCAGTGCTACCAACCTCATCGCACATACTAGGACTATTATCACAGAGAGGGGAAGAAGGACCCAATTTCGAATCAATGGATCAAGTATGAGCTGCATAATAGTTAGTAATGCGGCTGAATGAGCAAATGTGGACCCATTTTCGGATTCTTGAGCTTAGTGGTTGCAACCAGAACATAATTCCTATTAATACAAATACACCGTACATAAAGTCAATCCGATCACCACAGCAAGCAAACCTTGAGTTTCTCGCATTTTCTCGAGGAAGTGTGAGTCGGTTCCATGCCAAACTGAAGCTATACATATAAATTGCATCAAAATCGTGATCCATCTGTTGCAGTTGCAGTATTTGACAATGTATGTGGATATGCGATTGGGAAAGAAGCATTTCGCTTGGTCCCGTGTTTGAGCTTGAACTGCTTGCTGATTTCCACGGCCGAAACTTCAATCCCAGCTCTTCACACATACCGCAGTAGGAAGCATGCCTAAGAAGCGCCGTAACGGAGGCCGATCTCGCCATGGGCGCGGTAAGACTTGCCTTGTCGACTGCGGCAAGTGCCAGTGCAACCCCCCCAAGGACAAGGCCGTGGCCCGTTTCAAGACCAAGAACCTTGTTGACCAGGGTGTAATGAACGACATGAAGGCTGCTTCAGTCTACGGCAACGACTATGAGCTGCCCAAGATTTACGAGAAGTCTTACCATTGCATCTCTTGCGCCGTGCATTCACGTATTGTGCGTGTGCGTAACCGCGAGGCCCGGAGGATCCGAACTCCCCCGCGCCGCTTCCGCCGCCCTTCCGAGGGCCGCAGCGGCCCCGGTGGCGCTGACAAGAAGCCCACGACCGCCTGAGCATTGGGAATGTGGCAACCGAAGGGTGCGTGATGTGTAGTCGTCGCTTGGACGGACCATTTGATCGCTAGAAATCGCCCTCCGGCGTGTGCGCTGGTTTGAAATCGTGTAGATTGAATACTTGGACCAGATGCATTGCAACAAGCTATAATAGTATCCAATCGCGAACCATAAAGCCGGCACAACGGTTGCTTCCAAATCGAAGCGTAGACACGTAACACCACCATTCAGTGCACCAAGTTTCGAAACATTTCCACGACTTTCTGAACCCCTCCCAGCAACAGTGGAAGTCTGGTTGGACTTTCCAACACTAGTAAGCCCAAACGGTGTGCTGCATGGTCACGGCCTATACGTTCTGGGCCTGAATAAAGGTGCCAGTTGGGGCTCGTGCTGCATTGAGCTGCAGCGGTTTGACCTTGATCAGCTACGTGACGCTACGAGCTGAGCTACCTCACTCGCGGCAAGGAGAAAGGTCCCAACGCAGAAGTCGGACGTACTTGAGCTATTTGCAGGGGCGGGCATGTATCCTATGTACTGGCAGTACCCCACATGCCCGTCCGGCTGCTGGGCCACCTGCGAGAGCCCCTGCCAGCCGAGAGACACGGCCTGCTCGTACTCTGGCCCTTGCAGCACACCTGTTCGCAATCCATAGGCAAGGGCGTACACGAACAGAGCTGACCCTGTGGTCTCTGGGTTGTCCACCACCTCTGGGTCCGTAAGAGAGGCGCGCCACATGCCATCAGTTGCGTTCTGAAGGGCGATCACGCTGGCTGCCATAGTGCGAAAGTAAGGCAGCCAAAAGGCTGCTGCTTCTCCTTGATGGCCAATCACTGTCATTATGCGAGCAGTTGCCGCGATGGCCCATCCGTTCCCTCGTCCCCAAGCGTACATCTTGCCGTTCGGGTAGGTCTTGTTCAGGAAGCGCATGTCTCGGTAGAATAGGCCATACTCCGGATTCCACAGATGATACGCACTGCCAGCAGTCGCTTGAAACATTGCCTCTAATTTTGCAACGTATCTGTTGTCGCCTGTGATGTTTGAAGCAAGCGCCCACGCTTGCCCCGCCATGAAAGTTGAGTCCACCCACCACCAGAACGCGTCAGACTAGTTCGATAATTGCAGTTCGAAGGCATCTAGCGTGGGCTTAACGTGGGCGATTTCATGGGACTCTGGATCGTGCAGGAAGAGCTGCAGATAAGTCGAGGTGCATGCCTGGTTGTCTCCGTACGTTGGATCTCCATGGTCTTCCGCCTTGCAAGGTGCCCAATCGTTCCGGTCTGCCCACGATTTCATGTAGCTGAGGACCGAGGCATTACCAGTCAACTTCCATCGCGCTATTTCTCCAGCAAAGTATACCCCACGGGTCCAGCTGCATTCCCAATCTTTCATCGTTTCTTTCAACTTATCGTCAGCTCTTTGCATGGATAATTCGATGTCTTCTCGCGGTGGCAAATCCAATGAACACGCACACCCAATGCATGCAGCCATTCCTAATGCTCTAGTTAACTATGCCTATCCTGCCCGCATGTGCATGTCAGGTTGCTGGTAGACGATATCGTTGCAGTTGCAGTTTGGAAGGTACCCAGGATCGATCTAATCTGAATCTGATTCTGGATCGATCCGATCCGATCCTAGACTGGCTTTGATCGGCTACTAGCGTGTTCTGCCATTTCTTGCGACGCGTGAAAAGTATTCTGATGCTTACTCAACAAAATCGTGCACGCCCTTGTCTCCATCCGCCTCGGCGATCGTGTAAACGGCCCCTAGGACTGACCCCAGCACACCCAGCGTTGCATAGGCCAGAAGAAACAGCTCGTTGCCGTCGAACCGAGCTGCGTCTCGCAAGACCTGACTGCTAAGGCTCGGTCTACCGCTAGCCTCAGACCTCGAACACTCACCGCACCCAAGCCCGCACCCACCCCTTGGTCCCATCAGCATCTCTGCCGTCGGCCCAGAGACGCAGGGAGCGATGGCGTCCAGCAGACCATCCACCCCGCCCTCCCTATCCTCAGTCTCAACACCAAGCGCGGCGCCTCCCCGGCGGAACCTCCCCATCCCCATCCCCGAGCTCCCCCACCACGAATGCATGAGCGAGTCCTCAT
>Ga0136560_1001053_pt1 | contig 14126 bp, 7 predicted proteins | sample AntRauMeHopE1497_FD_104925 | JGI IMG/M metagenome (GOLD analysis project Ga0136560, IMG submission 104925) | Saline lake microbial communities from Rauer Islands, Antarctica - Metagenome Hop E1 #497 | ecosystem: Environmental > Aquatic > Non-marine Saline and Alkaline > Saline | place... | reverse complement strand
GGCGGGGCGGGAAGGAGGCGGCGCGGGGAGTCGTGGGGGGCGGGGCGTGCGGCCGAGGCGGCTGTGTGGACCGCGGCCACCTTGGGGCCGGGCCGCACAGCCGCCTCGGCCGCACGCCCCGCCCCCCACGACTCCCAGCGCCGCCTCGTTCCCGCCCGGCACCGCGCCGCAGCCGCCGAGCCCGGCCCCCCCAAGCCCCTCCCCCCCATGACCATGGCCGTCGCGCCCGACGCCGCCCTCGCCGAGGCCATGGTGGACCCGGGCCCCGCCCTGTGCCGCGCCCGTGTGGTCTACTACCGCAAGACGGCTCCCTACGTGCTCCGCTTCAACGCCCGCAACGCCGCCAGGGAGCGACTGGCCCACAGCCAGCAGCACCAGGCGGCACAGGCGCACGGCGGCAAGGGCGGTAAGGGCGGCAAGGCACCCACGCCGTCCCTGCCCACCCCGGGCGGCATGCCCCCGTCCGCCTCCCGCAAGCGCTCCTCCTCCCGCCCCCGCTCCGTCTCGAGCGCGTCCAAGCGCCGGGCCGCCGGCGACCCGGGGTCCGCGGTGCCCACCCCCGTCGCGGCAGAGCCGCCCGCCCCAGCCTCGACGAGCCTCGAGCAGAGCGCGCAGCAGCAGTACGACACGCAGCCCGCTGACGTCCGCCTCAAGATCGACGCCATCATGGACGACGCGTCGCTCTCGGACGACGAGAAGATCGCCCGGATCCAGGTGTTCTTCACGGAACCCGACCAGGGCGGCGCCTCCACCCCCGGCGGCGCCGCGACGCCCGCGGGCGGCGCCTCCCGCAAGGGCCGCTCCAAGGGCAAGTCCAAGACCCCCAAGCCCCGCAAGTGAGGCCACGACACCGCCCCGGGCGTGCCCGGGCAGCAGCAAGAGTCCATGAATGTGTTTGTGTGCTTGGCCGAAGCACCACCGTGAGAGCAAGGCCGCCCCACGCAAGCCACAGTCACACCGGTTGCATCGTGGTGGCGTTTCGCTCTCCCCGGTAGCGTCTGACGTCGCGCTGTGCCGAGGGTGGCTCAGTCACTGAGGTCAGCGGCCGTAGGGCGTAGGTATGCGTCGGCAGTCCCCGGTCGCCACCTCGACCCCTCGGCGCGGCATCAGGCGGCACGCTCGCGGCGTGTGGCGGGAGCAAGTGCGGCAACGATCACCGCCTCTGAGCACGCGGCTCCGGGGCGCGTGTGACAGCAGCGTGTGCATTCCGGCCGCGCACCCCGCGTGGCAATGTTGGCGCCCTTCCCCGCGGACCGCTCACTTGCGCACGGCGACGACGTTCCACACCCGGGTGTCCTCGCGCCCCTCGATCTTGATCGCGGGGGCGTAGAGCGGGCTGAGGCCGTGGCGCGAGAGGATGGCACAGGCCTTGTCCCTGTTCGCCTCGCTCTCCACCTCCATGGCCACCTGGTCCACGCGGGCCCAGTCGGCGTCGTCCAGCCCCGCCATGACCTGCAGCTCTGCCCCCTCGACGTCGATCTTGAGCAGGCCGATGCGGCCCTCCAGGCCCGCGAGCTCGTCCGACAGCCTGGCGGTGCGCGCCTCCACCGTCGTGGTGCGCTGCAGCGAGGTGAGCATGCGGCCGGCGAGGAAGAGCAGGAGCGGGCGCAGGAAGGCGAGCGGGCCGGGCGCCAGGGACGGACCGAGGTCCCCCACCTCGTCGCGCATGCTCTCGTGCCGCGCCCCGTCGAACTCGGCGTCGAGGGTCGACCAAAGGCTCATGTACGGGTGGAACTGGAACTCGATGGAGCCGGCCTCGGTGCTGCAGGCAACCTTGTGCGGGACGAGGCGCGCCTCGCCGGCCTTTGAGCCCTCGCTGATGCTGCCCTCGTTCACGCGGTCGCAGTTCTCCTTGAGCACGTCGAAGATCGCGGGCATGGGCTCAAACGAGTGCACGGTGGCCTTGCCGCCGCAGCGGTGCCACGCGTAGAGCGCAAACATGCCGATGTTGCCCCCGACGTCCACGACGTTCATCCCGGGCTCGAACTTGAGCTCCACGACCTTGCCGTCGTCCGTCTTCAGGTCGCCGTACGTGCCGTCCACGAAGATCTCCTTGAACAGCCAGTCGGTCTCCATCTTGTGGTACTGCCTGATGTTCAGCCCGTTCGGGAGCTTCACGTCTGCGGGGCGGCCGAGCGGGGCGATGGCAGGCGTGGCGCTCGCACGCGCAGGCGCCACGGCGGGCGCGGGCGCTCCGGCGGGGGCGCCGGGGCCGAGGGGCAGCGAAGAGCGGAACAACTTCAACGAGCGCTCACCGCTGGCCTTGGGCGGGCCCTGGATGTACAGGAAGTAGACGGCCACGAGAACGAGCGCGAGGGAAATCCCCACAGTCGCGAAGCCCACATAGGGGAGGGTCCACCAGAGGTCCATGCCGCCCCGAGTGGCCCGCGCCGTCGCGTGGGGTCGCCGGTCTCTGCCGGGCAACAGCCCGCACGCCGATCACGTCACTCGCGCCTCCCCGCACCCGCCGCTGACGAGCCCCGGGCCGCTCGCTGGCGGCAGGAATCCGGAGGAGAGGGCAGCAACCGACGGACCTGGGCTCGCGCAGGCCGCGGACAATTCCGGGAGCCGGCAAGCCCCCGCCGCCACGGTTGCGGGCGAGGGCGCGGCCGCCCCAGGGCGCATGTCTACCCGCCCGGACGCGATGGGCGAGTCGCCGCGGCTGCTCCAGCGGCTGGCGCTGAGCGAGGCGGGGGAGGCCGTGGCGTGCTCGGCGGTGGCGTGGAGCCCAGACGGACAGCTCCTCGCGGTGGCGGGCGGCACGTCCAGGCGGGGTTGCGTCGCGGTCTGGCGCCGGTCCGGGGACCACGGGTCCGGCAGCGTGATGCGCCCGGCGGCGGCGGTGCGGATGGCGGGTTTTCGGGCGGCCGTGACGAGCCTCGCGTGGCTCGGCCGCCGATGGCTCGCGGCCGGCTGCCTCGACGGCCAGCTCCGCATCTGGGTGCTGGACGCCGGCTCGACGGACCGCCCGGCGGAGTGCCGCACGGTGGCGTGCCTGAGGCACCCGGCAGGAGTCACCGCCGTTTGTTGCGGCGCCCGCGCCGCCCCGGAGGCCACCCTGTGGGACGGCGAGGCGCTTGACGACGCAGGGTCGCTGCACGCCCCTCCTGCGTCGGTGGCGTCGGCGCCCACGGCGTCGGCGGCGGGCCTCGGGGCCGCCGCTGACCGCCGCCACCTCCCTCGGGCCAGCGCCGCCTCGGCGGCCGTCTCTGCCGCTGCCGCCGTCTCCTCGGGCCGTTTTTACGCCAGGGCGTCGTCGGCGGGGTCGCTGGACCAGGACTCGTCGCAGGCGTCCGACCCTTCGACTCGCACCGACATGCCCGACTCCCCCGCCCGCCGACCGACCGGCAAAGCCTTCTTCCCTGCCCGGTCCCGGCTGCTGGGGTCGCCCGGGTCGTGGTCGCTCCCTTCGGCTCTGCTCTCGTGCAGCGTTGACGGGCGCGTGCGGGCGTGGGGCGGGTCGTGCCGGCTGGACGGGGTGATCCGGCTTCGCGGGTCGCCGCTGTGCGCCGCCTGGACGAGGCGCGGGGACGTGGCGTGCGTCGGGGAGCCGGCGGGGGAGGTGCAGGCTCTGCAGCTGGAGGCGGGGGGCGGCGGACTGGCCTTTGTGACGCGTGTCGAGTGCCGGAACCGCAGGGGGCGGTTTCGCATGGGCGCCCCCGTGGTCGGGATCCACTTCCATCCGACAGGCAGAGCCTTCGTGACGACGACGCTGGACGGGCGGAGCCGGGTGCTGGTGTCTGAGGACGGCTCCTCCTTCCGGCAGGCGGCCAAGCTCCGCGGCGGGGGCAGCACGGCGGTGCGATGCGAGGCGCGCTTCTCGCCGGGGGGCGGGCTCATCGCCGGCGGGAGCGACGCGGGCGAGCTCGTGCTGTGGCACACGGCGCCGCGCGCTTGTGACCCGGCGCTCTCAGCCCTGCAGGGCGGGAGCGCCGGCAGTGCCGCGGCGGCACCGATCCGCACCGAGACGAAGCACCGCCCGTGCGCGGTGGTGGCGCTGGGCGGGGGCTCGGCGGCGCGCGGCTCGGCCGCCCTCAGCGGCGTGGACTGGTGCCCCGACGTGGTGCCGTCGTCGCGGCCGGGCGCGGACGACGGCGCGCTTGTCGCGTGCTGTGACGCCCGAGGCCTTGTTGCCATCGTGAGCGTGCCGTGGTCAGGAGTCTGAGCGAGCGCAAAGGCGGCAGGGCAGCAGCTTCGAACTGGGTCGACGCGCCATTGATAGACCGCAAACCACAAACGCCCGCGAGCGACACCCGCTGCACACGCCCGACGGATCGCGCGCGCTCCCGTGCGTGGGCCGCGCTGCAGCCGGCACCCGCCTCGCCCGGCGGGCTCCGACAGAGCATGCACGCGTCCTCGGACGTCAGCCGGCGAGATCTGGGTGACGTCTTTCTCCATGTCCCCGACCGGGGCACTCGACGCCTCGGTAGACACCCCCGCTACCCACAGAGCGCGGGACACCGTCTACAAGAGGGCATCGCGGGCGCCATGCCGCGCAAGTGGTCCCCGCTCAGGGGGGGGAACCCCATGTTGGACGCTTCTCCCCAGACATCGCCGAAATCACCGGCTTCTGCTCGACCAGGAGATCGTCGTTCCCGGGTCCAGCAGGCCAACGCCGGTGCCTCGTCGCCGCGGGCCGATAGCATGGAGTCAGTGCGCCTGGCAGCACCCCTTCCGGGCTCCCCCAGGCCGGCCCGCCGGGGCTGGAGCGGCGTCATCGGCGTCACCGTCGCCGTCATCACCCTTGTCGGGTGCATGGCCGGCCTCCTCGGCACCACCCTCGCCCTGCAGGCCCGAGTCAGCACCATGGAATCGGCAACGCAGGGCACCGTGGCCGCCCATGAGCTCGCGCTCGTGTCTGCGGGGCTCTTGTCGCCGAGCCCGGGCGCGTCGCCCGCTCCCGCGCCCTCCCCGTCGCCTTCCCCGCGGGCGCCCCTCCCCGAAGTCGCGGCCCTCATTGATTCGGCAAGGTTCGGCATCGACCTGCGCGAGAGCCATGACACCATGGGCGGAATGGCCACGAACGACCGCGTGTCGTTGGCGCTTGCGGCGCTCGAGGCCGTCCAGGCAGACGCCGCAGCGCTTGCCGCGCGCCTGAACACGGCTGAGACCAAGATTGTGGAGATGGAGGGCGAGTCCGAGGACCGGCTGGAGGCCGCCGAGGCGCGCCTCGCCGCTGCCGAGGCTGCAACCCTCGCAGTCACCGTCCGCCTCGCCGCCGCCGAGGACGCCACCCGCGCCGTGTCCGCCCAGGCCGCCGACCAGACCGACACCAAGGTCGCGGCCGTCGCCGCCACCCTCGGCGGCGTCACGGCCCGGCTCAACGCCACGGCGGAGGCCAACCGCGCGGCCCTGTCCGCCAGCGTCGCGCGCGCCGTCGCCTCGGCGGCCTCCGCCGTCGCCGAAGTCAACCGCACCGCCTCCGCCTCCGCGGCCGCCCTGTCCGGCCGCGTCGACCGGCTCTCGGCAGAACTCTCCGCCGTCAACGCGTCGTCGGCGGCCTTTGCCCTCGCTGCGGCCGCGCAGGCCGCCGCCGCCGTGTCGCTGACCCCGGGCCCGCGTGGGCATGCGGGCGCCAACGGCTCTTGCGTCCGCTTCGACGACGGCGAGCCGATCGAGTGCCCGACGTCGGCGGGCTACGCGACGACGCCCGTGGTCACGGCGCTCCGCGGGCAGGTCGCGACGCTGGCCCGCGCGGCGTGGATGATGCAGCAGACGCACGAGCAGCGGACGCGGGCGCAGGGGGCGTCGGGCGTGACGGGAGTGCGGGGCCAGGAGCTGGGGTCCCGCGCCTACCACGACGGGACGGACACGGCTCGGTCGACGCTGGCGATCCACGACCACGCCGACTTCATGCGCGTGATGGGGACGGGGGAGCTGACGGCGGCGATCAACGGCTTCGAGTTCATGACCCGCCACAACGACTACAGCCTCGCGGCCAACGACGCCGAGCCCGGCAGGGCCATGCGCCGCCTCAAGAACATCGGGTTCCCCGACGTGCCGCCCTCCGTCCTCGCCCTCCCCACCGTCGACGAGCAGGCGGCAGAGCTGCGGGAATACTTCCAGGCCTTCCGCGACTCGGACCACGCGCACCGCGACTACCGGCCGTACTTCCGCCCCGCGCTGTGCGTGCTGGAGATGGCATGGCTCAAGGCGGACGAGGAGCTCGTCGACCCCTTCGCGTCGGACCGGCACAAGCTCGCGGCCGCGTCGTGGGACGACCTGCGGAGCAAGGCTGCCTGGCTGCTGGAGTCGGGTCACAAGGACACCAACGAGAACCTTGGCTTCTTCCCCTCCAGCGTGCGCGGCGTGGAGGACGACGGCACCCCCATCATGGCCAACCTGGACTACCGCATCGTCTGCCACAAGCTCGAGGACGACCTCCCACTGACCCAGTTCCGGGTCAGCCACCACCTCGCGTCCCGCGTGTCGGGCCACCGGGTGCGCATCGGGGACGCGCTCTGGCAGGACCGCGGCACCCGCTTCGACCTCAACGTCAACGTGGCCAAGGCCGGGTCCTGGGTCGACGCCCCCCGCAACGAGCAGAAGATCGACGACCTCATGGCCCAGATCCCCGGCCGCGACGGCTACTCCGCCGACATCGAGGACTACGAGTTCGCCGCCGCCGAGCGCAAGATGTTCCGCACCTATGACGTCCGGGACCGGACCAAGCCCCTCAACGCCGGCTACTACCACCGCTGGTACTGGACCTCCAGGCAGGACGCCATGGGAACGACCCTCCGCCGCCGCGGTTTCGCCGACCAGAGCATGTGGGCGGCCCGCACGACACAGCCCGAGGTGGCCGGGACCAAGAAGCCCTCGACCCAGGAGGATCCGGACCCGACCGAGGTCCACAAGTGGACGTACGCCGTGCCTCTGGAGATCGTGTACATGACGCCGCTGCTGTCGTGGAACCCCTTCGGGCTGCCGCACCAGGGCGACGACAACGGGGCGTCGTGCAACAAGGTCCGCGCCGACGGCCGCGACGGCGACGCCGAGGACCCGGCCAAGGCCTACAACGGCACCTGCGGCCGCGTGTTCTTCCGGACCCCCGAGCGCTTCTTCGACCCGGACTTCAACACCTCCACCAGCCCCGCCGACACGGGCCACGGCGTCACCGGCGTGCTGGACTCCAGCGGGGCGCTGCAGCGCGTGCGCAGCTCCGGAACCCCCATCGTGCTGCCCCAGATCGAGGGCGTCGGGCGCCTCCGCCTCCGCTACCCCATCCACCCCACGCACTGGGAGGGGAGCGACACGTGGAAGGAGGTCAAGGCGCTGCAGTCCGTCGTCCTCGAGGCCACCACCGATGGCTCCGTCGACGGCATCGAGGACCTGGTCAACGAGGCGAGGGGCGTTCGCCTGGTGATGGGGGCGGCGACCAACGGTCACGTGCACACCATCACGCTGTCGCCGGCGCTCGTGGCGGCGCTGCACCGCGGGGAGACCGTCTCCGTGACGTCCTCGGCGGACGCCGGGCACAGCCACACCGTGACGCTGTCCCGGCGCAGCGTCAGACGGAAGTGGCTCTACTCCATCGTGACGTGCGGCAGCATGGAGGGCAGCTGCGGGGACGGCCACTCCAGCCTGGCGGTCGCGGCGGCCTGAGGGGGCGCGGACGGCAGGTGGCGCACGCGGTGCTGCTTGGCGGCGCGGCTCGGCGAATCGAGCCGTGCCGGGGAGCACCGGTGCGTGACATGCAGCGACGATGCGTGATTGCGGGGCAGGGGTCTATCCCGGCAGCCGTGATTCCAGCTAGCCACCCGGGCGGGACGCACACTCATTCGTTGGACCCGGTAACGGAGCACACGCATTCACTCAGCGCAGAGTCACACACCGCGGCCGGAGCGACCCCCGCAGCAACGCTGGCAGCCGGCTGGGACTGACGCGAAGCAAGCCTCGGGCCGGACGCACCCAGCGCTTATGCTCGGGGCTCAATATCCCCGCCCTTGAACGATCACTCCGTCCCGAGGGCGACGCGGACAGACCTGAGCCCGCCGACGAGCGAATCCAGCCAGCCGGAAAGCGGCGCAAGCCCCGGCACCCTGCCGCCCCCCCAGACCACACACGCCGCCAGCACTGCCAGCGAAGCCCCTTCGACCGCCCCGACGGCCGTCTGCCCCCACGTGTGGAGCCTGCGGTCCACGCGGGAGCTGAACTCCATCACGCCCGCCGGAAGACACACCAGGAGCGCGCTCACCGCCACCACGTCGCGAGCAGCGGGGCGGTTGTCGCCCGTCAGCAGAGCGCCGGCCCAGATCCCGGCGAAGCCCAGGATGAGCGAAAGCTCGGCAGCGTGGGACGACGGCATCCCGTAGCCCCGCTTGGCGCCCCCCGCCGGCCTCCGGTGGCCCGCGATGCGCTTCAGGGCCGGCAGGAAGAGCGCGTTGGCGCACGCTGTGGTGGCCACGGCGATCGCCGCCCGACCTGGCGATGCGATGGCCGCTGTCGCCACACACGCCACCACGGCGTGCTTCAGCTCCAGCAATGGCATCCTGGGCCCCTCAAACCGGCCGCGCGTGTCTGTTGCTGCGTGTGGCGTGCTGTGCGCGTCAGTCGCCCTGTTTCGTTGTGCCGCTCCCGCGGCGCTACCGTCCCGCGCGAGAGTCACACACATTCTGCCTCCTGGTCCGTCCCCCGCTCACTTCTTCCCGACGAGCGCGGCCGACGGCACGAACGCGGGGATTCCGGTGATGGCGCGCCCGAGGATGAGCGCGTGGACGTCGTGCGTCCCCTCGTACGTGTTCACGGCCTCCAGGTTCATGGCGTGCCGGATGACGTGGTACTCGTCCGCGATGCCGTTGCCGCCCAGCATGTCCCTCGCCTCGCGGGCGATGGCGAGCGACTTCCCGCAGCTGTTCCTCTTGACGAGAGACACCAGGTCCGCCGGGTCCTGTCCCGTCTCCTCCTTGACCCGGGCGACGCGCATCGCCCCGAGCAGGCCGAGGGAGATGTCCGTGGCCATGTCCGCGAGCTTGCGCTGGATCAGCTGGTTGGCCGCCAGCGGGGCGCCGAACTGGGACCGGCCCAGCGTGTAGTCGCGGGCGGCGTGGAAGCAGAACTCCGCGGCGCCCAGGGCGCCGAAGGCGATGCCGAGGCGGGCGCTGTTGAGGCAGGTGAAGGGGCCCTTGAGGCCCTGGACGCCGGGCAGCACGGCGTCGGCGGGGACGACCACGTCGTCGAGGAAGATCATGCCCGTCTCCGAGGCCCGGAGGGAGAACTTGCCCTCGATCTTGGGCGTGGTCAGGCCCTCGGCGCCCTTGGCCCCGCGCTCCACGAGGAAGCCGCGGACGACGCCGTCCTCGTCCCGCGCCCACACCAGCGCCACGTCCGCGATGGGGCTGTTCGTGATCCAGTTCTTGGAGCCGTTGAGCACCCAGGAGCCGTCGGCGGTGCGCCTCGCGCGCGTGGCCATGCCCGCCGGGTCAGACCCGTGGTCCGGCTCCGTCAGCCCAAAGCAGCCCACCACCTCGCCCGTCGCCAGGCGCGGCAGCCACTTCTCCTTCTGCGCCTCGGAGCCGAACTTGTTGATCGGGTGCATCACCAGGCTCGACTGCACGCTCATAGCGCTGCGGTAGCTCGAATCGACGCGCTCCACCTCGCGCGCGATGAGCCCGTACGTCGTGATGGACGCGCCGGCGCACCCGTACCCGTCAATGAACGGCCCCAGGAAGCCCATCTCCCCGAACTTGCTCATGATGCTCCGGTCGAACGTCCCGTTGCGGTTCGCCTCGACGATGCCGGGCATCAGCTCCTGCTGGCAGAACGCCCGCGCGTGCTCCTGCGGGCGCCACGGCAGGAGGGAGGAGAAGCATCGCACCAACGCGAGCTGGACGCCGCCGTGCTTCGGCTCAAAGCCCCGGGAGCTGCGGCAAGCCGGAAGGGTGACGCAAGCGAAAGGGAAGCAGACTATTCCGCCCCTCCCCCCGCCCGCCCCGAGCTCTCCAACCGCCGTCCACGGCATGCGCACGGTCCGGGCGCTATTGCATGCTCGGCCCGCGGGCCGGGCTCACCATTGTCATGGCCTCCTCCTCGGTGAGCTGGCCGTGCGCGAGGAGCGGGTCCTTGTAGTCCATGGCAAGCGTGGACATGGTCCTTCCCGCCGGGGCACTGGACGCACCAGTGCGGACAAAAGTCCTCATCGCGCGGGACAGCATATTGCCCGAGCCTCGAGCCGTGTGCGCCGGGCCGAGAGCTCCTCGACCTCAAGTTGGCTCTGTCAGACTGAGAGCCGAGGTTCAACGCTTGGCATTAGAAAAGGAATGTGAGAGCCTTTCCCCGGTGCGCGGAGGCCACGCTATGGCACGCTGGCTGACGCGCAGTAGAACGCAGAGGCAACACCGGGCCGCACACCTCCTGTCCGAGACAGGGTCGCGGCCCGCCGTTCCCATACCTTCGCCCGAGGCCTGTGGCGGCCGCCGCGCCCACCCGTCTACTGCCATCAGGCGGCGCGCCACACCACCAGCCTGCCCCGCCTGGCCCACCGCCACGCCGCGCGCGCGGCGGCGGCGGTCCCCGTCCTTCCCCTCGCCTCCTCCTCCGCCGCCGCGAACAGGTCGAGCGGGGTCCTTCCCCTCGCGTCCCTCGCCTCGGGGTCCGCCCCCAGCCGGAGCAGCAGCTCCCACTGGTCCACCCGCAGGACGCACGCCGCGAAGTGCACCGGCCGCCACAGCATCGGCGGAACCTCTTCCTCGACGGTGAGGCCGTGGCCGAGGAAGAGTAACAGCATGGCCTCATCACCGTGCATGGCTGCGACGTGCACCGCCGTCGCGCCCTCGATCGTCGTCGCGCGGACGTCGGCGCCGCACCGGAGCAGCTCTGCCGCACCGGGGCAGGCGCCCGGCTGGGACGCGACCGCAACCAGCGGCGGCTCCCCCGTGTGGCACGGCCCGTCCACCGGCGCCCCCGCGGCCACGAGCACGCTCACCACGCCCGGCTCGCCGCACATCCCGGCCAGGTGCAGCGGGCTCCGCCACCGCACTGCCCTGGTGTCGTCCTGCCGCCACTCGCCGGCCATGATCTGCGTACGCAGCCGATCCGCGAGCGTCACGTCCCCGGGCCGTGCGCCCACCGCCGCCCCGGCCCGGCAGAGCTCCCTGACCACGGCGGCGTGGCCCCCGAGCGAGGCGAGCATCAGGGGTGTCTCCTTCGTCTCCGACCTCGCGTCCACTCTCGCCCCCGCCCGCAGCAGCGCCTCCACCGCCTCCAGGCACCCCACCTGCGCCGCCACGTGCAGCGCCGTGCAGCCGTCGGACCTGGTCCTGTCGGGGCGGGGCCACACGCGCAGGAGGAACTCGATCGACTCGGCGTCGGCCGCCGACGCTGCCAGGTGGACCGCCGACGACCCCTGCTGCGGCCCCCGCCACGCGCGACCCGGCCCTTCCCCCGTGTTCCTGCCGCAGTCGGACCCGGCGCGGAGCACCAGCGCTCGCACCGCGCGGCTCTGCCCGCGCTCCGCCGCCACGTGAAGCGGCGTGACGCTGCGGCGTCCCGCCGTGGCATTCCCGTCGGCGCCCCTCGCCGCGAGGGCGAGCACGCACCCGACGCTGCCCGCCCCGGCGGCGTGGTGCAGCGCCGTGCACTCCTCCGCGTCCCTCGCCTCGAGGTCCGCCCCGCCGTCCGCCAGCGCCTCGACCGCCGCGGCGGCGCCGGCGTGCGACGCGGCAATCAGTGCGGTGATGCCGGTCAGCCTGCAGCGGGCGCCGACGTCCGCCCCGCGGGCCAGGAGCGACCGCACCGTCTCCTCGCAGCCTCCGAACGCCGCCGCGACGAGGCACGTGGCCTCGACCGTCAAGCCGGCGCGGCCGAGCGGGTCGGCCTCGGTCAGGACCGCGACCGCCTCGGGGTCCGCGCCGGCGTCCAGGGCCCGCTCCAGGGCCGCAGTGTCGCATTTTCGTGCCAGCATGACGTGCGGGTGGGCCATGGGCCTCGCGCGGAGTGAACCACCGTGCATGCGGCCGCTGCCATCATGATGCTGCAGAGCAGCCCCGGCACGACGCCCGGACGCCTCGGTCTTGCGCGGCCCTCGCAGATCATGCCCATCCTGACCCAGTGCCGTTGCGACAGGCGGTCCTGAGGCTTGCCGGGGGGCAAGTTGCGGCGCCCGACGCGAGCTTGCTGTGGCAGCCGCGCCGGCGAGACGACGCCCGCTTCACACTCTCCAGCATTCGATTGCGTAAGTTTGCGCCCGAAGTTGCGCCAGCCAACGTCCCGTGCGACGCCGTCTGCCGCCGGCAGAGCGACGGATGGCGAGAAGAATCGTCGTCGTCGTCTCGTGGTCACTCTCCGCCAAAGGCACCCGAAGCCATGGCAGCCGAAGAGGAAGACATGTACAGGGACATCGGGGACCGCGTGGACGACGTGGCGGCGAGCGCCCCCGCCGCGGCCGGTGTCGCGGCAGCCGGGGACGACGAGCCTGCCTCCGCGTCGGCCTCGAGCTCGGCGGCCGGGGCGGCAGCAGCTGCTGGGCCGGACGGGGACGAGGATGATGAGGACACGACGGGCGGCGGCTCGCTGGCCTCGGGCGTGCACACGGTGGAGGGGTCGCTTTGCATGTCCTGCGGGGAGTCCGGCACCACGAGGTTGCTCCCCACGCGCATCCCGTTCTTCCGGGAGATCATCATCTGCGCGTTCTCGTGCCCCGAGTGCGGTTTCCGGTCGTCGGACGTTCTGACGTCGCAGACGCAGGAGAAGGGCTGCCGCTTCGAGCTTCGGGTCGGAACGGCCGCCGACGCGCAGCGCCAGCTGCTCAAGAGCGACAAGGCCACGCTCCGCGTGCCCGAGCTGGACCTCGAGATCCCGCACACGACGATGAGCGGCGTCTTCACGACGGTGGAGGGAGTGCTGGCCAACGTGGCGGAGGACCTCGAGGGCGGCCAGGTCGTCCGCCGCGCCGTGGACCCGGACACCGCCGGGAAGATCGACGCCTTCCTGGCCCTCCTGCGGGCCTGCGCGGCGGGCGAGGACTCGGCCCTGCCCTTCACCGTCGTGCTCGACGACCCGTCGGGCAACTCCTTCCTGGAGAACCCCCGCGCCCCGTCGCGGGACCCCGCCCTCGCGGTGCGCTACTACCGCCGCACGGCCGAGCAGAACGAGTTCTGCGGCCTCAACTCCGCCGCCGTGGCGGGGGGCGACGGCGGCGAGGACGGCTCCGGCGCCGCGGGCTCTGCCGACACGACCTCCCTCGTGGGCTCTGCCGCCGTCACGACGTCGACGCGCGACGCGGCGCGGCCCAAGGCCGGCTCGACCATCGCCCCAGGGTCGACGGACCGGAGCCGCGCGACGCCCCTGGAGGATACGCTGGCGTCGGCGGTGGAGAGCGACGTGCAGCGCTTCCCCACGCCCTGCCCGACGTGCGGGGGCGAGGCGCAGACGCGTATGTGCCTGACCAACATCCCCCACTTCAAGGAGGTGCTGCTCATGGCGCTGGTCTGCCCCCACTGCGGCTTCAAGGACGTGGAGATCAAGGGCGGCGGCGCCGTCCCGCCCCAGGGCACCTCCCACACCCTGCTCGTCACCCCCGAGTCCGCCGCCGAGGACATGCGCCGCGACGTCCTCAAGAGCGACTCCGCGGGGCTCTGCATCCCCGATATCGAGCTGGAGATGGAGCCCGGCAGCCTGGGCGGCCTCTACACCACGGTGGAGGGCCTGCTGGGCACCATGAAGGACCGCATCGTGGAGTCGAACCCGCTCGCGCACGCCGTCGGCGACTCCTCGGGCGACGCCGGGGCCCCCGCGCGGTTTCGCGACTTCCTGGAGCGGTTCGACGCCATCTGCGCGGGCACCGTGCCCTTCACGCTGCAGCTGCGCGACCCCATGGCCAACTCGTGGGTCTACAGCCCCTGGGACGACGAGGCGTCCGAGGCCGCGGGGGCGGTGCTGTCGGCGGGGGCGGGCCAGCGCGGCGCGCACGTGGGGACGTCGACCAAGGGGGTGCGGGACTGCGCCGCCGCCACGGGCCGCGACCCGCGGCTGAGCATGGAGTGGTACGACCGATCGGAGGAGGAGGACGTCGACCTCGGACTCAAGGACATGGACGTCGGCGGCTTCCCCAACGTCGGCGCGGGGCACGACGAGGCAGCGTCGGGCGCGGCGCCGGGGGCGGGAGGAGACGACGAGGCCGCGTCGGG